>Ga0075021_10000039_pt1 | contig 71092 bp, 63 predicted proteins | sample ColStrG_CSR_2012_FD_72749 | JGI IMG/M metagenome (GOLD analysis project Ga0075021, IMG submission 72749) | Freshwater sediment microbial communities in response to fracking from Pennsylvania, USA - Cold Stream Run_MetaG_CSR_2012 | ecosystem: Environmental > Aquatic > Freshwater > Creek >...
CAGAGAAGAAAGGTCCGTGACACGCGCCGGGGTCGCGATCTGTCGGCGTAGCTGCGCGATCTCGGTGGCTTGCTCGGAGATGTAGGCCCGCAGCTGCTCAGGCGCGGCGTCCTCGGGCACGCTTGAAGCCAGCAACGTCAAGAATGGCACGCGTGGGCGAGAAGCAACCTCGTTCTGAAGTCTGTCGATAACCGCCGCCCGCTCCAAGAGACGGGCCTTTAGGGATTCAATTTCTGCGCGCAATGCCAAAGCGTCGCCGCCGGTGTCGCTGCGGGACTCCCGCCCGTGCGCCGAAGCCTCCTGAAACAGCGCTTGCAGCCTCTGCACCTCAAGCGCGCGTTGGGTGAGGATGGCGCGGCCATCTTCAAGCGCAGCCGACTGACGATCGGTCGTGGACTGCAACTCATCGATGGCTACGTCCCTGCGCCCAAGCAATTCGCGAGCTTCGGCCAACGAGCGTTCGAGAACTGGTATCCGCTCGGTAACCGTCTGCTCAAGCACAGAGCGGGCGTTCTGGTGTTCGCTGAGACTCGACTGGCTCGTGGCAAGAGTCTCAGCCAAGCGCCGGATCTCGATATCACGCCGGTTGATCTCGATCTGCTGCCGGTGGGTGGACAGCCGGCCCTGTTCGAGCTCACGCTCAAGCTGATGAACCTTGAGCGCATACTCCGCCCGCAGGAGGTCCTTGTCTGCTCGGATTTCCTGCTCGGTCACGGGCAAGGCGCCGCGCAAGCGCTGATTGGTCAGCCGCACGGCGCGTGCCCAGAATGCCGGCGCGATCAACAAACCAAGCAGGCTCGCGGCAATGAACCCCATCGCCGCCAGCATGATCGACTGAACCATTCCGTCCCCACAAAGCGGCCGGCCGTTGCTCCGGCCCGACCGCCAGACAGCCCCCACACGCCCGCATTGTCAACGCTTGGCGGGGAGTGTTCCTGGTGCCATTTGCCGCTTCAAAACGGATTCCAGGTCGGGGCCCGGGTGAATTTCAGATAGCCGACATTGGCTCCGATCCTAAGGCCGAGACCGGAGCGGATCGGTGCCATCGTAACCGGTCCACTCTTGAGGTAGGTGATTCCAACGCCGCCGACTATATAGGCTTGGCCGCCGACCCCAGCGTAGTCATAATAGACATCGTCTGGACTGCGCATATTGTAGACCAGCATCATGGTCTTGGATCCTTCGCCGCCAAAATCGTAGCCAATCGACGGGCCCTGCCAGTAGACCTTCCGCGTACCTGCATTCTTGGTGTAGAGAGTCCCCTCGCCGTAGCGCAGGCCCGCGACAAACGCTCCGCCGCCTTCCTCGCCCAGAATGTAGCCATTTGGCCGGCCATTGTGCTGGAACGCGTATTCCACCACGCTTGCGAGGTCGGTGGTCACGCGGCCGAAGAACCGATGTCCGGCCCTCGTTATATCCTCGGGCCCGTAGGTTGCATCGTTGGCATACCGGGGCTCAACCGGTTCGGAGGGCTGAACAGGGTTGTCATAGCCATATTCCACCGGCGGCGCTGGCTGCTGGTAGGCCGGTTGGGCGCCATAGCGCCGCGGCGCCAAGTTATAGGGCGCGGCGGGCGCCGATTCGGGCGCGGGTTGATAAGCGTTGGGGTCCGAGTTCCAGGGGAGTTGTTCACCAGCGCGAGCTGCCTGGGCATACAACATCAGCGCCGTGGCAATGGCAGCAAACGACATCCATGTGCGCATCATGTGTGGCCGGCTTCCATGGTTCGAGTTCAATATGGACAAGATGCGAATCCCTCTCATGCTCAACACTAACTATCACCAAACTATGGCTGGTTAACGACCGTTTCATGAGCGCGCGCAGATGCGAAGGCGTTTCATCAGGCGCACGAGAAGGCCAAGATCGTCCAATTGCATACACACTTGTGGCCCGATAGGCCCAACTTCAGACGTTTCGAAGTGGCCTTCCGGCCGGTCATGGTGTATGTGACTCGGCGTTCCAGAAATGATTGCTTCGTGCCGTAGCGTTGAGTCGAAACACGGCTTCGCGTGCACCGGCAACTCGTGTGCCCGCCGCGACCCAACGGAAGGCCACGCATGAGCACGTCACCCAGCCCCACGTTCGTCAAAGCCCAGCAAGTCGCCCCGGTTCACGCCATTGATGATCTTGAACTCGCAGCCTTGATATCCAGCAAGATTTGTCATGACGTTATCGGTCCAGTCGGCGCGATCTATAACGGTCTTGAAGTGCTGGACGACGATGAGGACGAGCAATCGCGCGCTTATGCGCTTGAAGTCATCCGCAGCTTCACCGAGCAAGCTTCGGCCAAGGTGCAATTCGCGCGCTTCGCGTTTGGCGCTGCCGGCTCGGTGGGCGCCACGGTCGATCTGGGCGGCGCCGAGCAAATTGTCCGTGGGTTTCTGGGCCAGGGCAAGCACAAGCTGTCGTGGAAGGCACCCGCAGGGCAGATGTCCAAGGATCGGGTGAAGCTGCTGCTGAACATGATTTCCTGTGCCGTCACCGCACTGCCTCGGGGTGGCGAAATCATCGCGGCTGTCAGTGGGCGCATCGATGATCCCGGTTTTGAGGTGCGATGCATCGGCCCCGGCGCACGTCTGCCGCAGCACTTGCGCGAATTTCTTTTGATCCCCTGCACTCATCGGATCGATGCGCTGTCGGTGCAGGCCTACTACACGACGCGGCTCGCCCGCTCCACGGGCCTTCGCCTTAGCGTGGGCATGGAGGGCGTCGACGTGTTACTCGCCGCCGTGAAGTGAACAAGCCGGAATTGGTTTTTTTCTCCCGGTGAATATCTTGTTAACCGTGCCGCCTCATGCTCAGCGCTGAATACGGGTCTTCTCACCCCGTTACTTGGAGCCGCCATGCGACACTGCCTTATCGTCGACGACAGTGACGTCATCCGCAAGGTCGCCAGGCGGGTCCTGGAGGATTTGCACTTCACCTCGACCGAAGCCGAGCACGCGGACGAGGCGATGGAGTTCTGCAAGCGCGCGATGCCGGATTTGATCTTGCTCGACTGGCACATGCCGCAGCGGCCGGCACTGGATTTTCTGGCGGAGCTGCGTCACGCGCCCGGTGGCGACCAGCCCATTGTCATTTACTGCACGACTGAAAACGATGCCGCCGACATCGCCCTCGCCCGCAAAAAGGGCGCCAATGAAATCTTGATGAAGCCCTTCGACGGGGATTCACTTCAGAGGAAATTGCGGCAAGCCGGGGTCAGCGCGCGTCCGGATTGAACGCCCATGGTGATGCGGGGGTAGCCCTCCGCTCGGTTTCTGCTATTGAGGGTCGGCTGCGGGCCCACTTTCAAACTAAAACCGGGCCACACGCACGCAACGCACGCATCGGGTGGGGCCTGTAGCTCAATGGTTAGAGCCGGCGGCTCATAACCGTCTGGTTGCAGGTTCGAGTCCTGCCGGGCCCACCAATGCGCGCGCGGTCGCGTCAGTGGAGCGGGATTTCGGCGCCTGCCCTAGTCAATGACCGCGCAACCACTCGCGTGCCTGGCGCTGGGCTTCGGCGACTTCGGCCTTGCTCATCTCGCTGGCAATCTCGGCCCGATAGGTCTTGGCCGCTTCGTTGCCGCGCAGCGCGGCAAGGTTGAACCACTTGTGGGCGCTCACCGGATCGGAGGCGACGCCTCGCCCGATGGCATATTGGAGCCCCAACTGGAACAGTGCGTCTGGCGATGCGCCCGCGGCGCCACTCGCCCCAAAATCGTATTGCTGCATATCGGCTGCTGCCACGTGCCTAACTCCCCGCTCAAGACTGCCACCTGCCTCATGCGCGCCCGACATTGCCAATCGGACGCGGCATTTCGAGGATGGCGGGGCGTTGCCAATTCGGGGTAAACGGTCACGGGTGCGTTTGTTGGCGAACTGGCAATGCCTATTTACGGATCCTTCCGCACCGGTTCGGACCGGATCGAAAATCCAGCATTGGCGCCTGGGTCAAGCGGTTCTTAATCGCTCGAAGTCAGTGCTTACTAACCATGTTTGCGATATTGCAGCGCAGCAGCGCTGCAATCGTCAACGGGCACGCTGGCCAAACAGCACCGATCGCGCTGCGTCGTCCTTGCTTAGATCGACCGTGTTCTGCGCCTCCTTACCAACCTCGACAGCGCGCATGACGGCGGGCCTCGCCTCCATGCGTTCGAACCAGACCTTCAAGTGCGCGAAGTCGGACAAGGTCTGGCCTTGGCGCTCCCACGGTCGCACCCAGGGCCAGATGGCCATGTCGGCAATCGAGTAGGTTCCGCAAACATACTCTTTGCCGTCAAGTTGCCGGTTGAGCACGCCGTAAAGGCGGTTGACCTCATTGGTGTAGCGGTCGACGGCATACGCAATTTTTTCGGGAGCATATTGCCGGAAGTGATGGGCTTGCCCGGCCATCGGCCCCAGCCCCCCCATTTGCCACATCAACCACTGATCGACGGCGACCCGCTGACGTTCATCGGCAGGATAGAACTTGCCGGTCTTGCGGCCGAGATATTGCAGAATGGCGCCACTCTCGAACACAGAGATCGGTTGCCCCCCTGGTCCGTCTGGATCAACGATCGCGGGCATCCGGTTGTTCGGGGCGATCTTGAGAAAGTCAGGCTTGAATTGCTCGCCCTTGCCTATGTTGACAAGCTTGACCTCGTAAGGGAGCCCGGCCTCCTCGAGAAAGATACTGATCTTATAGGCATTGGGAGTGGGCCAGATATGCAGCTCTATTGGACGCTGGGCCATACTCATATCTCCGAGCAAATGAGGTCGAGTCGCCGCAGCAGCCTATCTGACACCGCCGAGCAACCTCACTGACCAAACGGGCAGGGAAACCGAACTATTTCGGCGCCCGCTTGGCCAGAATGCGCTGCAGGGTGCGCCGATGCATGTTGAGACGTCGGGCGGTTTCCGACACATTCCGGTCGCAAAGCTCGAACACGCGCTGGATATGCTCCCACCGTACCCGGTCCGCCGACATGGGATTTTCTGGCGGGTGAGCCTTCGATTCGCCGTTGGCGAGCAGCGCGCTGCACACATCGTCGGCGTCGGCGGGCTTTGACAGGTAGTCGATGGCGCCCAATTTCACGGCTGATACGGCAGTGGCGATATTGCCGTAGCCGGTCAGCACCACCACGCGCGCATCCGGCCGGGCCCGCGAAAGCTCCTCGATCACGTCGAGCCCATTTCCGTCCTCAAGCCTCATATCGACCACCGCAAATGCCGGCGGGGCCTTGCGGATCATGTCACGGCCCTCGGTGACCGTGGCGGCCATCCGCACTTCGAAGCCGCGCAGCTCCAGCGCGCGTCCTAGCCGGGTCAAGAACGAGCGGTCGTCATCCACGATGACCAGGCTCTTGTCGTTGGGCAGTCGCGGATCGGGCGTCACGTCAGTCAAAATCACCTCCCGTTACCGGGCAACTCTTCGTTGCAGCGCAATGTCAATTGGGCGCTCTGTCTCACCATTATTTCGACGCCAGCGCAAGTCCAAGCAGCCCAGGGTCAAAAAGAGGACCCTGTGTCCTGCAAGCGATCCTCTGCTGAAACGGCCTTTTCAAAGGCCAGCCGGGGCCAGGAAATCTGCACCACGGCGCCGGTCAAGGCCGGTTCGCGATTGGCGAACTCGATCTCCGCGCCCGAGCGCTCCAGCAACGTCTTGGCGATGAAAAAGCCCAGTCCCAGTCCACCGCCATGGTCGTCGGCTGATGGGGCCCGGTCCGGGCTGCCTCTGGTCGTGACATAAGGTTCGCCAAGCGTGCTGAGGATGGCGGGCGGAAATCCAGGCCCATCGTCGGCGATCGTGATGGTGACGCGGTCGGCGGTCCAGCCGGCGAGGACCTCGACATGGGCAGCGGCGAAATCTACGGCATTCTCAACCAGATTGGTGAGGCCATAGACGACGCCGGGCCGCCGCACGGAGATCGGCTCCTGGGCGGCCGGCCCCTGGAGTCCAGGCGCCGGGCCCGCCGTCACCTTGATCTCCTTCTCAAAAACCCGGTATGGCTCGATGGCCTCCTCGATCAGATGGCTCAGTGGCAGCCAGGCGTGAAGCGGATCGCCTTCCGCCGAGCGCTCCGTCAGCGTCTTTAGGATTTCGCGGCAACGCTGGACCTGCGTGCGCAACAGCGTCACGTCATCCTTGAGAGGGCTCTCAGGGCCAAGCCCCCGCTCCATTTCTCGCACCACCACCGTGATTGTCCCCAGCGGTGTCCCCAGTTCATGGGCCGCCGCAGCAGCCAAGCCATCGAGTGCGTGCAGCCGCTGTTCACGCGACAGTACAAGCTCGGTCGCCGCCAGCGCCTCCGACATTTGGCGCGCTTCACGGGCAAGTCTGCGAGCATAGAGCCCGATAAAGACAAGGCCGCACAGAATGGAGGTCCAAATGCCAGCAGTATAGAGTGGAGGGAGCGAAAATGGCTGATCGGCAAACCACGGCAATGACAAGTGATAACGGGCCAGGACCGCGGCCACCGCCAGCGTCAGCACACCAACGATCACAGTGCTTTCCATCGGCAACGTCGCTGCCGCGACCGTTACGGGTGCAACAAGCAGAAAGCAAAACGGATTTTCGATCCCCCCAGTCAGCCATAGGAGGCCACCCAGTTGCGCCATGTCGTAGATCAGCTGGCTGGTGCCAAAGCCGACTGAAAGCCGATGCCTGGCCACAAAGGCCAATCGAAGTGCAAAATTGAAGACGACCGACAGTCCAATGGCCGCAAGGCACGAAAACAACGGCAAGGCAAAGCCGAGGCCGAAATGCGTGCCCAGGACCGCCACCAACTGCCCAGAAACCGCGATCCAGCGCAGCCGCAACAAGGTCTGCAGCCGCAAGCGGCTGGAATTGGATTGCAGCCGGTGGCGGGGAATAAAGTCCATGGAGTGACAAATTCCCTCTAGCCCGTCCAGCCAATGGGCGGACTGCAATTGTCGGCACGCGTTGTCGCGCAAGAAGCGTGGCAAGGGAGCGTTACGTCACGCAAACCCACTACACAAGTTTTTGACGAATCGGAGAAAAATCGCGTAAAGTGGAGATTACGCGGTTATCAGCGACGGGCCTGCGACTGCCTCCGGCAAGGCGAGAAATCGCTTCGGGGCATTGAGTTGACAAAGCTGCCGGTGGAGGGCGAGGTTCGGGGCTCTGAACTTTCGGGGGGGAGTTCCGCCATGCTCTATCATTTGTTCGAATTTGGCCATGCTGCGGTGAGGCCGGCGCGTTATACCGCTGACGCCTACAGGTTGTTTTTCTTCAACAACCCGTTCAATCCGTTGTCACACACGGCGGTCGGGCGAAGCGCGGCGGCGGCCTGCGAGGTGTTTGAACGCACCACACGGCGTTACGCCAAGCCAGCCTTTGAAATTTCGCGAACCGAAACCCGGTGCGGAACGGTCGCTGTCCGAGAAAAGGTCGTTTGGCAAAGCCCTTTTTGCCGTGTGATCCATTTCGAGCGTGACTTGCCCGGCGACAGGGTGGCCGATCCCAAGGTGCTGCTGGTGGCGCCGATGTCCGGCCATCACGCAACGCTGCTGCGCGGCACCGTCAAATCGCTGCTTCCCGAGCACGAGGTCTACATCACCGATTGGGTGGACGCACGGATGGTGCCCCAATCGGCCGGTCGGTTCGATCTCGACAGCTATATCGACCATATGATCTCGATGTTCCGTCATTTCGACGGGGCGGTGCATGTGATGGCGGTTTGCCAGCCATCGGTGCCGGTATTGGCGGCCGTCTCCCACATGGAGTCGGTGGGCGATCCGGCGGTTCCAGCTTCGATGATATTGCTGGGCGGGCCGATCGACACGCGGATCAATCCCACGGCCGTCAACCGGCTCGCGGCCGAAAAGGGCATCGCCTGGTTCAAGCGCACCGTCATTACATCGGTGCCGTGGCCTTATCCGGGGCAGCGACGGGACGTCTATCCGGGATTTCTTCAGCTCACCGGGTTCATGACCATGAACCTGGACAGGCACATCAACGCCCACAAGGATTTGTTCCTTCATCTGGTGAAGGGCGACGGAGATTCCGCCGACAAGCACAAGGAATTCTACGACGAATACTTGGCGGTCATGGACCTGTCAGCGGAATTCTATCTGCAGACAGTTGAAAGCGTCTTCATCCGGCACGATCTCGCGGTTGGGACCATGCGGTTTCGCGGTGACCCCATTCGCCCAAGCGCCATTCGGAACACCGCGTTGATGACGGTCGAGGGTGAGAACGATGACATCACCGGGACCGGCCAATGTGCAGCAACCCACGGCCTCTGCACCGGGTTGGCCGACAACCAAAAGTTGCATTTCGAGCAGCCGGGGGTAGGCCACTACGGAATTTTTAACGGATCCCGGTTTCGCGCCGAGGCATTGCCACGAATCGCTGGCTTTATCCGGGCGCACGACCGGCCGATGGGCCGGTTGAGCTTTCCGGCGGCGAATTCGCCTTCAGCATTGCGTTCAGATGGACAAAACGGAGCGGCTACAACTCAAATCAGTTCAGTCACGATACCGTTCGGCAGCAGTTGACGGGATGGCTGGCAATGGCAACACAATTGCCTCGAAGGTCGTAGTGGCTGAAGCGGTTCGGACGGCAGCGGATTGGCAGGGAGCGTTAACGTGTCGAAAGCGACCAGAGTCCGCCTCAACCGTACGACCAGGCACGGAAATCTGGCCAAGGCCCTGCGGACGGCGCTGAAGAGCGAGCGCGGTATCGAGGTCGCCGGATTGGAAACTCCGGTCCTGGTCCGCAGGCACCCGGCGGCAAGGCGGTTGACATTGCGGGTCAGTCAGGTCCGCCGGGAGGTCGTGCTGACCATCCCCGAGGGCGGCAGCTTGGCCGAGGCCGGCAAATTCGTGTCTCAGCACATGGATTGGGTCCGCCAGCGCATCGATGCATTGCCCAAACCGGTCGAACTGATCGATTGCGCGAGAATCCTTTATCGCGGCGAGCTGCATCGCATCGAAGTGCTGGGCCCGACGCGGCATATGCGTGTCGCCTGGAGCGAAGGCTTGCGTGCGGCGCGCACTGCGTTGAAGGAAGCGATCGCCGAAGTAGCGCCCGGCCGCCGGAGCAAGGTACAACTGCCCGACAAGTTGCTGCCTCGGCTGTGCGTGACAGGTTTGGCTGAACACGCGCCACGGCGGTTGCGCGATTGGCTGATAAAGCAGGCTCGCGAGCAACTATCCGATCGGGTGCAGCATCATGCTCGCAATCTTGGCCTGAAACCGCGCCGGGTCGTCGTTCGCGACCAGACGAGCCGCTGGGGCTCGTGCTCGACTGCTCGGGTGTTGTCCTTTTCCTGGCGGCTGATTTTCGCGCCGCCGTTCGTGCTGGATTATGTCGCGGCCCACGAAGTCGCGCATTTGAAGGAAATGAACCACGGTCCGAGATTCTGGGCGCTGGTGCGCAAGACCAATCCGCGCATGGAAGAAGCGCGACGCTGGTTGAAGCGCCACGGTGCGGAGCTGCATCGCTACTGCCTGCCCAGTTGATCTACTCATTGGAGGGTATGCGGCATCCTTCGTCTTGTTAGCTGGCCTCCTTGCGGTTAGCATGCACACGCTTCGAACCGTGGTGGTTCGGCGCGGGAGGGACACCGATGAACGGCTGGGTGCCCAGGCCAGGGAACATCGGTCAATGGCTTGTCCGTCTGCCGCGTTATGCCAAGCGGGCGCTGCTGATTGTCAATGACGTTGGTGTTCTTGCGTTTGCAGTTTGGGCGGCGTTTTCCCTTCGACTCAACCTGATTTATATTCCTCCGAACGGGCAGGCTGTGATGGTGCTCATCGCAGCACCTGTGATCGGCGTCGTTACCTTTCATTTTTTTGGGCTGTACAAGCTCGTGACCCGGTTTCTGGGTCCCTTGGGCGTGCGTAGGACGCTCGCGGCCACGATTGTCACGACACTGCTTTGGGCTGGAGTGGTCTGGGAGGTTCGCCGGATCGAGGCTTTGCACGGCTCTGGGCTTATGATGCCTCGTTCAAGCGTGATCTTGTTTGCCTTTATCTCTGGCATGTTGGTTTGGGCCAGCCGGCAGATCGCGGCCTGGTTGCTCAACCAAAGTACGCCGATCGCGCAGGCTGGACTGCAGCGAACAGCTTCGCGCCCAGTCCTGATCTACGGTGCGGGAGCAACGGGAGTACAGCTTCTGGGCTCGCTGCAACGCTCGGGAGCTTACAATCCCGTCGCGTTCATAGATGAGCGTCCGACACTCTGGGGGCAACGGGTCGCGGGCCTGAAAGTCCACCGCCCGGTGCGGATAGGGGGGCTGCTCGCCGAGCACAATATCGAGGAGATCCTGCTTGCTATTCCCGAGGCCTCGCGTGCACGCCGCAGGACCGTTCTGCGGCGGCTGGAGGTGTTCAAGGTTGGGGTCAAGACACTGCCGGCTTTGGAGGACATTGCCACCGGCAAGGTCGGTATCAACGATCTGAGGGCGGTGACAGCCGACGATTTGCTGGGTCGCGACAGGGTTCAACCCGAGCCTGGTCTGCTGAGGCGCTCGATTGCGGGCAAGTCCGTTCTGGTTACCGGAGCAGGCGGCTCGATCGGCTCCGAACTTTCACGGCAGATTGCGGCGCTCGGTCCCAACCGGTTGGTTTTGCTTGATCTTTCTGAGTCCGCTCTGTTCGAGATCGAACAGGAGTTGCGTGCCAAGAAAAGCGGACCCGGCCTCGAGATGGTCCTGCCTCCAATTTTCCCGGTGCTCGGCTCCGTGCTTGATGCCGCCTTGGTGCGCCGGGTCCTGGACGAACACAGCGTGGAGACGATTTACCACGCTGCCGCCTACAAGCACGTACCAATGGTTGAGCACAATCCAGTAGTGGGCATAGGCAACAATACATTCGGCACCCGGGTCCTGGCCGAACAGGCGAGTGAGTCCGGTGTCGAGCGGTTTGTGCTGATTTCCACCGACAAAGCGGTCCGGCCGACCAACATCATGGGTGCCAGCAAGCGGTTGGCAGAGCTGCAATTGCAGGCCATGGCGGCCGAGCGAAGTGCCGGCACCGTTTTTACAATGGTCAGGTTCGGCAATGTGCTCGATTCCTCCGGCTCGGTGGTGCGCAGCTTCCGCAAGCAGATCGAAAATGGCGGCCCTGTGACTGTTACGCATCCCGACATCATTCGTTATTTCATGTCGATCCCCGAGGCTGCGGAGCTTGTGATCCAGGCGGGAGCCATGGCCAACGGGGGCGATGTGTTCGTCCTGGACATGGGCGCGGCAGTCAAAATCGATGCGCTCGCGCGCTCAATGATCAAGCATGTCGGTCTGACCGTGAAGGATGCGGACAATCCTGAAGGAGACATCGCCATCGTCTATACGGGGCTGAGGCCGGGGGAGAAGCTGTTCGAGGAATTGTTGATCAATGAGGCCACGACAATCACCGCCCATCCGCGCATCCGGCGCTGTCTCGAACCGGGCATTGGTGCGAATGAACTCACCCGTGAGCTCCAGGCGTTGGCGGCTGCGTTGTCAACAGGCGATCTCGATGCCATCCATGCCGTGCTGATGCGCACGGTCGAAGGCTATACACCCCACAACCAGCCGTCGGCACAATATGCGAACCATGTTCCTTCCGAGCAGACTACGCGCCGGGTCCTGCATTGATCATCGCGATCGACCGGCTCTAGGGCGCTGGCTGCCCGCCGCTTGGTGGCGTTCCTGGATTCTCTAGGACCGGAGGAGTCCCGCCGTAGCGGGAGATCGAGGACGGCGTTTTGGCGTCGTCGATCGTCGGAACCGGAAGGCAGATCAATTCGCCATCAAGTCCGTGCCGGTGCGGACCGGGGCAAGTCGAAGCATCGTTGGCCGAACCCGCGGTTCCCGCAACATTGGCCTGCGGCGGTCGCAGGGCCAAACCGAGAAACATCAGGCCGATAGCGAGCAGCCAGCTCGCCGCGATGCGCGTTGGAATTGTCAGCCAGGCCGGCCGGTAGCCGGCCGCTGCCTCGGCGGCAAAGAAAACAACCAACGCGCCGCCGATGCCAACGCCGAGCGTGAACCACCCAGCCACACCAATTGAGGGGTCCTCCTGGCGCCCAAGGCCACCTGCGAGCCCACCGACAATGATGGCCGAGAGGCCGGAGATCATCGCCCCAGGCCTACCCGAAAACATCAGCGCCGCGCCTCCGGCCAGGAATGCGAGGGGCGTGCCGAACCCGGCAATTGGATTGCCGGGCCGGTTCCACAGCAAAACGCCAGCCGCGAAGGCCGCGAGCCAGCCAAGACCTGACAAGACGGCGACGCGGCGCGAACCGCGTCCCAGCGCCACCCCCAAAGCCAGCAGCGGGACCAGCGTTTGCAGGTTCACCAAGGCGTGCAGGGCGCCGTTGTCGAAGACTGAATAGTCGGGCGCGATGACGTGCGCAGATGCAGGCGCCGAGGCCGCCGCCAGTGCCACGGCCCAGCCTGCACGGGACCATGCGTGTTTGACCCAAGGCTTCATGCGGACCGGAACAAGAACCAAATGCCGGCCAAGGCGATCAGCCCGCCCGTGGCGCGACCGGCATATCCTTGAAGGCTGCGTCCCAACAGCAGACCAAAACCAATGCCCGCGACATGAATCAGCCCAGTCGCAGTGACAAAACCAACGCCATAGGCGACCGGATCGACGGCATTAGGGAGTTCGACGCCATGGGCGTGACCGTGAAAAATGGCGAACAATCCGACCGCTGCCATCGAAACAAGCTCAAACGGCTTCCACAACACGGTTATGGCAAGCCCGAGGCCCAGGACCGAAAGGCCGATCCATATTTCGACATGCGGCAAGGGGACCCCGGCAAGGCCAAGGACCCCGCCGAACGCCATGATCAGCGGAAATACAACGGGCAGCTCCCAGATCGATCTACCGCCGATCTGCGCTCCCCAGATGCCGACCGCGAACATGGCGAGCAGGTGGTCGGGACCCAGTATGGGATGCGCAAAGCCACTGGTGAAGCCGCCAAGGGTTCCGCCAGTATGGGCCTCGGCTGGGCTAGCGGCGAGCAGAGCCAAAATACCGCCTGACCCCAGTTTCCAGTGTGATCTTTTGGGTTTTTGTTGGACTGATTTGCGATATCGCGGCACCAGCGCGCGCAGGTTTCTGCCGTCTGTTGCCAATTCGAGCACTCACATCCTCCTAATCGCGTCACTTTTGCGCTTCATGCCGGTCGAGCGGCGCACCGGACATTGCCGTCGTCGGCAATCCGCGCAACAAACCCGGCACGCGGCACGAGTGTAGCGGTGAGCTTCCGTGGCTGTGAAGCAAATTGCAAGGATACCAAATGGGATGGCTTCGATTGATTTGGCCCTGGTTATTGACAGGCCTTGGGCAGGTCATGGTCATGCAACCCGGCTCGATCGCGGTTGCCCAGACGGCAGCCAGCGCTCCCGGATCGGGCGCGCAGGGCGTCACCGTCACGCAACTCCTGTCGGAGTTGTTCTTTTGGGTGCAAGGCCAGGAAAAATGGTTCAGCCAGAATATGACCGGCAGTATCGAGAAACTGGCAGCGGGCGATCCATGGAGTGCTGGCCTGCTGCTGGCGGGGTTCAGCTTCATTTACGGCATTTTTCATGCGGTGGGGCCAGGCCACGGCAAGGCGGTCATTTCATCCTACGTGCTTGCCAATGAGCGCACGCTGAAGCGCGGCATCCTGATTGCCTTCATGGCCGGGTTTTTTCAAGCCGTGTCGGCGATCGCTATCGTCAGCATCATGGGGCTTGTGCTCAATCTCGGCAGTCGCCAGATGACGGTGTTTTCCAACAATCTGGAGACGACGAGCTACGCGGTCATCACCTTGTTCGGGCTTTGGCTCCTGTTCGCCCAGTTTCGTGGACTGTTCGCGCCTCGCGTCTCGGAGGGGCACGCCGACGGCGATCATGGAGACAGTCACGGCCACGATGACGATCACGGCCACCACGGTCACGCCCACTTGCCAGGTGCCGCTGAGCTGGAGGGCGCCTTATCCTGGTCCAAGGCCACGGGTATGGCGGCCGCCGTCGGCTTGCGACCTTGCACCGGCGCGCTGATCGTGCTGGTCGTGGCGCTGCACCAGCACCTTTATTGGGCCGGCGTCGCCTCGACTTTCGTGATGGCGCTCGGCACCTCGATCACGGTGTCGGTACTCGCGGTGATGGCCGTCGGCTCGCGCGATTTGGCGACCCGTCTCGCCGGATCGAGCGAGCTATGGTTGGGACGGGTCGAGACTTTCGCTAAACTCGGTGGCGGGTTGGTGATGACGGTCGCGGGATTTGCGTTCTTCTTGTCGTCGCTTCATCCGCATCCATTCCAGTAGGAGCGGCGGGCAAGCGTCGTGGGTGCGGATGCTCGCCGGACACGGCTCCCGGTTGAAATGAAGGCCGCGTCAGTTCTTCTGCATTCCAACCACCAGCTTTGGCACGTTGTTGTCGAACATGCAGGTATAGCAGGGCGCAAGGCCTCCGGGTGGCGAGAGGGCATCGGAGAACAGCGCGCCCCCGAGTTCAACACCGGTCTCCGAGCCAATCGACTTGATCAAGCGCGGGTCAGCCATATTCTCGATGAAGATCGCCTTGATCTTCTCCTTGCGGATCTGGTCGATCAACCTTGCCACGCCACCGGCCGAGGCCTCCTGGTCGGTGCTCAAACCCTCTGGCGCCAGGAACGTGACGCCGTAGGCCGCGCCGAAATAGCCGAAGGCATCGTGGCTGGTGATGACGCGGCGCTTGGCCTCGGGCACCGCATCGATCTTGGCGCGTGTGTCTGCATCGAGCGTTCGCAGTCTCTCGGCATATTCCGCCGCATTGCGCTTGAATTGTGCCGCATCCGCCGGATCGGCTGCCTCCAGTGCCGCATCGATGTTGCGGACATAGATCACGCCATTGCGCAGATCCTGCCAGGCGTGCGGGTCGGTGATCTCCTTGGCTTGGCTACCCTCGCCTTCCGACATGGTGCGCGTGACGACGCCCTGGCTCGCGATGACGCGCGGCCCGGCATAGCCCGCCGATGTGGCGAGCTTGTCGAGCCAACCATCCAAGCCGAGGCCGTTGGAGACGACCAGCGCCGCATCAGCGAGCCTTCGCGCGTCGGCGGGCGAAGGATCGAAAGTATGCGCATCACCATCCGGTGGCACCAGCACCACGACCTCGGCGAGATCGCCGGCCACCTGGTGTACGATGTCTCCGAGAATGCTGAAGCTCGCCACGACTTTGATCGGATGGGCTTCGGCCGTCCCACCCCAAAGACCCAGCACCGCGAGCAAAAATCGCGCCGCCCTCATTGCGCGGGCTCTTGAGGCAGGGTGTGGTAGTGGGGCTTGGGGAAATAGCGCGGCACCAACCCGCCGTTGCTTCCCAGCACGATGGAGCCCAGATAGGCCAGACCCGCCGTAAGGATAATCGAAGGGCCCGATGCCGTATTGAAATTGTAGGAGGCAAGCAGTCCGAGCAGGCCCGAGCCAAAGGCGATCAGCACTGCCACCACGATCATGCTCCAGATGTCGCGCGCCCACAGCCGCGCTGCCGCCGCCGGCAGCATCATCATGCCAACCGCCATCAGGGTGCCGAGGGACTGGAAGCCGGCCACGAGATTGAGCACGACGAGAGCGAGAAAAACGATGTGATAAACCGATCCGCCGCCACCAACCGCGCGCAAAAAGCCCGGATCGAAACATTCGGCGATCAGTGGTCGCCAAATCACGGCGAGTGTCAACAGTGTGAGGCTTGAGATTGCCGCCACCAGGGCCAAGGATGGTCCATCGACGGACAGTATGGTGCCAAACAATACGTGCAGGAGATCGACGTTGGAGCCTCGCGCCGAGACGATCAACACGCCCAGCGCCAGGCTGGTGAGATAAAAGCCGGCCAAGCTGGCGTCTTCCTTCAATTGGGTGGTCCGCGAGACAAGGCCGGCCAAAAGCGCCACGCACAATCCCGCCACCAGACCACCCAGGCTCATGGCCGGCAACGATAGCCCCGCCACTAGAAAGGCAATGGCTGCACCGGGAAGGATGGCGTGGGACATCGCATCGCCCATCAGGCTCATGCGCCTGAGCACCAGCAGCACGCCAATTGGCCCACAGCCCAGGGACAGGGCAAGGCTGGCAATCAGTGCCCGCCGCATGAAACCATAGGCAAGGAAAGGCTCGACGATCGAGTGATAGATGATCATTGTACGGCCCCCGCCCGCTGCCGCTCGGCCGGCCAAGGTTCGGGCGGATAGCCCGCCGCCGCCAGGTTGTCCGGTGTCAGCACAAGCGGTGTTGCTCCCCAGGCAGTGCAATCGCGCGACAGCAACAGCGTGCGTGGAAACATTTTGCGCACCTGGCCGAGATCGTGCAGCACCGCCACGACTGTGCGTCCATGCCCGTTCCAATCGCCGATGAGGTGCATGAGGTCGGTCGTAGTCGGCGTATCAAGCCCCGCGAACGGTTCATCCAGGAGCACGAGCGCGGCGTCCTGCAGCAACAGCCGCGCGAACAGGACACGCTGAAATTGTCCAACCGACAGACTGCCTATCGGCCTTTGGCCGAGGCTTGTCAGGCCAAGCCGCGCCAGCGCCGCGATCATCCGGCTCCGCCCATCCGATGATGTCGACCCCAGTATTCCGGTCTCGCGCCATAGACCTAGCGAAATTGCGTCGAGGACACTGATGGGGAAGGTCTGATCAATATTCGCACGTTGCGGCAGATAGGCGATCTCGCGTGGTGCCAGGCCGGAAATGCTGATTGTGCCCTCGTCGGGCTTGAGTACCCCAGCGATCGCATTCAGCAGCGTGCTCTTGCCCGCTCCGTTCGGCCCGACGATGGCCGTGAGGCTTCCGGGCGGAAAGTCGCCGCTGAGGTGGTGAACGGCGGGCACGCGATTGTACGACACCGTGAGGTCGCGAATGGCAATGCTTGCCGCAGGTCCCTGCAAACGATCCATCACGTCCCCTGGCAGGTTTTGCATGTGCCCTCGACCTCGAGCGTGCGGTGGCGCGGCTCGAAGCCGGTGCGGCGGGCATCCTCAAGGATCAGCCGGTCGAGCCGTCCGTCCTCCAGTTCCGCCGAGCGGCCGCATTTGTCGCAAATGAGCAATACACAGTCGTGCGAGTGGCCTGGATGGGTGCACGCGACAAAAGCATTGCGGGAGGCAAGCCGTGCCACCAGCCTGCGGCTCAACAAATGGTCGATGGCGCGATACACGGTTGGCGGGCGCACCGGCCGCCCAGCAAGACGAGCGACGGCGTCGATGAGATCATAGGCCCCCAAGGGTAGCTGCTGCTCGGTGAGCAGCGCGAACACCAGCAGCGGCATCCCCGTCAACGCATCGCCGTTCTGTGCCGAATGCAAGCGCGCGCGAGTGACCGCTGCTTGCGTCGCGACAGCCAGCTGACCAATAATTGCCTCGATCGCATCATCGCGTAACAGGCGCGCGGCCATGTTCGGGTCCTTTCGCAATTCGGATGTAATACTATATCAAAACAAAGGCAGTGTCATGCAGCTTTCACGTCGCCACGCCCTCATGGGCTTTGTTACCGGGCTGGCAACCGTTTCGCTCGACTGGCTCCTTGGGACCGCTCCGGCCTCCGCCGCCGACGGCACCTGCGTGCTCTGGCCACAATTGGATGAGGGGCCGTACTATTTCGATACCAAATTGGTCCGCGCTGACATCACAGAGGGCCGGCCAGGCGCTCCGTTGAAGCTGAACCTGTTGGTGGTCGAGTCTGGCCCATGCAAACCGATGGCTGGAATCCGCGTGGATGTCTGGCACGCGGACGCCGGGGGGATTTATTCGGGCTATTCTGGCCAAGGCGACAAGCGAGATACGTCGACGACGGGTGAGAAATACCTGCGCGGCACGCAAGTGACGGACGCCAGCGGGGCGGTGGTATTCAACACCATCTATCCCGGCTGGTACCCTGGCCGCACCCCCCATATCCACGTGAAAGCGTTTTTGGCCGATAAGATGGTGGTCACCGGACAAGCGTTTTTCCCGGACGAATTCAGCGCCAAGGTTTACCGCGAGAAGGCGCCCTATTCGGTCCGGCCCGTTCCAGACACCACCAACAAGACCGATGGAATCTATCAGGATGGCCAGACCGAAGGCGGCGGCACGGTGCTGGCGATGGCCGAGGAGGTGGGCGTGATCCAAGCGCGGCTGACCATCTCGATTGACCAAACCGGCGACACGGCCGGCAAGGCCGAGGGCTGGGGGCACTATTTCATGCGCCTGCTCGGCCGCGCGTGAGGCTCGGCATTGCCGTCTATCCGTGCTAGCAGGTCCGGACAGCAAAGGGGCACGGGCAACGTGGCGGGCAGCGGCAGTGGCGCGGGCGGCAAGCCCATCATTTCCATCCAGGGCCTTCGCAAGGTCTACAAGTCAGGCTTCGAGGCCCTGAAGGTCATTAATCTCGACATCCGCCAAGGCGAAATATTCGCGCTGTTGGGGCCAAACGGGGCCGGCAAGACCACGCTCATCAATATCGTGTGCGGAATAGTCAACGCCAGTGCCGGCCGCGTCCTGATCGACGGGCGGGACTGGAGGGCGGAGTATCGCTCGGTCCGCGCCATGATCGGCTTGGTGCCGCAGGAGCTTGCGACCGATTTGTTCGAGACGGTGCGGGCGACGGTAGGCTTCAGTCGCGGGCTGTTTGGCAAGCCGGCCAATCCGGCGCATATCGAGAAGGTGCTGCGCGACCTATCGCTTTGGGACAAACGCGACAGCAAGATTCAAACGTTATCGGGCGGCATGAAGCGGCGGGTACTGATCGCCAAGGCACTCTCGCACGAGCCTCGCATCCTGTTCCTCGACGAGCCGACGGCGGGCGTGGATGTGGAGTTGCGCAAGGATATGTGGGCATCGATCCGGCAACTGCAGCAGGCCGGCGTCACCATCATCTTGACCACCCACTACATCGAGGAGGCCGAGGAGATGGCGGATCGGATCGGCGTCATCGCCAAGGGCGAGTTGATCGTGGTCGAGAGCAAGATCGAACTGATGCGCAAGCTGGGCAAGAAACAATTGACGCTGCAACTCACCCAGAAACTCGCAGCCATCCCGCCGGCGCTGATCGGCCGCCAACTTGAGCTGTCGGGCGACGGGTCCGAACTGACGTTCACCTATGACACCAAGGCCGAGCGCACGGGCATCACCGCGCTGATGCAGGATTTGGCCACGGCCGGCATCCGGTTCTCCGATTTGCGCACGACGCAAAGCTCGCTGGAAGACATCTTCGTCGATCTTGTCAGGCACGCCACATGAATTTTCCCGCTGTTCAATCGATCTACGGCTTTGAAATGGCGCGCTGGGGCCGGACGATCTGGACCAGCGTGGCCTCGCCGGTGCTCTCGACCGCGCTGTATTTCGTGGTGTTTGGTAGCGCGATAGGCTCGCGCATCGCCAGCGTGGATGGCGTCGCCTATGGCGCCTTCATCGTCCCTGGCCTGATGATGCTGATGCTGCTGACCGAGAGCATTTCCAACGCCTCGTTCGGCATCTACCTCCCGCGGTTCACCGGCACGATCTACGAGCTGTTGTCGGCGCCAGTCTCGCCCTTCGAGGTGATGCTGGGATATGTCGGCGCGGCAGCGACAAAATCAGTGATCCTGGGCTTCATCGTGCTGGCGACGGCGTCGCTGTTCGTGCCGATCCACATTGCCCATCCGCTGCTGATGGTGGCGTTCCTGGTGCTGACGGCGGTGACCTTCAGCTTGTTCGGCTTCATCATCGGCATCTGGGCGGATGGCTTCGAGAAGCTCCAGATCATTCCGCTGCTGGCGATCACGCCGCTGACGTTCCTGGGCGGCACGTTCTACTCGGTCTCGATGCTACCCCCGATCTGGCAGAAGATCACTCTGGTCAATCCGGTCGTCTATCTCATCAGCGGCTTCCGCTGGAGCTTTTATGAAATCTCCGATGTCGATGTGATCGTCAGCATCGGCATGACGCTGGCGTTCCTGCTCGTGTGCTCGGCGGTGGTCTGGTGGATATTGCGCACTGGCTACCGGCTGAAGGCGTAACACGCCAATCGGCATGGGGGAGGAGTGCGTGGGCAAGGTTAGCGCGTCGACACCAAGAGCCGCTCCAGCCCATGAAAATGGTAGGTATCGCGATAGGCCGGAGGGCCAGCCAACGCCAGGCGTGGAAACCGGGTAAAGAGCAACGGCAGCGCGACTTCGAGCTCAAGCCGGGCGAGGGGCGCGCCAAGGCAGAAATGGATTCCAGCACCAAACGAGGTGTGGCCCGAGGCATCGCGCGTGGGGTCGAATCGATCCGGGTCGGGATAACGCGCAGGATCGCGATTGGCCGCGCCAAGCAGCAACCCTATCTGGTCCCCCAGCCTGAGTCGGGCGCGACCGATTGAAACGTCCTCCAGCGCGTAACGCGTGAACATGTGCAACGGCGGATCGAACCGCAGAATCTCCTCGATGGCTGTGGCGGTCGACGTAGGCGTTGCGAACAAGGCGGCTGGATCGAGCCCCGATCGGAGGATTGCCAGAACGCCGTTGCTGATGGCGTGAACGGACGCTTCGTGGCCAGCGTTCAACAACAGGATGGACGTGCCGACGATTTCGGCATCGCTGAGCCGGGCGCCATCGCTGCCGGGCGCCGCCAGCTGTGTGAGCAGATCGTCACCTGGCCGGGCACGCCGCGCGGCGATCTCTGAGCGCATATAGGCTGCAAATTCACCCGCTGCGATGTCGGCGGCCCGCTCGACTTCGGCATCGCGGCCGAATTGATACATTGCCACCATCGCGTGCGACCACGCCAAAAGCTTGGGGGCCATGCCAGCAGGCACGTCAAGCAGCGCCGCGATAGCCTGCACCGGGATTGGCGTGGCGAAGGCCTCCAGCAGATCGACGGTTGTGCCTGAAAACCGATCGATGAGCGACGCTGCGAGCGCGGCAATGGCCGGCCGCAACCGCTCCACCTGGCGCGAAACGAACGCGCGGGTGACGAGTGTGCGCAGCCGTGTGTGATCGGGCGGCTCGAGCTCGAGCAGCGAATGCCGCTCAACGGCGTGGAAATCAGCTAGGCGAGGATCGGGCTCCGGCCAGCCAAGGGCATGGCGCGTGGTGAGATGCAGCACGCTGCGTCCAAAACGCCGGTCGCGCAGCAGCCCGTTCACCTCGGCATGGCTCGCGGTGCAGATATGTCCGTATTGGTTCCAGTGGAACACCGGACCGAGCCCGCGAACACGGGCATAGAAATCGTAAGGGTTCTGCACGAACTCGGGCGCACGCGGGTCCTGATCGACCTCCGTGACCATCGCCCCGACCTCAGCCGCGTCCGACGAACGGCATCTGGTTGGCCATGACCGTCATGAACAGCACGTTGGTGTCGAGGGGCAGGCTCGCCATATGCAGTACGGCGTTCGCGACATGCACGACATCCATCGTTGGCTCCGATTTCAGCTCGCCGCTTGCCTGCGGTACACCTTTGCTCATGCGCGCGGTCATGTCGGTTCCCGCATTGCCGATGTCGATCTGTCCGCAGCAAATGTTGTGCGCCCGGCCATCCAGCGCGATCGACTTGGTGAGGCCGGTGATCGCGTGCTTGGTGGCCGTATAGGGCGCGGAGAACGGACGCGGCGTATGCGCTGAAATCGAACCATTGTTGATGATCCGCCCACCTTTCGGCGTCTGCGTCTTGAAGCGCCGCATGGCCGCTTGCGCACAGAGGAAGGAGCCGGTGAGATTGGCATCGACCACGGACTTCCATTGCTCGTAGCTCAGGTCCTCCATGGGCACGGCGGGCGCGCCCATGCCGGCATTGTTGAACAAGAGGTCGATCCGGCCGAACCGCTTGTCGATCTCGGCGAATAGCGCCGTCACCGACTTGGGATCGCCCACATCGACCGGGATGGCTGCCATCCGTCCGCCGCCATTCTTGGCGAACTTGGCCGTGGCGCCAAGTTTGACCGGATCGCGCCCGGCGAGCGCGACGTCATAGCCCGCTTCCCGCAGCGCCACAGCCACGGCGCGGCCAATTCCGCTTCCCGCACCGGTGACGAGCGCAACCCTACCGTTTGTGGTCATGGCGCTTTCCTTGATCGTTACTAAACCGCCGCCAGTGCCTGTTCCAGGTCGCCAATGATGTCGTCCTTGTCCTCGATGCCCACTGACAGCCGCACCACGTCGGCGGCGGCACCGGCGGCGGCGAGTTGGTCGCGTGGCACCTGGCTGTGGGTGGTGGATGCCGGGTGGATGATCAACGAGCGGACATCGCCGATGTTTGCGACGTGGCTAAACATCTTGACGCTTGAGACCAGTTTGACGCCCGCCTCGTATCCACCTTTAAGACCGAACGTGAACACCGCGCCCGCCCCCTTTGGCGCGATCTTCTGCTGCAGCGCGTGGTATTTGTTCTCCGGCAATCCAGCATAGTTCACCCAAGCGATTTTGGGATGCCGCTCCAGCCAGCTGGCCACGGCAAGCGTGTTTTCGCAGTGCCGCGCCATTCGCAGATGCAAGGTTTCCATTCCCGTCAGCACCAGGAAGGCATTGAGCGGCGCGATGGCGGGGCCGATGTCGCGCAATCCCAACACGCGGCAAGCAATGGCGAACGAGAAGTTGCCGAAGGTTTCGGCCAGCTTCATGCCGCGATAGCTTGGATTGGGCGCGGAGAGTGACGGATACTTGCCTGACTTCATCCAATCAAAGGTGCCGCAATCGACAATCAGGCCGGCGATCGAATTGCCATGGCCGCCGAGGAACTTGGTGCCGGAATGCACGATGATGTCGGCGCCGTGCTGCTTCGGATTGCACAGATAGGGTGTCGCCAGCGTATTATCGACGATGAACGGCACGCCGGCCTTCTTGGCGACCGCCGCGATGGCGGGCAGGTCCATCACGATGCCGCCTGGATTGGCAATGCTCTCGCAAAAGATCGCCTTGGTCTTGGGTGTCACCTGGGCGGCAAAGCTGGCCGGGTCGTTGCCGTCGGCCCACTTCACCCGCCAATCAAATTTCTTGAACGACTCGCCGAATTGGTTGATTGAGCCTCCGTAAAGCTGGCGCGCGGCGATGAACTCGTCGCCCGGCTCCATCAGCGTGTGAAACACGATGAATTGCGCCGCGTGTCCCGAGGCCACCGCCAGCGCCGCCGTGCCGCCTTCGAGCGCCGCGATCCGCTCTTCCAGAACGCCCTGGGTCGGGTTCATGATGCGGGTGTAGATGTTGCCGAAGGCTTCGAGATTGAACAGCGAAGCGGCGTGGTCTACGTCGTTGAAGACATAGGCAGTTGTCTGATAAATCGGCGTCACCCGCGCTCCGGTCGTCGGATCGGGCTTGGCGCCGGCATGAATAGCGAGGGTGCCGAATTTCGGGGCGTTGACCATTGACATGCTCCTGGACTGCGCTGGCTTGCCACAGATGATGGCGGGCAGGCCAAGCCTGTCAAGCGGCACCGTTCCCGGGCACGCAAGAACCTCGATTTGTCTGGGAGGGTTCATGGCGCGAGCGACGGGGCTCGAACCCGCGACCTTCGGCGTGACAGGCCGACGCTCTAACCAACTGAGCTACGCCCGCGCATGAAGGCACCCGTTTAGGCAGCCGGGGGCCGTAAGTCAAGCGCCGGTCCGCTTGCAAGGCGCCTGCAGGACCTCGGCAGCCGTGTGGCTGAAGGAACCTTACCGGCATTGATAAGTTTTTAAGTGTCTTCGGTTCAAATTGAAACGCCGGGATTGGTCTTATCTCAGCGGCTCTCTGCCAGTGTGTTTTGCGTACCGGGGACCTAAGTCATGTTGCGTCGCGTTATGGTCACGACCGTTGTCGTGGCATCAGCCATCGGCAGTTCGACGGCGGTGGGCTCCGAACCCATCCCCCGGCCGACCGTTGCGATGCAAGTGGTGGCCGAGGTGCCTGCGCCTTACGCCTTCTATGATTTTTGCCGGCGTGACGCGAAGGCCTGCGAGAGCGACCCGAAACCAGGTGCCCGGGTCGAGCTGGACAAGCAGCACTGGGCCGATCTCAACGAGATCAACGACGTCGTCAACAAGACAGTCATGCCAATGAGCGATTGGGAGAATTACGGCGTCGCCGACTATTGGTCGATCGCCAACACGTATGGCGATTGCGAGGATTATGCGCTCACCAAACAGTTCTATCTGCGGCAGCGTGGCTGGCCGATGAGCGCGCTGCTGATGACTGTCGTGCGCGACGAAAACGGCGAAGGCCATGCCGTTCTTACGGTGCATACATCGCGCGGTGACTTCGTGCTCGACAACCGCCAACCGCGGATCGTGGCCTGGACACAGACGCCGTACAAATATGTCAAACGTCAATCAACGCTTGATCCGCGCATCTGGCTAACGTTGGACCCCAATCCCATCCCGCGCGGCGCCGATGCCGTTGCAACTCTACCCAGCCGCAAGTGAGATAAGCGACGCGCGCAAATCATTGGCCCGATCCGGCGTCCAAGACTCTAGGCCGGCTCTTGCCGGGCCGATTGGGCAATCGTGGTCATGCTTGCGGCGTATCGTTTCCAATTGGCCGCGTAATGCTCGGCGGCCCAGGTAAGCCGCTCGATCTCAGCCGGCGACAGCTGCCGCACAACCTTACCCGGCGCGCCCATCACCAGGGAGCCAGGAGGGATCACCTTGCGTTCCGGGATGAGAGCCTTGGCCCCAATCAGGCAGTTCTCCCCGATGACCGCCCCATTCAGCACCACGGCGCCGATGCCAACGAGGCTATTGCGGCCAACCGTGCAGCCATGCAGCATGACCATGTGGCCAATGGTGCAATCGGGGCCGACGGATAGTGGCGAGCCCATGTCGGTGTGCAATACGCAATTGTCCTGGATGTTGGAGCGCGCGCCGATGTCGATCAGTTCCTGGTCGCCTCGCAACACCGCGCCGAACCAGACACTGGCGTCCTGTTCCAGGTGCACGCGCCCAATCAGCGTGGCGCCAGGAGCTACCCAGCAGCGGTCGGCAAGGTCCGGATTGATGCCGTCCAGCCCATGCAGCGCCAATTTCGCCTCCCTCAACCGTGTGCAGCGATGTGGTTCGCGATCAGCCGGTTAACCTCGCCGGACTTCTCCATATGGGGCATGTGGCCAGCGCCCCCGATCACGGCTACCGGAACCGAAGGTTGCAATCCGTCAGCCTGATGCGCCGGTATGATGCGATCGTTCGCCCCCCAAATGATCTGAATTGGCGGTTTGATCGACGGCAAAAGCTCGCGCAAACCTGACTTTTGACCGGCGGCGGTGAAATTGGCGGCGGCGATCGCCTGCAATGCCTCCGTCACACCGTCCTGGCGCTTGTAGCGCAAGGCATCGTCGACCATTGCCCTGTTGACGGCCTCGGATTTGTCGAACAGCAAGCCGAGCGCCGCGCTCATGGCCGGTCGCCGGTCCGCGGCGATGAAACCGTCGATGAAGGCACGATTGAGTTCCGGACCCAAGCCGCCTGGCGCGACCCCGGTGACAGTCGCGACACGATCCGGTTTGGCAACGGCCAACAGCAGGGCAATCGCCCCGCCCATGGAGTGCCCGACGAGATGCGCCTTGGCGATGCCGAGCGCATCCATCAGCGCGAGCACTGAGCCTGACAGCGCTCGCGCCGAGCCGCTGCCAAAACTCGGTGACGATTGGCCGTGTCCCGGCAGATCGAGTGCGTGGGTCGATCGATCCGCCGCGAAAGCCGGCTGATTGAACATCCAGCTGTTGAGATCGCCGCCAAAGCCGTGAATGAAAATCACAGGCAGCCCGGTGCCTTTCCCGAGCGACAGGACGTTGAGAGTGTGGCCATCAGCTTGCACCAGGCGGGCCGAGGGGCCGCTGTCCGCATCAGCCACCTCGTCGTCCCCATTGCCCGCTTGAGCTGCGACGAGCGCATCGATCTCGGCGTCGGTGACCTCGGGCGCGGCGATCACACCGATGATTGAGCCGACGCTCGCTGAACTCCCTTCGCTCACCACAATCCGCCGTAAAACGCCCGCCGCGGCGGCTTCCAGTACATTGGTGATCTTGGTGGTTTCAATCTCCACCAGATCAGCTCCCGAGCCAATGCTGGCACCCAGAGGCACCACCCAGCGCGCCACCCTGCCTTCGGTCATTGTCATGCCCCAACGCGGCATGGTGACGGCGCTGATGCGTGCGGTCATTGATCTACTTGCCGCGGCTAACCTGTCGCCAAGCCGTCTGCGCCATCAGGGCCGCGATCAACACCTTGACGCCATCCCCGATCAGGAACGGCTGCACGCCTCCAAGCCACGCCTTCTGGGCACCGATAAATGTCGCAAGCCAGCCGGCGCCGAGGGCATAGATCGCTGCCATCGCCAACAGGCAGCCGAGCAAGGCCTGAACAAAAGACCGGCCCCGCCCGTCCTGGGTCATCCAACCGGCGATTGCTGCCGCGAAGGGATAGGACGCCAGATAGCCGGCGGTTGGACCCGCTAGATAGGCCGCGCCGCCGCCCTTTGCGAACACTGGCAGGCCCGAGGCGCCTTCCGCCAAATAGAGCAGTGCGGTGGCGGCACCCAATTGCGGACCAAAACCGATGCCAATCAGCATGACGGCCAAGGGCTGCATGGTCATGGGAACTGGCCAGAACGGCACCTGGATTTTCGCGGAGATGGCGAGCAAGACGCTTCCGCCGACGGCGAGTAAGAGCTGGTAGAGCCAGTTGGCGCGGACGGAGGGCCAAAGGCCGGCGGCGAGCGAAGCGTTCATTTATTAGGGATCCTTTGTCACTGCGATGTTGATTCCGAGGCCATGACTAGCGCACTCGCGCATTGGCTGTCGACGGTCGATCGCACGCGTTGGTCAAACGGCCTCAATGACAATGGCCGCGGCAGTGGCGCGCGCCAGCCTCCCGTGAGCACGCGAGCGGTCAACGCGCCAACGCTCGGGCCAGGCGAGCCGGCGGTGATGGCCAGAACTCCGGCAAAGACCAAGAGCGAGGTGAGCGTCACTGTCTGCTCTTGCGTGCTTTGGCGAAGTTTGGTGGGCGCTTTTCGAGAAAGGCAGCCACGGCCTCTTGAGCCTCGGGCGACCTCAGACGTTCGGCAAAATGCGCGAATTCTTCGGTGATGCGGGCTCGAACGGTCGCCGGCTCACCGCGCAGCAGCCGGCGCGAGATCATCAGGGCCTCGCGCGGCTTTGCAGCCAGCGTGGCACCAGCAGCGATCGCATGGTGCTCGAGTTGGTCGGCTGGTAGAACGGCATTGATGAGGCCGACGGCGAGCGCGCGGTTGGCATCCAGTTTGGCCCCCAGACACAGCATTTCAAACGCGACCGGGTGACCGGCGCGCTGTGGTAACAGCAGGCTCGAGGCGGCCTCGGGTACGATGCCGAGATCAAGAAAGGGCATCGAAAGCTGTGCCGCCGGGCTCGCATAGACGAGATCGCAATGGAGCAGCATGGTCGCCCCGATGCCGATGGCGGCTCCATCAACGGCGGCGATCAGCGGCTTGCGGGCCGTGACAAGTGCCTCCAGAAAGGCAACCACCGGTCCGCTGACGGTCACAGCACCATGGGCGACGAAATCCTTGAGGTCATTGCCGGCCGTAAATATGCCGCCAGAGCCGAACAAGAGATGAGCCCCGACCCTCTCGTCATGCTCGCCAGCCGCTATGCCCTCGGCCAATGCGCCATACATCGCCTGCGTGATCGCATTCTTCTTGGTGGGCCGATTGAATCGCAGCACCTGCAGCCCGTCGTGCCGCTCGATCAGGATGTCGTCCATGGCGGCGCTCCTCAGGCGTTGAACACGGTTGAATCGGCCGATGGTATCGATCCCGCGCCCTCCACAACCATCCGTGCCAGGCCACCCGCCTCCGCCGCGAACGTCTCGGCGAAGAATTTGGCGATCACGATTTGCCGGGCGCCTGCGCCGTCCAAAGTCGGGGCGCGCGAGGCCATAAGGGCCGCTCGGCCGAGATACATGCCGCCGGCCGAGACCCCGAACAGCCGCAGATAGGGTGTCGCCCCGGCAAGCGCCGCCTCTGCGTTTGAGGGCAATTGGGACGCCAGCCACCGTGTCGCCTCCCGTAGGGCCTTGTTGGCTTCGGCCAACCTCGCGCCCATGCGGGAAAATCCTTCGGCGTTTGAAGCTGAAAGCTCCACTGCCGTCGCATCCAACTCGGCCAGGTAAGCCCCGACGACCTTGCCCGCCTCCAACGGCAACTTGCGCGTTACCAGGTCGATCGCCTGGATGCCGTTGGTGCCTTCATATATCGGTAAAATGCGGGCATCGCGGAAATGCTGGGCGGCCCCGGTCTCCTCGATATACCCCATGCCGCCATGCACCTGGACACCGATGGAGGCGACTTCGACTCCGGCATCCGTGGAGAACGCCTTGGCGATTGGCGTCAGGAGCGCCATCCGGTTGGCCGCCGCCTCACGAACCGCGGGGTCGGCGGCACGTTCAGAGACGTCCAATTCCCGCGCGGTGGCCAGGCAGATCGCGCGTGAAGCCATTGTCAGCGCCCGCATCACCATCAGATTGCGCCGCACGTCGGGGTGCTCGATGATCGGCGCCATGACACCGGCCGGCGTCTTGGCGGCGCGCCCTTGCTTGCGATCCTTGGCGTAGGCAATTGCGCGCTGGGTGGCCCGCTCGGCAACGGCCACACCCTGCATTCCCACATCCAGCCGCGCCCGGTTCATCATCACAAACATGTGGTTGAGACCCCGCCCGGCCTCGCCGACCAGATAGCCAACCGCGCCTTCTTTCTCGCCGTAGCTCATCACGCAGGTGGGACTGGCGTGGATACCCAGCTTCTCCTCAAGGCGGGTCGCGCGAAGGTCATTGCGGGCACCCAGCGTGCCATCGTCATTGACAAGATATTTTGGCACCAGGAACAGCGAGATGCCCTTGGTTCCGGCGGGCGCATCGGGCAACCGGGCTAGAACCAGGTGGATGATGTTGGACGTGAGCTCGTGATCACCATACGTGATGAAAATCTTGGAACCGAATATCCGAAAACTTCCATCAGGCTGTGGCACCGCCTTGGTCTTGAGCGCACCGAGATCGGTTCCGGCCTGAGGCTCGGTCAAATTCATGGTGCCGGTCCACTCGCCGGCAACCATCTTGGGCAGATAGCGGGCCTTGAGCTCGGTGCTTGCGGCCATGCGGATGGCATCGACCGCGCCTTGGGTCAGCAGCGGGCACAGCCCGAAAGCCAAGCTAGCGCCACACCAGATTTCGATGGCGCTGGAGGCTAGCACATGCGGCAGATGCTGCCCGCCGAACTCCTCCGTACCCGACAGTGACGACCAGCCACCCGCCACGAACGCTTTGTAGGCCGCGTCCCAGCCCGGCGGCGTCACCACCTTGCCGTCAACCAGTCGTGAACCCGCCTTGTCACCACCCGCATCGATGGGCCCCAGCTCCTCCTCGGCAAATTTGGCTGCACCTTCCAGCACGGCGTTGGCGGTGTCGGCATCGACGCCAGCGAGCGTGCCGTCGGCCATCAGGCCGGAAAGGCCCGCGGCACAATCGAGCGCGAGGCGGATGTCGTCGAGCGGAGCGCGGTAGGTCATGGCGAGCCTCGGGGCAATTATTCTTTCGCTTGGAGCCACATTATGCCGAACCGCTCAACTCGCAAGGCCAGCCGGGAGGTTATGATCCAAGCGAGCTTTGGCTCGGGTTCGGGTTGTGCTGAAGTCACCTACTGGCAGTTCCATGGAGGAGTGCGGACGCGTGATGACCCAATATGCAACCAAGACCATCGACGTTGAAGCCTCGCCCCTGAAACTTGCGGTTATCGGCGTGCTGGGAGTCGGCATGACCGCTGGGTGTCTCGTCATCGTGCTGGGCTACATCCCGAATCCGGGGCCCAGCAGCTGGAAGTGGTGGGCGGTTCTTTTCGGCGTGCCGTTCTTTGGCGGCTGCACATTGGTCGCATTTTGGCGGGCGCTCGTATCGCGCGGTCCCGTCTTATCTTTCAGTCCCGAGGGGTTGCTGGATCGGCGCATTGCTCCGGTCCCGATCCCCTGGCGCGCGATTAGAGGTATCTCGACATGGACCTATAAGCGCCAAAAGGTCATGGTGCTCGATGTCGATCCAGGCGCTGAGGCCCAATTGCCGCTGTCACGCATGGTGCGTCTGACCCGTTCCGCCAACAGGCAGCTTGGGGCTGACGGGTTGTGCGTGGCAGCGTCCGGCCTGAAGATGTCGTATGCCGAGCTGCTCGCCACCGCGACGGCGTATTTGCGAGCCGCCAATCCAGGCGGTGGTTGACAGATCGCCGCCGGCCGCGCCGGGAGTTTGACTTCCTGGCTCCTTCATCTATCGTGCTGCCGACGGCGCGCATACCCCCAAGCGCAATTCAAGGGAATCCGGTGCGGCTTACCACAGCCAATTCCGGAGCTGCCCCCGCAACTGTAAGCGGCGAGCCCATACTCAACGGCCACTGGCGAACTGCCGGGAAGGCGAGGATGGCGACCAAGCCGCGAGCCAGGAGACCGGCCGCCGCATGACTGAACCCCGTAGGCCGCCGGTGGGGCGGTGAAGGAGCTTTCCAGTGCAGAACAAAATGAAACCTCGCGCTCGGATTGGGACCGCTGCCGAGCTGGCTAGTGCCACCGATTGGTCAAGGGCCGCCACGCGCGCATCCTTGCTTGCTGCTTTCGCACTCGGCGCCAGCCTCGTGTTCCTGGTGGGCTTTGCCCAATCCGCGGCGCTGCACGATGCCGCCCACGATACCCGGCACAGCAACAACTTTCCCTGCCATTGAAGCGCTTTAGCTCGTGGCAGTGTTTGGCCCGGCAAGTTCTTTGCTGGTGGGTCTGATGCCGTTGCGTAGCGGGAATATCGCGATATGCTCACCCGTCTCATCGGCGTGGCGCTATTGGCTGGCCTGCTGGCCGGAGTCGTCACGGCACTTATCCAATACCGTCTCATAGAGCCGCTCATCCTTTCCGCCGAGACGCTTGAAAAGGCGCCACCCAACCACGTCGGAATGGACATGCCTGCCACTCCGGCTTTTGCAAAAAATAGCGCAGAGGCCATGCTCTCGCGAGTGGGCGTCACGGCGGTCGCGACTGTTGGCGTTGCGGTAGGCTATGCACTGATGCTGCTGGCCTCGATGCTTGGCTCGGAAGCAAGGATTGACGTGCGCACCGGGTTGATTTGGGGCGCGTGCGGGTTCGCGGCGTGCGGGTTGGCACCTGCCTTGGGGTTGGCCCCGGAATTGCCCGGCTCGGCGGCCGCGGACCTGACGGCGCGCCAGATCTGGTGGATCGCCACTGCTTTTGCCACGGCGTGTGGGCTCTGGCTCGTGCTTTGCGGCGGCAAGCAATGGATGGCCGCGTTGGGAGTGTTGCTGTTGCTCGCCCCTCAGATCATCGGCGCGCCACAGCCCGCCGCGCCATCAAGCACCGTGCCAGCTGAGACAGCGGCAGCCTTCGCGGCCCGGAGCCTTGGGACGCAGGCGATACTTTGGCTCTTGATCGGATCGACGACGGGTTGGCTGTGGTCGCGGCCGCAAGGCGTCCGGCGATGAGCGCACCCGTTACGGTATTTGTCTGCACCAGTTGCAAGCGTCCGGTAGAGGGCGATCCCGATGCATTCGATACGCCCGGCAGGGAATTTGCCGCCGCCTTGGCCGTGGGTTTGAGCGAGAACAGTACGATAGTCGTCGAGCCCGTCGAATGTCTCGCCGTCTGCAAACGCTCGCTGACCATCGCGCTGTCTGGCGAGGGCCGCTTCATGTATGTGATTGGCGATCTTGATCCCGCAGTGCATTTCGATGATGTCATCGGCGCCAGCAAGGCCTATGCCGCGACCACCAACGGCATCGTCCCCTGGCGCGAGCGGCCGCCGACATTTCGCAAGGGCGTCATTGCCCGCATCCCCCCGTTTGGCTTCAAGCAGCCCGGACCAGAGCCCAAATCATGACCACCGTCCCGACAGGCAAGATCCCCTGTACCATCATCACCGGCTTTCTAGGCGCGGGCAAAACCACCATGATCCGCAATCTGTTAGCCAACGCCGGCGGGCGGCGGCTGGCGCTGATCATCAACGAATTTGGCGATGTCGGCGTCGACGGTGAAATTCTCCGCAATTGTGGCATCGACAGTTGCCCAGACGAAAATATTGTCGAACTTTCCAACGGCTGCATCTGTTGCACGGTGGCCGAGGATTTCGTGCCGACACTGGAAAAGCTGCTCGCGATAACCCCGCGCCCCGATCACATTGTCATCGAGACGTCAGGGCTCGCGCTGCCCAAGCCGCTGGTCAAGGCCTTCGCCTGGCCGGACATCCGCACCAAGGTGACGGTTGATGGCGTGGTGACCGTGGTCGATGGGCCGGCGGTGGCGGCAGGCCAGTTTGTGGCCAATGCGGACAAGGTCGCGGCCCAGCGCGCCGCCGACCCGTCGCTCGACCACGACGACCCGCTGGAGGAGGTGTACGGCGACCAACTCCAATGTGCCGATTTGGTGGTGCTGAACAAGACCGATGCGATGACCGCCAGCGAGATCGCCCGCGTTACCGGCGACATACGTGGCGCACTGCCCAGGCCTGTGAAGATCGTGCCGGCGCGCGAAGGGCGATTGCCATGTGAGGTGCTGCTTGGATTGACGGCGGCGGCCGAGAACGACATCGCCAACCGTCCGTCCTGCCACGATCATGAGGCCGAGCACGAGCATGATGACTTTGACACGTTCGTCGTCGATATCGCGGAGATGGCCGGCCCCACCGATTTGATCGAACGAGCCAAGGCCGCCGCCGCCGAATTCGGAATTCTGCGGATGAAGGGCTTTCTGGCCATCGCGGGCAAGCCTGCACGGCTGCTTGTGCAGGGTGTCGGCGGGCGCTTCGATCAGCGCTTCGAGCGGGCCTGGAAGCCAGGCGAACCGCGCGTTGGCAGGGTGGTGGTCATCGGTGAAAAAGGTATCGATCAGGTAGGCGTCCGCAAGGCGCTGGCCAGTTGAAGGCTTAGTTATGCACCTTATCGTCCGGGAAGAGGGCACTCTGGATCAGGCCGCGCCCGCCGAGGACCTCGGCTTGGCGCCGGCCGATGTCGTTGTGCTGTCCTTTTCGGACTCTGACCTGAATGCGCTGGCGGCCGCTTGGGTGAATTGGCCAAAAGCGGAAATCGCCCGCCGGCCGAGCCTGCGACTTGCCAATTTGCAGCGCCTGCGCCATCCGATGTCGGTTGATCTATTCCTTGAGCGGACGGTTGCCGCCAGCAAGGCCGTTCTGGTGCGGCTGCTCGGCGGCATCGAATATTGGCGCTACGGACTTGAAGAGCTTTCGCGCTGCTGTCGCCAAGGCGGCCAGCGGCTGGCGATGGTTGCCGGTGACGGCAGACCGGACGCGCGGCTCTCGGCGCTGTCCAATCTGGATGCTCATGACATTGCGGCCCTCGAAGGCCTTCTAACCGAGGGTGGTCCGGCCAATCTTCGCGCGGCGGTCGCCTTTTTGTCGGCGGACAGCGCCACGCGGCCAACTGCGGTCCGCCTGCCCGACTGCGGCATCCACCGGGAACGCACCGGGAAGGGCATTGCCGCGACTGTCGTTTTCTACCGCTCGTATGTTCTGGCCGCCGACACCGCCCCCATCGATGCACTTTGCGCGGCACTCGACACGCGCGGGCTCGATGCCGAGGCGATCTATGTGCCGAGCCTTAAGGCCCCGGGGGCCGGCGATTTTGTCCGCTCACGCTACGCGGCCACCCCGCCACGCATCGTTATCAACGCAACTGCCTTCGCGGCAGCCGCCGATGGGGACGCCGGCTCACCCTTGGAGGTGGCTGGCACACCGGTTTTGCAAATGATCATGGCTGGCTGCGGCCGCGAGGCCTGGGAAAAGGATCCGCGCGGTCTCGGGCCCTCGGACCTCGCCATGCACGTCGTCCTGCCCGAAACCGACGGCCGGCTGCTTGCTGGCGCGATCTCATTCAAGGAGTTCGGCGCGACAGTTCCCGAGCTGGAGTTTTCCGCCAGCCTCCATAGCCCGGCGCACGATCTGATAGCCCGGGTCGCCGATCTGGCCGCCGGTTGGGCGCGGCTGGCCGTCAAATCGAGGGCACAACGCAAACTTGCCCTGGTGCTCTCAACCTATCCAGGCCGCCTCGATCAGATCGCCCACGCTGTCGGACTGGACGGTCTGGCGAGTGCCGAGGGCATTTTGTGGCGGCTGAAGGTAGAGGGTTACGACGTCCTGGAATGCCCGGCGGTGTTGCTTCCAAATCTGCTCACTGACAAGGAACGGCAGGTTCGCTGGTCATTGAAAGACTACCGACTGGCCTTCAGCCTTTTGCCGGAGAAACTGCGTAACCAGATCGTCGATGTTTGGGGCGATGCCGCGGACGATCCCTCAGTTTCAAATGGACAATTAGTCCTGCCGGCAATCTACTTGGGGCATCTCGTGCTGGCACTTCAGCCAGAGCGCGGCCGGAGCCAGGACCGCAAATCGTCCTATCACGATCCGGCGTTGCCACCACGCCATGGCTACGTTGCTTTTTACCTCTGGCTGCGGACTGTCGCGCGGGTCGACGTGCTGATCCATCTGGGCGCTCACGGAACACTGGAATGGCTCCCGGGCAAGGCCGTCGCACTTTCAGCCGCCTGCGCCCCCCATGCGCTCATTGGCGGTCTGCCCGTCATTTACCCCTTCATCGTCAACGATCCCGGCGAGGCAGCGGCTGCCAAACGCAGGCTGGGGGCCGTCACCATCGGGCACATGACTCCGCCGCTGGTCAGCACCGAACTCGATGGCAAGCTGCAGGAGGTCGAGCGCGCCGTTGATGAGTTTTCCGCAGCGCAGGGGCTTGACCCGGGCCGCCGCGTTAGGCTTGCGCGTGACATATTGGATGCTGCTGGCAGAGCCGGCCTTGCCGCCGATCTGAAGCTCGCAAGCGACATTGAGCCTGCGGTGGCCATAGCCCGAATTGACGCCTTTCTCTGCGACGTCAAGGAAATGTCCATCCGCGATGGATTGCACATCTTTGGCCAGAGCATCGAGAGTGGTGACGCGGCCGTCGAGGCCTGCGGCCCCGCGGAAATGTCGGCGCTTCTGGACGCGCTCGATGGCCGCTTCGTGCGGCCAGGCCCGGCCGGCGCGCCCTCCCGGGGACGCCGTGACGTGCTGCCCACGGGCCGCAACCTGACCACGATCGATGCCCGCGGCATCCCAACGCGCACCGCCTTGGACAACGGCAGGTTGGCCGCCGAGGCACTCCTTGCCCGCCACTTTGAGGACAACGGCGACTACCCTCGCGCCATCGTCATGGACGTGTGGGGTAGCGCCACGCTCCGCACCGGTGGCGAGGAGTTGGCAGCGGCCCTGCATCTGATCGGCGTACGCCCCGTTTGGGACAACGGATCGTTCCGCGTGACCGGCTTTGAGACATTGGCACTCGCGGAGATCGGGCGTCCGCGCGTGGATGTAACGTTGCGCATCTCGGGTTTGTTCCGCGATATGTTCCCGATGCAACTCGGCTTGTTCGATGCAGCGGTGCGCAAGGTCGCCGGTCTCGACGAGCCGCCGGAGGAGAATCCGCTCGCCGGTGCACGGAGCATGAGCGAGCCGCTGGAGCGAATTTTCGGCGCGGCTCCGGGCGCATATGGCGCTGGAGTGACGGACGCCATCGACAGCGGCGACTGGCAGACCCGGGCCGAGCTTGGCGAGAGCTATCTTGACGCCACCTCGACGGTCTATCTGGGAGAATCCCAGAGCAGTCAGGCTCCCGGCCAATTTGCCAATCGCTTGGCCGCCGCAGATGCTTTTGTTCACGTTCACGACACCAGGGAATCGGATATACTGGCCTCGGCCGACTATGCGGCGCATCAAGGCGGCGCGGCAGCAGCCGCTGCATCGCTTGGGCAGACTGGTCTCAGCAGCTATCATATCGATACGGCCAATCCAGCCGCGCCCAAGGCTCGCAGCCTCGCCGAGGAAGTAGCCCGCATCGTTCATGGCCGGGCCGCCAGCCCGCGCTGGATTGCGGGCCAGATGCGGCACGGATTCCGTGGCGCGGCGGAACTGGCGGCAACAGTGGACAATTCCTTCGCGTTCGCCGCGACGGCCGGAGCAGTGACCAGCACCCAATTCGACCGGTTGTACGAAGCCTATCTGGGCGATCCGGTGGTGGCTGCCTTCCTGGCATCGGCCAATCCGGCGGCCGAGGCGGCGATGCGGCGCCGGTTCGAGGAGGCCATGCGGCGCGGCCTATGGCAGCCTCGTTCCAACTCCGCCGCCATGCTTGGGGTTGAGTCATGAGCGCGACGGTATTGCGCAAGGGGTGGTGTCCGGGGGCCTTGCGGCCAATGCCAGCGGGGGATGGACTATTGGTTCGTCTGAAGCTGACAGCGGGCGAGCTTGCGGCATCGTCAGCGGTGGCCATCGCCGAGCTCGCGGGCGAGCACGGCAACGGTTCGATCGACCTGACGCGGCGGGCAAATTTGCAAATTCGAGGCGTGCGCGAGGCAAGCCTTCCCGAGCTGACGCGGGCCCTCCAATCCCTCGGCCTTATCGATGACAGTCTTGAGGCCGAGGCCATTCGCAATGTGATGGTCTCGCCGCTGGCCGGGTTTGATCTGTCGTGTACGGACGGGCGCGACATGGCCCGCGCGCTCGAGGATCGATTGCGCCAGGACAAGAGGCTGCACGGACTATCGGCTAAGTTCGGCTTCGGCATCGATGGAGGCGGAATTTGGCCGCTGGATGCGACAAATATGGACATCGGGCTGCGGGCGGCGGACGACCGAGGATCTTGGACTGTCCAGCTTGCCGGCAGCGAGCTGAGCTCCGCGCCGATCGCCGGAGGCCAAGCGGTGGCCACGCTGATGCGCCTTGCGGCCGCCGCCATTGAGAGTGGCCTGCCCAGGATGCGAGAGCTGGTGGCAAGGGACGGCGGGCACGCTGTCCTGGCGCGTGCCGGAGTGGCGATGGCCACGGTCGAGCGGCCCCCGAACAATCCCACGCCAGCCGCAGCCGGCCGGCTGGCACTGTCCCCGGATTTGCTGGTCGCGGCCATTGGCCTGCCGTTCGGTCGCATCGAGGCCAGTCAGCTTGCTCGACTGGGTGAGGCCACCGGCCAAGGGATGACTTTGCGGTTGACGCCATGGCGCTTGTTGCTGGTGCCGTGCCGCGACACCGTCGGGGCCACAACAGTGCTGGAGTTGGCCGCCAAGCTGGATTTGGTCACCACTGCGGCTGACCCGCGCGCGCAGATCGCTGCCTGCACAGGTGCTCCCGCCTGTCCCAACGGCACGACGCCAACGCGTGAAGACGCATTGCGTGTCTACGAACGGATTGCCGCGCGAGGCTCAACCCGCTCGCCCCGTCTGCACGTTTCGGGATGCGCGAAATCTTGTGCGCATTCAGGCTTCGCCGGGGTCACTTTGATCGCGCGTGACGGCCGCTACGACCTGGTTCTCAACGGTACGGCAGCCGACCCGCCGGCGCTGACCAGCATCGACCGGCGGAACCTCGCGGCGGCGATCGCCAAATTGGACGAGCGGTCATGACGGGGTCCGGCAACTACATCCGCGACGGTGCCGCGATTTACGCACGGTCCTTTGCGATTATCCGCGACGAGGCGGCACTATCGCGTTTCACCAAATTGGAGGAGCGCGTTGCTGTTCGCATCATTCACGCCTGCGGGATGGTGGAGGTCGCCGACGATATCGCCTTCTCTCGGGGTTTCGCTCAACGCGGCGTTGAGGCACTCCAGGCGGGTGCGCCCGTATTGTGCGATGCGCGCATGGTTGCGGACGGCGTCACGCGCGCGCGACTGCCGGTGGCCAACGAGGTCCTCTGTACACTGTCTGACCCGCGCGTGCCCGAACTTGCCAAGACGCTCGGCACGACCCGGACGGCGGCGGCGCTGGAGCTGTGGCGTGGCAGACTTGCCGGCGCGGTTGTCGTCATCGGCAATGCCCCCACGGCCCTGTTCCGTCTCATGGAATTGATCGACGCCGGTGCGGCGCGTCCAGCCGTCGTTATCGGGATGCCCGTGGGGTTTGTTGGTGCGGCGGAATCCAAGGCGGCCCTGGCCGCGCGGACCGACCTCGAATGGGCGATCGTGCGCGGGCGCAAGGGTGGCAGTGCGATGGCTGCGGCGGCGGTGAACGCGCTTGGGAGCGAGCACGAATGACCGCGCCCGGTAAGCTCTACGGGGTCGGCGTCGGTCCAGGCGATCCCGAGCTTATGACGCTCAAGGCAGCCCGGATCCTGGGCGCTGTCCCGGTGCTCGCGCATTTCCGCAAGCGGGGCCGATTCGGTCACGCCCGCGCCATAGTCGAGGGCTTCCAGCAGGTAGGTTGTCTTGAATTGGCTCTCGACTATCCGCTGACAACAGAAGTTCCGTTCGAGGATGCGGGCTACCGGTCAGCGTTGACCGAGTTTTATGACGCAACAGCCCGTGCGCTCGCATCCCACCTCCAGGCCGGCCGCGACGTCGCCCTCGTCTGCGAAGGCGACCCGTTCTTCTATGGCTCTTTCATGCATGTGTATCATCGGCTGAACGGCCAGCATTCGGTCGAGGTCGTTCCGGGTATCACGGGCATGTCGGCGTCCTGGACACGGGCTGGGACGCCGATCACCTACGGCGACGATGTGTTGATGGTGCTGCCTGGCACCTTGCCATTTGCGGTTCTGATCGAACGGATGCGCACGGCTGATGCACTGGTGGTCATGAAACTTGGCAGCAATTTCGGCAAGGTGCGGCGCGCACTCGCGGAAGCGGGGCTGGCGAAGCGCGCCATCTACGTCGAGCATGGCAGCATGGCCGGCGAGAACATCGTGCCGCTCGACCAAAAACACGGTAATGAGGCGCCCTATTTCTCGATGATCCTGGTGCCCGGACGCGGGAGATGCTTGTGACCGGCCGCCTCACTGTGATCGGGATCGGCCCCGGCCCGGAGGCTTGGGTGACGCCCGCGGTCGCCTCGGTGGTCACGGATGCCGCGGAATTGTTCGGTTACGGCCCTTATCTCGACCGCCTGCCTGGGCGACCAGGTCAAGTGCGGCACGCCACTGACAATCGCGAGGAGCTCTCGCGGGCTGAAGCCGCGCTCGCCGCAGCCGCCTCGGGAGCGCGGGTTGCCGTGGTTTCCGGCGGGGATCCAGGAGTTTTCGCGATGGCATCGGCCGTATGCGAGGCTGTGGGCAAGGGGCCGGCGGCTTGGCGGGCGCTCGACATCGGCTTTGAACCGGGGGTCACGGCCATGTTGGCCGCAGCGGCGCGAGTGGGGGCACCGCTGGGATCGGACTTCGCCGTCATCTCGCTGTCCGACAATCTCAAGCCATGGGCGTTGATTGAACGGCGGCTTAGACTGATGAGCGAGGCAGACATGGCGCTGGCGCTATATAATCCCGCTTCGCGCGCGCGCGGTGCCGGCGCCAAACAGGCGTTTGCGGTTTTGAAGGATTGCCGAAGCGCCGATACTCCGGTGGTGATGGCAACCGCCGTCGGGCGGTCCCAGGAACGTATTGTCATCCAACCGTTGGCCGATTGCGATGGCTCTGGAATCGACATGCGCACTTTGATCCTTGTCGGCTCAAGCGCCACACGTCTCATCGATCGGCCTGGCCGGACCCCGTTGGTCTATACCGAGCGCTTCGCGAGGATGCCGCGATGACGCTCCAACTCGCCAAGGACCGCCTCCACACTGGCCAGCCTCGCGCTTTCGCGGCCGGGTTGCTCCACCAGAATGACCGGAATGCCCAGCGCCCGCGCGGCCGCGAGCTTGGCCGAGGCCGCCTTGCCGCCGGAGTTCTTGGTGACCAACCAGTCGATACGATGTGCACGCAGCAGCGCGATCTCGGCATCGATCTCGAACGGACCCCGACCGGCGACCACTTCGATATTCACCATGGCCGCTGGGATTTCAGGGGGGTCGATGACCCGGATTACATAGTGGTGCTGCGGCTGCACGGCGAATGGGATCAGCGATTGCCGGCCGACGGTGAGGAACACGCGAGACGGTTCGCGTGGCAAGGCCGCGGCCGCGGCGATGAGGCTTCCGGCATTGGTCCAGCGGTCGCCAGCAATAGGTTGCCAGGGCGGCCGGCTGAAGGCGATCAAGGGTATGCGGACGGCGCTCGCGGCCGATTGAGCGTTGGCGCTGATCTGCTGGGCGAAGGGGTGGGTGGCGTCGACCAGGACATCGAAACCACCGGCTCGCAAATATTCAGCCAGGCCCTCGGCTCCGCCAAATCCACCGACGCGGGTCGGCAATTTCGTCAGCCTGGGTGCTTCGGTGCGACCGGCGAGCGAAAGAGTGCCAGCAAAGCGCGAGTCCGCGCCGACACACTCCGCAAGCCGGTTGGCCTCCGACGTGCCTCCAAGAATGAGCAGCTTCAAAACCATGGCCCGAACCTAGCGCAGGTCGCGGCATGAGCCAAAACTCCAAGTGCGGACCCTGGCTCTTCATCATCGGCATCGGCGAGGACGGGCTGGGTGGCTTGTCTCCAGCCATCCGCTCGCTGATCGCCGCGGCCGAGCTGGTGATGGGTGGGCAACGGCATCTGCAACTCATCGGCGATCTCGCTTCTCATGCGCGCCCATGGCCGCGCCCGATGGAACCGGGCATGGCCCAAGTGCTCGCGATGCGCGGCCGGCCGGTGGCCGTGTTGGCAAGTGGAGACCCGTTCGAGCACGGTGTTGGCTCGCTGCTTGTGCGCGATCTGCCGGCGGACGAGTGGGTGTCCTTTCCGCGGCCCTCGGCATTCTCTTTGTCGGCGAACCTGCTGGGCTGGCCATTGCAAGACACGCACACCATCGGCATCAACGGCCGGGCGATCGAGCGGTTGATCCCGCTGCTCCAGCCGGGAGTTCGCATCCTCGCGCTGTCGGGGAGTGCCAATACGCCAACGGAGGTAGCCAAGTTGCTGGTTGAGCGCGGTTTTGGCAGCTCCCGGATCACGGTGCTCGAGGCCCTGGGTGGACCCCGAGAAACCGTCAGGCGGGCACGCGCCGATGGCTTCGATTTGGCCGGCATCGATCCACTCAACACTTTGGCCATCGAAGTCGAGGTCGGCCCAAATGCGCGCGTTCTTCCGCGTGCGTCCGGCTTGTCCGACGATTGGTTCGAAAGCGATGGGCAGCTCACCAAGCATGGCATCCGAGCCTTGACGATCTCGGCACTGGCGCCACGGCGCGGCGAACATCTTTGGGATTTGGGCTGCGGCTCGGGCTCGGTCGCCATCGAATGGATGCTTGCCGACCGGTCATGCCGGGCAACCGGGATCGAGCGGCGGCCAGATCGGGCCGCCCGGGCGGCCCGCAATGCGTTGACGCTGGGGGTGCCGGGGCTCAGGGTTGAGACCGGCGACATCGCCGGGCTGCTCGACGGCCTCGAACCACCGAGCGCCGTTTTCATCGGCGGGGGCGCCCGCGAGCCGGCGCTGATCGAGCGGGTGTGGACGGCGCTGCCAGCGGGTGGCCGTCTGGTGATCAATGCGGTGACGTTGGAAACAGAGGCGGTCGTGCTCGCCGAATGGTCCCGCCGGGGCGGCAGCCTCAGGCGCATTTCCCTCGCGGAGGCCGAACCGATCGGAGGCCTCACCGGTTGGCGCCCGGCGATGCCGGTGACGCAATGGCTGGCGGTGAAACGGTGATCGCGGCTGGCATGGGCGCGCGCGGATGCGTCACCGACGCGGAAATCACCTTCGCGGTGCGAGATGCCTGCGCGCGAGCCCGTATCGATGTCGCCAACATCGATGTCCTGGCGGGCTTGCAGCGCCAGGAAACGGACGGCGCCTTGTCGGCTGCGGCTGGGCTATTGCAAACCCAAGTTTTGCTCTACCACCCTGACACCCTGAAGCTGGCGGGCGGTCGTTGTGTCACCCAATCGGAGCGATCCATGCGCGCGACGGGTGTGCCATCGGTTGCCGAGGCGGCGGCGCTTTGCGCAGCGGGTCCACAAGGGTATTTGATCTTGCCGCGAATCGCGCATCCAACGGTCACTGTCGCGCTGGCCCAAAGTCCGGGAGCAACACGTCCGTGACCGTTCATTTCATCGGCGCTGGACCGGGTGCCGCCGACCTCATCACCGTGCGTGGTCAGCGACTGGTGGCAAGCTGCCCGGTCTGCCTGTTTGCAGGTTCGCTGGTGCCAAGGGACATCATGGCCAGCTGCCCGAAAGGCGCCCGTGTCGTTGATACCGCGCTGCTGTCGCTGGATGAGATCGAGGCCGAATTTGTCCAAGCGCACGCCGAGGGCAAGGACGTTGCGCGGTTGCACTCGGGCGATTTGTCGATATGGAGCGCTGCCGGCGAACAGATGCGCCGCCTCGACCGGCTTGGCATCGGCTACACGTTGACGCCTGGCGTGCCGGCCTTTTCCGCCGCCGCCGCGGCATTGCGCCGTGAATTGACGATCCCCGAGATTGCGCAGTCGGTGGTTTTGACGCGAACCTCCGGTCGCGCCTCCGCGATGCCCGAGCGCGAAAGCCTGGCAGCCTTTGCCCAAACGGGGGCAACCCTGGCGATCCATCTTTCGATCCATGTACTGCCGGAGGTCGTGTCTGAGCTTTCGCCCCACTACGGGGTGGACTGTCCAGTCGCCATCGTTTACCGGGCATCTTGGCCGGACGAGCGTATCGTGCGAGGCACCCTCGCCGATATCGTGGCCGGCATGGGCGCCGAGCCGATTGAACGCTCAGCCGTCATTTTGGTGGGCAAGGCGCTTGCCGCCGAGGACGTCCGCGAGAGCGCACTTTATGATCCTGCCTATCAGAGGCGGTTCCGCGGCCGCGATTAGTTCACAATACGGGCGAGATCAGGCGCGCCACGCCCTCTATGGTGTCGCGCGAGAAGGTCACGCCCGCGCCGTTTGGCGAACTCTGCTTGAGCAGTGTCTCGACGAAGGCTCCGACCCCGGCGATTTCGGCTGGACTGTAAATAAGGCTGTTGACCTCGAAATTGAGAAACATGCTGCGCTGGTCGAAGTTCGCGGAGCCGATCATCGCCAGTCTGTCATCGATCAGTACCACCTTGGCGTGGACCATGCCCTTGTGCAAAAGCACCTTCGCCCCCGCCTCGGCAAGATCGCGCAAGTAAGGTCCGCGCGCCAGATCGGTGATCCGCTGACCCGAATTGTCCGGAACGATGATCCGGACATCCACGCCCCGAACGGCCGCCAGCCGCAAGGCCTCGGCCAGGTTGGGGTCTGGCACGAAGTAGGGCGTCACGATCCACAAGCGCTTGCGGGCATCAAAGAGGGTTGTCAGCGTCACCTCGTAAAGGGCGTCGCGGCCGACATCGGGGCCAGCGGGCACCACCTGGACAACCGCATCACCGGCTTTGACAGCTGGCGCTTCGGGCGCCGGGGAGATGGCATCCTTGGCGGCGTAGTTCCAATCGGCGGCGAAGATCTCGGCGTAGTTGGCGACCGCCGGACCGCTCAGCAGAAACGATAGGTCGGCCCAACGGGCTGGGCGGGGCACCGGGCCAAGATAGTCGGTGGTCAGATTGCGACCACCCGCGATCAGCCGCTCGTCGTCAAAGAGATAGATTTTCCTGTGGTTGCGCAGGTTTGACCGGGCCGGCAGAAAGGGCCAGACGCGCAGGAACCAATCATACCGGCCGCCCGCGCGGCGAAAGCGCCACAGCGCGATCCGCGACATTCTGAATGCGCCCAGCGCATCAAGCAGCAGCCGCACCTCCAACCCCTCCTTGGCGCGCGCCGTCAGCCGCTCGAGGATCGCCTTGCCAACGGCGTCGTTCTTCATTTCATAGGTCTGGATGTGGATGCGCCGCTTGGCGCCGTCGATCTCGGCGATCAGGTCGGCGAAGGCGTCCTCGCCGTTCATGTGCAATCTGAATCCATTGCCAGTGGTCGCTGGCGGAATACCGAGATTGCCGAGCAGGCCGTCACCGATCGGCGCGACGGGGAGATCGAATTCGTTCGTGGTAGCCGTCAATCTAAGTTCGGGCTTGTTCTTTTGCAGGTTCCGGATTTTGCGATCGCCGAAAAACAGATAGAGCGGGATGCCGATCGGCGGCAGCAGCACCATGACCAGGATCCAGGCGACGGTCGTGGCCGGCGCCCGGCGCTTGCGAACAACGCTCGCCACCACAACCATCGCCATGATCGAGGTCAGAATGAATGCGAACTGCACCGGCGCGCCATAGGTGAAGATGGTCCAGGCCATGCGGCGTTCCCCCGAGCAGATGGCGGTCGGGTTGCGCTATGCGGCCCAACAGCAAGATTGTCGATGAGGCGCGTCGCTCCAAGCCAAGCTGCCGCCAGCACGCGCGCGGGGCGAGTGTCCAGATGCTTGATGGGCATCAATGTCTCACTGTCCCGTGCGGCCACGTAGTCGACCCTGAAACCCCTCGCGTTCAATGTATCGCTTGCCGCCCGGCACGCAGCAACTATTTCATCGCCGTGTTCAATGCGCTTGGCCAGGCTTGCAAGTTCCCCATGGAGCCGAGGCGCTATTGGGCGCTGTTCGGCCGTCAAATAGCGGTTGCGCGATGACATGGCCAGCCCGTCAGCCTCTCGCACGGTCGGAGCCCCGATGACAGTCAGTGGCATATCGAGGTCGCGAACGACCTGTCGCACGACACACAGTTGCTGAAAGTCCTTTTCGCCGAAGATCGCCACCCTGGGCGTCACTTGTGCGAACAATTTAGTGCAGACGGTGGCCACGCCAGCAAAGAACTGGGGCCGGAAGTCGGCTTCAAGCCCCAGCGCTGCGCCTTTCGGGATAATCTCGGTCGCAAATCCAGCTGGGTACATTTCGCGGGGGTCCGGAGCCCAAACCAAGTCGCAACCCGCTGATGCCAGCTTGACCAGATCACCCGCTTCGTCCCGCGGATAGCGGGTGAGGTCCTCGCTTGGCGCGAATTGGGAGGGATTGACAAAGATCGAGACGACCACCCGGCTGGCATGGGACCGGGCCAAGCGAACCAGCTCCAGATGCCCCTCATGGAGCGCGCCCATCGTTGGGACAAGGGCGTGCGACTGCCCCGCCAGCCGCCAAGATTGAAGGGTGCGGGCAAGCGCCTCTCGCGTGCGAACGAGTGTGGGCGTGGGTACCATCCTGGGCCGTCGGTTTTGCGCGAGTTGAAACATTGGGCGGCCTCAGCCGGCCGCTCCCGGATATGGTAGAGTTCCGCGCAACGCGAATCCAGCCGCAACGGAACCGCTCGCATGGCAGCACCGAGACCTCTTCAGACGTTTGACGGGCTAGCAGGCCGGGAATTGGCCAGCGACCGAGATGAGGCTCAAGTGCTCGGGAGCCTCCTGCAGCTTGCCCAATCCCATGGCGAGGAGCGGCGCCAGATTGACGATCTCGCCCGCCGCCTGGTCCATGCAGTCCGGGCGGGCCGGAGGGACCATGGCGGCATCGATGCGTTTTTGACGGAGTACGGTCTATCGACGGACGAGGGTGTCATCCTGATGTGCCTGGCCGAGGCACTGCTTCGAATTCCCGACGCAGCCACGGCGGATGACTTGATCGACGACAAGGTCCCGCATGGCGATTGGGCGCGGCATCTCGGACAATCGGCTTCGCTGCTGGTCAATGCCTCGACCTGGGGGCTGCTGCTCACCGGCCGCGTCATCGGTCTGAAGGAGGCTGGCGGCGGCGCGAGCGGGCTCGTGAGCCGGCTGCTGGCCCGAACTGGCGAACCCATCATCCGCCGCGCCATGCGCCAGGCCATGCGCATACTCGGCGACCAGTTCGTGCTGGGCCGGACCATCGGCGAGGCACTCGGAAGGGCGGCTGCGCAGGAGGCGCAATTTTACCGGTTCTCTTACGACATGCTGGGCGAGGCCGCGCGAACGGCCGAGGATGCCGAGCGCTACGCCAGCCGTTATCTCGCCGCCATCGAGGCCATTGGCAAAGCGACCGGAAAAGACCGGGGTGCAGATATCGATATGCTGATGTCGCGGCCCAGCTTGTCAATCAAGCTCTCGGCCATCCATCCCCGCTTTGAGGCCTCGCAGGAAGCCAGGGTTCGGAAGGAACTGGGCGAGCGGCTGCGCGGGATCGTGCGGGCGGCGAAGGCGGCGAATATCTCCATCACCGTGGACGCGGAGGAGCAGGACAGACTGGCGCTAACCATCGCCGTGTTCGCGGACGCGCTGGCGGACCCTGCTCTTAGCGGCTGGCCGGGCCTCGGGATCGCCGTTCAGGCCTATGCTAAATCGGCGCTTCCCGCGCTGCGACGGCTGGCGGTTCTATCGACTTCAGCGGGGCGCAAATTGCCGGTGCGCCTGGTGAAGGGCGCATATTGGGACAGCGAGATCAAGTGGGCGCAGGAGCGGGGCTTGGTGGACTATCCGGTCTTTACGCGCAAGGCCAATACGGACGTGTCCTACCTGGCTTGCGCACGCTATCTGCTGTCGGAACGGAGCGCGTTCTTTCCGCAGTTCGCCACCCATAATGCGCAAACGGTGGCCGCCATTCACACCTTTGCCGCCGATGCACCCTACGAGTTCCAGCGGCTCCACGGCATGGGCGAGGCCCTCTATCGCGAAGTCGTGCCCAAGAACAAACTGGGACGCGCCTGCCGCATCTATGCCCCGGTCGGCGAGCATGAGGATCTGCTGGCCTATCTCGTGCGGCGGTTGCTTGAGAACGGCGCCAATACTTCGTTCGTCAACCGGCTGGCCGACGATGAGATGCCGGTCGCCGAGATCATCCGCGATCCGGTCGAGCGGGTCCAGTCAGCACCGTTCAAGTCCCACGCGATCATTCCACTGCCGGTCGCAATATTCGGATCGGAACGCAGGAATAGCGCCGGGCTCGCCCTTTGGGACGCGAGTGTCCGCGCGCCGTTGATCGCGGAGATGGAAGCGGCGCTGACGAGCCCATTGCTCGTCGGTGCGATCGTTCGTGGGCAAACGAACTCGGATGGCGACGGCGAGCCGATCACCAGTCCCCACGACCGGGGCGTGCAAGTCGGCCGGGTGGTGGAGGCCAGTCAAGCTCAGATCGAAACCGCGTTGGCGGCGTCACGCTCGGCACAGCCCGTCTGGGATCGCATGGGTGGGGCAGCGCGTGCCAAAATCCTCGAGCGGGCCGCCGATCTGTTCGAGGCCAACCGCGCCCGCCTGATGGCCGTGATGGTGCGCGAGGGCGGCAAAACAATCCCCAACGCACTTTCGGACCTACGCGAGGCCGTTGATTTTCTGCGGTACTACGCCTGCGAGGCGCGGCGGCTTGTGGCCGGGCCGATGCAACTCAAGGGGGCGACGGGCGAGCGCAACGAACTCAGTCTGCATGGTCGCGGCACGTTTGCGTGCATCTCGCCGTGGAACTTTCCGATTGCGATCTTCACCGGCCAGGTTGCCGCGGCCTTGGCGGCGGGCAACGCCGTGCTCGCAAAGCCTGCCGAGCAGACTCCGATCACGGCCTATCTGGCCACAACGCTATTGCATCAGGCCGGCGTTCCAGGCGATGCGCTGCATTTCCTGCCCGGCGGTGGGGGCTCTGTCGGCGCGCGGCTGGTGGCCGATCCTCGCGTCGACGGCATTGCCTTCACTGGCTCCAATGACACGGCCCGCGCCATCCAGACAGCGCTGGCCCGCCGGCCGGGTGCCATTGTGCCGTTGATTGCCGAAACCGGCGGCATCAATGCCATGATCGTGGACAGCTCAGCGCTGCCCGAGCAGGTGGTTCGCGATGTGCTGGCGTCGGCGTTCGACAGTGCTGGCCAGCGCTGCTCGGCGCTGCGCGTGTTGTTCCTGCAGGAAGATGTGGCCGCGCGGGTGCTGACAATGCTCACCGGCGCCATGCGCGAATTGAGGCTCGGCGACCCGCTCGACTACGCAACCGACATTGGCCCCGTCATCGACCAGGACGCCAAATTGGCGCTCAATGCCCATAAGGCGCGGATGCGGCGCGAAGCCAAGGAGCTTTTGGATTTGCCAATCCCGGAACGCTGCAAGGCGGGAACATACGTTTCGCCCGCAGCCTACGAAATCCCATCAATCGAGATGATGGACCGGGAGGTGTTTGGCCCAATCCTGCATGTCGTCCGCTATGGTCGCGGATCGCTTGACAAGGTGTGTGATGCGATCAACGCGACTGGCTATGGACTGACACTTGGGGTTCATACCCGCATTGACGCCACCGCCGACTTTATCGCCGGGCGGGTGCGCGTGGGCAACCTCTACGTCAACCGCAACCAGATTGGCGCGGTTGTCGGTGTGCAGCCATTTGGCGGTGAGGGGCTCTCGGGAACGGGTCCTAAAGCTGGTGGACCCAATTATCTGCCGCGCTTTGCGATCGAGCGGGTCCGCACCACCGATACGACTGCCAGCGGCGGCAACGCCTCGCTGCTCGCGGCCATCGGTGGAGCTGGGCAGGACTAGGTTTCAGCCCCGCAGGGCGGCGTCGATCAGCAGCAGATCTTGCCAAGCCTGTCGCTTGGCGGCGGGTGTGCGCAGCAGATAGGCTGGGTGCAACGTCGCCAGGGTGCGCACCTCGCGCCCTGCGATCGCGAGTGACCGCCACTTGCCGCGCAGCTTGAGTATGCCATCGGTAAGACCAAGCACTGATTTGGCGGCAACACCACCCAGCAGCACCACGACACTGGGGTCAACCAGTTCCATCTGCCGGGTGAGAAACGGCGCACAGGCCGCTGTCTCTTCTGGCGTCGGCGTGCGATTGCCGGGAGGGCGCCAATAAACCGTGTTGGCGATATGGACCTTGCTCTCGTCGAGCCCGATGGCGGACAGCATCCGGTTCAGCAGCTGGCCCGCGCGGCCAACGAACGGCTTGCCGGCGAGATCCTCATCGCGCCCGGGCGCTTCGCCGATCAACATCAACCGTGCTCGCGGCGAGCCGCGATAGAAACAGAGGTTCTTTGCAGTCGCCCTGAGGCCGCAACCCTCGAAACCCTTTAGCAGGCCATGCAACTCATCAAGCGTGCCCGCCTGGGCCACCAGGTCGCGCGCCCTTGGATCGTCGGCCGGAGCCGGCCTTGGCGGGGTCTTGAACGGCACGGATACGGGCGGCACCGGCGCAACGCGCGCGACCGACGCGGGCCCCCTGCCGCTGTTGCCATGTGCAAACCAATTGGTTGCTTCCTTGCCGACAGCATCGAGCACTCCGGCTTCCTCCCACCAATCGAGATAGGCAGCAACCGCGTCGCGCATCGTTCCGCCCTTCAACCTCCGGCCTTAACCGCTGCGATATAGCCGTTCAGATCGTTGATCCGGTTGTGATAGGCCAAACGGAGGCAGTCGGCATCGGCTCCACAACCATCACGGACCCCAAGCCACCATTGTTGCTCGCCTTGAAACTGATCGTGAGCCCCCGAAGGGCCGACCAGTATCAACAGCGTGCGGTAGACGTGACCCATCCGCTGATCCAGCACATTGAGGGTTGGCTTGGCGCAGATGGCCTTTTCACTCGTGGTTTTGGCCTTGTGGCAGCTGAAGCTGGCCGCGGTGGCCGGCATGGCGATCCATCCACATAGCCCAAGGACCATGACGAATGCAGTGGCAAGACGCGGCATGAGCTGTCTCCCTGAAGCCGGTTAGCGGCGACCATGCACGCGGGCAGCACGGGTGACAACCGCCCCGTGTCGAGCCAAGGCCAGGATGCACCGAAGAGCGAAAGCCTTGACGGCTTCGCGCGGGCGCCCGTATCGAGGGCTCGAACCAGGGGAAGGGATTGCATTCATGACCGAGGCAGGTTTGCCGCCACGCGAGAGCATGGAGGTCGACGTCGTGATAGTCGGCGGCGGGCCGGCGGGCCTGGCGACGGGCATCCGGCTGATGCAGCAGGCCCGTGTCAGCGGCGCCGAGCTGAACGTGGTGCTGATCGAGAAGGGGTCGGAGGTTGGCGCCCACATCCTGTCGGGCGCGGTTATCGACCCGGTAGGCCTGAATAACCTCCTTCCTGACTGGAAGGCCAAGGGTGCTCCCATCGAAACACCAGTCACCGATGACCGGTTTATCTATCTGGGTCCCGCTGGGTCCATCCGGGTTCCCAACATCCTCATGCCACCCATGATGAGCAATCACGGCAACTACATCGTCAGCCTCGGTGCTGTTTGCAAATGGCTGGCGGAACAAGCCGAAGCGCTCGGGCTACAGATCTTCCCCGGCTTTGCCGGAACCGAGATCCTCCTCGACGATCGGGGAGCGGTCGTGGGCATTGCGACGGGCGATATGGGAGTGGGGAAGGACGGCCAACCCAAGGCCAACTTTGCCCGGGGGCTGGAAATCCGGGCCCGCTACACCATCATCGCCGAGGGCGCGCGAGGGTCGCTGGCCAAGCAGCTCATCAAGCGTTTCGAGTTGGACAAGAACCGGGAGCCGCAGAAATACGGGCTGGGCCTCAAGGAATTGTGGGAAGTCGCGCCCGGCCAGCACAGGCCAGGCCGCGTACTGCACACTATGGGCTGGCCCTTGCCCGACCGCATGGGTGGTGGATCCTTTCAATACCACTTCGGGACGAATTTGGTGTCGGTCGGTTTTGTCGTCCACCTCAATTACGACAACCCCTATCTGAGCCCCTACGAAGAGTTCCAGCGTTTCAAAACCCACCCCCTCATTCGGGAGACCTTCGAGGGCGGCAAGCGCATCGCCTATGGCGCCCGTGTTGTCACCGAGGGAGGTTTCCAGTCGGTTCCCGAGCTGGTGTTTCCAGGTGGCGCGCTGGTTGGATGCTCGGCGGGCTTCCTCAACGTGCCGCGCATCAAGGGATCGCACAACGCCATTCTGACTGGGATCATGGCCGCCGAGGCGTGCTTTGCTGCGTTGCAAGCTGGCCGCGCCCATGACCGGCTGAATGCCTACGCCGAAGCCTACGCCGAGAGCCCAACCTGGCGCGAATTGAGGCGTGTGCGCAACGTCAAGCCGCTATGGTCGCGCTGGGGCACACGGCTTGGCGTCGGGCTCGGCGCGGCCGATATGTGGCTGAATACTCTGATTCCAAACGGCCTCGGATACACCCTCAGACACGGCAAGCCCGACAGCGAGTCCCTGAAGCCGGCGAGTTGGTTCAAGCCTATTGCCTATCCCAAACCCGACGGCAAATTGACCTTTGACCGGCTGACCAATGTCGCCTTCTCGGGAACCAACCACGAGGAGGACCAGCCCGTGCACCTTCGGGTGGTTGACATGGCGACACAGAAGGCGAGCGAGCTTGAAACCTACGCTGGTCCCTCCAACCGCTATTGCCCGGCGGGCGTCTATGAGTGGGTTGAGGACGGCGGAGGCGGAAAGCGGTTCCAGATCAACGCCCAGAATTGTGTCCACTGCAAAACCTGCGATATCAAGGATCCCAACCAGAATATCACCTGGTCTGTGCCTGAAGGTGGGGGCGGGCCAGTTTATCCGGGGATGTGAGACTTGACAGCGCCGTCAACTTGCCAGCAAGGAACGCGTTGATTTCGCACTGCACAAATGAGGCGGACGGGATATGGCGGACGCAGCAGGCCAAGAAGTCGGGCGCAAGGCCGGATTCTTTAGCGAATCTCTCGCCATAGGTGACCCGGAAATAGCCCTGGCCGTGGCCCAGGAGCTAACCCGCCAGCGCGACGAAATTGAGCTGATCGCGTCAGAGAACATCGTTTCACGCGCGGTTCTAGAGGCTGCCGGTGGCGTTCTGACGAACAAATACGCGGAAGGCTATCCTGGCCGACGGTATTACGGTGGGTGCCAATATGTCGACATAGCCGAGAACATCGCCATCGAGCGCGCCAAAACGCTATTCGGTTGCGGTTTTGCCAATGTGCAGCCTCATTCGGGCTCGCAGGCAAATCAGGCGGTATTCAACGCCCTGATGAAGCCGGGCGACGCCTATCTCGGCCTTAGTCTGGCGGCGGGCGGGCATCTCACCCACGGCTCGCCGGTCAACCAATCCGGCAAGTGGTTTGCGTGTACGTCTTACAGCGTGCGCCGGCAGGATCATCGGATCGACCTCGAAGAGGTCGCCAAGTTGGCAAGGGAGCACAGGCCCAAGCTGATCATTGCCGGCGGCTCAGCCTATCCACGCCACATTGATTTCGCGGGCTTCCGCAAGATCGCCGACAGCGTCGGGGCCTATCTCATGGTCGACATGGCGCACTTTGCCGGACTTGTTGCCGGTGGCGCGCATCCCAGCCCGTTCCCGCACGCCCACGTAGTGACCTCCACAACTCATAAAACGCTTCGCGGTCCGCGCGGCGGACTCATTCTGACCAATGACGAGGATCTGGCCAAAAAGATCAATTCGGCGATTTTCCCCGGCATCCAGGGGGGGCCACTCATGCACACCATCGCTGGCAAGGCCGTTGCGTTCGGTGAGGCATTGCGACCCGAGTTCAAGACCTATGCACGCGCTGTCGTCGCCAATTGCCAGGCATTGGGCGAGGTGCTTAACGAGGCGGGGCTCGATCTGGTCTCGGGCGGAACAGATACACATCTGATTCTCGTTGATCTTCGGCCAAAGAAGCTCTCCGGAAAGGACGCCGAAGCCGCGCTGGGCCGCGCGCATATTACTTGCAACAAAAATGGCATTCCGTTCGATCCCGAGAAGCCGATGGTAACCTCCGGCATCCGGCTGGGGTCACCGGCCGGGACCACGCGCGGTTTTGGCGTCGAGGAATTCCGAGAGGTTGGCAGGCTGATCGTGGAGGTGCTCGATGGCTTGGCAAGCAGCGGCGCCGAGGCCAATCACGGCGTCGAGGCAAGCGTGAAGGAGAGGGCGACGGCCCTGTGCCGCCGGTTCCCGATCTACGGCTGAGGTGTTCTCGCGAATATATGCCGCAGCGGATGTGCCTTGTGAGCCCGGCGGCGTTGGTGTTCTTTCGCCCCGTGCCGGTCTGGGCCGCTATCAAAGGGTAGATTGGGCCGGATTGGAAGCACCGGGTGCGTAAGTAGCTGGCTGGCGTACCGCCGAGGCTGTTGAAGTGTCGAGCGTTCTCCAGACTCATATCCGTGGCGCGTTGGTCCCGGCCGGCGAGGGTGCCAGTCGCTAGTCGATCGAAATTGGCGCGCCATGGCTTTGAAGATGCCGATGAGCAGGAGCTTTCAGGATGCGGCTTGGCGATAAGGTTTCAGGTTGGCTCGGGGCAATTGGGGCCACGTTGGTCAGCGGCCTGACGGCGCGGGTTGCGTTCGCCGGCTATGGCCGTGGCGACCCCTGGCAGATCGGCCTGCAGGATCCGGTGACCTCGATCGCGCGCGACAATGTCTGGTTCAATGACGTGGTTTTCTGGATGATGGTCGCAATCACTTTGTTCGTGATGGCGCTCCTGCTGATCGTCATGATCCGCTTTAATTCCAAGGCGAACCCCACCCCGTCGCACACCCACCATAACACGCTGCTCGAGGTGGCATGGACTGTCATCCCTATTGCCATTCTGGTCGTGATCGCGATTCCATCGTTCAAGCTGCTTTATGCGCAATACTCCTACCCCAAGCCCGACTTGACCATCAAAGCGACCGGCAACCAATGGTACTGGTCCTACGACTATGCCGACCACAAGGGCGTCGCGTTCGATAGCTACATGCTGAAGGACGACGAAACCCAGGCGTTGCGCGACAAACACGTGGACGCGCCCCGGCTGCTTTCGGTCGACAATGAAGTCGTGGTTCCGCTCAACAAAGTTGTGCATGTGCTGGTGACGTCCAAGGATGTCATCCACAGTTGGGCGATCCTGTCCTTCGCGGTCCGCACGGATGGCGTGCCCGGCCGGGTCAGTTCAACCTGGTTCAAGGCTGAGCGGCTGGGCGTGTATTACGGTGTGTGCTCGGAACTTTGCGGCAAGGACCACGCCTTCATGCCCATCGCCGTTCGCGTCGTGGCGGATGATGTCTACGCCAAGTGGCTGGATGTCCGTAAAGCGGGTGGCAAGGGCGCCGATGACAAGGCGCGGGCATTGATCCAGGCGTCAATCAGCGTGCCGAACCAAGCCGTGGCAGCTGCGGCACCGGGCGCCCCAACCACGCAGACGCCCTGACGTCCGGCCGGTACAGTTTGAATTTGGGCGGAAAACGTTCCGCGGAAGGTGAAACGACATGGCAGCGCAGCTCACGACCGACGCCGGGCATGATAACCACGGCCACGATGACGCCGGGCACTACCCTGATTTTGTCACGCGCTGGATGTATTCGACCAACCACAAGGACATCGGCACGCTCTATCTCATCTTTGCGGTGATCGCCGGGCTGGTGGGCGGCGCGCTGTCGATCATGATGCGGCTGCAACTCCAAACTCCGGGGATGCACTTCTTCAAGGACCCGCATTTGTTCAACGCCATGGTCACGGCGCATGGCCTGATCATGATCTTCTTTATGGTCATGCCGGCAATGATCGGGGGGTTCGGCAACTGGTTCGTGCCCTTGATGATCGGGGCACCGGACATGGCGTTCCCGCGCATGAACAACATCTCGTTCTGGCTGCTGCCGGCGTCCTTCGCGCTGCTGATTTCATCGATGTTCGTGGAGGGCGACAGCGGTGGCCACGGGGTTGGTGGCGGCTGGACGCTTTATGCACCCCTCTCCTCGTCCGGCTCGCCTGGCCCCGCGATGGATTTTGCGATCCTGTCTGTCCACTTGGCCGGCGCGTCCTCGATCCTTGGCGCCATCAACTTCATCACCACCATCTTCAACATGCGTGCACCTGGCATGACCATGCACAAGATGCCGTTGTTCGTGTGGTCGGTGCTGGTGACGGCGTTTCTGCTGCTCCTGTCGCTGCCGGTCCTTGCGGGCGCCATCACTATGCTGCTGACCGACCGCAATTTCGGCACCTGCTTCTTTGAAGCTAGTTGCGGCGGCGATCCGCTGCTCTATCAGCATCTTTTCTGGTTCTTCGGCCATCCCGAAGTGTACATTCTTATCCTGCCGGGCTTCGGCATCATCAGCCAAATCATCTCGACCTTCTCCAAGAAGCCGGTGTTCGGTTATCTCGGGATGGCCTATGCGATGGTTGCGATCGGCGTGGTCGGGTTCGTGGTTTGGGCCCATCATATGTATGTGACTGGCATCAACGTGAACACGCAGGCCTATTTCGTGTTCGCTACCATGGTCATCGCGGTTCCCACGGGCGTCAAAATCTTTTCCTGGATCGCGACCATGTGGGGCGGGTCCATCGAGTTCCGCTCACCCATGCTGTGGGCGATCGGCTTCCTGTTTCTGTTCACGATTGGCGGTGTCACCGGCGTCATGCTCGCCAACGCCGCTCTCGACCGCGAATATCACGCGACCTATTTCGTGGTTGCGCATTTTCACTATGTCTTGTCGCTCGGCGCGGTGTTTTCGATCTTCGGCGGCTTCTACTACTGGTTCCCGAAGATGACGGGCTATCTGTACAATGAGCGCCTCGCCAATATCCATTTCTGGCTGATGTTCGTTGGCGCCAATACGACATTTTTTCCACAGCACTTTCTCGGCGCGGCTGGAATGCAGCGGCGAGTGCCCGATTATGCCGACGCGTTTGCCGGATGGAACTGGATTTCCTCACTGGGGTCCTATTGCAGCGCGGCGGGAGTGATCGTGTTCCTCTATTGCATTGGCCAAGCCTACATGCGGAAGATTCCGGCTGGCAGCAATCCATGGGGCGTTGGCGCGGACACTCTGGAATGGACCTTGAGTTCTCCGCCGCCGTTCCATCAGTACATGGAACTGCCACACATAGATTAGGCCAGCGACGGATGGCGAACCGGAGTAGCGCCCATGTCAGTCGATAGTCTGACGCCAATAGCGACCACGAACGGCGTGGGCGGAGCGTCGGTCAACGACTATTTCGCCCTGTTAAAGCCACGGGTGATGTCGCTCGTGGTGTTCACCGCCATCGTCGGCCTGAGTTCGGCTCCAGGTCATCTGCACCCGGTGCTGGCGGTCATCGCATTGATCTGCATTGCGGTTGGCGCCGGAGCTTCAGGCGCGCTCAATATGTGGTACGACGCCGACATTGACGCGCGCATGGCCCGCACCGCCGGCCGGCCAATCCCGCAAGGCCGTATCGAGCCCAATGAGGCGCTGGGCTTCGGCTTGGTTTTGTCCGTTGGCTCGGTATTGACCCTTGGCCTCACGGTCAACTGGGTCGCGGCAGGGCTTCTGGCGCTGACCATCGCCTACTACGTGCTCCTTTATACGATGTGGCTCAAGCGGCGGACGGTGCAGAACATCGTCATTGGCGGCGCGGCCGGGGCCTTCCCACCAGTGATTGGCGCGGCGGCGGTGACCGGAACCATCACGCTCGATGCTTGCCTCATGTTCGCGATCATCTTTCTTTGGACCCCGCCGCATTTTTGGGCATTGGCGCTGAACCGCTCCGGCGACTACGCGCGCGCCGGGGTGCCGATGCTGCCGGTGGTCAAGGGGCCGGACGCCACGCGCCTGCAAATCCTGTTGTACAGCTTCATTCTCGTGCCGGTTGCCGTGTTGCCGGTTTTGACCGGTCTGGGAGGCGTGGTTTACGGTGTGGTCTCCGCCTTGGCCGGTGCCGTGTTTCTTGGGCTGGCCTATGACGTTTACCGTCTGCGAACGGGTGATCCAGCCGTGTTCGCGGCCAGGCGGCTATTCCGCTATTCGCTGGTCTATCTAGCGCTGCTGTTCGCGGTACTGTTGTTGGTGCCCGTAGCGGTTTTGGTTCTCCAACTCGCGGGCCGTTGAACGGATGGCCGACATCACACCAGACCGCCGCCGGCGCCAGCGAATGCGCTCCATTGCCATTGGGCTGGCGCTGGGGGCATTGGTGGTGATCTTCTACGCCGCAACCATCGTCCGATTCGGCTCGCAGCCACATTTGACGCAAATCGAGCAGCCCAAGAGCTGAACGCAAAGATAGGACCGCTGTTTCGTGTCTATCCCAAGGACCACAGGACGACGTAAGGCCAATAGGCGCGACCTAGTTGTCGCTGCCGGCCTGGCAAGCGTTTTCGTTGTCATGGTAGGAGCCAGCTATGCGGCGGTGCCACTCTATAAACTCATTTGTCAGGCGACCGGCATCAACGGTACTACCCAGCGCGTTGGCTCAAATCCAAGCGGCAAAGTGCTTAGTCGCGCCATCACTGTTCATTTCGACGCCAATACAGGCGGCGGATTGGCTTGGCGATTCAGTCCAGAGGCCGAGCACATGACCGTGCATGTCGGCGAAACCACGATGGCGTTCTTTTCGGCCGTCAATTTGACGGATCACGCCGTGACCGGTAGCGCCACCTACAATGTCACACCTGAGATCGCGGGGCTGTATTTCAACAAGATCCAATGCTTCTGTTTCAATCAGCAGACGCTGAAGGCCGGGGAGCGGGCCGAGATGCCCGTTGTCTTCTTCGTCGACCCCGCGATAGTCAGCGAGCACGGCGCCGACGCCGTTCGCGATATCACCCTGTCCTATACCTTCTTTGAGGCGCCAGCCGCCGCTCCCAGCCCCGCGATAAGCGGATCTGCAGCCGCGAAAACGAATGGATCCTGAGCAGGACCACGGTCACCACCACATTTGGACTAGCAAGAGGCGAGCATGGCAGACGCACACGGCAAGCAGCACGACTACCACCTGGTCAACCCAAGCCGCTGGCCGCTGCTCGGCGCGGTCGGCGCCCTGGTATTGGCGCTGGGCGCCATCGAGTATTTCGTGACCCGTAAATCGGGCGCCCCGCATCTCTACTACATCTATCCGGGCTTCGTCGCGGTGATCGCGGTGATGTATTTCTGGTGGCGCGATGTCATTCGCGAGGCCAATGGCGGCGATCACACTCCGGTCGTTCAACTGCATTTGCGCTACGGAATGCTGCTGTTCATTGCCTCGGAGGTCATGTTCTTCGTCGCGTGGTTCTGGGGTTACTTCAGTGCTGCCTTCTACACCGCCGATATCCATCACCTCATGGCCCACGCGCTGAACACTGATGGTTCGACCGTCCTGGGGCCAGATGGCCGCGCGGTTTTGCAGGACACCGGCAGCGTGGTCGGCATGGTCACACGCAACGAGTTCACGGGCGGGCACTGGCCGCCAATGCCCAACGACACGTTCAAGCATACCTTCAACCCGTGGGGCCTGCCGCTGGTCAACACGCTGATCCTGTTGACATCTGGCACCACGGTCACGGCCGCCCATCACGCGCTTCTTGAGAACAACCGGCGAGGTCTGATCTGGGGGCTGCTGGCGACGGTCATCCTCGGGGCCCTGTTCACCGTATGCCAAGCCTACGAATACGCCCATGCCGCGTTCGGCTTTGCCGGGAACATCTATGGTTCGACGTTTTTCATGGCGACCGGTTTTCACGGAGCACATGTGATCATCGGTACGATATTCCTGCTGGTATGCCTTATTCGCGCCATGCGCGGCCAATTCACTCCTCAGCAGCATTTCGGTTTCGAGGCAGCGGCCTGGTATTGGCATTTCGTCGACGTAGTGTGGTTGTTCCTGTTTTCGTGTATCTATGTTTGGGGTGCCGGCCCCGCGGCGGGATAGAACGAGTTGGGGCCGCGCCCGAGTACGGGCTGCGCTGGGTTCTTGCCCCGTGGACGCGAGGCTTGATCGGCTGCACGTTCAGGGCGCGGGTGTTGTCGCGAGAGAGTTGAATTATGAGCACCGCCGCTGACTACGAACACGTCTCTTCGCTGAAAGTCGGGGTCACAGGCTGTTGCCCCGAATGCGGCAAGGGCCACCTGTTTGATGGATTTCTATCACTCGCCAAGAAATGCGAGGTCTGCGGACTTGATTTCACCTTTGCGGACTCCGGCGACGGACCGGCGGTGTTCGTGATCCTGATCGTTGGTTTCCTGATCGTCGGCGCCGCCTTGCTGGTCGAGGTCAACTACGAACCTCCCTTGTGGGTTCACGCTGTCATCTGGCCCCCTCTGCTGTTGATCCTGGCGCTTGGCCTGCTGCGCATATTGAAGGCAGGCCTGGTTGCGCTCCAATACCGCCATGACGCCCGGCAGGGCCGGCTCGTTGTCAAGTGATTCAAAGCGCTTTCAAGGTCTGACCGGGCCAACGCTGGCAGCTTCGCTTGCCATGCTCGCGCTGCTCGGGCTGGGCACTTGGCAGATCCAAAGGCTGCACTGGAAACTTGATCTCATCGCGAAAATCAGCGAGCGCGTCCGTGCCCCCACGGTTGCCATAGAATCCTTGCTTGCGAACGATATAAGCGATGCAGAGTATACACACGTGACGGCCACCGGCCGGTTCCATCACGACCTTGAGCGCTACCTCTATGCCCCTGGCGACGGCGACTGGGGTTGGGATGTGTTGACGCCGCTTGAATTAGCGGACGGCCGAGCAGTCATCGTCAATCGCGGCTATGTACCCCGACAGCAGCAAGAACGACGGCTCCGACCTGGCGGGCTGCCGGATGGGGTCGTCACGGTTTCTGGCCTGGTGCGCCTGCCCCCTGGCAGCAAGCCCTGGTGGACGCCGGCAGGTGATGTCAGCAAATTCGCCTGGTACTGGCCGGAAATCAGCGCCATGGCGGCCTCGATGGCTGTGCGTCGGCGTCAGCCGCTCAGTGGACTTTACATCGATGCTGATGTGATCGCGGCTGCGGCGCCTCCAACTGGTGGGGCAACCAACCTTGATTTGCCGAACCGCCACCTGGAATACGCTGTCACGTGGTTTGCTCTGGCGGCAACTCTCGCACTGGTTTACGTGCTTTTCGTGGCTTACCGGCTTCGCGGCGCCCGAGGATAAGCCGTCGCCGGCGCTTGCGTCCGTCTCGCCGGCTTGCCATTGCTGAGCCAAGTCACATCCAACCAGTGGGCCGGACGCACCGTGAAATATATCAGTACCAGGGGAGAGGCACCGGTCCTTGGCTTTGAGGATGTGCTCCTGGTTGGCTTGGCGCGGGATGGCGGACTGTATGTGCCACAGAAAATTCCCACGCTCGACCTCGCTGCTTTTCATGGCCTTGCCTTTTCCGAGGCGGCCTTCCTTGCAGTGCAGCCGTTTGTCGGCGGGGATATCCCCGACGCCGAGCTTCGCTCGATCCTCGTGGCTGCCTATGCAACCTTTAATCACGCTGCGATCTGTCCGCTGCTCCAGATTGGCAACGATGAATGGGTTCTTGAGCTGTTTCACGGACCGACGCTGGCCTTCAAGGATGTCGCCATGCAAGTGCTCGGCCGACTGATGGAGCGTGCGCTCCAGAAACGCGGTCACCGGGCAACCATGATCGGCGCGACATCAGGCGACACCGGCAGCGCGGCGATCGAGGCCTTCAGGGGCCGCGAGGCTATCGACATCTTCATCCTGCACCCGCACGGGCGGACCAGCGATGTACAGCGCAAGCAGATGACGACGGCGAGCGAAGCCAACGTCCATAACATCGCCGTCGAGGGCACGTTTGACGATTGCCAGGCGCTGGTGAAAGCGCTGTTCAATGATCACGCGCTGCGCGACCGGCTTCACCTGGCCGGCGTCAACTCGATCAACTGGGCACGCATCATGGCGCAGGTGACCTACTACGCGGTGGCGGCTGCGGCGCTGGGCGCGAGCCAGGCGCGCAAAGTCGCGTTCGCCGTGCCAACCGGCAATTTTGGCGACGTCCTGGCCGGTCAAATGGCCGCGAAAATGGGAGTCCCGATCTCCCGCTTAGTCGTGGCCACCAATGACAATGACATTTTGGCGAGAGCGATCAACACCGGCGTCTATGAGCCGCGCCAAACGGTGCCCACCCAAAGCCCCAGCATGGACATCCAGGTGTCGAGCAATTTTGAGCGCCTGCTGTTTGACGTCGCCGGACGGCAACCTCAGCAGGTTCGAAGCTGGATGGAGGATCTTCGCGCCAAGGGCAAATTCCGATTTGATGCGTCGCTCCTGAAGCGTCCGCTCGGGTCGGCGGCCTTCGAGGCTACGGCGATTGATGAAACATCGACCACTGAAACCATGGCGAGCGTGCATTCCGCGAGCGGTTACCTTGCCGACCCTCACACGGCGGTGGGCATCGCCGCCGCCCGCCGTCTTGGTCGTCGCCCGGGTGAACCCCTGATCTGCCTGGCGACCGCGCATCCGGCAAAGTTTCCTGGCGCGGTCGAGCGGGCCATTGGGCGCAAGCCCGAGGTTCCTGAACGCTTGGCCCGCGTGCTCGGCGCACAAGAGCGGTTCACTGTGCTTCCCGCCGATCTGGGAGCCATTGGCAAATTCATCGCTGAGCGCGCGCGCGCTGGCGGGCCGGCATGATCGATCCGCTCGAAGATGGCGTTGAGCTTACCAAGTTGCGCAATGGCGCGCAGGTCGTTTCGCACCGGATGCCACATTTGAAATCGGCGACCATAGGCGTGTGGATCGCCAGCGGATCGCGCCACGAAACGCTGGAGACCCACGGCATTTCGCATCTGCTCGAACACATGGCGTTCAAGGCGACCATGAACCGTTCGGCGCGCCAGATGGCCGAGGAGATCGAAGCGGTGGGCGGAGAGATCAACGCCGCGACCAGCCAGGAGTCAACGGCCTACGTGGCGCGCGTGCTCGAAGCGGACACCGGGCTGGCGCTGGAATTGCTCGCCGACATGCTCAACAGCCCCCGGTTCGACGCCGAAGAACTGGAACGCGAGCGCGGCGTTATACTTCAGGAACTGGCTGGCGCGGCCGACCAGCCAGAGGACATTGTATTTGAGGCAGCCGAGGACGCCGCCTTCACCAACCAACCCTTGGGCAGGCCCATCCTGGGCACCCGCGAGAGCGTTCTCCGGTTGACGTCGGGCGACCTGCGCAAGCACTTGGCGCGCCACTATTGCGCGGACCGGATGGTCATATGCGCGGTGGGTGCTGTTCGACATGACGCCATGGTTCGCCACGCCGAGGCCCTATTCGGTGGTTTCAATAGCGCTGAGTCTACGTCGGCGGAGCCAGCGCGCTTTGTTGGCGGTGTGCGCGTGCTCGATAAGCCATTTGAGCAACATCATGTTTTGATGGCGTTTGAAGGCCCGTCGTACTTTGACCGGGACTACTATCCCGCCTTGGTCCTGTCCGGGGTTCTCGGAGGGGGAACGTCATCACGGTTGTTCCAGAAGATCCGCGAGGATCACGGTCTTTGCTATTCTATCGAGAGCTTTGGCTGGGGGTACAGCGATACGGGAATTTTTGGTGTCCATGCCGCCACGGGACCAGAATTGGCCGATGAGCTTGTGGACAAAGTCGGCCAGGAGTGCCGCGAATTGGCCGATCATGGACCCAAGCCGGTAGAACTTGCTCGCACCCGTGCCCAAATCCGGGCAGGACTGCTGATGAGTCTCGAGAGCAGCGGTGCCCGAGCCGAGCAGTTGGCCCGCCAGGTTTCGATCCACGGCGCTCCAGTATCCGCCTCCATCCTGGAGGCCAAGATCGCGGCTGTTGGGGAAGCGGCAGTCCGCGATACCGCGTTGCGCCTGTTCACGGACGCGAAACAGGTGTGGTCGGAAGTTGGGCCAGGAGCGAGCGGCGCGAATGCGGCACGAATGGCGCGGCGATTGGCCGGAGACTGAGTAGCGTATTGAGAGAACCCGAGTGAGAGGCGTTGGCAGATGGCATTTCTGAGGTCGGTTTCACCGCTCGACACTCAACCGGTGTTGCCCGGAAACGGACTTCATCTCCGGACACCGCTTTCGGGGGACTATCCGCAGTGGGCCGAGCTCAGAGCTCGAAGCAGGGGTTTTCTGGTACCTTGGGAACCGACTTGGGTTCACGACGAACTGACCAGAAGCGCCTATCGCCGCCGTCTTCGTCAGTACCAGAAGGAACTACGCGAAGAAGCCGGCTACGCCTTCTTCATTTTCCGGTCTGCTGATCATCGGCTGTTGGGCGGGCTCTCACTCAGCAATGTCCGCCGCGGCGTCACCCAGGCCTGCACGTTGGGCTATTGGATGGGCGAACCATTTGCCGGGCACGGCTACATGAGCGAGGCTGTCCGGGTGGTGTCAAGGTTCGCGTTCGATCATCTTTGGCTTCACCGGCTGGAGGCGGCCTGTCTGCCCGCGAATATCAGCTCCATCCGTGTGCTGGAAAAGAATGGCTTCGTATACGAGGGGTTGGCGCGCCGCTATCTCAAGATCAATGGCGTCTGGCAGGATCATTGCCTGTTCGGCCTTGTTTCCGACGAGCTGCCCAGGCAGCACTGAGCCCCTGCGTCGCCGAAATTGGCTGCCTCAAACACAAGGACGACAGGGCGTGTTCGCCGGGCTATCCAATCTTTGTCGAGCGCTTCCCCAATGGCGCCGATTGCGCGGCGCTTGCGGCCTCGCCATGCTTTGCGTCATGGCCGTTGTGGCGAGCGGGCCCGCGCGCGCCATGGATTCGGTGGCGGTAGGCAGCGATGCTGAGCGCCTGGACCTGACGGCACACGCAGAGCGCTATTCGGGCCGCGGTGACCGGTTGCAGATTGATACCGCGCCCGGTCCCGACGGCTTGGCTGGGCGTGTTGAGGTCAAGGCCCAGACCCCCGGCACCAATCCTGGCTGGATGGTGTTCGCCCTGCACAACACCACGGACAGGGTGCTTGAGCGCTGGTTGGTGGCCGAGAGGTTCTCGTTCATCGGCTCTGGAGTGATCTTCCCGGATTTGGATGCCTCGCGCATCGTAGCGGTTACGCCGTCCCAGGGTTTCGTTCCCGAGCGGATCGCCAGTGAGCGGGCTGACATATTTCAGATAACGATTGAACCCGGTCAGACGGTGACGCTGGCAGCGGAAATGGCTTCGGATCGCTTCCCAAGTGTCAACTTGTGGAAGCCATTCGTCTATGAGTCCAAGCAACGCGAGCGCACTCTTTTGAACGGGATATTGTTAGGGATCACGGGTCTGCTAGCCCTGTTTCTAACGACCTTGTTCGCAGCCAACCACAAGGTGCTGTTTCCGGTCACCGGTCTGCTGGCTTGGAGCGTGTTGGCCTTGCTCTGCGTCGATTTCGGCTTTTGGCACCGGATTTTCCGGTTGCCGGCGGAGGACGACGCGCTGTACCGGGCGGCGGCCGAAGCCGCGGTCGCCGCCAGCCTTGTGTTGTTCCTCTATACGTTTCTCAAGCTCACTCGATGGCACAGCTGGATCAAGGCGGTTTGGCTTGCCTGGATTGCGATCCAGCTTGCCTTCGTCGTGCTCGCCCCACTCGATCCGCGACTTGCTGCCACGTTTGCGCGCACCTCGTTCGTGGTGATTGCCGGCTTGGGCACGCTCTTCATTCTCTTCCTCACCTTGGCCAACCAGGACAGGGCGCTGGCGCTTCTGCCAGGTTGGATCTTGTTGCCCGTCTGGGTTTTCGCTGCAGCGCTTGCTGCAACGGGACGTCTCAGCGGCGAGTTTGTTTCCACCGGCCTCGTTTCGGGGTTGGTTGTCATTCTGTTTCTACTGGGTTTGATTGTCACCCAATTCGCGTTTCGGTCACACGACGCAACCTCGGGGGCAGGAGGTTTCGAAGCCAGCCAGATGCGCAATTACGCGATCGAGGGGGCTGGGCTAGCGTCATTCGAGTGGAATTCGCGCCGCAACGCGGTGCAAACCGGGGCCCTCATCGAGGACGTTCTTGGCCTTCAGAGAGGTCAGTTGAATTGCGCCCTTGACGACTGGCTGCGACACGTAGGTCCGCGCGATCAGGATCGCCTGCGCGAGAACTTCAGGGACATCGCAGCCAAGGGCGGTGGCGTGATCCAGGCCGAATTCATGATGCGGGGCAGCGACAACAGCCCGCATTGGTTCATGCTGAAGGGAGTCAGCCTGCCGCAAACTGATCCGCAGGTCGTTCGCTGCGTCGGCCTCCTGCGCGAAACCACCCGCGAAAAGCAGGCGCAAGATCGGATCATGATCGACGCCATCAGGGATCACCGGACGGGATTGCCCAACCGGGAGCTGTTCGTCGATCGCCTCGCGGTCGCGTTTCGCCAGGCCCGGGCTCGCTCTGGCGGTGGCACGCTTGCATTGATCCTGTTTGACCTGTCAGGGTTGGCAGCACTGCTTCAAGAATTCGACGAGACCAATGTCGAAGGTGCATTGCGCTCAATGCTCAAGCGCTTGCAGAACGCCCTTGGTCCGCTCGATACGGTTGGCCGGCTGGGTGCGGAACGCTATGGGATCTTACTGCCGGACGCCGGTGACTCCAGTCATTTGGCAAAGCAAATCGAAAGCATCCGGCAGGCAATCCGCAGCCCGGTGCCGATTGGCCGATCAGAGCAAGTACTGAGCGCCAACCTCGGGGTCGCCTTGCTGCTTGATGAGCACGGCGAGTCCACCCAGCTGCTTAACGACGCCGAGACCGCGCTGGAGCGGGCAAAGCGCTCCGGTTCGGATCGTTTCGAGGTCTTCCGGCCATCGACGCGGCTGGAGTCGGATCCCCGGGCGGCCGATGCGGCGTTGTTGCGCAAGGCAATGGAGCGGAAGCAGATTTCGCTTCTGTATCAGCCGATCTACGGGCTGGCGCCCGAGCGTCTTGCTGGTTTCGAGGCGCTGCCGCGTTGGCTTCATCCCGAGCGCGGACCGATCGGGCTCAATGCGTTCATGCCCATCGCCGAGCAGGCCGGATTCGCCTTGCCATTGGCGGCGCAGCTTTTGGAGCTGGTGGTCAAGTCTGCGTTGAGCTGGCAAAAGGCGCTGCCTCGCGACACAGAGCAGTTGTTCGTGTCCGTTGATTTCGGTTCTGGCCTGGCCCTGAAAATCGACACCGTTCAGGAATTGCGCAAACTGCTCACCCGGTCGCCATTGCCACGTGGATTGTTGCGATTGGACATTGCCAACGACGCCGTGCGTGAAAACCCAGAGTTTGCCGCCGAGGTCCTGGAAAGACTGCGCACCGCCGGTGCCGGAGCCTGCTTGAACGACTTTGGCGCTGCCCAGTTCCCGATCGCCCATCTGCCCAGGCTGGCGGTTGACGCCGTCAAACTTGATCGCTGGATCTGCCTCGATGCCCTGGCCAATGACAATGCAATCGGCCTGCTGCGCGGCGTTTGCGCTTTGGCTCGCGAATTGGGACTTTCCATCCAGACCGATGCAATGGAGTCTCCGGGAGATGTCGCAATCCTTCGCGGCGCCGGATGCACGCTGGGGAGCGGTCCGCTCTACGGAGAACCGCTAGATGACAGGCAGCTCAACGATTTGCTGGTCGCAGTGCGCAGTGCGGAACGCAAGAGCGAGCGGCGCGGCCTGTTGACCGGCGGATTGCTGAGCAAAATCACTCGAGCGGCGGGGCCCGCCAACGCAGTCACGCGGCGTTCAGCTCCATCGGCCGAGTCCCGCGTTGGTGGTACCGGAGCCCCCGCAAACGGCACTGTGCCGGGCGCGAGGCGCGCGCCAAACGGGGAGGATAGGCCGGCGACCGCGGTCCGGACAATGACGGAAGCCGGGCCTTATGACGAGGCCCACACGGCCGGTGCCTTAGCAGGTTCCTACGCTGGAACCGAGGCGCACGGCGAATACACCACGGCCTCGGATGCCGACCAGGATCAAGCGCTGCTTGGGCAACCAGATCTGTCTGATCTAGCTGCTGGGCATTCACCGGCAACACAAAAGGATGGGCTTGCGCGCCTCCAGCGAGGCCGATTTGGAGCCAATTTCGATCAATCACTGTCCCCTGTTGTCAAGGATTTCAGCAACCAAATGTCATCCGATGAGGGATCTTTCGCACCCGCAGTCCCGCCAACCCCGTTCCAAGCGGCACGGCTAGCTGACGGCGATGGCAGCGAAGGTAACCTTGGCACGGGTTTTCCGGACAACTTGCCTGATGCTGACATCCTACGCGGACTTGCCGCCAGGCTGGAGGCGGCCTTGAAGCGCGATCGAGAGTCGTGATCGACTCATTCGCGGGCGCCAAGCAAACTCGGCGTCTTTCACGCGCCTTTGGCTTGACCGGCGGACCGTGGACCTGTAACCCAGCTGCTGTCACTTTTGTGCAACAATCACGGTATCACTTGGCGCTGTTTGGTCGCATTGGATTGGGACGCTGCGGCATGGCGACAACAGTAAACCACTGGTTGACGCTGTTAGTGCCCAAGTCGTGGCATCAATGCCGACAACTGTTGTGCCGCTAACACGGATGGCAAGGGTGTCCCCTCAACGCATTCGGGCATGGACAACTGGCGCTCTCAGCCGCCTGCGCGAGTGGCTCAAGGCAAAGGCACGTCTTTTGTTGCCAAGGCGTTCGCCTGATGAGCCTGCGGATGCCCTGCAACAGCCGAGCAGCCCCGCCTTCTATCTGGGTCTCGTTGTCGTTGTCCTGGCACTCATCTCCAGCTTCGGATCGTATCTGATCCTGACAGGGCTGACGCCGATCGTGCCAAACAACATGGTCGTGCGCAGCCTGCTGCTGACCGATCTCGTGCTCGTGTTCGCGATGCTGATCGTGGTCTCGCTGCAGGTGTTGGAGATCTGGCGGGCGCGGCTCAGGCAAGCCGCCGGCGCTCGGCTGCATGTGCAGATCGTCGGCTTGTTCTCGGTCGTTGCGGTTTTACCGGCGATCATCTTGGCACTATTTGCCAGCGCCTCCCTCAATCGTGCCCTCGATCACCTGTTCTCCAAGGGCACGGAAAACATCATCATCAATTCACTGGTGGTTGCCCGATCCTACCTTCAAGAGCATGGCCAGGTCATCCGCTCCGATATTCTGGCGATGGCCAATGACCTGGATGAGAGGGCCAGCGTTTTCCGCACCGATCCCGAGCAGTTCAAGAGCCAACTGCTTCAGCAATCCCAGCTGCGCAATCTGCCCGGCGCCTATGTCATCGATGCCGCTGGCAACGTGCTATCCGCACCGCCCCTGGCGCTGAAATATCTCCCGCCCCCGACGCCGTTGCTCAAGGAGGCGGCTAGTGGCGATGTCGTCATCGTTCCCCCTCACGACGGGCTTGACCAGGTCGGTGCGGTTCAGCGCTTGCCCAGCCTGCCAGACGCCTATCTCTACGTCGTGCGAGAGGTCAACGGCACGGTGATCGAGCAAGTCCGGGCAGCCGAACGTCATGAGGCCGAATTCCGACTGATGCAGGAGCGCCGTGCGGGCACCCAGATCGCCTACGGGCTGATGCATTTCGAACTTGCCCTGACGCTGCTGCTTTCCGCGATCTGGGCCGGGATGTGGTTCGCCAACATCCTGGTCAGCCCGATCCGCCGCTTGATTGGCGCGGCCCAACTGATCTCCCAGGGCAATCTCGACGTCAGGGTTCCGTTCAACCGGAGCGAGGGCGATCTGGCCAATCTATCCTCGACCTTCAACACCATGACCGGTGAATTGAAGAAGCAGCGCGACGAACTGGTTAGTGCCAATGGCCAGCTTTCCGAGCGTGGGCGCTTCATCGAAGCGGTTCTGTCGGGGGTCACGGCCGGAGTTATCGGCCTCGACAGCGCAGGACAAATCACCCTTGCCAACCGCTCGGCGCTGCAGCTGCTTGGGCGCCAGGATGATGAATTGGTGGGTCACGCCTTTCGCGAGGTCCTGCCCGAACTGGGGCATTTGCTCGACAAGACGCTCGCGCAACCCAAGCGTGACCGCACCCAGGAGCAAGTGGATCTCACGATAGCGGGCGCCCAACGGCATTTTATCGTGCAGGTCACCCGCGAACACGCAGGGGACCGCGACTACGGCTTCGTGGTGACGGTGGACGATATCACTGGCCTCGTGACCGCCCAAAGGACGTCAGCCTGGGCGGACGTGGCCCGTCGGATCGCGCATGAAATCAAGAACCCACTGACACCGATCCAACTGTCAGCCGAACGCCTGCGACGCAAATACGGTCCCGTGATCAAGGAAGACCGGGACATTTTCGACCGCTGCACCGACACCATCATCCGGCAAGTGGGCGACATCGGGCGGATCGTCGATGAATTCTCCTCGTTTGCGCGAATGCCCAAGCCACAGATGGAACTGCAAGAGGTCGGAGAGGTCGTTCGTCATGCCGTCGATTTGTTCCAGCTCGGCCGGGCCGACATCGACTTCAAGACCAGCTCGCCGAGCGAGCCGGTGATCCGCTTGTGTGACCGGCGACTGCTGAGCCAGGCCGTCACCAATCTCATCAAAAACGCCACAGAGGCCGTGCAGGCGGTTAAGGATCAGCCCGGAGTCGAGCCCGGTTATCGGGGCAGCATCGAGGCCAATGTGGCGGTCGATGGAGAGCTGGTGATCATCTCAATTATCGATAATGGTTGCGGTCTGCCAAAGAAGGACCGCAACCGTTTGGTCGAGCCGTACATGACCACCAGGGTCAAGGGCACCGGCATTGGTCTGGCGGTCGTCAACCGGGTGACGGAACAGCACGGCGGCCAGTTGCTGCTCGAGGACGCGACACTCGCGCCAGGGCGCGCCCACGGTGCGGCCGTTCGGATGGTGTTGCCATTATCGAAAAACGTGCCTGCGGCGGATGCGCAGGAGGTCAATATGGACGCACAAGATCTCATGCCGACCGGCCAGGCGGCGGAATGATGACGAACAGGGGTGAGCCATGACAACTGATGTCCTAATCGTCGACGACGAAGCCGATATTCGCGAACTGGTCAGCGGCATTCTTGAGGATGAAGGGTTCGCGACGCGCATGGCCCGCGACAGCGAGGAGTGTTTCGCCGCCATTGAGCAGCGCCGCCCCTCGCTGGTGATCCTCGACATCTGGCTCCAGGGTAGCCGGCTCGATGGCCTCGAGGTGCTCAATCTCATCAAGAAACAACACTCGGACCTGCCGGTCGTCATCATCAGTGGCCACGGCAATGTCGAGACGGCGGTCACGGCCATCAAGCGTGGCGCGTACGACTACATCGAAAAGCCGTTCAAGTCCGATCGTTTGCTGCTCATCACCCAGCGAGCCCTGGAAGCCTCCTCGCTCAAGCGAGAGAACAAGGAACTGCGCGAACGCTCAACCGTCAGTTCCGAAATGATCGGCAAGTCGAGCGCCTTGAACCAGCTGCGTGCCTCGATCGACCGCGTTGCGCCGACCAACAGCCGGGTGTTGATCGCGGGGCCCTCGGGGTCCGGCAAGGAGCTAGCGGCGCGGCTACTGCATCAGAAATCGGCGCGCGCCAATGGCCCGTTCGTGGTCGTCAACGCCGCGATCCTGTCGCCGGAATCGGTGGAGGAGGAATTGTTCGGCACCGAGGACCGGCTCGGCGGTCCGCGCAAGGTCGGCGCCCTGGAAAGCGCACATGGCGGCACATTGTTTGTCGATGAAGTCTCCGACATGCCCGCCGAGACCCAAGGCAAGGTGTTGCGCGTGCTCGTCGAGCAGAAATTCGTGCGCATTGGCGGCGCCAACAAGGTGCACGTGGATGTACGCATCATCTCGTCGAGCGGGCGCGATCTTGAGCGGTTGATTGTCGAGGGGCGGTTTCGCGAGGACCTCTATCACCGGCTGAATGTCGTGCCATTGAAGGTGCCGGGGTTATCCGAGCGGCGCGAGGACATTCCCGACCTCGTGCGCTATTTCGTCCAACAGATCGCCGCCGCTACAGGCTTGCCTCCGCGCGGCATGGCCGACGATGCGATGGCCGTGTTGCAGGCCCATGACTGGCCGGGCAATGTGCGAGAACTGCGTAACAACATCGAGCGTCTGTTGATCATGGCGGGTGGAGAGCCCGGATCGCTTATCACCGCAGAAATGTTGCCCGACGAGATCGGCTCCAACGTACCGTTCGCGGCCAATGGCGGGTCGGAGCACCTGATGTCAAAGCCCCTGCGTGATGCCCGCGAAATCTTTGAGCGGGATTATCTGATGGCGCAGATCAACCGCTTTGGTGGCAATATCTCCAAGACGGCTGAATTCGTCGGCATGGAGCGCTCGGCGCTGCACCGCAAGCTCAGAACGCTTGGCGTCAGTTCGTCGGATCGCGGCACGGGCGGGAACGCCTGAGACTTCAATTTTGTTTCGAGGGCACCGGTTTCATGGCGCGCAGAATCTACGTCAACGGCCAGTATCTCCCATATGGCGAGGCCATGATCCATTGCGAGGATCGCGGCTTTCTGTTTGGCGACGCGATCTATGAGGTTTTTCCTGTTCTCGCCGGGCGGATCATCGATGAGGAGCATCACTTGATCCGGCTGGAGCGCTCGATGCGCGAGCTGGCAATGCAACCACCGATGAGCCGGGCCGCGCTTGGCCATGTGCTTGCCGAGACGGTCCGGCGCAACCGGGTCACGGATGGCTCCGTGTACCTTCAGGTAAGCCGGGGTGTCGCCAAGCGCGATTTCCTGTTCCCGGCAGCCACCACGCCCCGCACGGTTGTTTGCCTGGCCCGCAGCCAATCGTTTGAGCGGCTAGAGGCGCTGGCGCAAAAAGGCATAACAGTGATTTCGACACCTGATCAGCGCTGGGAGCGGGTCGACATCAAGACCGTGCAATTGCTGGCCCCAGCGCTGGCGAAGGAACGGGCGCGCGCCGCCAACGCCAAGGAAGCCTGGCTTGTTGATCGCGAGGGGAAAGTCACCGAGGGCGCCTCTGCCAACGCCTGGATCGTGACCAA
>Ga0075021_10000041_pt1 | contig 70673 bp, 61 predicted proteins | sample ColStrG_CSR_2012_FD_72749 | JGI IMG/M metagenome (GOLD analysis project Ga0075021, IMG submission 72749) | Freshwater sediment microbial communities in response to fracking from Pennsylvania, USA - Cold Stream Run_MetaG_CSR_2012 | ecosystem: Environmental > Aquatic > Freshwater > Creek >...
GCGCACTTCGCACCCGTGATCGAGCCCAAGGAGGCTGGCGATTTGCCCGACGCTGTAGCACGGGTCGTCGCATTTGCGAAGCAATATGACGACGGCGCGATCGCGCGATCGCCCGGCATCACGGTCCGAAATGCAAAGCTGTTTCTCGACGGAGTGATCGCCGCTCCGGCGCTCACGGGCGCGGTTCGCGAGCCGTACTTGATGAACGCCGGGACGGCGGAGAAGCCCCACTGGGTGCCCGGCCCCAGTGGCGGACCTGCAGTCTATTTCTCCGCAGACGCTCTGGCGACCGTGCTCGTGGAACTCGGTCGCGCCGGGATCGATCCCCACATGCACGCTGACGGGGACGGCGCCGTCCATGCGGCGCTCGATGGCATCGAAGCACTCAGGAAGGCACGGCCCACCGCCGACATCCGGCCGGCCATCGCGCACGACGAGATTGTCGAGCCTGCGGATTTCCCGCGCTACAAGCTGCTCGGCGCGATCCCGGTGTTGTCGTTCCAGTGGGAAAAGCCTGCGGGGGATACGCTGGGCCTCACAAACTACTTCGGTCCGGCGCGAATGAAGATCATAGAGCCAGCAGGACTCTTGGCAGCGGCTGGGGCCCGCATCGCCTTCGGCAGCGACTGGCCCGTGGACAAGCTCGACGAATGGTTCGCCCTCAAGGTGGGTGTGACGCGAACGAACGCGCCCAGCGCTGGGCCCGAGTACAGCGGCCCACTGGGTGACGATCCCGGCTTGTCACGTGAGGCTGTGCTGCGAGCAGCGACCATCGACGCGGCCTATGAGCTTCACGAAGACGAAGCGACCGGGTCGATCGAGGTCGGTAAGTTCGCTGACCTCATCGTGCTCGACCGCAATCCACTCAAGGTGCCAGCCGAGGAGATCGCGAAGATCCAGGTTCTGGAAACCGTGGTAGGAGGCAACATCGTGTACGAGGCCTCTGCGGTCTCTGGCGTGCGGTAACCCTGTCCGATCCGAAATCCGACTGCGTCAAGACTTCGCACGTCGTGCGGCAAGTTTGGCATCAAATCTAAGGCCCGGGCCTTGCCCGAACCTCGTCAATCACAAGAGTTTGTGGGCTAGCCGGGGGCGCGGCGAGAACAGCCGCGGCCGCTGCCCATGCATGGTTCCGGGGGCGTGGGAGATCCAACTTCAAACAGATTCTCGATTGACCAAACGTGATCTGCGAGGCCAACCTGATAGGCGTGGCGGTTCGCGGTAATCATTCTTTGAAATCCAGATGCGAGCGCACAGAGTACGCGAGCGGTCTCCATTGGCGCTTGCCGTCGATTGCAGACGGATGACGAGCTAACCGGCAGTAATCCGCCCTGAACGAACCGCTGGCTGCGGATTCAATGTGTCAACCGTGTGGTCGCTCTGACACTTACGCTGCAGTAGCTGGAAAAAGTTCTGCCTAACGCGAGAAGCGATCGCGTCATTAGCTCAGGCAGCCCAAGATGAAACTTACAGCGAGGCAGAGAGACGCGCATTCGCGACTGCGGTCATGGTTCGCCACTAGCAGATGACCGAGGACTCACGGCGTAGTGGTCGACCTGCGGTCCTGGGCAGGTATGGTCGTCGGTAAAAAGAGGGCAGCGTAGGGCCGCGACCGAAGAGCTGCACGAGGACAAAAAGAAGGGCCTCGACTAGTGCGATATCCGGATTTCACCATCGAAGATGAGATTTCCGGTCGGACCGTATTTTGGGAACATCGCAAGCAACTCTCGGCCGCGCATCATGCGAAAGAACCCAACCAAGGCCATCGTTGATAAAGACACGTGCGGGATGCGCTGAAGTACATCCTCCTGTCTTTGCCAGCCCATCGGAGATCCCCGCGCGACTCCAACGGGACAACATGATTGCCGAGGCGACTCGCAAATGGCAGGCAAGCGACGCTCGGAGTGCTGGTGGCTCACTATGACGCGAAGCAAAGACCCAAATACGAAGCAGTCTCCTACCGGGCACGATGGCCGCCCGACTTGCGATTACTCGCGTCGGAAACGAGGGCTTCGTCGTGATAGATAGGCCTGGTGAACCTCGAAGAGGGAAGAACGTGAACAACAATGTAGTACACGCACGAACGCGGGCCTATAGGACTTTCGCAAATGAATAGAGGTACGTGCACTATTCGCGCCTGCCCTCAAAAAAACGGATGAACTCGGACGCAGTGGCAGGGCAAAGAGTCTTCGCTGCTCGTCCCTCAAACGGTGGAAGATGTACAGAATCTGCTGGCAGAAAGGATGGCCGGTATTCGTGCTCGTCGGCTTGCCCGAGAGGCGGACCAGATTCCTTTCAACCACCCCTAGTAATGGCAGCAACGTATATTCGCGTTACTTTCTTCCCGCGATCGAGAAAGCAGGGCTGCGACATTTCCGCATTCATGACCTTCGCCACACATACGCTTCCCTGCTGGTTCAGGCCGGGGCCAGTCTGGCATACGTGCGGGATCAACTCGGCCACAGTTCGATCCAGGTCACGGTGGACCTATACGGGCATCTCGTGCCGAGCGCGAATGTTGGCTGGGTTGATGGCTTGGACAGCGCGGAACCGGAACAACAATCTGCAACCCCCGCGCAACAAGACACCGCGTCGGAGAGCGACGATGTCTCTGAAGTGATTGAAAACTATGGTGGCCCCGGCGTGAGTCGAACACGCGACCTTCGGTTTAGGAAACCGCTGCTCTATCCATCTGAGCTACGGGGCCATGGCGACGTAACCCCATTATGCCACGTCAGTTTACAGAGATAGGAGTCGGGCAACCTCTGGATCCTTAGTGTCCCCTGGGTGGTCAGATTCCGTTTCTGGAATGTTCTTGTCGAGTCTCACATGGCGTTGCGGACGCCCTCGGCCACACACAGCATTCCAGGATCGGCAGAATCACTCGCCCGAGCAGATTCAGACGCGGGGAAGATGTGAAGACACAGGGGAGCCCCTACCTCCGCACCCAATTCCTCATACAGGCAAGAGTCACTTCGAAGAGCGCTGGGCAGGTTTCTTCCAAAACCCTCCCCGTGCAGGCAGCCTGGCTGCTTCCTTTTCTGCGGCTATCACGAACCAGATCGCGGCCGACATTGCAACCACGATGGCCGGGATGGGGAATATGGTGAACAGGACAATGGCAAGGACAAGAAATACAAGCAGCAACCATGTCGGAAACTTCATAACTGCCTCCCGAGCCTGCGCTAGACAAGCTGCCTGGCTGGGTCGAGAATCGGATAGTTTTTCTTATTACTCCTGACACGGGCGCTGCGCAGTGACCGAGGTCACTGGACACTGTGATGGCAGGCGGTGTTCCCCCGTTTCCGAATCCGCCTCTCCGCGGAGCGGACAGCCCAATCCCGCAGCCAGCATCTACTCGTACAGTTGGGAACTGGTCTGGTCCCTATATTTAAGGAAATGGGGGTCTTGAGTCTGGATTCTCTGGACTTTCCCTCCGACCACTTCGTCCAGTTTGGAGTCGGGCACCGGAGACGCCGATGGCTCCTGCCCGGTCGTTCCTGCTATCCCTTGATCTTTCTTGATTTCTTCGCTCATCGTGGTTCTCCTTGTAATTTACTCGGCCATTCCCTTTTTGGAACCCTAGCCCGGCGGATTGTACGCCGATCCTGCCCATCCTGGATTCTTATGTCCGTTTTTCGTAGAGCGAAGACCCCCGGCACCCCACGGTGGCGTAAAATCGCTGGAGATTGAGAGACTGACTGCTCTGAGATTGCGCGAACCCCTACCCTACGCATCAGAAATACCGGTTGAAAGTTCTCATCACAAATCGTGTGCTGGTCCGTGGTTCGGGGACAGAAATTGTCGTCAGAGATCTGGCTTCGGAGTTGAAGAAGCTGGGTCACGAGCCCGTGATTTATTCTCCGGTGCTCGGGCCTCTCGCCGAACAGGTCCGCGCCCTGGGCGTGCCGGTGTTCAGCGATATCGGGCAGATCGAACCGGTTCCCGATATCATTCACGGACACCACCATGCCCAAACCTTGACCGCCCTGTTGCGCTTCAGCAAGACTCCGGCCATTTTTGTCTGTCACGATGCGATTGCGTGGCACGATGAGCCGTTGATTTTTCCTCGCGTGCTGCGCTACGTTGCAGTGGACCACCGCTGTAGAAAACGTCTCGAACAAAATGCGCGTATTCCGCCGGAAAGCATCAGGGTCGTCCTCAACGCCGTCGATCTTTCCCGGTTCCGGTCCCGTTCACAATTGCCAGCCAAGCCGTCACGTGCCGTCATTTTCAGTAACTACGCTTCACGGTGGACTCACGTCGCCGCGGTGACCAAAGCCTGCAAGAGCCTGGGGATCGCCCTGGATGTGATCGGCAAAGCGTCGAATGCTGCCTCCAGCAATCCGGAAGAGCTGTTGCCCAGATACGACCTGGTCTTTGCCAAAGCGCGCTGCGCGCTGGAAGCCATGGCAGTCGGTTCCGCGGTGGTGCTCTGTGATTTTGCGGGTCTTGGGCCCATGGTCAGCTCCGACAAGTTCGGCGAACTGCGAAAGCTCAATTTCGGGGCCGCAGCCTTGCTGCGTCCGCTCGACCCGGAACTTATCGCCTCTGAGATCCAAAAGTACGATGCGGATGACGCGCAGCTAGTCTCTCAGCAGGTGCGCCGGGCAGCTTCGCTGACCGATGCGATCACCGAGTGGGTGGGCCTGTATCACGACGTGCTTGCTGGCCAGGCGCTAGGCCAGCGATCCGAAGAGAACCGTCATGTGGCAGAGTTGACGTCGGCCGCCGAATACCTGGAGAAGTGGGGATATGATGCAAGAATTGTTTGGGAAAAAGAAAAGATCGAGAAACTTCTGCGCTGGCCCATCCTGGGCCGCTGGTTCAAGCAGGCAATGGAGCGAGAGAAGATACGAATCTTACAAAAGTAAGGGCTGTCCGGCGGCTCCGTTCGAAGCCAGCAGCGTATCCGGGACGGCTGTGATCTCTAGAGCGTGCGACCGCACCGCCTGGAGGAGGGGCAGCATGTGCTGTTCGTACCGGATCACGGCTCCGTATTTGCCCTGGGCCACTCGTGCTTCCCCGAAAAGCTCATAGTAGGGTTTGGCCAAAGCTTCCAACTCGGGGAAAGGATCAGTTACCTTTCTCAGGCACTCCACCCGAAAATATTCTTCTCCTCGGAGCGCGATAGCCTGTTCGATCTCTTTCTTCAGTTCTGTGTATTCCGCCGCACTGGCCAGTTTACTGTCAAGCAACCTATCTTCCAGGCGGAGATGCAAACAGCGCTGATCGTGGATCTCACGGCAATGCTGTTCCCACTCGGTCAAACAAAATTCGTAATTCGCGATGATCCTGCGGTTCACGCGTTCTGCGATCGCGACCGCCGCGTTCACCAGCGCCCGGCAGATGTCGTGCGTAGGATTAAAACCCTCAGTTGCATCGCCGGCCACAAAGTCTATGCCGTTCCGGGCAAACGAGGCCGCAAGCTCGTCCACGATCCCCAAAAATATCGGAATTCTTTTCTCCAGAATTGCACGGTAAACTTCCGCGTCGGAAATTGGTCCGAAGAATTCGTCGGGAACGGCTCCCGCCTGGTTCAGTAGTCTCGTGGTCGAAGACAGGCGCGGGGTGCCGCCACCCGACCCGTCAGTGAGCACGTAAACCCGGGGAGCGCTCGCATGCAACCATCCGAATACTTTCAACTCGTGCCCGGGATGAGCCACTACCAGGGCCGGATTGCGATATTGGCTGATGGGCTCGGGCCCACAAAGAAATGAAATTTGCACAGGATACGCCCCGCTAACCTTGTTCTGTGGCGAGGTTATGTTTCACGTTCTTTAGGGTCAAGCTTGCCCGGCACTTCAGTAACCCTGACGCGATCGCAATATTCCTGATAAGGGAAAGTCTCCCTTTTGATATCGCAGAATTACAAGACCAACACTGGCGCGACGATGGAATATAAGGTTTCGGCAAAGCTGGTGTTGCCCATGAATTTGTTTCGAGGGTCGCCTTATTCCGAACGACGGAGCAGCCTCGCGCCAACCACTGAAGCTGCGCCTATGCCCGTGATCATTGGCGTACCCCGATCCGGCACCACGATGCTGCGATTCATGTTGGACGCTCATCCAGTTCTAGCCATCCCGCCGGAAACCGGGTTTCTGGTCCGTTCCTTGCCTTGGTTAAGAGTTCTTAACGCGCGCGAAGCACTGTTCCGGACTGTGACCCGACTACCCTTCAAGAGCGGAGCCTGGCAGGACTTCGGGCTGGATGCGCGGGAGTTTCGTGAAGAGTTGTGGAAGATCGAACCATTCACTTTGAGCGAAGGCTTTCGGACGTTTTACCGCCTCTATGCCAGAAAGCAGAACAAAGCACGATACGGCGACAAGACACCGCTGTATTGCGAACATGTAGCAGCCATCGAGAAGCTGCTTCCAGAAGCCCACTTTATCCACATTATTCGCGACGGGCGGGACGTCGCCCTGTCGTTGCGGCCGATGCCTTTTGCTCCCGGGCGAGACATCAAAACACTGGCCCTCTACTGGCGCCGTCTCATCCAGAATGGGCGCCAGTCCGGACGTCATTGCCGGGCGTACATGGAGATACGTTACGAAGCATTGGTTCGCGATCCAGCCTCTGTCCTGGTCCCGATTTGTAGTTTTCTAGAGCTGGATTTTGATCCCGTCATGCTGCGCTATTGGGAGCGAGTGGCGGAACGCCTGAAAGAACACGGATCACGCAGCCGAATCGATGGCCGTCCGCTGCTTACCCGCGAGCAAAGACTGTTCCAGCAACGGCTCACCACAGAACCCCCACAACTCGAACGAGTCTTCGGTTGGAAGAACGCAATGAGCCGGTCGGAGCGGGCCGAATTCAGTCAGTTTGCCGGAGACACGCTGCAAGAACTTGGCTACGAACCATAAGGAATCCCGGCGGATGGACGCGGCTCCGCAGTTCGAGAGTCGCGTCCCGCACGCAACCGAACCCGCTTATTGAACGGTAATCGCGGCGTTGGGTGCGCAGGCTGCGCCACCTCCGATATTGCCCTTTTTGTGGTTGTTTCCCGCCGACGCCAGCGTACCGCCGCCGCAGCCGAAGCCGGTGCTGTTATCGAAGACATCCACATTCGACAGCCGGACAGTCGCGCCGGTTTGAGCCTGCGCAGCTACGTTGTTTCCGGTCAGGGCAGTGTTCACTACCGTCACCGAGCCGGCTTCCGCCAGGACTCCGGTAACGGAGCTCTGCGAGATGGTGGAGTCGCGCACGTCAGTAGTTCCAAAGAGTGCATCAATGCCGTTCCCGCTGCCTCTAATGCTGACGTTGCTCAAGGAAGCATTCACGCTGCCCGACGAACCATTGACCTTTACTCCGGTGGCGCCTCCGGTGATGGACACATTCTTCACCGCCAGGGTTGTGCTGGCCGCGGGCTCGAGATCAATCCCGGCCTGGCTGAAGCCGTAGATGGCGCAGTTTTCTACTACCAGCATGGCGCCGGTATTAAAGCGGACACCATTCAGCCCCAACCCCCCAATGCCGTTGAGCGAAAGCGAGCGCAGGATGATCACGTCGCTGGCGCCGGCATTGATGTTGATGCCGTTAGTCCCGCTGGCCACAATGCTGGTCAGGTTGCCATCCCCATTGATAGTGATGGATTTGGTTATGGTGACGGCGCCAAAACCGCCGGGATCGAGAGCGGAAATCTCGCCGCCAGCCGCGGTCTTTGAAATAGCCCCGGCAAAAGTTTTGCAGGGCGCGGTCCGGCTGCACGGGTTGGCGTCATCGCCTACCCCGGAAACCCACGTGCGCGTCGCCTGCGCCTGCGCTAACGACCCGAGGACCAGGGCAAGTGCCAATGCGGTCAGTGTTCTTACAATCAAACTCCTCATGATGCATATCCTTTCATTTTGACGGCTCGACTGCTGGGTTAAACATCTGGCACAAATCGAGGGTTGGTACTGCTACTGGGACATCCTCGAAATGCGCTAATGACCTGCCGAGTGGCGGAGAAACTAACCAATGCTCGGGCCGCCGACACCTGAGCTCAAAAATGGCCGGTTGGATTTCGTTAATGAACCGTCAGTATTTTTTCGCTCAACCGTCCAGGCCGCCAGCACATTCCTAAGCCGTGATCAGCCAGTTGGTTAGCGGTCAGACACGACCCCATCCCCTAGTTGCCAGCCACGGCTAAGGCGCGAAGCGTTCCCGCCGGCTCACTTCACTGCACGATCAATTCCATGTCGCGCGGGTACACTTCCAACTCACCTACTCGTTGGGGATGGGTGGCAAATGCCGCGGGAACCGCGGGTGGGGTGAAACCGGAAAGCGGATGCATCACGTGATGGGCTTCGTCGGGAAAGCGACGGAGAGGGCTTTTTTTAGCAGACGGTTCCCTTGTCCTGACACAATGTTGTGCCTTCCCCCCCTAAAGAGGCCCCGCACCGCGGTTTACTGGGACGGCGCGGGGCCGCTTTGTTTTCGAGACTGTCCCACGCCAAAGCCCGGGCGAAATTCCGACTGCAAGTTCGGGAATCCTGCCGTCCGCATTCCGGGTCAGGATCAGCGGGCTGCTGCGCGCGCCAGGTCCCGAATCTGGTTTAGATATTCAACGTAGACGGGAATGGGAATGTCGGGCGAGTCTCCGTCGTTGAGGAAGTGCGATAGCCGAATCTCCAGCGGAATGGAGCTGATCACCTCGCGGAAGCGCGCCATCTGCAGATATTTCACGTGCCAGATGTCCAGCATCAGCGAGCGGTATTCTTCGCTGATGAACCCCATTCTGCGCTCGCCCAGATAAATCGCGTCGAAATGATGTTCGGCCAGCTTGTTCCGAATGGGATCGTCAGAGGGGGAGAAAATGTAGATCAGGTGGAACAGGTCGGCCAGATCGCCCCAGAGAATTTTTTCTTCAAACGCACTGAAGCGGAAGGCACGGACGGCGCGCTGCTGAGTCAGCCGGGCGTGATCGGTCGGCCGCAGGCCATGACCAGCCAGCTCGCCGCGAAACCAGCGCAATCGCTCCGGCGCCAGATTGTGACGCAGGAACTCTACCGCGTAGGCGTTGGGCAGGTACAGCCTGGGATCGTCATCCAGACGAGCCAGCCAGGGGCTCCAGTCTTTCTGTTCCAGGACGGAAAGTAACTCCGTCAATTCAGCGACCGTGGTGTCAGGGTGATACTTTACCGCCTGCCAGAAGTGCTCCGTCGAATCGTAGGTAGCGCCGTAAAGCTGGATGCCTTCCTCGATCGGGTACCAGTTGGAGAGCACGCGCGCCGCTATCGAAGGCGCAGCGCTCCAGCAGTTCAGGGAATGCTTCCACTTCTCCTGTACTTCCAGAAAAGCCTCGGCGTACCCAGGCGGCACTGGCTCCTTCAACTGTGTCAGCGCTTGCTTAAGTTCCTGGCTGGTGTACGTCACCAGTGTCTCAAGCGGACGTTCGTCGGTCATCGAGACCACGCGGCTCTCAATGCCACGGCGCAACAGTTCGCGCGCCAGTCTTTGCCTTCCCGCCGTGTCCAGGCCATTGCTGTTTGGCCAGCGCTTCGTTTGGGATTCGATGTAGGGAAACATCTCGGCCAGTGACTTGAATTCGATGAATCCGTGAAGGGCAAAAGTGACGGCATGACCGTCCCTGGAAATTATCGTGGAGGGAGTAACGAGCGCCTTAAGCGAAATCTGTTCCGCCCGCAAAGGAGCACCGACCATTAATGCGATTAGAACTGTGCCCATCAAACCCAGGCTTGACGATCGCGCTGAGAACTGATGGCTGATAACTGACAACTGACCGTCCGAACATGAGTCCGCATCGCGAACGAACTTTTCCATGTCAAGTCTCAACATTAGAATCCAAATTGGGAATGAACTAACCGGAGCGCCCTGTCGGGTAGGCAGTTTCCATCTGTGCCGACAGTCTCAGATACAGCATAAACAGCACGATTCCAAGATTGATCAGCAGGACGGCGAGGTGAATCATGGTCGGCCGCCGCACCAGTTCAAAGGCCTCGAAAGGTACATAAAGCGCGCCCGAGATCAGGGCAAACCATTCCGCCCAGGTCCGTTCCAGCCAGAGCCCGTAAGCTTCGATAAAGCGGACGATGGAGTAGGCCAGTGCCCCGCCCGCCATAGCCCATAGTTTCGCGTCGGTAAGGTTGTCCGCCAGGTTCAGAAAAACCTGGGCGTAACGACGATCAGGGTTGACGTGCAGGAAGTGGAGCAAGGTTTCCGCCACATCCCAGGCGTCCTTGTGGACCAGCGAGACTGCGCCAAAACCCAGCAGCAGCACGACCAGGCCCTTGCCCAATTCCAGCGAGGCCACGGTCCGCAGCCCGGCCGCACGACGCCGCTCCGCAGTCGTTCTGATATGCTCCGCGTTCAATGGCGCCACTTCGCCCATTCGAGCACCGCGATTACCTTCCCGGTTGTAGCAGCAATTGCTCTGCCGTTGAAAATACCCTGCTCCGGATGAGCATGGTGCTGCACAGCGAGGTCAAGCCTGAAGCCGCGAAAATCATGGCCAGCACCACGAACTGATAGATGGCGGCATACACCGGACGCGCGCCAGAGAGCAGCATGCCGGCCATCAGCCCGGGAATCCACACGATGCCCAGGGAACGCAGCGAGTCGATGGCCGGAATCAGGCTGGCTTCGAAGGACGCCTGCACATAACTTGAAACGCTGTTGCGGGCCTCGGCTCCCAGCGCCAGTGCCGCCTCGATTTCCCCGACGTGAGCGATAACATCCGATCGGAAGCGGTTCAGCGCGAGGCCGTTGGTGTTCATGGCGTTGGCAATCAACATACTGCCCACCGGGACCAGCGAGGTGATCGCGGTATCGATCACGCCCAGAGCGGTCATCAGTGCAATCACCGAGCCGGCGCCGAAGGCGATGGCCCAGGCGGAAACCCGAAACGCGTTGGGCATACCCTTGGCCCGCCGGGCTGAAGTTGCTCCCGCAGCGACAATCATTCCGGCCAGCAGGAACCCGCTGGTCCAGCGCGGAGCGCGCAGAAGCACCACGAGGATCGACCCTACCGCGATGATCTGTACCAGTCCCCGGACCATCGCGATCAAGGTTTCACCCTCCAGATGAATGCCGCGGCGGCGGGCCAGCAGCACCACGGCAAGGGCCGCCAGTGCGGCCACAACAGCCTGCGCGAAGCCCAATTGTAGTTGGGTGTGGAAGAACAGTCTAAGCACGCAGCACCTCCCCTACCGGTCCCGCCCGCACGATACGTCCGGACTCGAGCAGCAGCGCCCGTCCCGCCATTCGCGCTGCCTGGGCCAGGTCATGGGTAACCATTACGCAGGTCAGTCCCTGATCGTGCACAACTTTCCTGATCGTAGACTCAACTTCCAGCTTGGCTGCCTCGTCCAGCGCCGACGTAGGCTCGTCGAGCAGAAGAACCAGGGGCGAATTGGCCAGGGTGCGCGCCACGGAAACGCGTTGCGCTTCGCCTCCGGAAAGATTTGCCACGTTCCGTTCAGCGTATCCTTTGAGACCAACCTGGGCCAGCAACTCCTCGATGGCTACCGGCGGCAACGTCTGGCCGCGCTGTGCGGGTCCGAAGCGGAGATTCTCCGCCACACTGCCGGGGAAAAGATAGGGACGCTGGGTCACCATTCCGAGTTTACGGCGCAATTCTCTGGGCTCGATAGTGCGATAATCGACGCCCTCGACGAATACGGTTCCAGTGCTGGGTTCGTCCAGCCGGTTCAGCAGCCGCAACAGCGAAGTCTTGCCCGAGCCGCTCGGCCCGGCGATTGCCAGTACCTCCCCGCCGTACACTTCGAAATTGGCGTCCTGCACCAGAACTTTGTCATGGATGGTCCGCCCCAGATGCTCGCTACGCACTACGGTGGGATCGTGGGATGGAGGAGCGCTCATGTATTTTCTTTGTCATGCTGAGCGGAGCCTGTGCATTCGCTTGCGAATGGGCAGGTGTAGTCGAAGGACCCCTTCCATAACGACGCGCTTTCCCCAAGAACGCTCACTCATAAGAACTGCCGGAGAAAATCTTATCCTGACTGGCCTTCACAACTGGGTAGGGGTCCTTCGGCTCCGAAGCCCGCTTCGCGAGCGAAGCGGTCCTCTCCGCTCAGGATGACAGCGCTATTTGCCTCCCCGGACGCTCGCGCGCAGTTCCTCCGCAATCTCGCGCGCGGCTTTGCGCGCCGCCTCTTCCTCGGTCACGCCGAACGAGATCGCACCCACCCGCGCGTGTCCTCCGCCGCCATAGCGCTCGCAAACCTTGGCCAGATTGACGGTCGGCTCCGAAGGCGCCCAGGGATTCGATCCCACCGAAACCTTTACCCGAAAGCTGCTCTTGCTCAGGCCCACGCTGTAAATCGATTCCGGATGCAGATAGTAAGGTACGAACTTGTTGTAGCCCTCAAGGTCGTGATCGGTGATATCGAAGAAGAGCGTACCGTCTTTGGACTCGATGCGCTCCCGCAACACTGCAATCGAACGCTGGTGGCGTTCCAGCAGAGGGGTCAGCAGTGGGGCTACGAATGGCTCTTCCAGAATTTCTCTCAGCGGCTTGGTGACCAGGAGTGGAATGAGCCGCGGGACAAAACTGTAGTCCTGCGCCGACTCGATCACCATGGTCAGCTTCATGGCGGGGGCTTTCATTTCCACCGCGGTCTTGGCATCCGGATACATGGCGCCGTCCACGATATCTGTCCAGTGCACCAGGTCGGCTACGGGAGTGGGATCGAAGCCAAAGTGCTGTTCCGCAATGGTGGCGATAAAGCTGGTACAGGACTTGAAATCTGGATCGTAGAACTTGCGGTTGCTTTGGTCCTGCTCGAAATGGCCCGCATCCTCGGGAGTGAGGAACGCGCTTTGATGATGGTCGAACCACCAGGTGATCTTGGGAGAGCTGGAATACTTGAAATCCACAATGGCGTTTTCGTCGCCATCGAACTGCCTTTCATCGAACAACGAGCCGGCGCGATGCAACAGGCCGGAGAAGACGAAGCTGACGTCGTTCCGGATCCGCTCCCGGTAAAAGCGCGAGAACAGCGCCGCCGAGCACGCCCCGTCAAAGCATTTGTCGTGATAGAAGACCCGGACTTTCAAGCGTTTCCCTTAAAGGCCCTGCGTCCCGCGCCTGAAGTGCCGGAGCACGGTTGCGAACCAAAAGCTAATAGGAATGCCATCTCGAAGAAGATATGTCAAGCGAGGAGAAGTGAAACCGGTCTCGGCTATACAGGGGGCAGAGACCGGGAGTGTGCGTAAGGCCGGCGAAGAGCACCGCCGGGCTCCAAAACTACATGGCGTTGGCCTGCTTTTCCGCCAGGTCGCCGATTATCGGCAGCTTGAACATCAGTCCCTGGTTGGCCTTGATCAGCAGGATGATCCAGATGATGAACGACCCCAGCCACACCACCATGTGCAGCGGGAAGGTCACAAAGATGAGGCCCGGAACGAAGCCGATGATGGTCAGGCCGATCCAGATCGCAATCAGGGCCACGCAAAAGAAAATCATCTGAAAGGCATGGAACCGCACAAAGCGACTCTTGTTGTAGGGCTCCATGACCAGAAAAATAATCGCCGGAACGATGGTGATGTAGCACAGCATGCCGACGACGTTGTCCGTCATTCCACCGGTTGTGCCTTGGGCAGCTGCGACCGGTGGCGCCGCGGTACGGCTGCTGCATGCCGCACACATGGTCGTGCCATCCGCTATCTGTGTTCCACACCCGCTACAAAAAGCCATTGAGTTCTCCCTTGCACCTGTCTTTGTGCAACTTGCCGCCCGGACACCAGCCGTCCGGTCCTTCCTGAACCGACGAAAGTTAGCAGAATCAGCCTTCTAAGGCAAACAGAATCGCACAGTCGACGGTCGGCGAAAAATCGGACTTGCCCCTGGCTATCCCGCCGCAGGCTGAAGACTTAACTCGGCAGCGCCTTCCCTATCAACACGATCCATAGCATTCGAGGAGAGCGAAAGGCTTAGGGAACCGGGTCGCGGCTGCCCATCGGAACGTTGCTCCGGCAGCGCCAAAGCCGAGCGGCAGTCAGCGCAAGCCCTCGGCGTAGCCCATACTTCTGCACCGCTTCCGTCGAATAGCGGGAGCAGGTCGGCGAAAAGCGACACCGCACAAGCCCGGCTACCTCTGGGCGGATTGCTTTCTGATAACCATGCACCAGAGCGATGTAAGCATGGGCCGACACCTGATGATCTGGCAGCCGAAAGCTGTCGGCGTACACCGCGGCTGCGGTCAAAGCCAGCAGCGCCAGATAGGTTCCCGGGTGCTTCAGGGATTTCCGCAGTGTGGACATTTTGCGCTCACCTGGAGACGCTTGTTTCCGCAATGCGCGCAGGCCACCAGATTGCCCTGCGGCCGGGTAAACAGGTAGATGATGAGGCCGATGATTCCCGTAAGCATCACCAGAATCATCCATACGATGTCATTGGGCATGCCACGGCTTTTCGCGTCACGCGCCACCCAGATCAACAGAGCAATGTTCAGCGCGAGAACGCCAACCATGACCATGCCAACGAAGCCCAGACATCCGCAGGCGATAAACGGGTTGGGGTCGTCATCGAGCAAGAGGACGATGCTCGCGAGCCGCACGGCCCCGAGAGCTAGCCCCGACGCCAGGATGGCATGCATGGAAATTCAGTCTCCTGCGAACAAGTCTCCTGCGAACAAGGTGGCGGGCACGTCCGTGTTTGCCAACGACCTCGCCGAGTCCGGCGGACGTTATCAAAAAAGATTCGCCAACGCAACCCAAAGACGTTTGTGATCGCAGACTCAGTGTAGTGGGGGTATGATCCACGAAACTGGCACGAACGGCATGGGGACAACAATTTTGTAACTCCGCAGGGGGTAAAAAGCCCCTCCCCACCAAGTCCGTTGCAAGGAGTGACCTGCTTGTTCTGCTCTCGATGCGGTCAGACACTCTCAGCAGGTGCGACGTTTTGCCCGACGTGTGGCCAGCAAGCCGCGCTTATGAATGCAGGCGCGGCGGGGCTTCCTTCCCAAAGTTTCACCGGCGTGCCAGGTACCGCCGTTCCCCATACGACCAGCGGTTTGGCCATTGCCAGCCTGGTCCTCGGAATCTTCCTTTTTTTCCCGCTCTCCATCCCGGCCATCGTCTTGGGACACATCGCGCTTTCACAAATCAAGAAAAGCGCCGGCAGGATCGGGGGCAGGGGCCTGGCGATCGCGGGCCTGGTTCTGGGATACCTCGGAATTGCCCTGATCCCGTTCGTCTTGATAATCGCCGCGATTGCGATTCCTAACCTGCTGCGAGCACGCCACGCAGCGAACGAGGCGGCAGCGGCCACCTCGATCAGGACTATCAACCGAGCACAAGTGACTTATCAATCCACGTATCCCAACGTCGGATTCGCTGCAGACCTGGCATCCTTGGGCGGGGCTTCGCCGTGCACCAGCAGCCCAGCTACAGCCTGCCTGATTGATGAAAGCCTGGCGGTTGCGGCTAAGCCTCCGGGAAAAAACGGGTACATTTTTGCCATGTCCAGGTCGTCTGACGGCTCCCAGTACCTGGTGACTGCTGTCCCTGTCACGCCCCATCAAACCGGTGTCCGCACTTTCTGCTCGACCGAGGATGGTGAAGTGCGTGTCGACTTCGATGGAGCCATGATTCCCGACCACGACTCCTGCACAAAACTGCGGCCGATCAGCTGATTCAATGGGGGCTGCGGCTCCCGCGCCCGCATTCACTTCGATTTGTCTTCCCGTGCGGCGAAGCCATAGAATCGAATTTCCCCATGGCGACCGTCAGCACTTCGATCTCAACTCCTCGCGGGCGGGTCAGGTTTTGGCGGGTACTCGCGCTCTTCCTGATCGTCGTTCTCTTCGCCGTTCTGGGAGTGCTGGCCTGGTTCTACTCCATCGCGCGCTCCGCTTTGCCGCAGCTGGACGGCACCCTGAAGCTTCCTGGCCTCTCCGCCAGAGTGACGGTGACTCGAGATACTCACGGCGTACCCACTATTGATGCCACCAGCTTCGACGACCTCTTCTTTGCGCAGGGTTACGTCACCGCGCAGGATCGCCTCTGGCAGATGGACATCATGCGCCGCTTCGCCGGCGGCGAAATTTCTGAAATTCTTGGGAGCGAATTTCTCGCGCACGATCGCGAGCAGAGAATTCTGGGTCTGAGAGTCGCGGCGGAGAGGACGCTTGCAATTGCATCGCCGGCGGACCGCGCCCGCTTTGAAGCCTATGCGCGCGGCGTGAACGCCTATATCGACTCTCACCGTGAGCGCTTGCCGATAGAGTTCCGCATCCTGCGCTACTCCCCGCGTCCGTGGGTGCCGGGAGATTCCACCCTTATCGCGGCCCAGATGGTCAAAGATCTGAACCACTATCCTTATCGCGACGCACTCGAACGCGAAAAGATACTGGCGAAGCTTGGTCCGGAACTGACGGCCGACCTCTACGTAAACTCGTCCTGGCGTGACCGGCCCCCAACCGTGCCCCGGCCCACTATGGAGGACCACGACACAGGGGATGAAGACCAACACGGCCGCTCTCCAGTGGACAGTTCGGTCTCCCGAAACGCAGGACCTCCTCAGAATCCGGCCGGCAGTCCGGAGTCAGACTCGGACGCGCGCATGGTGGTCGGCTCGAATAACTGGGTGGTCTCCGGAGCACACACGGTTACTGGTAAGCCATATCTCTCCAACGACATGCATCTGGGGCACCAGATGCCCAACTTGTGGTACGAGGCCCATCTTCGTAGCGGCAATTTTGATGTCGCTGGGGTTACGCTGCCCGGCGTCCCTTTTGTGATCGTGGGGCACAACCAGCGCATCGCCTGGGGCTTCACCAACGTCGGGCCAACGGTGGAAGACGTTTACATCGAAACCTTCAACCCGGATGGTCAATATCTGACGCCCGAAGGATGGAAACCGGCAGAACACCGCCGTGAAGTAATTCACGTGAAGGGTAAGTCCGACGTGGTGCTGGATGTGGCGCTCACTCGCCATGGGCCCATCATTTCCGAACTCGTTCCAGGCGAAACTCGCAAGCTGGCGCTGCGCTGGACGCTGTACGACGGTACCCATGCTCCGTTTTTCGACGTGGATTCGGCGCAGAACTGGGAACAGTTCCGGGCCGCGTTTTCAGCCTTCGATGCTCCCGGCCAGAACGTTGTCTTCGCCGACGTGGATGGCAACATCGGTTACCAGGCTACGGGCAAGGTTCCCATCCGCGCCTCGGGTGATGGCAGCCTGCCCGAAAATGGCAGCGACAATGCTCATGAGTGGACCGGCTACATCCCGTTCGACAAGTTGCCCAGTGTTTACAACCCGCCCGCAGGCATCATTGCAACCGCAAATGGCCGTATTACGGCCGAACATTACGCGTACCCGATCAGCTCCGGATGGGAAGCGCCCTGGCGCACTGCCCGAATTTATCGCGTGCTGGAGTCAGGCAAGAAATTTTCTGCGGCCGACATGCTGGCGCTGCAGACTGACATTTATTCCGAAGGGGAACGTTTCTTTGCGGAACGCTTTGTCTACGGCGTCGACCACGCAAAAAAGTCGTCTCCGCGGGCCCGGCAGGCTGCCGAGTTGATGTGGGGATGGGATGGTCGAATGACCGCCGATTCGGCCGCTCCTACGATCGCTTACCGCTCCCGCGTGGAATTGACGCGCCTGCTGCTGGAACCCAGGCTGGGCGCGGCTCCCAGCGATTCCCATGCGGTCTCCGCGGAACTCACCTGGCGAACCTATGCCTGGGGGATGCAGTCGGTCTGGCTGGAGAACGTACTTGAGCATCAGCCCAAACCCTGGTTGCCGGAATCCTTTGCCAGCTTCGATGACCTGCTGGCTGCAGCGGTGGATGCCGCGGTGAGCGCGCCGGAGGCGCCATCGGATTTGGCCTCGTGGCACTGGGGGCCGTTTCATCCGGTTGAAATCCGGCACCCGATTCTGGGCAAGATTCCCTTGCTCGAACGCTGGACCGGGCCCGGAGTCCAGCCACAGTCTGGCAGCGGCTATACCGTGAAGGCGGTCTCGCGGAGCAACGGCCCCTCGGAGCGCCTGACGGTAGACCTCTCCGACCTGGATCAATCGACGCTCAACCTGGTTACCGGCGAGGCAGGAAACTTTCTCAGCCCATACTACATGGATCAGTGGAAGGCCTGGTACGAGGGCTATACCTTCAAGCTGCCATTCTCTTCGAAGGCCGTCGCGGCTGCGCGTCAGCACGAGCTGGTGATGGAACCGAAGTAAAGCTGTCAGCTCTCAGCCATCAGCCATCAGTAGGTCTTTCGGGGAAAAACAGAGGCTTCGTCGAGGTCAGACTTTCTTTGCGAACCTTGCGATTCCTTGGCGATCTTTGCGGTCAAAAGCGCTTGACCGCAAAGGACCCAGAGATGGTGCAAAGAACGCAAAGAAAACCGGTAAGCAGAGCTGAAAGCTGACGGCTGCGAGCTGACAGCTTATTTCAGTTTACCTGCTTCACATCCACCGCCTGCCCGATAATATCCACCTGGGTTTTTTGCAACTGGTTGGTAGTGGTGTCGTAGATATCCAGCACGCCGTTCTGGACCACGTATACCGCGTTCCGCCGGCTTATGGGCTGAATTCCCGTAACATCGCCGGTGGCAGGCGGGACCACGACCGTCGCCTTGGCGGTATCGAAGATAGACAGGCAGCCTCGAACCTCGCTGCCGCTATTTCCGGCAACATTGATGTTGGTGCAGGTGCGGGCCCCGATAAACAGCTGGTTGTTCGAAGCCAATTCCATGTGGTTGTGATTTCCGTCCGTAATTATCGCCGTCGCCTTGACCGTCATCGAGATCAAATCAACCACCGAGACCTCGCCGCAGGTGGTGGCCAGGGTGGTCGTGGAAGAACCAGCGCAGGTATTCGCACCCGGCTTTGTGCCCGCGACGTAGAGGGTGTTGCTGGAAAGCAATCCCACGGTGGCGGCATCCAGCGGAATCGTGGGCCCAGCCACATTGCTGTTTACGTCCAGCAGGGTGACGCTGGCAGTGGTGCCTCCGCATTCGGGGCCGCAGTTCAGAATGTAGGCCGTGGAATCGTCATTGCTGAAAGTCGCCCAAACTGGGTGATCAAAAAGTGGACTTTGCACATCGGTTCGGGGATCGGTGCTGGTGCCGAGTGAACTAGGTGCAATCACGGTGATCGTATCTGCACGGTTGCCCAGGGCCAGCAGGCGATTGCCATTATGGCTCAATGCCACAAAACGGGCGCCGGACACTGGAATTCCCGCCGCGATCGCGCCATTCGAAAGGTCCAGAGCCTCCACCAGGCCGGGAGGCTGCCCGGGAAGCTGCCCCGGAATCGGCGAATTGGGCAGGGCCGCAAATCCGGAGGCATTATCCGGCGCGACCACAATACTCTCGGTGGTGTCGGGTAATGTGATGGAAATCGTCGTTCCCCCGGAATTCTGGCTCAGGCTCTGGGTCGCGTTATTGATCACCACGATGGTGTGGTTCGAGGAACTGAAAACTGCGGTAAATGCCTTGTTAGGGAAGAGAACCATCATCCCCGGCATCGGGGCGCTCGACCCCAGGGAAATTACGTTTGGGGAAATCAGATCGGTTTCCCCATCCACCACATTCACAACCGCCGAATTGCTGGTTCCATTCGGAGAAAGCGGGTTGGAAACGAAGACCGGCACCCGGATGGTGGCGGGGTTCGCCACCGTGTTTGAGCCAACGCCGGTGGGGTTGTAGTTGCTTCCGCAAGAGAGCAGAACGGCGGTGCTTGCGGTCAGAATCAGAATGGCGAGCGTAGCTCTCTTCAACCCAGGAGCTCCCAGGAACATGAGCAATGGAGAGTTAGATGCAAGAAACGGGATTATAGCAGAGCCGCGCGGGGCAGGGCGGTCGGTTACCCCCGTCTCCTGATCGGTGCGCCGATAATGCAAAACTCGCCTTCATCTTGTATTCTCAGTAGCATGGCTATCGATCTACTGGCCCGCCTTAAACAATCCCCGGTGCTGTGCGACGGCGCCATGGGGACGCTGCTTTACGCCAAGGGAATCTTCATCAATCGCTGTTACGACGAGCTGAACGTGTCTCAGCCCGACCTGATCCGCGACCTGCATCATGAATATATGCAGGCGGGTGCGGAAATTATTGAAACCAATACTTTTGGTGGAAATTCGTTTCGGCTGGCCCGGCATAGCATGGAAAACCGGGTCCGCGAAATCAACCTGGCCGGAGCCCGGTTGGCCAGAGAAGCGGCCAAGAGTTTCGACGTCTGGGTCGCTGGTTCCGTCGGCCCGATGGGAGTCCGCATCGAGCCCCTGGGCAAGACCTCATTCGAGGAAGCCCGGGCCGCTTTCCGCGAGCAGATCGCAGCCCTGGTCGAAGGTGGGGTTGACCTGCTGATGCTGGAAACGTTCGGCTACGTCGAGGAGCTTCACCAGGCCATTCTGGCAGCCCGGGACGTGGATCCGAAGATTCCAGTAGTGGCCCAGGTAACCATTGACGAGGATGGGAATTGTCTCGACGGATCGAATCCGGAGAGCTTTACGCCAAGGATTGAAAGCTGGGGCGCCGATGTCATCGGCTGCAATTGCAGTGTGGGCCCGGTGGCGATGCTGGACGTGATCGAGCGCGTGCGTGCGCTCACTTCCCTGCCGCTGGCCACCCAACCCAACGCCGGTATGCCGCGCTCGGTCGAGGGCCGCAATATTTATTTGTGCTCGCCGGAGTATATGGCGAGCTATGCCCGCAAGTTCGTCGCTGCCGGAGTGCGCCTGGTGGGCGGGTGCTGCGGAACCACGCCCGAGCACATCAAGGTCATGAAATCCGCTTTGCGCGTGGGTGAGGCCCGCGCCAAGGCCGCTCCCTCGCAGACCAAGGGCGAGGCCGCGGTTGCAGCCGCTCCCGCCGTTCCGCTGCAAAAGCGGTCCAAAGTTGGAGCCAAGATTGCCTCCGGAGAATTCCTGACCATGGTCGAGATCGTTCCCCCCAAAGGGACCGATATCCGCAAGGAAATTGAAGGCGCGCGTTTTTTGAAATCGGTGGGCGTGGATGCAATCAATATTCCGGATAGTCCCCGGGCCTCAGCGCGGATGAGCAACCAGGCGCTTTCCCTTCTGGTACAGCAGGAAGTCGGGATTGAAGCGATTCTGCATTACACCTGCCGTGACCGCAACGTGCTATGCATCCAATCGGATCTGCTGGGTGCCTCGGCCCTGGGCGTGCACAATCTGATCTGCATCACTGGCGATCCGCCGAAGATGGGGAATTATCCCGATGCCACCGCGGTCTTTGACGTGGACGCGATCGGCTTGGTCAACATCGTGCACAACCTGAACCGCGGCCTGGATATCGGCGGCAATCCGCTCGGTATGGGCACATCGTTCGTGATCGCGGTGGGCGCGAACCCGGGCGTCCCCAATATCGACGAGGAGATCAAGCGCTTCGAGTACAAGGTTGAAGCGGGCGCGGAGTGCGCAGTCACCCAACCAGTGTTCGATCTCAAACTGCTGGAAACCTTCTTGCGCCGGATCGAGCACTGCAAAATACCGGTGGTTGCGGGCATCTGGCCTCTGGTCAGCGTTCGCAACGCCGAATTCATGAAGAACGAACTGCGGGTCTCAGTACCGGACACCATCCTGGAGCGCATGGCCAAAGCCAAGACTCCGGAAGCCGCTCGCGAGGAAGGCATTGCCATCGCCCGTGAAATGCTGATCGCGGTTCGCGATATGGTGCAGGGGGCCCAGATCAGCGCGCCCTCGGGCCGATATACTTCTGCGGCGGATGTTCTGGAAGCCCTGGGGACCTCCCCACGCGCCACCACCTGAGATTAGAATAGCTGCAGGAGTAACTGCCTTGGCCAAATTTGAGGAATGCCTCCAGCGGCTGGAGAAAATCGTACAGGAACTGGAAAAGGGCGATGTGCCCCTGGAGAAATCCCTGACCCTGTTCGAGGAAGGCATGCAGCTCTCCGCCGCGTGCCGCAAGGAACTGGAAGAGGCCGAGGGCAAGGTAGAAATCCTGCTGAAGCAGAACGGAAAACTTCAGGCCGAAGCCTTCGAACCTCCGAGCAAGTGACTGGCAGCCTGAGCGGAGTAGCTGCTTCGCCGCGCAGTCGATGGACCCCTATAGCCGCACGATAGCCAGCCGATCAGGAAAGTCTTTTCGCACTTAGCCATCGTAAGAATCCCAAAATTCTCCCAGGGACCGAACCGCGGCGCAATAGGGGTCCTTCGACTCCATCTTTCCGTTCTCAAGCGAACGGAAAGATTTCGCTCGGGATGACAACGTTTGGTGACCGGATGACTCCGCGATCTCCCTTGTTATACTCACCCGCATGCTCAAGCAGACTTTGGAGCAGGGCCAGGCGTTGACCGACGCGGCGCTGGAGCGCCTGCTCCCCCCGGCTACCCAGCACCCGGTTTCGATCCACCGCGCGATGCGTCACAGCGTGTTCGCCGGCGGCAAGCGGCTCCGTCCCATACTTTGTATGGAGGCTGGGCGCATGATCGCGGGTTCTCTTCCCGGCGGAATTGAAGAACTCGGCGCGGCGCTGGAAATGCTGCATACCTACTCGTTGATCCACGACGATCTGCCCGCGCTGGATAACGATGATCTGCGCCGCGGCCGGCCCACCTGCCACAAAGTGTACGGTGAGGCGATTGCCATTCTGGCGGGCGACGGGTTGCAGACTCAGGCGTATGAAGTGCTTTCGCGCCTAAGCTGCGCGGCTGAATCTCGCGTGCGCATCATCGAAGAAATCGCCCACGGCACGGGCACAGTGGAGGGTATGATCGGCGGCCAGGTTGTGGACCTCGAAGCTGAACACACCAAGCCCGACCTGGCCATGCTGGAATACATCCATCGCTCCAAGACCGCGGCACTGATTGGAGCCAGCATAGTCAGCGGGGGGCTTTACGCCGGCGCGGAGGACCAGGCAGTTGGCAAGCTGCGGTTGTTTGGGCAATCCATCGGCCTGGCGTTTCAGATTGTGGACGATGTACTTGATGTGACCCAGACCTCCGAACAACTGGGCAAGACGGCGGGAAAAGATACCGCCGCGGAGAAGGCAACGTATCCGGCATTATTCGGGGTTGACGAGTCACTGAAGAAAGCGGGCGTGCTCGTAGACTCAGCCTTCAGCTCGCTCGAGGACTTCGGAACGCGGGCAGACATTCTCAAGGATCTGGCCAGGTTCCTGGTGGAACGGAAAAAGTAGAGGTACTGAGGTCATCGACCCGGTGTGTTTCTCCGTGTCGTCTGTGGTAAAAATAGTGACGGCGATGGAGTTCGCCACAACCGCCTGCCGTTCGGGCTGATGACTCCTACCAACCCTGAAGCGGAGAACTCCATGCTCGATGTCTTCGTCATATCCCTGGGCGCAATCGTCGGTGCCAACGCCCGCTACTTTATCAGCCGTTATGCGGCGCGAGTGTTGGGGCCGGTGTTCCCCTACGGCACGCTGTTCATCAATGTCGCCGGCAGCCTGATTGTCGGCTTCTTCGTTGTCTGGACCTCGGAACGTGTACTGGTCGATCCCCGCTGGCGCCTGCTGGTCGTTGTGGGCTTCTGCGGCGCCTTCACGACGTTCTCCAGCTACGCCTTCGAAACCATGGCCTACTTCGAACAGGGGCAGTGGCTGCTGATGTTTTCGAATTTCTTCAGCAACAATCTTCTGTGCCTGAGCGGAGCGCTGGCCGGTATGGCACTGGCGAGGGTGCTGTAGAATGCCAAACGGAATGGCAGTTCAAGTCACCATCTACCTCAACGAGGCGGACCAGTGGCATCACCGCCCCCTGCACATAGAGGTTCTCAACTATTTGCGGAAAGAGAATGTCTATGCCGCCACGGCGCTGCATGCCGTAGCTGGATTTTTCGGCCGCCAGCAAGTCAATACCAGCCATCTGGTGGACGCCGGGGGCAAGCTGCCGGTCATCATCATTTTCGTGGACACCGACGAACACGTGAGCCGGGTCTTGCCGACCTTGAAGGAAATGGCGGCGCATCGCCTGATCGTGCGCGAGAACGTGGTTCTGGAGCAGGGCAATCTCGACTGACATGTCCAGCACTGCGCTCGACATTCTGGTTCCGCCGGCCGCCGCGATGATGTCGAGCCGACCTGCGGCGCGAGCGTCCACATCTAGGCGCTGATTTTCACCGGATTTTCCTGAGAAGGCTTGATGTTGTGATTCAGGCGGAAGAAGTTTGTCGGATCATACTTGTTCTTCAAGCTGACCAGGCGGTCGTAGTTCGGTCCGTAAGCTGCGCGCGCTACTGCCTCGCCCTCGTCGGCAAGGTAGTTGCCATAGGAGTCCGCAGCCAGAAATGGCCGCAGCGCTTCCCAACATTCCCGTGTCCACTGGATATTCTTTTCCGATTCAGACGGACTAACCCAGTTCGACCAGGCAAAAAAGTTATACGAGTACTGCCGATGAGGAAAGGCGGTCTCGGTAGGCGCGACTCGGGTGGCCGCTCCGTGCCAGTGTTCCATGAACGGCGCAAAAGAGTACGGAGAGGGGCTCTTGCCCACGTACCGTACGAGGGCCTCTATGGCTTGGTCGCTAAGGGTGGGAATGAAGTTCGATTTCACGTAGGTGAGGCGTCCCGGCGGGAAGAATGGATCGAACATACTCTGCAATTGCACATAGCTCATGACGCCAAAGGCATCGGCGATCGGCGAGCCGAAGCTCCGCAACGGCTGCAGCACTTTTTCCCCCTCCGAAACCTGGCCACAGTAACACGCGGCAATGGCAAATACGGGAACGCCGTCCGGAAGATTGAAAGAACCGCCCTGGGTAACCAGTTCGTCGGGACTCTCCGCCGCGAACTCCCGCCAAAAATGCATTACTTCCTTCGCTTTTTCTGCAGGATAGAATATGGCGCCACCCACGATAGGACCAACCTCGTGGAGACGGTACTCCAGCGAGGTCACGATTCCGAAGTTGCCACTGCCGCCACGTATACCCCAGAAGAGGTCGGGATTTTCTGAAGCGTTCGCGGTGAGCAGACGACCGTCGGCAGTGACCACGTCCGCGCTGATGACGTTGTCGAGAGCGAGTCCATACTTGGCATGCAAGTGGCCCCAGCCGCCGCCTAATGTCAGCCCCGCGATGCCAGTAGCGGAGACCACTCCGAGAGTTGTGGCCAGACCGAAGGCTTGCGTCTCGCGGTCGAATTCGCCCAGCTTAAGACCTGTTTCGGCACGCACGGTTCGCCGCGCGGGATCGACCCGTATGCCTTTCATGGCCGAAAGATCGACCATGAGACCACCCTCGCAAACCGATTTCCCGGCAACGCTGTGTCCTCCGCCGCGAACTGCAAGAACAAGATCGTGCTCGCGCGCAAAACGCACACATGCGATGACATCAGCCGTCCCGGCGCACCGCGCGATGAGGGCTGGCCGCCGGTCGATCATGGCGTTAGGGATAGCTCGCGTAGGGTCGTAGCCCGGTTCGCCAGGCCATAATAATTGGCCACGGAAGGACTCCCTGAACTTCTGAATCGTGGATTGCGGAATCATGTCGGCCTCCTATACGCCATGCAGTGTGCCGGTTAGCGCGTTTTGTTTGCCCAGGCTCTGGACAAGAGGTGGTCGTGCACAAGATGCGTTGCCAGGATTAGTTTGTCAAGTTCTGGAGGGCGAAAGTCGGTCGTTTGCCAGGAGCACCCTGCCGGTTGCTATCCCTTCCGGCATATCTGTATTCTTTCCCGACTGACATGTCCAGCGCTCCGCTTGATATCCTCGCCCTTGCCGCTCACCGTGATGATGTGGAGCAGACCTGCGGCGGTACCTTGCTGAAAATGGCGCAGCGCGGGTACCGTACTGGAATCCTCGACCTCACCCGGGGCGAAATGGGGACGCGCGGTAGCGCCGAAGATCGCGCGCGCGAAGCAGCGGAAGCCGCGAAGGTACTGTGCGCATCATGGCGGGACGCGCTCGATATTCCCGACGGCCGGGTGGAGAACACCTGGGAAAATCGCCTGAAGGTTGCGGGTGTGATCCGCGAGCAACGTCCGCGAGTAGTCATACTTCCCTACTGGAAAGGACGGCACCCAGACCACTACACGGCGTCCATCCTGGGATACGAAGCATGTTTCCTAGCAGGACTGGCCAAGCTGGATGTTCGCCCCAGTGTGGCGCGGGCGCCCTCGCCCGCGGGGGTTGACTTTAAAGCTGAAGACTCAGTCCCGCTGAGGGCGGGACGCCCTCAGGACAGCCGGCGGGCCCGCCCTGAGCGTAGTCGAACGGACGCCGGCGCTACGGAATTTGCGCCGCACCGCCCGTTCAAAATCATCTATGCCACTCTCTATTACGATGTCCGGCCAACGTTTGTGGTCGATATCACCGAACAGTTTGAAACCCGGCTTGAGGCGCTGATGGCTTACAAATCACAATTCAGCGATCAGGAGGCGGGCAAGAGCATCTTCCCTGCCCGGGAGGAGATTCGCTCACGCATTGAAGCCATGGCGCGATTCTATGGCATGCTGGGCGGCGTCACATACGCTGAGCCCTTCCTGCAGAAGGAAGTTGGCCTGGTGGACGATGTGACTGCGATTCCGGTGAAATCGATTTAGTTGTCCTTACGTTTCCCAAAAAACAGAAAGAAAGACCCGGTTTTCAGTTGGTAGTTCCCGGTTCTCAGTTTCTACTTTTTTATTGCCACCGCCACTCCATCGCGGATGGGCAGGATCGTGGTAAAAAAGTCCGGTGACTTATACAACAGGCGATTGATTTCCTGGATCGCTTTGGTCGAAGCCTCGGTCGGATTCTTCTGCGCCACCTTTCCGCTCCACAGAACATTGTCGGTAACAAAGAGGCCTCCCTTCCGCAGGCGTGGCAGCACCAGCTTGAAGACGCGGGGATAGTCTTCTTTATCGACATCGTTGAAGATGATGTCGAATTGCTGCTTCTCTTCGGATAGCAGTTCGAGAGCGTCGCCGGTTTTAAGCGTGATTCGTTTACTCACTCCGGCGCGGTCAAAGTAGCCGCGCGCTTCTTCCGCTTTCTTGCGGTCGCCATCGGTATAGATCACGCGGCCGCCCTCGCCCACCGCGCGGGCCCACCAGATCGTGGAGTAACCAATAGCGGAGCCCAGCTCGAAGACGGTCTTGGCGCCGATCATCAGCGCCAACTGGTAAAGGATACGTCCCACGGCGGGACCGACGATGGGAACATCCCGCTTGGCGGCCTCGGCCTCGATCTCGGTCAACACTTCGTCGCGGGGAGGAAGCAGGGAGTAGATGTAATCTTCGACGGCAGGGACGGTGATTCCGCCCATGCGCCAGGCGGCGTTATCGACAACTTTCTGGTTAGGCAAGTCGGCTCCTTAAGTTATTGATTATGAAATCGGGACTCCCGGCTTCAGCTCTGCTATCTCCACGCCCGGCACCAGCTTCTGCAAATCTGCCGGTCTGCCGGTGAGAATCGGGAAAGTGCCAAAGTGCATGGGAACGACCGACTTGGGCTTCAGCAGTTTGCAGGCGTAGGCGGCTTCGCGCGGCGACATGGTGTAGTGATCGCCAATTGGAATCATCGCGATGTCGGGTGCGTACAGGTCATGAATGATCTCCATATCGCCAAATACGTTAGTGTCGCCGGCATGGTAAATCTTCACCCCGTTGGAAAACTCAATCACGTAACCACAGGCTTCGCCGCCGTACACGATCTCGTCGCCATCGGTGATGCCGCAGGAGTGATCGGCATGCACCATCGTGACCTTGATGTCACCCACCTGTTGGGTGCCGCCCTTGTTCATACTCGAAACTTGTTTCACGCCCTTTTTCCCCAGCCAGTGGCCGAGTTCGGGGATGGCAACCACGATCGGATTGTGTTTCCTTGCGATCTCTGCCGCATCGCCGATGTGGTCAAAATGCCCGTGGGTGCAAAGCATGACATCAACGTGCTTGACGTCTTTGTCTTTTTGCGGACACATGGGGTTGCCCATCACCCAGGGGTCGACCAGAATAGTCTTGCCCCCCGGAGTCTCCATGCGAAATGTCGCATGACCAAGCCATGTAAGTTTGATTCCAGCGAGATTCATAGTAGTGGAGTCCTAGTTTAGCAATTGGCCAGTACCCCGAGAGGGCAGAGATATTTGACCAAATGCGAAGTGCCAAATGCCAACTGCTGTAGTTTAATATGGATCGCCATGGCTGAGCTGAAGGTCCTCATTACACGCGATCAGATCGCCCAACGTGTGGCTGAGATGGGCGCCGACATCAACCGGGATTACGCAGGTCAATCCGTGATTCTCCTGGGTGTGCTGAAGGGCGCGGCTATCTTTCTTAGCGATTTGTCGCGCCAGCTGAAGATCGACGCCACGTTCGATTTTATTGGCGTCTCCAGTTACGGCAACCGGCCCAGCCCCGCCCAGGAACTGAAATCCGGATGGGACTCAACCGGCGAAGTCCGCCTGACCAAGGACATGGACCAGTCCATGATCGGCAAGAACGTGATCCTGGTGGAAGACATTCTCGATACCGGACTCACACTGACATATTTGAAAAAGATGCTCATGGCCCGCCGGCCGCAATCTTTGCGCATTGCAGCGCTGCTCGACAAACCCTCGCGCAGGAAACAGCCAATCCAGGCGGACTACGTGGGTTTCAGCATTCCGGATGAGTTCGTAGTGGGCTACGGACTGGACTACGCAGAGAAATATCGAAATCTTCCGGACATTTGCGTGGTGCCGAGGGAGTAACCGGGGCGCGAGCCCTCGCTCGTGCCGGCTCAGACAATTTGAAAAGTTGGCGGAAGAAGTACGGTTGGGTCCGAGTCCAACCGGACGGCTGTTATCATGAAGGTCCGTGGAAATTGCTGACACCCAATCCGATCCCCAGTTGAAGGTCGAACCGCTGCTGCTGGAGGTGGCGGATGTCGTCAACACCACCCTCGATCTGGACACCACGCTGCGGCGCGTGGCCGAGCTGGTGCGCAAAGTTATCGACTACGAAATTTTTGCCATTCTGCTGGTCAATGAGAAGGCGCAGGACCTGCGCATCCGTTTTCAGGTTGGATACGCGCGTGAAGTCGCCGAGCGGATAAAGATCAAGATCGGCGAAGGAGTGACCGGCCTGGCGGCGCAGCGGCGCGAGACCATCCTGGTGGATGACGTCTCGAAACATCCGGAGTACATTCCCGCTGTGGCTGACGTGCGCTCGGAGCTGGCAGTTCCGCTGATCGTGAAGAACCGGGTCATCGGGGTGCTGAATCTCGAAGCCCAGGAGGCTGGCCGCTTTACCGAGGAACACAAGCGGCTGTTGACCCTGATTGGCTCGCGCATGGCGGTGGGAATCGAGAATGCCCGCCTGTACACCCGCACCACCCGCCAGGCGCGCACCCTGGTCCTGCTGAACGAGATCGCGCGCGAACTCACCTCCATTCTTAATGTAGACGAGCTGCTCAAGCGCATCGCCGAACTCTTGAGCCGCCTGATCGACTATCAGATGTTCAGCATTCTTCTGCTGGACGCCGCGGGGGAAAAATTGCAGCACCGGTTTTCGCTGCGCTTTCAGGAAAATATTCAGCTCAAGCACGACATCTCTCTGGGGAAAGGCCTGGTCGGCTATGCGGTACAACATCGCGAGGCCGTGCTCGTGCCCGACGTCAGAAAGGATCCGCGCTACATTTTGCTGAATCCGGAGACCCGCTCGGAGCTGGCCGTGCCTCTGATCTACAAAGACAAAGTGATCGGCGTGCTGGATCTGGAACATACCCGGCGTGGATTTTTTACGGAAGACCACAAACGCACGGTCATTACTCTGGCCGCGCAGGTGGCTATTGCCCTCGAAAACGCCCGCCTTTACGAAGAGATCGCCCGTCAGGAAAAGCGCCTGGAACGGGACCTGGCGCTGGCGCGTGAATTGCAATTTCGGCTGTTGCCGCACGCTTTGCCCAAGATCGCCAACCTGGAAGTCGCGGCCAAGTTCATGCCCGCGCGCGCCATTGGCGGAGACTTGTACGACTTCGTCGACTACTCGCAATCGCGCCTGGGAATGGTGATCGGGGACGTTAGCGGCAAAGGCGCACCGGCTGCGATTTATGCGGCGCTGGTCAGCGGCATTCTCCGCTCTCACGCTCCGATCGAGCCCGGCCCTGCCGAGATGCTGCGGGCGGTCAATTTTTCTCTGGGCGAGCGGCGCATCGAAGGCCAGTTCGTTTCTCTCATTTATGCCGTGTGGGACGACAGGAACCGCTCTCTGCAGGTCGCCAATTCAGGATTGCCCCGCCCTCTGTATGTCCACGACGGCAAGATCGACGTCATTGAAGCCACCGGCTTGCCTTTGGGCCTGTTCGACGATGCCGAGTACGACGAGTTCACCTTCAAAGCCAAGCCGGGCGACATGTTCGTGTTCTTCAGTGACGGTATTCTCGATGCTCGCAACAAGGCCGGCGACATGTTCGGACGCGGGCGCGTGGAGGAGGTCATCGCGGGATGCGCCGAGATTTCCGCCGATTGCGTGGTCAAATCGCTGTTTAAGGCTGTGACCGAACATGCTGCCGGCGAAGAAGCCTTCGATGACGAAACCGTCGTGGCCATCAAGCTGAAAGGCGACCCCAAGCGCAAGTGAACCGTACCGCAAGCCAGGGCCGCCCGCCCGCCTTTTCCTATCGCGAAATCCGCAAGGGCCTTCTCCGCCGGCGGTCTGTGGGGTCCGCGCTCCAGTGCGACGAAATTCCGTTGGAACGGCTGGCGGAACGCTTTGGCACGCCGCTCTACGTTTATTCCGCTTCCACCATCCGCGAGCGCACGCGCAGCTTCGACCATGCCTTCCGCAAAGTTCCGCACACCGTCTGCTACTCGGTCAAGGCGAATTCCAGCCTTGGGATTCTTCGGCTGCTGGCAGAAATGGGTTGCGGTTTCGATGTGGTCTCAGGAGGAGAACTGGAGCGGGTGTTGCGTGTGGATCGGCGCACCGCGAAAAAAGTTGTGTTCTCTGGAGTGGGCAAGACCACCGAAGAGATGCAGGCTGCCCTCCAGGCCGGTGTTCTGCTCTTCAACGTGGAAAGCGAAGCTGAATTGTGGCGGCTGGCAGAGTGCGCAGCCCGGACCCGGGTGCGGGCGCGCATCGCGCTGCGGGTGAATCCCGACGTGCCCGCCAACACTCATCCTTATATTTCCACCGGACTTCATCAACATAAATTCGGGATTCCGATCGCCGAGGCGCGAAAGCTCTATGCCCGTGCCTCAGGGACAAGATACCTCCGGGTCGAAGGCGTAAGTGTTCACATCGGCTCACAGATTACCGACGTGCAGCCGTTCGCACTGGCCATGGAACGAGTTGCAGACCTGGTGCGCGTGCTGCATGGGGACGGCCATCGGATCCAATACGTGGACGCGGGTGGCGGCCTTGGCATCGCTTACGAGGATCAGGAGCGGCCGGGTTTTGCCGCGCAGGTTGCCGACTATGCTGCCGCCCTGTTGCGTCCCCTGCGTGGTCTAAGGGTTCATCTGCTGCTCGAACCGGGGCGCGCCCTGGTTGGCCCGGCAGGCGCGCTGCTCACCCGGGTGCTTTGTCGGAAGATGAACGGTCCGAAACAATTTCTGGTGGTGGATGCGGCCATGAACGACCTGGTGCGGCCATCGCTTTATGACGCGTATCACGAAATCGTTCCGGTGTGGCTGGATGCCAAATCTGCGCCACCCGAAACTGTCGACGTTGTTGGTCCCATCTGTGAGACCGGAGATTTCTTCGCCCGGGGACGCGAACTGCCTGTAGCCAACGAAGGCGATCTCCTCGCCATCCTGGATACCGGAGCTTATGGCATGGTGCTCACGTCCAACTACAACACCCGGTTGCGCCCGCCGGAGGTGCTGGTGGATGGCAAGTCGGCGAAGCTCATCCGGCGGCGGGAGACGATGGACGATTTGCTCCGGACCGAAAGCCAGTTGCGCTGATCGATTTAGCTGTTTTCCACGTCAATCACAACTCCGGTGTCATCCTGAGCGGATTCATTCCATTCGCTGTGCGAATGGATGATGGAGTCGAAGGACCCCTATGATCTGATCGAGCGTGTGCGTCGTGAGACTTGTCGGATCGTGGCACCCAGACCGCGTGCGTCTACGGCGATTGCAGGGTCCTTCGACTGCGTAGCCGCTTCGCTAGCGAAGCAGCTCCTTCGCTCAGGATGACAAAGCTATTTTTCAGGATGACACTACTTGTTCTGTGCTTGAACCAGTGTTCGCAGGTCTTGCAACTGGGCGGTGCGCTGCGGGTCGGGATGCCTGGTGAGAAACTGTTGCATAGAGTCGAGCTTTTCGGCGGCGGACTGCGTCTGGTTTCCTTCTTCATACAAACGAACCAGAATGGCTAAGGCGTCCCAGTACGCCGGGCCCGTATCATTCTGCAGCAATGCTGCCCGCTGCTCCATCAGCGCGAGCAATTGAGAGGACTTCCCCCGCCGACCGGCGCGACGCTCGCAACGAACCTGGAGGCTCCAGACCCGCCAGTATTTCGTCTGCAGGTCGCGCTGGCTCTGGCGCTTGTAGTCGACGCTGTACCAATCGAAAGGACGGATGCGCTGTAGCCGCCATTCGTCGTCACGAATGCCTTGCTGGGCCAGGGCAACGATGCGATCTGGATCGCCGTTCTCGCCCAGCAGTCGCTCCGCCTGATCGACCAGAGGACTGGGGTCCGGCAGCGCCACCGGACGCAGTTGCAGCGCAGATCCAGGACAAAGCACGAGAAAATGCGCGAGCTCCGCCTTCTGCTTTTCCTGGTCATGGAAAGCCGCAGAAAAACAAATTTCGGCAAGAGAACCGTGAGCCGGCGGAAATTCTGGATGGTCAGCGACGATTGCCATCATTTGCTCGATCGCTGAGGCGGTGTTGCGGCCAATCAGACTGCGCGCGTACAGATAGCTGTACATCAGCTTGTCCGGGTGCTGCAGGGAAAGCACCTGATAATCCTCAGTCAACTTTCTCAAATGGCCCTCAATACCGTAGCGCTGCACGGCGTCCTGGTAGCGTTCATGCACCACCAGGTCATTCGGGTGGCGCTGGCGGAGAGCGAGAAACGGAGCAACATTCCTGTCAAAGTCACGGCCGCTGGCAGCCGCGTTGGCTCTTTCAAGCTCGGCCCGGATTGCAGGAGCAGGCTCGCAGGCGGCGGCAGGAATCGTTTGAGCCTGCAATGAGCCGAGGAATACCAGTACGCCCCAGCAGGCGCAAATCCGCGTGGCGCGAAAAACGGGGAGGATCGTGGAGAGCTTCACAGAAGCTCTCCACGATCCGGGGTTGAACGAGCGGACATGTTATAGCGAGCGCAGGAAATTCAGCACGTCCTGCATCTGCGATCGGCTGAGGGAATTGAATCTGCGGATTACAAGATTCGCTTCCGAGCTGCAGCTTTGATCGCTTGAGGAATGGAAGGAGCGGGTGTTTGAGTTGGCGCAATCGGCGTGGGCCTGGATGGCCTGCAACAGGTCAGAGGTTCGACCGTCGTGCAGGAAGAACAGGCGCTGGCCAATGCCCCAAAGCGGAGCGGTACGGAACTGATCCGGACCAGCCGCGCCCTGGCTGACGCCGTCCGACAGTCCCGATCCCATGTGGTGGAGAGCGAAGTCGGAGTAGGGGTGATACGTGACATTGGACATGGCTGCCGATTTCGACAGTCCCGTGGTCAAGGTCGCGGTGTGGCACAGAGCGCAGCCCACGCTGTTGAACAGGCTGGCGCCGTTCGACGCCGACGCCGACATCGGCGCCGCTATGGGCGGCCCCGAGAGCCGCATGAATGCGGCGAAGTTCACCAGGTCGGACGACAGCTGCGCCTCCGTGCCGGTCATGCTGCCGGTGTCTGTGACCATCTTGGTGGCGTCCTCCGGTGAACCGTTGTAAACGCAACCCGGGACCGCGGAGCGCTCGTTGGCGAAGGCTTCGTTCGATACTCCCTGCTCAACGTTATAGGCTTCTCCGGCAAAAACCATCAGCGATTTGTTTTGTGCTTTCCACCCAAAGCGGGTGATGGTGCCGTCGTTGCCGCTCATGTTGAAACTGCCGTTGACGCCAAGCTGAGACTTGATCCCCCGATTCGCGCCCAGGTTTGCCTGCAAGGTCGAATCCGGTGTGGCCTCCACCAGGCCGAGACCAAAGGTTGGAGTCGGAATGCGGAAAATCACGTTGCGATTGGCAAGTTGCTGGGCAAAAGGCGGCTGTGCAAGGTTGCACCCGTCCGCATCGCTTCGACCCGTGATGGTGTACAAACCGTGCACTCCGCCATCCGGCGAGCCATCCGGATTGCGGACAAAGCGCGCCTCCCGCACCGGGCCGTTGGCGGTGATGAACGAGGGCACGGTATTCAGAGCGCCATCCAGGCCGGCGAGCGCCACCTGCGGATTAGGAACCGGACTCTGCGGGCTGCTCATCCCCGGGCTGCTGCCTCCCACGGCCGGTTGTGCGTGACATACCGCACAGCCATTACCGTTAAAGGTCGGCCCCAGGCCACTACCCGTTTCCCCGGGGATCGACCCCGACACGGAATCCACTTCCATGAAATCCGAAATGGCCGCGTTGAAAAAGGCCTTCTCGTTGTCGCTCAAGTTGGGTAAAAAGTCACCCGCTCCTGCGGCACCCTTTCGGGGCCCGGGATCATGCTGCGCCTCAAGAGTTCTGGTGTTGACAATCACAGTCAAAGCGAGCCCCAAAACCGCTAGAACCTTTCTGTGTTCCACCTTGCACCTCCAATGCGCGTGTTGGACACACTTACGGTGTTAGCCAGGTTTTTGTATTGCTGGGAGAGGCGCGACTTGCTCCGACCGGTTCGACCCCACCGAACAGGATTCGATGGCGCTGCATTCAGCCGAATGGTCTAGAAGTGGCTACAGGCACGGCTTTCCACGAACCGTGCCGATTGTCAGGAAAACTTAATGGAAGGTACGCCCGAATTGGTAATGAGTCAAGATGGCCATTAGTACATCCTTACCTGTGCAAAAAGCCTTTACCAGCAAGGGATTTGGCCGAAAATGCGATTGAAAACAATGGGCGGGGCGAGGAGAACATGGCAGATTATCCTGCTTTGTCAATCACATCCAAGCCAACCGACGTCGGCAAAAAGGCCTGCCAGCAAGGCCTTTAGAAGGTCACGCTGGGGAAGGGGCAGCTCGAGCCAGGCGACAAAGAAGAGTTCAATGCGATTGTTTGTCACCGGCATCCCACACGATCTTTCCTCCTACGATCGTGAGCTTAACGTTGACATCGCGGATTTTCGCCGGATCGATGGCAAAGATGTCGTCGCTGAGCAGAACCATGTCTGCCAGCTTGCCCACCGTGATCGAGCCTTTCTCGTTTTCCTGGAATTCGGCGTAGGCAGAACCCATGGTGTAGGCCTCAATAGATTCCGGCAGTGTGAGTTTCTGCTCGGGAAACCAGCCGTTGGGATTCTTGCCATCCAGAGTCGCGCGCGTAACCGCGGCATAGAGCCCGAGCATGGGATTGAGCGGGGCCACCTCCCAGTCGGTTCCAAAAGCAAGGCGCACGGCATGGTCCAGAAAGGTTCGGAAAGCGTAGGTGCGGCTGGCGCGGTCGTGGCCGATTCGTTCTTCGGCCCAGCGTCCGTCGTCGATGGCATGATACGGCTGGACGGATGCAATCACGTGTAATTGGGCGAAGCGATCGAAATCCTTCGCCGCCATGTGCTGCGCATGCTCGATGCGAAAGCGGCGATCGCTCTCTCCATGGGCTTTCACGATTTCGCTGTAGATATCGAGGATCATCGAAATGCCCTGGTCTCCGATGGCGTGAGTGCAGAGCTGCAGTCCCGCTGCGTCGGCCCTCATCATGCGGTCGCGCATCAGTGAAACCGGATGCATTTCGTCGGAGAGCAGGCCGTGATTGTCAGGCTGATTGGAAAAAGGCTCAAAGAAGTATGCCGTGGACGAACCCAAAGAACCGTCGGCGTAGGCCTTGAGTGCGCCGATGCGGAGAAAGGAACCGCCGAAGGCGTGCCGGATGCCGATTTTCACCTGGTCGTCGACGCCTGGAACTAGTGGCGCGGCGTAGATGCGCGCAGTCAACTCCCCGCGCTGCAGCAACTCATCGTAGACCGCGATGTCCGCATATTCCGGATTCATGTGCTGCACGCTGGTGACGCCAAGCGAAGCGGCGTGCGCCAGGGCGCGTTTCACCGCCTCCACCCTCTGATCGTGAGAGAGTGGCGGCACGATCTTGTCGACATAGTCCATGGCGGCGTCTTTCAGCGCACCAGTAGGATTGCCTTGCGCGTCGCGAACAATGACTCCGCCGGGAGGATCCGGAGTCTTGGCCGTTATGCCTGCCAGGCGCAGCGTGGCGGAGTTCGCCAGGGCCATGTGGCCGTCGTAGCGCATCACAAATACGGGAATGTCGCGAGTAACCGGGTCGATCAGTTCCTTGCTCGGCATCTGGGCGGGCGTCCACTTGGTTTCGTCCCAGTCTCCGCCGGAGACCCACTCACCCTTCGGCGTATGCCGGGCACGCTCACCAATGCGCCGCGCAAATTCCTCCGCACTGGTGGCATCGTTGAGTTGCACCTGGTCGAGCGCCATTCCACCGTCGACAAAATGCACGTGGGAGTCATTAAACCCCGGCAGTAACCGCTGGCCGCCGGCATCAATCACGCGCGTACGAGCACCGTGCCAGGCTTCGACATCAGCATTCGTACCAATGGCCACTATGCGGTCACCGAGCACTGCAACAGCCTGGGCGGTTGGATTGGTCTTGTCTACCGTCCAGACCTTGGCATTCCGAACGATGAGATCGGCGGAAGGCTGGGACTGCAAGAAAACAGATTGCGCAAAAAGAGTCTTTGCAAAAAGAAAAAGCGGCAGAACGAATGACGAACAGGCGAGCAGTGTTGCGAATCGATGAATAGTTTTCATTTTCGTAATGTAATCCAGGCGAGAACGAGCCGCTGGTTCTTTAATGCGGCACCCGTCATGCTATCTCAGCGACTGGCTAGCATACAGGACTTCGGGTCGGTCGCCGTAGCGTCCTCAGTGATTCCCTTAACACTTTTGTGCCAACCACCCGCACGCAGGGGCCATTGTCTTAAGAAATCACCCCAGTTACTCTCAGGCATCGATTCCATTATTCTCTGGCCACCTTATGACGGCGATAGTCGCATGCCGTGGGTTTCATTGGGTTCCGAGGCTGGCAGACTCGAGAACATGAATACTGCAACTGACAGCAGTTATGGTTCATCCCATCCGCGGGTTCGCGTCTTAGTTGCGGACGATCATGAAATAATGCGGCTGGGAATTCGAAATCTTCTCGAGGTCCAGCCGGGCTGGAGTGTTTGCGCCGAGGCGAGTAACGGCCAGGAGGCGGTGGACAAGACGGTTCAGTTTCATCCTGACGTGATCATTATGGACATCAGCATGCCGGTGATGAACGGAATCGACGCCGCTAATCAGATCACGAGAACGCAACCTCAAATCCCCGTAATCCTGTTCTCTTTGCACCTGTCAGACGATCTTTATCCTCATTTTCGAACCGAAGGAATTCGCGGCGCGGTGGCCAAGGGACACGCTGCCCGGGACTTGGTTCAGGCGGTGGAGACGGTGTTGGGTGGGGGGACATTCTTTCCCGACCGGAAAACTGCCTTTAGTTGATCACCAGCAAATCAGATAACCAAAACAATTACAGGAGTGGCAGGCGCCGGTCGGTTTTGGGGAGGTAGCGGCGCCTGCCGTTCGCTCCTTCGCGTTGGGGTACTTCAATTAATACGTCCAACCTCTCGGCAGAACCATCGGGATAATGCTGTAGTCGTTGCGGGAAAATAGCTCAGAAGAATCTAGGTGGAGTAGTCGGCGTTGATGCGCACGTATTCCGCCGTCAGGTCCGTGGTCAGAAACCGGATTGAACTGCGACCGCGCTGCAGGCGGACAGTGACTTCGCAGACTGGCTGTGCGAGATCCCGATGCGCTCGCTTTTCGTCGAAGGCGCACCCAACTCCATTGCGGCAGACCATCTGATCGCCGATCAAGATGGTGACCCGCGCTGGATCGAGAGCGATTCCCGACCTTCCGACCGCAGCCAGAATCCGCCCCCAATTGGGATCCGCACCCGCCCAGGCAGTCTTCACCAGCAGAGAATGTGCCACAGTTCGCGCCACCTGGCGAGCCTCGTCGCGATTCTTCGCCTGTTTGATCGAGAGCCGAACGACATGCTGCACTCCCTCGCCGTCTGACACGATCTGCTCGGCCAGGGATTGGCAGACTTGCTCCAGAGCTGAGGAAAACTGCTTTCGGGTGACAGAGTTTTTCAGGTACACGCCGCTTCGTCCACTGGCCAGCAGCAGAACGGTATCGTTGGTGGAAGTGTCACCATCGATCGAGATGGAGTTAAAGGTTGCTTCGCAAGTTTGTCGCAACAGAAGATTCAACTCAGCAGGGCTGGCCGCCGCGTCGGTGAACACATAGACCAGCATGGTCGCGAGTTGAGGATGAATCATGCCGGCGCCCTTGGCGATCCCAAGCAACCTCACCGACTGTTTCCCTGAATGAAAGGCCGCGCCTGCCAATTTCGGCTGAGTGTCAGTCGTCATGATGGCACGCGCGAAGCGATCAACGCCCTGTTCCGAGGCTTCGCGCGCCGCCGTGAGTTGGGGCAGATGGGCGAGGATTTTATCGACCGGCAGAGGAACTCCGATGATTCCGGTTGAGGACGGAAAAACCTCGCCAGACTTTATCCCCAGCAGCCACGCCAGCTCGCCGCAGACTCTGGCGCAAGCTTTGATACCGGATGGACCCGTAGCGCAGTTCGCGTTGCCGGAGTTGACGATTACCGCCCGCACCCGCCCGCGGCTGGTCGACAAAGCAGCTCGTCCGACCTCCAGCGGTGCGGCTACAACCCGGTTTGTTGTGAAGACTGCAGCCGCCGCCGTGCCGGGGCAGGCTTCGACCAGCGCCAGGTCCGGCCGGCCACTGGCTTTAATTCCGGCGCAGGCAGCCGAGAAACTGAATCCCGCGGGCAGAGAAATTGTTTGTGGGGCTGATGTAGCGACGGGCGTCTCGCCCGTCCATGATGTCGCATGCCGGACGGGCGGGACGCCCGTCGCTACGTCGTTCAAACGGACGCGAGACTTCATACCTCGATCTTCGCCAGCCAGCTGGTGGATTGAGGAAGCATCGCGAACTTGGGCAGTTCGCCGCGCACCATGGCGACTTCATCGCAACAGTGAAAGCGGGGACAAACGACGCAGTCTTTGTGCATCTTGTCAGGTAAATCCTCGCGTTGCGCCATGGCGAATCCCAGGCGAGAGAAAAACTCAGGGATGCGGGTGAACAGACAGATGGAACTGACATTGTGCTTACGCGCCTGTGCAAGCAGGGCCTTGACCAGACGCTCACCACCCCCTGCGCCTTGGCGAGCGGGATCGACGGTAATCGATCGAATCTCAGCCAGATGAGGTCCATAGAGATGAAGCGCGCCGCAGCCGATAATCTCGCCATTGTCTTCAAGCACCACGAAGTCGCGCACATTCTCGCAGACCTCGGCGAAAGTGCGCGGCAGCAGGGTTCCGTCGCCGGAATAGGCCGCGATCAGCGCGTGGATCTGCTCGGCGTCGGGAAGAAGAGCTTCACGCGTGCGCATGGACGACCTCCCGCATGGCTTCTACTCTCTTCCTCGCCTCACCGATGGCCTGCCGGACGCGCGCCGGGGCCGTGCCCCCGGGGACGTCGTGAATGCTAAGCACGGATTGCAGAGTCAGGCAGGAATAGAAATCCTGATCGAAGACGGGATTCAATTGACGTAATTCCTCCAACGGCAAGTCCGCAAGTTCACAATTTCTTTCGACACAGGTTTGGACCGCCTTGCCGATCTGTTCGTGGGCCAGGCGAAACGGGACACCCCGCCGGACCAGGTAGGTGGCCCCCGCCCAGGCATTCATAAAGCCGGATTGCGCAGCAGACTGCATGCGGTCGTAGTCAAATTCCACAGTCTTCATCCAGCCCGAAGCCATCGGCAGCAGCACCAGGACCGTGCTCGTGGCATCAAAAAGCGGTTGCTGGGTCTCCTGCAAATCCTTGTTGTACGCCAGGGGCAGGCCTTTCAGTGTGACCAGCAAGGCGGTTGCGTCTCCGATGATGCGGGCCGCTTTGCCGCGGGTGAGTTCCAGCAAGTCGGGATTCATCTTTTGTGGCATGGCGCTGCTTCCGGTCGAATATGCTTCCGGCAGATGGATGAATCCAAATTCCTGCGACGAAAACAAAATCATCTCCTCGGCCCAACGGCTTAGATGCACGGCCAGGACAGAAAGTGCACCGACAAACTCCAGCGCAAAATCGCGATCGCTGGTGGCGTCGATGCTGTTGGCGGTGGGCGCATCGAAGCCCAGTTCCTCGGCCATGACGCGGCGGTCCAGCGGCAAGGTTGCACCAGCCACCGCTCCGGAGCCCAAAGGAGAAAGATTCAAACGCTTGCGGCAGTCGGCAAGGCGCTCCGCGTCGCGCAGAAACATCTCAACGTAGGCCAGCAGCCAGTGCGCAACCAGCACTGGCTCGGCGCGTTGCAGGTGAGTGTAGGCGGGCATGGCGGAATTCCCGGCCTGTTCGGCGCGGTCGAGTACAACAACCAGCCAGTCCGCCAGGGCGGCTCGCATCTGGTCAATGGCGGCCCGCACGTACAGACGAAGATCGGTCGCGATCTGCTCATTCCGGCTGCGCCCGCTGTGCAATTTATATCCGGTATCGGCAATCAGTGTGACCAGTTGTTTTTCGACAAAGTGGTGCACATCTTCCGCTTCGTTGTCGTCCAGAAAAGCCGGTGACGATGCCGCCTTTTCGGCAATCTGCTCCAGTCCCTGAAGGATCGCGATCAGCTCGCTCGAAGACAACACCCCGGCATTCTTCAGCGCGCCTGCATGGGCGCGGCTGGCCGCCAGCTCTTCCCGCAGCAAGCGCCGGTCGAACTCGAAGGATCGCTGCCAGCGCTCGAAATCAGCATCGAGCGGCTGGCGGAAGCGTCCCGACCACATCTTCATCTCGTCACCTCTGATCCTGAAACCTCAGATTTTGTCGCCTCGGAGTTCGCGGCCTGAGCCCGGGCCTGCGCACGAGAGCGAGACGGCAGCCCTAGAATCCGGATGAAGCCTTCCGCGTCTTTCTGGTCGTAGCTGTCGTCCATGGTGAACGACGAGAGATCGGTGCGGTACAGCGAATGTTCAGACTGACGGCTTGTCACTGACACGTTGCCCTTGTACAAAGACAGAGTTACGGTGCCCGTGATATCTCGCTGCGTGCTCTCGACAAATGCGTCCAGCGCTTCCCGCAACGGAGTGAACCACAGGCCGAAATACACCAGCTCGGCATATTTCAGACCGACATACTGCTTGAAATGCATCACATCGCGTTCCAGGCAGAGAGCTTCGAGTTCACGGTGCCCCGCAATCAGCAAAGTTCCGCCCGGAGTTTCGTAGCACCCGCGAGACTTGATGCCCACAAACCGGTTCTCCACAAGGTCGATTCGTCCGACGGCATTGCGGCCGCCGATCTCGTTCAGTAACTCGACCAGCGAAACCGGATCGAGCTTCATGCCATTCACCGAAACCGGAACTCCTTTTTCGTAACCGAGGATGACTTGCTCCTCACGGTCCGGCGCATCCTGCGGCGAACGTGTCAATTGCCAGGTACTAGCGAGAGGAGCGCTGCCAGCATCTTCCAGTTCCCCGCCCTCATGGCTGATATGCCAGAGATTGCGATCCCGGCTGTGAATTTTCTCCCGGCTGGCAGTCACGGAAATGCCGCGCTTCTCGGCGTAGTCGAGGCAGTCCTCGCGCGACTTCAGATCCCACTCCCGCCACGGCGCGATCACTTTCAGTTCAGGCGCCAACGCCTGATAGGTAAGTTCGAAGCGGACCTGGTCATTACCCTTGCCGGTACAACCGTGCGCGACCGCGGTTGCGCCCTCGCGCAGCGCCACTTCCACCTGGTGCTTGGCAATGACCGGCCGCGCCAGTGAGGTTCCAAGCAAGTACTTGTGTTCGTAGACAGCCCCAGCTTTGAGCGCCGGAAAAACGTATCCGGTGAGGAACTCCTCGCGCATGTCTTCGACGATCACCTTGCTGGCGCCGGTCTTGTAAGCCTTCTCGACCACGGCTTCAATGTCGTCTCCCTGGCCCACGTCTCCGACCATGGCAATAACGTCGTAGGCGTAGTTTTCCTTCAGCCAGGGAATGATGATGGAGGTGTCGAGTCCTCCGGAATAAGCGAGGACTACTTTTTCAGGCATTCTTTTTTCAGGCACTCTGTCAGGCATTCGCGTTCCTCGAATTCGTGCGGCCCACCTTGCCGCCCAGCAGCAGTAACAGGATGGCCTTCTGCACGTGCAGGCGGCTTTCGGCCTGGTCGAACACCACGGAGCGGTCGGAGTCCATTATTTCGTCCGTAATCTCCATTCCGCGGTGCGCGGGCAAACAGTGCATGAAGACGGCGTGAGGCGCCGCGCCGGCCACAAGCTTCTGGTTCACCTGATAGGGCGGGAATATCTGATTTCGTTCCTGCTCCTCGTGCTCGTGACCCATGCTGGTCCAGGCATCAGTATAGACCGCGTCTGCCCCGTCCACAGCCTGGTTCGGATCGTTGAGGATCTCGATGACCGCACCCGTCTGCTGCGCGATATCCTGCGCGTCGGCGACGATCTGCGCTTCTGGACCGTAGCCTGGAGGGGTGGCGATGCGAATCCGAGAGCCCAGAGTGGCCGCGGTCAGCAGCAAAGAATGAGCCACGTTATTGCCATCGCCAACGTAGGCGAGACATAGTTTCTTGAGATCGCCGAACCGTTCCATCAAGGTGAAGTAGTCGGCCAGCGCCTGGCAGGGATGTTCGAGATCGCTTAGCGCATTGATTACCGGCACGCAGGCGTGCTCGGCCATTCCTTCGACCGTGCTGTGAGCGTAAGTACGCAAGACGATGGCGTCGATCCAGCGTTCCACATTGTGCGCGATGTCGCTCAACTTTTCGCGTGCGTCGAGACGGCCGGCAGTCTGGTCCATGAAGAACGCGTTACCGCCCATGCTGGCCATACCCGCTTCAAACGTCAGGCGCGTACGCAAAGATTGCTTTTCGAAAAACATTACCATCTGCTTGCCGGCCAGTGCGGTTCTGAAATTTGCGGGACGAGACTTCAGCAGTCCGGCCAGGTGGAAAATGGTCTCAACCTCTATCGGGCTGAGGTCGCGAATGGATATCAGGTCACGCCCTGGAAACGTTGACGTTGCCGGCGGAGTTACGACCTGGGTTGTTTGTGGCTGGATGCTCACCGTGATTGGCTCCTTCGTATTGGCTTTACGTTGCTGCTGATTTTCTTTTTCGGTTCAGTGGAGGCAAGGGCCGAGTCCAACGCCCGGGTCACCTGGTCCACATGAGTTCGTTGAATGATGTAGGGCGGCAAAAATCGCAGCACAGTATCCTGCGTGCGGTTGATCAGGATGCCGCGATCCAACAGATGTGTGACTACTGCCTTCGCCCTGTCGGGAGAATCCAGGTCCATGCCCAGCATCAGGCCCATGCCGCGAATTTCCCGCACGTAAGGGTGTTTGGCTTTCAGACCTTCTAATTTAGCGTGGAAGTAGTCTCCGGTCTGTCGGATGTGTCCCATCATCCCGTCCAGGACGCGGAGAAATTCGATGGCAACCGCACAGGCCAACGGCCCTCCGCCGAAGGTGGTGCCATGCATTCCGGGATGCATGCCGCTGGCGACCCGATCGGTCGTGAGCAGCGCGCCCAGCGGAAGCCCTGCGGCCAGAGGTTTGGCAACCGTGACGATGTCAGGCTTGATTCCGTAGTGCTCATAGGCAAAATAACGGCCGGTGCGGCCGAGTCCACATTGAATTTCGTCCAGTATCAGCAACGCTCCGGTACGCTCGCTCAATTGCCGCGCCGTCTGCAGAAACTCGGCGCTCAGCGGACGGATTCCACCTTCTCCCTGAATGGTCTCCAGACAAATGGCGCAGACGCTGCCATCAAATTGCCGCTTGAGATCATCGACTTCGTTGAACCCGACGAAACCAACGCCCGGGACCAGGGGCGCAAACGGATGCCGATACTTCTCTTGCCCCGTGGTCGCCAGCGAGCCGAAGGTGCGTCCGTGAAAAGAATTCTCCAGCGCCAGCAGGCGCCACTTGGCCTTGTGTCCGTTATTATTTTGGGTGCGCGCGTAGGCTCGCGCCATCTTCAGCGCGCCCTCCCAGGCCTCGGTTCCGCTGTTACAAAAAAATGCCTTGTCCAGGCCGGAGATCTTGGTCAGCCGTTTCGCAAGTTCCGCCTGGAACTCATGGAAGAAAAGATTCGACACATGGATCAGGCGCCCCGCCTGGCGTTTCAGCGTCGCCTGAATCACGGGATGCCCGTGACCCAACGCATTGACCCCGATCCCGCTGAGGAAGTCGAGATAACGCTTGCCTCGCGAGTCCCAGAGATAGACGCCACGCCCACGCTCAAAGAGAACGCGCTGGCGGTCATACGTCGGCAGCAGCAACTTCGATTCGGAACGAATCACGGCAGCCAGGCTCATGCGACCGTTACCTCCGTGCCGCCATAGAGCTTGGTGAGATAGAACTGCGGCAGGGTGTCGGCTTGAGCGGCCGGCAGGATGCGCACCCGCCCTACACCTTTCTTGAGCGCCTGGCCGCAGGCCTCGAGCTTGGGCAACATGCCGCCTGCAATCTCCGCGCTCTCCACCATGGCGGAAATCTGCCTGGTGTTCAGCCACGGCATCACCGTGCCTTCGGCATTTTTCACACCCGCTACGTCAGTCAGGAAAATAAGCGCGTCGGCGTGGCAGGCAACGGCGCAGGCCGAGGCCATCTGGTCCGCATTCACGTTGTAGTACTCGCCGTCGGAACCCAGCGCCACCGAAGACAGGACCGGAATTCCACCTTGCCCCCAGATGGCGTCCAGCCAGCGCGGCTCGACCGAGCAGATTTCTCCCACGTATCCCAGGTCGTAGCCTGGTGTCTGCTTTTTGCGGGCGCGGAACGACATGCCGTCGCCTCCACACAGACCGATCGCGGGCCGTCCCGCGGCCACAATGGCCGCCACCAGACTCTTGTTTACGATTCCCGCCAGCACCATCAGAGCTACGTCACGCGTCTCCGCGTCGGTAATCCGCAGACCGTTTACGAAATCACTTTCCTTGCCCAGGAGTTTGAGTGTCCGCGTGAGGGCCGCCCCGCCGCCGTGCACTACCGTGACCCGATGCCCGTCGTCGGCTAACTCAACGATGGCGCGAGCACATTTTTGCAGCGTGGTCTTGTCCTCCAGTGCCGCGCCGCCCAGCTTGATCACAATTTTCACTGCAGACCCTCCTCTTCCTTAAACCCATACATGAGGTTCATGTTCTGAACCGCTTGACCAGCTGCGCCCTTGAGCAGGTTGTCGATGCAGGACACCAGCACCAGGCGCCGTCCATCTTCCGCCAGGCAAAATCCGAGATCACAGTAGTTGGTATGCAGCGAAAACTGGATTTGCGGCAGCTTCGGCGTCGAGAACACCCGCACCCAACGCTTGCCGGCGTAGAAATCCTTGAAGCAGGTCTCCACCTCAGACGGACTTGTCGCGCGCTTCAAGTGCACATAAATCGTGGAAAGAATCCCCCGCGGAATCGGCAGCAGGTGGGGTGTGAAGATCAGTTCACCCGAGTTCAGCTTTAGCTGCTCGAGAATCTCTCCTACATGGCGGTGCCCGAAGACCGAGTACGCGGAAAGATTGTCAGCCACCGATACAAAGTGGGTGCGAGCGGTCGCCTCTTTGCCCGCGCCCGAAACGCCGGACTTGGAATCGGAAATAATTCCCTTCTCCCGGTCGACCACGTCAGCGATCAGCAGCGGAGCCAGCGCCAGGATGACGGAAGTCGCATAGCAACCCGGATTCGCCACCAGCGCCGCGCTGGGAAGCTGGTCACGATTCAGCTCAGGAAGCCCGTACACTGCTTTCCGGGTAAGATCGGCGGCAGTGGCAGCATCGGTATCGCGGAAGCCATAAACGGCGCGGTGCTGCGCCTCTCGCAACCGCCAGGCGCCGCTGAGGTCGATCACGCGCATCCCGCTCGCGATCGCCTGCGGGACCAGTTCGCGTGATACTTCGTGCGGTGTGGCTAGAAACAACAGCCCGATTTTCTGGCGCTGCAATTCGGGCCAGGACAGCGGCTGCAGCGGGTAGCCCCCGTTACCGGAAATTGCGGGATACATTTCCGCAAGATTGGCGGTGGAAGCACTTTCTCCGGAACGCTGAAGCAACACCGGGGTTTCCACGCCGGGATGGCGCAGAAGAATGCGGGCCAGTTCGAATCCGGAATAGCCGGTCGCCCCCAGGATCGCGGTCTTGAGCTTGGCTGTCATGATTGGGCGCCGCTAGGCGAGCATCTCCTGAATGCGCGCCGCCAGCCGGTTCGCGCCCCTGGTGTCAGAGCACACCATCAATATTGTGTCGTCACCAGCGATGGTACCGATGGCTTCCTCCCAATCCTGGCCGTCAAGGGCGGCGGCCACCGGCTGCGCGCTGCCGACCGTCGTCTTGATCACCAGCAGGTTCTGCGCCGCCTTTACTTCCAGGACAAACTCGCGCACCAGGCGCGATACCGGGGGTAGGGCGGGCTCGAACGCCGCTTCGCCAGGCATCATGTACCCGGCCCCGGTTTTTACCAGGCCCAGCTCGCGTATATCGCGGGAAAGCGTGGCCTGTCCTACTTTCAAACCGCGTTTGCTGAGCGCACGCTGCAGGTCCTCCTGGCTCCCTACCGAACTCCGCTCCAGCAGCTCCAGGATGACCTTTTGTCGAAGCGGCTTGCTCATGGATATGAATGACTATTCATCATGATGAATAATTATTCATTTATGGTAACGGATGTGCGCAGGGTGTCAAGTAAAAATTTCGATCCGGGTAATCTGAAGTGCAAGGGTTTGCCGACTGGCGGAGCCTGCGGGTCACGAATGATCCACAGTAGAGCTGCCTGTGCGTTTCGAGCGAACGCCCGACTGATGCACGCCAGGTCCCTCGCCGGGCTGAAGACCGGCTCGGGGTGACGCCCTAGGAGGTTAGAAACCGGGTAAGCGCTCGCGAGCTCAGCCCGCTCCTACTGCCACGCGCCTTCGGCCTGGCACATAGCTAGGGATGCACTATATTCCGTGGGCGAGTCTGCGGTCGAGAAGAACGATCGATGCAGGCGCTGTACCGCCTCCACGACCCGGGATTCGTCCACGAGGAAGCTGATGTTGCGCTCCGAGGCCCCCTGACAGATCATGCGAACCTCAATATCGCCGACCGCGCGAAAAGCCCGGCCCGCGATTTCGGGATGGCGCCGGACCTGCTCTCCCACCAGGCAAACCAGTGCTTTGTGGTTTTCCCAGCGCACGTTGGCCATGCCTTTCAGTTCTTCGGCGATGGATGGCAGCGCCGTCACTGAACTCACCAGCAGTGCCAGGCTGCCGCGCGAAGCCGAAAGCAGGTCCAGGCTGTGCTGGTGACGCTCGAAGACATCGAAGACTTCGCGTAGCAACTCGGGAGCGAACCAGCGCACCGGTTCCACATCTACGATTGCCACACCTCGTTTGGCCGTGATCGCCTTGACCCCACCGGTGCTGTCGCAGTGGGCCACGATTTCGGTTCCGGGACAGTCTGGATTGCGCGAATTCAGTACCCACACCGGAACATTGCTCCGCATTGCGGGCACCAGCGTAGCCGGATGCAGTACCTTGGCGCCGAAGTAGGCCAGATCCGCCGCTTCGTCGAAACTCATGCGCGCCACCCGGCGGGCGTCCGCACACAAGTTGGGGTCGGTAGTCATGATGCCATCCACATCGGTCCAGATTTCGATGCGATTGGCGTGCAGGCCGGCGCCGACGATCGAAGCGCTGAAATCGGAGCCTCCGCGACCCAGAGTGGTGGGAATGCCGTCTTGCGTCGCGCCGACAAAGCCGCCCATTACCGGGACCCGCCCAGCTTCCAGCAACGGGACCAGAACCTTGTTCAGTCGCTCGTTGGTCTCCGCCCACAGCGGCGTGGCTCGGGTGTGGGCCGCGTCGGTAACGATGCACTGCTTGGCATCCACCAGGGCGGCATCCACTCCCACGGCCCGCAGCGCGCAATGCAGCAGCTTTGACGACAGCACCTCGCCGCCTCCCAGCAATCGATCCTGGGACTGCGGAGTGAATACCTTCTCCCAGGCGATCTTGCTCAAGATATTGTCGAGAAGCTGGAATTCTTCGGCCAATTCACGCGACAGGCTGACACGTTCCTCCTCGGTAAGGAGGCCACTGGCGACGGTCTCGTGCCTCACGCGAAGCGATTGAAGACTCTCCCGCGCGGACTCCAGCCGCCCTTCCGCCGCGGCCCATCCCGCATTCATCAACTGGTCGGTCACCTTGGAGAGAGCGCTGACCACCAAGACCGGACGGTACGGCAAGGGCCGCACGGCCAGCTGACACACTCGACGAATGGCTGCGGCGTCCTCCACCGAGGTACCGCCAAATTTCATGACCACACATTCCAATCGGCGGCTCGACGGATCATTGCTGGCTTCGGATAGATCGTTCATTTGCTTCTCCCTTGTGGTTCGCTGATTCACATCGTTGTCGACACAAATAAAAAACCCACCTGCCAGTTCCTTCTGGCGGTGGGTCTCTTGGGCTGCTAAAACTTTTTGTTACTCAGCTCACCAGACGCCCTCCCCCAGAAGGCACGTAATCGTGCCTGTGCTCATCGATGTAATTCGCTTAGCCTTCTGGGCGATTGAGTTCATGGTTTCCGCTGTCTGCTACTTGCTGTATCGGACCAGGACCTAGTTGTGCTGCTCCCGGCCTAATCTCGGTTCCGGAGTATCCGGTTTGAATTCCTCAAAGAACTGCATCAGACGATCGACCAATCTGCGCCTGCCTCCAATAACATGGAGACCGCTTTCGTGCTGGTGATCTTCGAGGATCTTATTCAAGCTGCTTTCCAGTTGATTCATCGCTACACCCCCTCAGTTGGGTTCAGATTCGTTGACGACCACAGGGTTACCGGCGATCAAAAAGCTCTGAGGCTACAAACCGCTTTAGAGTAGCAATTCTTCCTGGCAAACAGAAATTTGAAATTATGATTGGCGGAATCGACAAATCCGATAAGCCTTGCGCGACCTACTTGGATGCCGAGGCCAGCTGCCGTACCGTACTGATGAATGTTGAAGTTGCGCGTGTGTGCGTGCGATCGCGACGGTAGGCGATCCCTAACTCCCTCCACAGCTCTTCTTCCTTGATCGGGATCAGCTTGACCCTCCCAGCCAGCACCTGGTCCTTGGCGAAACTGGAGCTGATCAGCGACACCCCGAGCCCGGCGGCAACGAAGCTCTTGATCATGCCCACGCTGGGCAATTCCATTCGTACCTGTAAGTGGGCGGCATACGGACGGAATAGTTTGTCCATCACCCGGCGGCTGTAGCCGGTCTTGGGCAGCAGCAAAGGCTGCTTGGCGATCTCACTCACCGGCACCACTTCCAGCTTCGCCAAAGCATTCTGCGGGCTCACCATCAGCATGAGCTGGTCGCGAAAGATGGAATGGGTTTTCAAGCTGGCAGATTTTACCGGCAGGGTCACAATTCCCACGTCGATGGTGCCGTTCTCCAGCTTTTCCACGATCTTGTAGCTGAAGTTGCGATAGATGCTGATTTGCACGCCGGGATACAAATGGCAATATTTGGCGAAGACGTCGGGCAACACGTACAGGCAGGTGGCCTCATTGGCGCCAATTACCAAGGTTCCGCGGGGACTGGTTCCCTGGTCGGCGACGGCGAGCAGAGACTCGTCGCGCATCTGCAGCAGGCGCTCGGCATAGGCGAACAGCACTCTGCCCGCAGGCGTCAGAGTCACGTCTTTGCCGGAGCGGTCAAGGAGCCGGTCTCCGTATTCCTGCTCCAGTTGACGGATCTGCGCGCTGACCGCCGACTGCGAGCGGAATACTTTTTGGCCGGCGCGGGAGAAGCTGCCCAGCTTGGCCACTTCCAGGAACGTTACTAACTGGTCAAAGTCCATGGGTAGTGGAAGATTATAGCGGAGAAGCAGACCCGATTTTCAAACTCTGAGCGGCACCGAGAACTGAAAACTGCAATCTGAGAACTGATCTTCGAGATTTCAAACCAGCCCGGGTTGCACGGATGTGACCAGTTTCCCTTCCTTCATCACTACCGCCAATGTTTCAGAAGCCACCGGCCGCGGCGCGTAAACCGTGGTCGCCGCCGGCCTCTTCAGCCGGGTGAGAATCGTGGCCCAGGTTTCGGCTATGGAACAAGGCAGAGCCAGCGGCTCTACGCGCAAGAAAGGCAGAGGCACCGAGTTGTTCAACAAACCCGCTGCGCGCGGGCTTCCGGTAAGGCGAAGATGTTTACGCAGCACCCGGCGGAGCCACAACTCTTCCCGGACTTCAATCGGTGCCAGACGGACCGAGTGTTGGTTGTATCCGTATCCTCCAACGGAATCGCGCAACAGATAGGCCAGCCCACCGGTCATTCCCGCACCCAGGTTCATTCCTGCCGGCCCTAGAATCACGGCGACCCCGGCGGTCATGTACTCGCAACCGTGCTGACCCACGCCCTCGACAACCGCGAGGGCCCCGCTGTTGCGCACGGCGAATCGCTCCCCGACGCGCCCGGCGACATACAATTCACCGCTGGTTGCCCCGTAGAGCAAAGTGTTCCCGGCAAGCACATCACCGCGTAATGACGCTTCGTCACCGGCGGTGATCGCAATGGTGCCGCCGGACAAGCTCTTGCCGACGTAGTCGTTGGCCTCGCCTTGAAGACGAAAGTTCACTCCACGGATCAGGAATCCGCCAAAGGTCTGCCCGGCGCTGCCGACGAATTCGTACTTGGTCGGACCATCGCCTTCCTGTCCCAGACCCTGTCGCAGTATTTCACCACTCAAATGGGCACCGATCGCGCGATCGGAGTTGGTAATCGGAAAACGGCGGCGGCGCGAGGCGCGAATGTCGGCGTCGCCCAAGGTGCGATTCAACTCGAGATACAAACTGCTCTCTTCCTCGCTGGGACCGGCCACCTGGTGCGGACTCACAATTGGATCCAGCAACCCGGCCAGCGTTCGCGCCGCTTGCGGAGTCTGCGGCCGCAGCCGGTGCGCTTCACCTACGATCTCGTCGATTGAACCAGCCCCCAGACTGGCCAGCAATTCACGGACATCCTGGGCCACTGCCCGGAAGTAAGTTTCGACCATCTCCGGCTTTCCCGCGAAGCGGGTGCGCAACTTCTCATCCTGGGTAGCGATGCCGACCGGACAGGTATTGAGATGGCATTGCCGCGCCATCACGCATCCCAGCGCCAGCAGAGATGCCGTACCAAACCCAAATTCCTGCGCGCCTAGCAACGCGCCGATGATCACGTCGCGCGCGAACTTGAACCCGCCATCCACCCGCAAACGTACGCGGCCGCGCAGCCCGGCTCTCACCAGCGCACTGTGCGCATCCCGCAGCCCCACTTCCCACGGCAGGCCCGTATTCTTGATGGAAGTGATAGGCGACGCGCCGGTGCCGCCATCGTGTCCGCTGATCGTGATAACGTCAGCTCCCGCTTTGGCCACTCCCGTGGCGATGATTCCAACGCCCGCACTGGCAACAAGTTTCACGCCGATACGTGCCCGCGGGTTGATCGCACGCAGGTCGTAGATCAGCTGCGCCAGGTCCTCAATGCTGTAAATGTCATGATGAGGCGGAGGCGAGATCAGCATCATCTTGGGCACCGCGTGCCGCAAGCGCGCGATGTAGACGCTCACCTTGCTGGCCGGCAGTTGGCCGCCTTCGCCGGGCTTGGCGCCTTGCGCAATTTTTATTTCCAGCTCGTCGGCATGAACCAGATATTCCGCGGTCACGCCAAACCGCGCCGACGCCACCTGCTTCACCCGGTTATTGGCTTCCCCACCTTCGCGATAGATCTCCGGGTCTTCTCCCCCTTCACCCGTATTGCTGCGCCCGCCCAGGCGGTTCATGGCGATGGCAAGAGTACGGTGCGTCTCCGGTGAAATCGCGCCCAACGACATGGCCTGCGTGCTGAATCGGCTCAGGATGGAAGCTTCCGATTCGACCTCATCAAGTGGCAGCGGCTTGTCCGGAACCATCTCCAGCAGGTCGCGGACCGCCACCGGCTCTTTCTGGTGGCTCAGTTTCATGAAGGCGACGCGGTTTTCTTCGGTCGGTGACTTGATAAAGCGATGCATGCGCCGCACCAGCTCCGGCGAACTGGCGTGCCGCTCCCCGTTGTGGCGGAAGCGATAGAGTCCATTGTCCTGCAACTGCGCGCTGGGCGCAGAAAAAGCTGCGTCGTGACGCTCAACGCAATCCTGCAAGAGGTCGGCCAGGCTCTTGCCCGCGAGGGAGGAACTGGCATCCTCGAAAAATTGATTGCAAACGTCGGGATCGAGGCCAATGATCTCGAACAGATGACTATTGCGGTAGCTGGCAATGGTCGAAATGCCCATGCGGGCAATCACTTTGCGCAGACCTTTTTCCAGGGCCCCGCGATAACTGGACGCGCCGTCCGGCCGGAGTCCCACAGCCTGCTCCAGTGCCAGATACGGAAACACAGCACTTGCCCCCGCTGCCACCAGCAGCGCGACGTGATGAGTGTCGATTACCTGCCCGGTCTCGATCACCAGGGGAATGTCCTGTGCGTTTGCCATCGCCTTCCAGGCCGCCGCCACAGCCAGCAACGCCGGCAACGCCGCCCGCTTCGCGTCCACACCCCGATCGGTCAACACGATGAGCCCAGGTCTCTTCTTCAACACACTCTTCGATCCCCGCTTCGAGGCAAGCTTCTCCGCCGCGGCCTTTGCAGCTTCCTGCAACCGCGTTAGTGCTGCCTCGGCTCCCGCCGCGCCCTCGGACGAAGGAAAGGTAAATCCAATTCTCTCGGAGCCGCCTAGCTCTCTCTCCAGAATCTCCAACTGCCCGCCGTCGAGCAGCGGCGAGTTGAGCGCGGCCTGCCCGAGAAAAAGTTTCAGCGACATCACGTGACTCTCGCGCAATGAGTCAATCGGAGGGTTCGTGACCTGCGCGAACCGCTGTTTGCAGTAGTCCCAAAGCGGCCGTCGCAAGGTGGACAGCGAAGCTGGCGGCGCATCATCGCCCATGCTCCAGACCGCTTCTTGTCCTTGCTCCACCAGAGATTGGAATAGCAGCCGGAACTGATCTCCACTCCAGCCCAGCGCGGCCATTACCTGGTTCGGTTCTGCAGTGGCCTCAAGAAAAGGCTGCTCGGTTGGAGGAACCACTACCGGAGGCACGGACGAAACCGCGCGAATCCCTTCGCGCAGCCGCAACGAATCTTTGGGCCGCACAAACTCGCCGCTCGCCGGATTCACCAGCAGAATCTCGCCGGGGCCCAGTCGCTGTCTTTCGATGATTTTCTTATCATCCAGATCGGCAATTCCAACCTCGGAGCCGACCACCAGCAAACCGTCCGAAGTCAGGGTGTAACGCAGGGGCCGCAACCCGTTGCGATCCAATTTTGCGCCCACCGTGCAACCGTCAGTGAAGACCAGAGCCGCCGGGCCATCCCACGATTCCTGCAGCCGGGAGTGCTCTTCGAGAAAACTGCGCAGCTCCGGCGCCGCCTCCGGAGATCGCTCCCAGGCGGGCGGAACCATGCCCAGCATGGCCTCAGCGGGCGTGTACGCCTGGCGCAGATAAAGTTCAAACCCGTTGTCGAAGCTAGCCGAATCGCTGACCTTTTCCTCCAGCAGGCGAACATCATCCGAGAATCGGAGATCGCGCAGCAGCTTCGGTGACCTGGCGCGCAGCCAGCGACGGTTGCCGCTGATAGTGTTGATTTCGCCGTTGTGGGCCACAAAACGAAACGGCTGGGCCAGCGACCAACTGGGTTGGGTATTGGTGGAGTAGCGCTGATGGAAAATCGCGAAGGTACTTTCAAAATCGGGATCGCGCAGGTCGGCGTAGAACGCGGGCAGTTGACAAGGCGTCAGCAGCCCTTTATAGACCACGGTGAGGGATGACAGCGAACAGAAGTAGGTTCCAAGAGGGGCGCAGGCTTCCGCTTCCTTGCGAAAATGAAACAGCAGTCCTTCAAAGTCGGTAGTTTCTGATGGTGGAGCAAAGAAGCATTGCTCAATGACGGGCAAAGCTTCGTAGGAGCGTGGCCCCGCCACCTCTGGATCCGTCGGTACCGCACGCCAGCCCAGGAGATTCAATCCGCTGGTCTTCGCTTGCGCCTCGATCGAAATACGCGCTGCCTGCTCCCGGCCCGGCGGCAAGAAGACCATCCCCAGCCCATACACCGGGGGCAGGTCGATGCCCGCCTGCCTGCGTATGAGTTTGTCCGGGATGCCGGTAAGCAGGCCGGCGCCATCACCGCTTCTTCCATCCGCATCCACCCCGCCCCGGTGCGCCAGACGGATCAGGGCCTCCAACGCACGTTCCATGATCTCGCGCGAGGCCCCGCCTCCGATTTGGGTGACCAAGCCGACACCGCAGGCGTCGTGGTCAGTGGTGAAGTGACTCGGACTCATCTTTACATTGTGTACCGTCAACTAAGGATGGAAGTACAATCGAGAATTTCGATGGGGCTAATGGATTTTTCGGGCAGCTGGCTTTTGGTGGAAGAAGGTTTTAACCACAAAGGACACGAACGTACACGAAGGAAAACCCTAGGCTTAGCCATGCTTCCTTCGTGATGCTTCGTGTCCTTCGTGCTTGATGGATTTCGCCTTAATTCTCGTCACAGACCACTAAAGTCTTGGTTTGAGAATTCTTGATTTCCACCAAAGGGCTTACTGCCGGAGCCACCACGTGCAACCCGCATTCGGTTTTTTCGGACCCGGCCCAGCGCCCGGCACGCGCATTTTCCCCCGGAAGGATGGCCCGCGTGCAATGGGTGCATCCGATGCTGGGATAGTTCTGATCATGCAGCGGGTTGTAGGGGACGTTGTGTTTGACCGCGTAACTCCACACCATCTCCGAGGTCCAGTCGGCGATCGGATTGATCTTGATCAGTTGGAATTTTGCGTCCCACTCGACCTTGCCGGCGCTGGCGCGGGATGAAGTCTGGTCCCGCCGAATCGCTGTAATCCAGGCGCGCAATTCCGTCAGCTTGGTGCGGAGTGGTTCGACCTTGCGGAGGCCGCAGCACTGGTCGGGATTGCGGCTCCAGAGCGCCGGACCATGCTCGCGCTCCTGTTCTTCCGGGGTCAGGGTGCTGAAAACCCTCTCTATTTTGATTCCATATCGCTTTTCGACGCGGTCCATCAGATCGTAGGTCTCTTGAAACAGGAACTCGGTATCCAGGGTGAAGACGCGAAAATCGCGCCTTACATGCGAGGCCAGATCGAGCAACACCATTCCTTCCACGCCGAGGCCCGATGCGATGGCCACGTCCTGCTTGAATGTGGCGAACGCCCAACTCAGGATTTCTTCCGGCCGCAATTTTTCGGCCTGGGCCGGTATTTCCAGATGCTCTCTCACTCCGCACGCTCCTGAGCCGCCTTCGACTCAAAACCAATTCCGCCCCGAGACAATCCTGGTGCGGCGCTGCCCCAGACATAATGCTCACGCAACACCGCAGGCTTCGCCCACCGCACCACCTCGCCAACCACCAGCAGGGTCGGCGTCGGCAACCGCGGCGACTGGTGCAGTTCTTCTACCGTGGTCAAATGAATCTGTTCCTGGGATGAAGTAGCTTGCGAAATGATGGCGCACGGAGTTGTGCTCGGCAGACCAGCCCGCATCAGTTGCGCGGCCGTGTTCCGGTAGTCGTAGCCGGGCATGTAGACCGCAACCGTCGCGTCAGTCGGTATTTTGGCCGGCCAGTCAGCGAACTCATCGGCTCCGGCGTGATGGCCGGTAACCAGCACGATCGCGGACGACACCTGCCGGTGCGTGAGTGGAATCTGCGCGCGAGCCGCGGCGCCGAGCGCTGCCGTGACACCGGGAACGATCTCGAACTCGATACCGGCTGCGCGCAGGGCCTCAATCTCTTCCCCGGCGCGGCCAAAGATCAGCGGATCCCCGCTCTTGAGGCGCACGACCTGCTGCCCGAGCAGGGCGTTCTGGACCAGAAGCGCATTAATTTCCTCTTGGCTGATTTTCTTGCGTCCGAAACGCTTGCCGACGTTGTGGACCGGAGTCGAGGACGGAATGAAGGCGAGAATTTCCGCGCCAATCAAGTCGTCGTGCAGCACAATGTCGGCTGACTTTAGAAGCTTGAGTGCCTTCAACGTCAGCAGCTCGGGATCACCCGGACCCGCACCCACCAGATAGACTTTACCCGTCATAGCTTGGCTCCTGCACTGATTGGTTCAACGCCAACTGGCTCATTCTCTATTCGTTTCGACTGCGCCTGCTCGAATGCCTTACGGCTCGCAAGTTCGTGCAGTACTCGACGTCGGTCGTCCGGATTCATCCCGCTGGCAAACAGCTGTTGCCTGATCTTTCCCAACTCCTCCAGCCACTCTCCGTATTCCGGTCCAAACTCCACTTCGAGTTCGCGCCGGATTCGCTGGGCTAGCGCCGGACTTTTCCCATTGGTCGAGATGGCAAGCTGCAGGCCGCCGCGACGGACCACCGCGGGATAGTAGAAGTCACAATGTTCCGGATCATCTACCAAGTTGCATAAGATGTTCCTCCGCCGGGCTTCAAGGAAAATGCTTTTATTCACTTCCCGCGAAGAGGTCGCCACGATCACCAGGAAAAGACCGTCGAGATCCGCGGTCTGGAACTCTCGAGCTTCCCAAATGATCGCTCCCGCCCGCGCCCACTCAGCCACGGTCGCGCTTGCCGTGGGCGCAATCACACGCACTGTCGCTCCCGATGCCAACAGGCTGCCGATTTTGGGCTCGCCGACACCGCCCGCGCCCACCACCAGGCACGAGCGCCCTTCGAGCTTCACAAACATGGGGAACAAAGTCATCGCGTCACCGACTCCCACGACTGCGCGACGTGCCGAGAAGGCGCGACTGAGCACCTTGCTGAGACTGAGCAATGCGCTGTGAAGGACTGAACGATCCCGGGAAGGGCACGACTTCAGTCGTGCCATCAATTGCCAGGATCAGCGCGGCTTGAACCGCTGCGGTTAGCTTTTTCATGTTCTAACCCTCCACCGCATGCGGCACTTTCCCTGGAGATGGATCTCGCGCCACAGCCGCCAGAAACTTTCCCGCCAGGCACTCGCGCAGTTCTTCATCACTATGCCGCGCAAAAAAGTGACGCAGATTTTCGTCCGCAAACCGCTCGTCGAGATAGCGTCGCAGGAGGCGTTCAATCGCATCCGGAACTTCGCTGGCCAGGCAGCGGTACCCGATGGGTCGAGCCACGGACTGGTGCAGTCCCAGCGCGCCGCCGACGCAGAAGTAATAGGCATCCTTCTGCTCACCATCCACCTTGATCTTCTTGCCCTCGATGCCAATGTCGGCAATCCAGTGCTGGCCGCAACTGTTGGGGCATCCCGTAACATGAAGTTTCAGGTGCTGCTCAAAGCCCGGCAGTCTTTCTTCAAGTTCCTCCACCAGCCAGCGGGAAAAACTCTTGGTTTCGGTAATCGCGATCTTGCAAAATTCGGAACCGCTGCACGCTACAACGCCGCGCCAGAACGGCGAACCGCCGACGGGCAAGCCCAGTCCTTCCAGTTCGCTTGCCAGCGCCGTGACATTGCGGTTGGGCACGTTCACGATCAGCAGGTTCTGCATATTGGTGGTGCGGAGTTCACCCGCTGCGAACCGGTCGGCAAGATCGGCGGCGGCGCGCATCTGCTTGGCCGAAATCCGCCCCCGTAACACCGCGGCACCCACGTACGAATATCCCGTCTGTTTCTGTGAATGGATTCCCACGTGATCGCGGTAAATGTCGTTCGGCGGTTTTTCCTCCGCCGCCGGGTCGAGACGGAAGCCGATGCGCTGTTCCAGTTCTTCCTGAAAACTTTCAGCGGTCCAGCCATGTTTCAGAAAGAGAAACTTGAGCCGGGCGCGCTCCCGGTTCTCCCGCAGCTTTTCGCTCTCGCGAAAGATCTCTGCGACGCCCTTCAGAACCGGGATCACCTGGTGCCGGTGCACGAAAGCATTCAGGCGAAGCGCGAGATGAGGATCGGTCGACAGCCCGCCGCCCACACGCAGCGAAAAACCGATCTCGGAATCTCCAGCGCCGCGACGGATCGCGGTGAAGCCCACGTCGTTGATCTCGGGATAAGCGCACCATACCCGGCAGCCGGTAATGCAGACTTTGAATTTGCGGGGCAGATTGTAGAAGTCGCCGTTACCTACGAAAAACCGGTTGGCTTCAAGCGCGAGCGATGACGCATCGCAGATTTCGTCGGCATCAACGCCGGCCAGTGGGCAGCCAGTGATATTGCGGGTGTCGTCGCCGCAAGAACCCTTGGTAGTGAGACCGGCGCTCCACAGTCCATCCAGTAACTCGGGTAAGTCTCGGATCGTCACCCAGTGAAGCTGGATGTTCTGCCTTACTGTCAGGTCGGCTGTTCCACGCGCGTATTTCTCGGTCACGTCAGCAATGGTTCGTAGCTGGTGGGAATGAAGCAGCCCGTTGGGAATGCGGATTCGCACCATAAAATACGGGAGGGCTTTGCCCTCGCCATTCTTTCCACCGATCACGCCGACGCCGTCGCCTTGCGTGTACACGCCCCACCAGCGGAAATATGTGCCCAGCCACTCGGGTGGGATGGAGTCGAAGCCCTCGCGGCCGAACCGCCGGATGTCGTCGAGGCCTTCCCACGGGTTCTTCTCCCGCTTCAGCCGCTCGACCCGCTGCGCCTTGGTTTCTGTAACTGCATTTGCCATAAGGTTTTTGGGCACAAAAAAACCCACCGCCAGCAGGTGCACTGGCGGTGGGTATAAGTGCCGATTTCTAGATGATTCTTAGGTCAGCAACCCCCTGGCGCCAGTGGACGCACCCGTACAACAACAGGTACAACACTGGCCGCGCATTACGCAGGAAGCTGACATTAATCCACTGATGGTAGAGAGCATGGCGAAATCTGTCAATCTGCTTCTGGCTGCATTGGATGAAAGTTTTGGATGGGACGCATCAAAATAGTTGCAGAAGATCGTGTGGCGCGGGCCTGTCCTGAGCGAAGTCGAAGGAGCCCCGCCCGCGGCCTTTGACGTTGACTTGGATTTTGACTTACCAACCACGCGGGCGAGGGCGCCCGCGCCACACAAATTACTTGGCCTCCTGCACGAACGCCAGGTTCACCGGCTGGATCGGTATCGCCTTGAACGACTTGCCGGCCAGGAGTTCCTGCTGGTCATCTACGCTTTTCTCCCAGGTGGCGAAGCTTACGCTCAGCGACGCCATGGCCGCGTGTACCGTTCGCGCGATCGAGATCGCGTCCTGCACGCTTGAGATCGCCCCAATTCCGGTGAAGCCCCCCATCGCCATATCCACGCTGGCGGTGGCAATGTTGTACCCCATTTTGAACTTTTCTCCACCGCTCATACCCTCGGTTCCCAGCTTGGAGTCCTCCAGCCCCGGATAACGCACAAAGAGCCGGGTATAGTTGTTGGCGAACCGGCGCGCCTGCGGACCCTCGACTGGTGTAAACGACGGCAGATAGATCGGCGCTAACGTGATTTCCTTCTGCGCAAGTTTCAGCTTTAGGATTCCTTTGTCGGTCTCCACTCGCTTGATCTCACTCAAGGTCAAGTCGAGAGACTCGAAACCCTGTTGGCGGGGAGCGCCCGGTTCCATCACCATGTCTCCGAGGCCGTCTTCGCCCGCCGGCTTGCTGGGTGGCGTTGCGTTACCCTTCTTGTCGTACGAGGACAGGGAAATCAAGCGCACCCGATCCCGGCTCAATTCGCACTTTACCGCCTGGTCCTGTTTGTGGCCGCGCATTTCGGCATAAAACGGAACCGGCAGCTCCTGGCTGGCGACTACGTCGAAACTCTTGGTGGCGGAGCGGCCGTCGTTGGCCTGCAGGAAAACCAGTCCCATCAGCTCGTTGGCTTCCGCGCCCAGAGGGAAGAGCGCGAGTGCAACTTGCAGATGCTCGCTTGCCTCCTTCAACTGCTGTTGCGCATACGCATAAGGAATGGCAAAGCCGCCCACGCGGTTGCGCGCCTTGCTTTGCTCCTTCTTCTTCTTGACCTGCGCACGCTTCACCCGCACTGCGCTGCGCTTCTCCGAGCCGTTAAATGTCAGCTTCATTGAGCGGTTGAACAAATCGGCCACAATGTCTTCAGCCTCGTCCACCTCTTCGTCATATTTGGTGCGCTTCGCGTCCAGGGTGGTGAGGTGTACGTTCGCTTCATCCTTCGCGCTCTGGTCAGAAGTTAACTGTTGGTAGCGAATGAAATTCTCGCGGGCCTGGTCAACGTCCCCCATGGCCTCATAGAGCAGCCCCAGTTTCCATTTGGTCAGGGCGAAATCAGGGGCGACATCGCCGGCCTTGGTCAGATCGGTAAGGGCGCGGTCGTATTTGCGTTCTGCAAGGGAGTCATACACCGACGCATAGAGCCGTCGGATCTCCACTCCGTTCTTTCCCGGCAAACCCAGCAGTAATTTCAGGTCGGCGATGCGTGCCCGCGCGTCATTGGCATCAAGCGCGTTGGGCGCCATTTCCAGATACTTCTCCAGCAACCGGACCGCCTCCGCGGTGCGTCCGTTGGTTTCGGCGCAATTGGCAAGGTTGAAAGTCGCTGCAGGACTGGTCGACAAAGTATTCTTGAGTTCCGCCAACGCATCGCACAGACTGGCTCTGTGGCCCGCACTGGTATTGCTGTGCGTACTGGCCGGCCGGTTCGTGCTCAGTAAAGTCTGAGTTGCCGGTTGTAAAGCGGGAGCACCGGAAGATGAACTGTCGGAGGCGTTCGTGTCCGCCTCCGAGAACGACTCCTCGGCTCCCTCTTCATCTTCCAGCGATGATTCGACTCCGACGCTGTCGGCCAGATGGTTCACCCGGCCGATTCGATCCCGGTTGCTATCGTTGACCGCAGACCCGTTCTCTCCGGTAGTAAAGAAGGTCAAAAGCTGCGAAAGTTTCTCCTTCTGTTTCGGATCTGCCGTGCCCTCCCTGGCCTTCCCCAGGTATTCGAGAGCTTTGCTGCGTTCGCCCAGCTGGTAGTAGCAAAGCGCGAGATTGTACGCCAGCACCGGCTGGAAGGCCTGCAGCTTCATGCCGTCATCCAGCGCAGCGGCGGCTTCCTTGAACTTGTGCGACTCGTAGAGCTTGCGGGACTCGCTCAAAGCATCTTTCGCCCGCTTGTGAATTTCTTCATCCAGGTGTTTCAGGGCGTCAGTCACGTCCTTCATTTCAATCAGCGCCTGGGACTCGGCATACTTGATCCGCGCTTCTGCCAGTTGCCCCGATCGCTCCAGCCGTTGGGCTTCCGCGGTCATGGCTTTGACTTCAGTCTCCAGCTCTTTTTTCTGGGCCTTTTCCAGATTTTCGGCTGCCAGCCCCACAGACAGCAGAAAGATCACAAGAATCGCCTTGGTTCGCATAAGCCCTTTCAGGAAGCTTGTCGACTACACGTTCTGTGTGCGTTGGGGAGGACTGTGGGATACTCGCTGGGGGTTGCGCTTCACAGGGTCCCCTTGGTTGCGGGCCATTGTATGCTCTTTATCGTCAAAAGGCCTACTGGAGGCGGAAACTGTGACCGCAGCGGATTTTCGACGTATCGCCCTGAGCCTGCCGGAAGCGGTGGAAGGATCGCATTCTGGAGCCGCCGACTTCAGGGTGGGAGGAAGAATCTTTGCCACGCTCGCGCTCCAGTCTGAAGGCTACGGAGTGCTCCTGCTCACGCCCGAGCAGCAGGCCGGCATGGTCGAAGACGAGCCCAGGATCTTTTCCCCGGTCCCCAAGGGCTGGGGACGGATGGGAGCGACCCGTGTGCTCCTGGCCAAGGTTCCACCGGACATGCTGGAAGCCGCGCTGCGGACGGCATGGCGGAGAAGGGCGCCGAAGCGCCTCCTCAAAATACCCGGCCCGTGAAAAACTTGCCGCTTTTTTGACTGTACAATGTCGCCCTTGGGGACTTTGAATAACGCCTTCGTCCCCTGTTCAAAGTCCTCTAGCGCTTCCGGCCCTTCCTTAATATTCGGGTGTCTTCATAAAGGACACGTTTATGGACGAAATAGAATCAAGTGGTCCGAAAAGCCAAGATGAAACCGCTGATCACCGCAATGATCGCCAAAATAGCGGTACGGGAACTAATGTCGTCACGCCCACACCGCAGTACCCAACAGCCCCAAATAAAAGTAAGTGTTCCGACCACAACTCCAAGCCGTTTTGGAAGAGAGTGGCGACTTACCAGTTCATCATGGAAATAGCTCTTTTCGCCGTCGGGGTCAAAGTAGCTTGTATTTATTCGGGCCAGCTCGCGGCCATGCGTGACTCCAACGAGATCAGTCGCGAGTCCCTTACTTCGGTTCAAAGAGCCTTCGTTTCTTTCCAGCACTTTGAATATTTCAGGTTGCAGGACCCGAATAGCGCTAACGTGCATAATTGGGATTTTTTGGCAGATTTTGAGAACAATGGTGCTACAAATGCAATCAATGTAATTGGTACCCTTCAAGTCCAAGAATTGCCAGCGGAGCCAACTGACGAACAGTTCAGGGGTAACTATACACATCTCCCAGCTATCACGATTCCACCCAAGGCTACCCGAGCTACAAGAATTCCGCGTCCCGTTCCTGAACCGCTGATCTTTGGGGTTGACCTCGGTCCGGTTACTACGGCCAAAAGCACAATGCAAGGCCATTACAACCGGAACCTTTTTGTCTGGAGTTGGGTCTACTACAGAGATGTGTTTCCAAAGACTAAACCGCATGTGACGGAATTCTGCAGTCAATTGACTGGAATCCATCTCGTGACGCAAAACTACAATCCCCTCGCCAATCCGCTCATTCCAGGTAACCTTAACTTCACTTATGCAGGCTGCGGCAAACACAATTGCGACGATGAGCAATGCAAAGATTATCAAGCGATAGTGAATGCCGCGGAAAAGCCGTAGTGCCGCCCTGTGACAGAAGGTCATTTTGGCCCTCGAGCAGCCTGTGCGTCAGTACATATTTAGCAAAAGTTTGAGAGGGGCTAGTTGCTACGGCGCGGTCTTCGAAAGCAGAGAATATTTGTCAGACGTAGGATCGGCAAGCTGGTTGCTACGAACAATCTCGCTGAACAACTTTGCACTGCTGCGCATAGTTCGGTCTTGGGTGTCCGGGTCGAGCGCGACTAAGCCGAAGCGAAGTTTCCAGCCTTCATTCCATTCGAAATTGTCGGTCAGGGTCCAGTGCAGATAGCCGCGAATGTCATGTCCCTGCTCGATCAGCCCGTGCAGCTCGCGCAGAACATTGACGATGAGCCAGGGTCGGATCCGGTCTTCGGCATCCGGCACGCCATTTTCCATGATGTAAATCGGCTTGCCCAGCTTCGACGCGCGCTTGACCGCCCGGACGACGGCCTGAGGATAGGCCTCCCCATAGGGCTTTTCCACTCCTCGATCCCCCTGCGGAACGTGACCCGGCACAAAGATGTTGGTAAAAAGCGTGCTCACGTACCTTAGATCGAAAGCTACATGCAGCCGGCTGTACACATTCAGGCCGACGAAGTCACAGCAACCCTTCGCTTCCCTCTCGTGTCCCCCCAGCATGCCTAAAGGAAAAGCCAGACGGCCATCCTCGATCAACTCAAAAAAAGCGTTATTGAAAAACCGGTCGAGCAGACTGGCTGCCCATCGATCCAGGATCCCGCGCACCGGTTCGAACACAACGTAGTGCTGGGCCCAGCCCACCTGGGCATCCGGGACCAGCTCGTGAATCGCGCGATAAGCGAGCACGTGGGCTTGTGCCTGGATGCTGTTCACTCGCAGCGCATTGAGCAGCTCTCCCTTGCGGCCGGGCGGAAATTCTCCAACCACGTATCCGCACGCTGCATAGACATTGGGCTCGTTGAACGTGACCCATAGCCGGCAAAGATTTCCTACCGCCTTGGCCACTTCGCGCGCGAAGCGTTCAAAGAATTTCGGCGCGTCCGGACGGAGAAACGCCCCTCGTTTCTCAAACCACCGGGGGTGGGTGAAATGATGCAGGCAAACGATGGGCTCAATTCCCCGCTCATGCAGCGCCTCCAGCATCTGGCGGTAGCGGGTTAGAGCCTGAGCGTCAAAATGGCCTTCCTCGGGTTCGATCCGGCTCCACTCCAGTGAGAGGCGCAGGGCCTTCAATCCCAGATCGCGGGCGATATCGAAGTCGCGTTCGGCATTCTCCCACCAGTCGCAAGCCTTGCCACAGGATTCCCCGGATTTGATCCGTCCCGCCTGTTCCCAGTCCGACCATTGATTGCAATTGCCGCCTTCAACCTGGTGCGCAGCCGTGGAGACGCCCCACAAGAAATCGTCGGGAAACCGGAGAAACTCCTCAGAACTGGTGCCGCCGAAGTCCGCTTCACTCATGATTTGCATTCTAAAATATCGTGGGACCGGGAAGGGTTCGCGAGGGCGAGGCGGCAAACGCGGAAATACTGTCCAAAGATGCCGGGGCTCCTGACCTTCGAGTCATCAGGAGAAAATACTATGAGAGCGAGCGGATCTTTTCAAGCAGCGTCATCGTCAAGCAGCGTCCTGGTCACCTGCTAGTTCTGCCTCGGCGGGAGTCCCGGAAGCCGGCTCGGTTTCATTTCGACCCTCCGCCAGGTCGATGAAGAATCCCTGGACGTTGAAGCGGCCGTTGCGGCCGGGTTTGGAATTGCCGGAGTGGTAGGCGCGCACATAGCTGCCGTCCGCTCGCAGAAAGCGACTCTTGGCGGAATCTCGCAGATAGTTCTGCAGGATTTCGCCATACAATCGATCGCACAAAGCATGGTCCCTGACCGGGAACATCACCTCGACCCGCTCGTACAAGTTGCGCGGCATCCAATCGGCGCTGCCCAGATACATGTCGGGTTCGCCGCCGTTCTCGAAATAAAAAATCCGGCTGTGCTCCAGAAATCTGCCCACAATACTGCGCACCCGAATCCTGTGGCTGAGGCCTTTCACGTTGGGACGCAGGGCACACGCCCCGCGGACAATGAGATCGATCTCGACTCCGGCTCGCGAAGCCCGGTAAAGGGCCTCGATGACCGGCTGGTCCAGCAGCGCATTCACCTTGGCGATGATCCGAGCGGGCCGCTTGCGCCGGGCGTGGCTGGCCTCGCGGTCTATCAACTCTATGCAATTTTTGGCGAGATCGACCGGGGAGACGAAAAGCGGCTTGTAGTCGGTTTGCTCCGAGCGGGCAGTCAGAAAGTTGAATACCGCATGCACCGCGGAAGTGATCTCCGGTTGACAGGTCAGCAGGCTCAGGTCGGAATAGAAGTGCGCGGTGGACGGGTTGTAGTTGCCCGTGCCCAGGTGGGCATATTGCCGTATCTCACCGTCGGAATCGGCTCGAGCCAGCAGCGCCAGCTTGCAGTGAGTTTTCAATCCCACCAGCCCGTGGAACACCTGGACCCCGGCTTCCTCCAGCGAACGCGCCCAGCGGATGTTTGAAGCTTCATCAAACCTGGCTTTTAACTCCACCACCACCGTGACTTCCTTGCTCTGCGCCGCCTCCATCAGGGCCCGTACGATGGGGGAGTTTTCGTTGGTCCGGTAGAGCGTCTGCTTGATCGAGAGCACCTGGGGATCGCGCGCGGCTGACTCGATAAAGGAGACGACTGGCTCGTACGAGTCGTAGGGGTGATGTAGCAAAACGTCGCGCTTTCGCACCTCCTCGAACACGTTCGCGACCTTGGGTGTGAAGGTGAGGCTTTTGGATGTGAATGGCTGAAATTTCAAGTCAGGTCGCGCGGTCTGATCCGCCAGAGAAAACAAGCGCGAGAGATTTACCGGGCCCGGCGTTTTGAATATCTGCCAGGGCTGCAGGCGAAATTGTTGCGACAGCGGTTCGACGATTTCCGGTGCCGCGTCGGCTTCGATCTCGAGCCGGACCACGTCGCCTTTGCGGCGGTTATGCAACTGCGAGTCCACCAGGTCGAGCAAATTGCGGGATTCTTCCTCATGTAAATACAGATTGCTGTTGCGGGTGGCGCGAAATGCGCCCGACGAGAGCACCTGGTATCCCTTGTAGAGATTGCGGGTGTGAGTTTCGATCAGATCGTGCAGGAAAATGTAATCGATGCTGCCGCTCTTGCTTGGCAGTCGCACCAGCCGGGGAAGCTTACGCGGCACCGTCACTACTCCCAGATAGGTCGTACCGGGCCTGGAGCGTTGCCGCAGATGGAAGGCGACGCAAAGCGCTTTATTAATCACGTGGGGAAAGGGGTGGGAGGGGTCAATGGTTACCGGAGTCAGAATGGGATCAACCTGACGGGTGAAGAATAAATCCATCGCATCTTTGCCGGTCCGGTCCAGATGGGCGACCGACAGGATGCGGATTCCCTCCCGGGCGAGCGCAGGCAGAAGTTTCTTGTTCCAGCACTCATACTGGTCGGCCACGAAACAATGCAATTCCCGGGCGAGGCGCTGCAGTTGTTCAGCGGGCGATAGCCCATCCGGTCCGGCGAATGGATTTCCGTGTTCTACCTGCTGCAGAAGCCCAGCGATCCGCACTTCAACAAATTCATCCAGATTGCTGGCGGTGATGGCCAGGAATTTGACTCGCTCGAGCAAGGGATTGCTTTCATCCTGTGCCTCTTCCAGAACTCGACGATCGAATGCCAGCCAGGATTCGTGGCGATTGAAATAATTGCGAGGGTCGTCCAGGCGGATACGTGACATCGGCGAGATTCTCCTGCCGTACCGGGTCATGCCGTACGGGGTCATGGTACTGCTCAATTATTAATAGACTGTTACAGCACGCATTCAGGCCCGTTCGACTCTTCCGTTAATGAAGGAATAATGGTAGCTTCTCCCCTCAAGCAGGCGCGGGCCATAGTAGAGCACGGGTGCCTCTTCCTTCAAGCATTGACCGCCTGAACACTGCCACGAAAAGAGTCGGAAACGCGATTATGGAAGCCAACGAGTACGACCTGATAGTGATCGGAAGCGGCCCCGCCGGCCAAAAGGGCGCCATCTGCGCTGCCAAGATGCGCAAGAAGGTGGCTGTCGTCGAGAGAACCAAGGGGATGGGTGGGGTCTGCGTTCACACCGGAACCATCCCCAGCAAGACATTGCGGGAGGCGGTTTTGTACTTGAGCGGCTTTCGCCAGCGCACATTTTATGGACGCGGCTACGTCCTAAAGGACCGCATCGCCATGTCGGACCTGACCTTCCGTGCGCAATCGGTAATGGCTCGCGAGGTCGAGGTAATCAAGGCCCAGTTGCGCCGCAATTACGTGGCGACCTTCGAGGGTGAAGGACGATTCATCGATCCCAACACCATCGAAGTTAAGAACGACGACGGCACACAGCTGCTACGCGGGCATCACATCCTGATCGCCTGCGGCACCCGCCCGGCGCACAGCGCCGATATTCCGATCGACGGCAAACGGATCTTCGATTCCGATCAGGTCCACTGCCTGGAAGAAGTACCTCGCGACCTGGTGGTCGTAGGCGCGGGAATTATTGGGCTGGAATATGCCTCCATGTTCGCTGCACTGGGGGTAAAAGTCACACTGCTCGACCAGCGGCCCATCCTGCTCGATTTCGTGGACCGGGAAATCGTAGAGAGCCTTTGCTTCCAGTTGCGCCAGCTGGGCACAGTCTTCCGGCTGGGAGAAAAAGTCGTTTCGATTGGACTGGATGAAGCCCGTGACCGGGTGTTCGCCAAGCTGGAAAGCGGAAAAAACGTGCACGGCCAAGGCTTGCTTTACACCATCGGGCGCCAGGCCAACAGCGATCTGCTCAATCTCGAGTCCGCCGGGCTAGCCTCGGATGGGCGGGGCAAACTAGCGGTCAATGAATATTTTCAAACCTCCGTCCCCCACATTTATGCCGCGGGAGACGTGATTGGATTTCCCGCTCTGGCCAGCACTTCCATGGAGCAGGGGCGCCTCGCCAGTTGCCACATGTTTGGCACTCCCGGCAAGATGCCGGCCAATCAGATTCCCTACGGCATTTACACCATTCCTGAGATCTCAATGGTCGGACATACGGAAGAACAGCTTACCCAGGGCAAGATTCCCTATGAAGTAGGCCTGGCGCGCTACGCCGAATTGGCGAAAGGGCAAATGCTGGGTGATGAGCAGGGTCTGCTGAAACTCCTTTTTGACCCGGACTCGCTTAAATTGCTCGGTGTACACGTCATCGGCGACCGGGCGGCAGAAATCGTGCACATCGGCCAGGTCGTACTCACGCTGGGTGCAAGCATCGAGTATTTTCGCGACGCAGTATTCAACTATCCCACGCTGGGCGAGGCCTACAAGGTGGCTGCGCTGGATGGGCTCAACAAGCTCTAGCTGATTGCGGTCTTGATCTTGGGTGGAGCAGCACTTCAGCCCTGCATCGAGACTGACACGATGCGGCTTCAGCCTCTGCGGTATCTCACAGCTAGCAACAAGCTTCTGCGTCGATCGATCATCCCAGCAACTTGCCGGCGAGCCAGTAATCGACACTGAACTTTCCCGGACCGGAGCAGATCAACCAGATAAAGAAGAACACGTACAGGACTTCCGGAAGGTAGAGGAAATCGTCGAGCCAGCTGAGAGGCGAAAGTCCTTTAGGCAGGGTGGAAACGGCGCTGGTCAGGGTGGCAACAATCATATCGATCAATAAAGCCACGCAGGCCGGGCTCGAAAGAAACCCCACGGCCACCAAGGATCCGCCAACGAATTCGACACTCGACACGAAATAAGCCGTCTGGCGGGGAAACGGGACTTTGGCCTTTACGAGCGTATCGTAAACAGGTTTCGTGCCGCCGGGGACGAACAATTTGTTTCCCCCGGAGATGGCGAAGAACAGCCCGATCGAAACGCGTACCAGCAGGATGGCATATTGTTCCAAATCACTGCTACCCAGCAGCGCAAACTGGAGCAACCGTTTCCAATCCATCTCTCCTGCCACCTCCGACCGAGGATGTGCTCTAACCATACCCCGTATCGTGCAATTCAACTTCTGCAAATTCGACTTCTCTGCTAACCGCGGCCGAGCGGTGTTGTATCGTTCGCGCCCATGGGCTGCGATAAATGGGCTGCGCTAAGCGGAGTTCCGCAAGCGTTTAAATCCATATCCCGTCCGGGCCAGCGTTAACCGAGCTTTAACCGTAGGTGAGGTCGGTGCTCTGTCCGACTTCGATAATATAACCGTCAGGATCGCGGATGTAGCAGCGTATCTCGCCGTACTTGGGAATCGGCGGCGTGATGAACTCGGCTCCTCGACTCTTCCATAATTCGTAGCACGCTTGAATATCCGCCACGCGGAAATTCATAAAGCTGTTGATGTGATTCGGGTCGGGAACGCTGAGCGTTACCGTCGGCTTATCCGGGGTCGGCCCGCCGCCAACGTTCAGAATCATCCAGATATTCGCCAGCTGAAGGTACGGAGGCGCGTTGCCGTCACCCATGGTCAGAATGCGGGCGCCGAAGACCTTTTCGTAGTAGCGAGCCGATCGCTCGACGTCGGCCACGGTGAGAAAATGCGCGATGCTGATCCCCTCGCGCGGGGGCATCTCATAGCTCTTCTGTTCGATTTGTACGCTGCTCATTGACGGCTCCTCTCAATACAGTGCTGATCCACTGATTCTGGTTCTTTCGTGTTCATAGCCGCTGCCGATTGTGCCTGACGAGGAAAGGCAAAACAATTGGACCAAGGTATCGGGGGACGTCCCGTGTGTCCCCAGTTTTAAGTTCCCAGTTTTTCAGTTTTTTCTCCCCACTGGCTGAAGTCTTAACGTTTTGGCTTAATCCCGTAAACAGCATGGTGATCTCTGATAGAACAGAAGAGATCGCATCCGTATCCGGCCCCCATCGTAAATAGAAGCGGTCGCGCCTGAGTAAAGGCATTCTCTCCGCTATTAACCGCGAGAATCGACCAAGCAGTGGGATGAACGAGCTTCGAGCAAACTCGATTCATGCAGTCGTACTCTTCCTTCATTCCCACGTGGCCGGCCAGCACGCTGGTGCTGAGATATTTTTGTAGCGTTATGCCCTCAGAGGCCATTTGCGCTTGCATCCTGGTGAGTGCGTCATCCAGCAGAGCATTGTCGGACTGTGGATTGGCATGAAGTTCTAGCGCTTTGAGGGACCTGATGATGTCGCAGCCATCGATCAGTCTGTCTTGGGCGAAGCGTCGTGCATTGTCTTCAGAGATCAGCACGTACTTTGCGAAAACCGTTAGTTCGAGCAAATTACGACACGCCCACGCCAACAGGTGATCGTCATTGCTGGAGTAGCCAATCTTCAGATGGTCGTAGTTCGTAAGAGTTGTATCGATCAACTCGAAGATGATCTGAAAAAACCAATTGTCTTTCGCATCGCTAGCATCACTTGGTTTGAGACTGTTCCCGAACGCTTTAAGACTTGCGAATGCAGCGTCGGTTTGCATTAACTGGGCTGGTGGCAGGTTGAGCATTAGGCTACCACTACATACTCCCACCCAGGATGCGGTCGATCTGCCGAAGATGGTTCAAGTCGTGTGCCGCTTCCAAGCGGACGAACTCCTCGACCGTTTGCCGTCCGCGTACCTCGTGGACCCCATAGCACTCCAACCACCGTGCGCGCCGGACCGACCCCAACAGTCGCAGGTTGCTCTCGCGCAGCGTCCGAAAGACCCCTGCCGAAAGGCTCGCATTTTGCTGCGCGTAACCCAAACGCTCCGCCCAAACGGCCTGATCCCACCACGTCAAGGCCACGCCCGGATTCGCCAGCATGTTTCGCAATCGCCACCCCATCGCCAGCTCCGCGTCCGCCAAGTGCGCTACGATCTCGGCGATTGACCACTTTTCAGGTGCAGGACGCCGGATC
>Ga0075021_10000043_pt1 | contig 68280 bp, 50 predicted proteins | sample ColStrG_CSR_2012_FD_72749 | JGI IMG/M metagenome (GOLD analysis project Ga0075021, IMG submission 72749) | Freshwater sediment microbial communities in response to fracking from Pennsylvania, USA - Cold Stream Run_MetaG_CSR_2012 | ecosystem: Environmental > Aquatic > Freshwater > Creek >...
GTGCCTGACTGCGTGGAAGGAAGAGCAGAAGCAAATCGCCTGTCCCTGCCACGGCAGCAAGTTTACCCGAGAAGGCGTGAAGACCGACGGACCCGCTCCGAAGCCATTGCCCTGGCTGCGATTGTGGCTTAGCGAGGACGGCAACTTGCTGGTAGATCGCGCCACAGAAGTTACTCCGAAGCAGTTCGTGAGGGTTTAATTATGGCAAGAACTGTTTCCAGCTACTGGGACGAACTGCGGGAGACGCGGGTTTGGCGCTCGGTATTCCGCAGCGGCGTCGGATCGAGCACGCTGAAGCGTTCGCTCGCGATTCAGCAAAATGTCTTCCTGCATCTGCTGCCCACAAAAGTCCGCACTCGCATCATCGATCTGGGCGCGACCTGGTATCTCGGAATATTGACGCTGGGAACCTTCGGCATTCTGGTAGTCACGGGAATTTTGCTGATGCTCTACTACCATCCTTCCGCGCCGCAGGCTTACGCGGATACAAAGGATCTGCAGTTTGTGGTGTCGTCGGGATTCTTCCTCCGAAACCTCCATCGCTGGTCGGCACACACGATGGTGTTTCTGGTTTTCGCGCATATGTTTCGAGTGTTCTATCGCGGCGCATATCGTCCACCGCGTGAGTTTAATTGGGTGATTGGCGTCGTCCTCTTATTGCTGACGCTGCTCCTGAGTTATACGGGGTATCTGCTGCCGTGGGATCAGCTTGCGTTCTGGGCGATTACCGTCGGTTCCAACATCGCTTCCGCAGTGCCGCTTGTCGGCGACAAAGTCCGCTTCCTGATGCTGGGTGGGCATTTCGTAAATGCCAATGCATTGCTAAGGTTTTATGTTCTGCATTGCATGATCCTGCCGCTGGTCGCGATGTTATTCGTCATGATTCACTTCTGGCGAATTCGCAAGGATGGCGGCCTCTACGCCCGGCATAGCGAACCTGATGTGGTAGCAAGCCGTGCCTCCAAGGAGTCGGCCCTATGAGCGACGACAAGCGTTTTGTAGCCGGAGTGAATTCGGACGTGCGAAAAGCGCCCGTGCGTGTCGCTTTTGTTACACGACGAACCTCGGCCCAAGTTCCCGCCGTTGGTGAGCCCAAAGTACAGTCTTTCCCCGAAGTGTTGTTCCGGGTTGCGATTGCCGTCGAAGCGTTGGCCATTCTGCTGGTTCTTGTGTCGCTGCTTTTCAATGCGCCGTTGGAAGGGTTGGCGAATCCTACCGTTACGCCCAACCCCGCGAAAGCGCCCTGGTACTTTCTCGGATTGCAAGAACTGCTCCACTACTTCCCCCCGGTGGTTGCGGGCGTTCTCATTCCGACCCTGGTGGTTCTCGCACTCATCGTGATCCCTTATTTCAACATCAACGTTGAGGCGGAAGGCCTGTTTGCTAAGGATCGCGAGAAGCGGCTACGGATCTTTTGGATCGTTTCAGTCGTCTTCTGCCTGTTCCTGGCGCGCTTTGACGTGTGGGTGGCACTTGTGCCGACGTTGATTGTTGTTGCGATCATGGCTGCCGCCGGATATACGCCACCGGATACGACGTCGCGTCTTAGACGCCAGCTTATTTCGCACCCGCTTTCTTTTTGGATCATGACCTGGTTTTTGTTTGAGCTGGTTGTGCTCACGGTTGTTGGCACGTTTTTCCGCGGCCCAGGGTGGTCCTGGGTGTTGCCCTGGAGGAGCTAAGTGGAGAATCAAGATAAACACGCGGAATTGCGCAAGACTCTGTTTGGGAGCTCAGCTCGAGTATTCGGGTGGATGAGCGCTTTGCTGCTGATCTTGCTCGCCATCGCGCCTACTAAGAACTTCTTCAGCGAATGGCACGGATACCAGCAGCGCTATGCCAAGCTGATTGGCGGGCGCGGCGATGCTACCGTGCTGCGCCGTCACTTCGAGCCTGGCATTCACCAGATTTGGAATCCGGACTTGCAAGTTGTAGACCGCTGCACAACTTGCCACGTTGCTCTCACGGAAACGACCCTCGGTGAAGTTACAGAACAGCCCTTCAGCCGCCATCCGGCGATGCCACACAAGGTCGATCAGTTCGGATGCACCATGTGCCACCGGGGCCAGGGGCCTGCGACCACCGTGGAAGAAGCGCACATGAGCACTCTGGCGTGGGAAGAGCCAATTTTGCCCGCACGCTATATGGAGTCTTCTTGCGGACAATGCCACAGAGGCGATCTGCAAGGCGCTCCACAATTGAATCTTGGGCGGAAGATGCTGGCCAGCAGTGGATGCGTTCACTGCCATACGATCAAGCGGCCAGATGGAACAAGCTTTACCGCGACCGATGATCCGCCTTCTCTCTCACACATTGCCGACAAGACAACTCGTGAATGGGTCTATGCATGGCTGAAGGATCCTCAAGCCTATGCCACCACCGCGAAGATGCCGAACTTCAAACTAAGCGACAACGACGCGCGTGACATTTCCGCGTTCCTGATGTCGAACAGCAAGTCCGCCGGACTCAAGTCTGCTGCGGCTTCGTTGGACACGGCAAAGAAGGTGCAGCAGGACCCGACTCTGCAACAGAAGGCATCCAGCCTCTACGGCGAGTCGTTCTGCGCTTCGTGCCACGCAGTGCAGAACGCAGCGGGGAATGTAGTTGGCGGCAATCTCGGTCCTGAGCTCACCCGAGTCGGCACCAAAGTGAAACCGGAATGGCTGCAGGCCTGGATTCGCGATCCCGGAGCCTACGACGCGGGCACTGCCATGCCGCACTATCGCTTCAACGATCAGGAAATCGGGATGCTGACGGGCTTCCTGCTTGCGAAGGCGGATAACGATCTGCTTGCCAATGTCCACTTGGAGCCTGCTACTCCAGAGCAGATTGCTAACGGCAAACATCTGATTGATGAGTATGGTTGTTCTTCCTGTCACGAGATCAACGGGGTTCGGCATCAGGAAAATTTTGGACCTGACTTGACTCGCATCGGAAGTAAGGCCGTTGCGCAACTGCCAACTGCTCCCGGAGTCCAGCACGCGCTCCCCGATTATGTTGCGAACAAGCTGAAGCAGCCGCGGGTTTTCGGGCCGTCGCTGAAGATGCCGCAGTACACGTTCACAGCGACCCAATCAGACGCACTAGTCAATGCATTGTTAGCGGAGACCGAACGCGCTCATGCCATGCCAGCGGCGCTGACGACGCCCGCTATTCAGCCAAGCCATTACGAACCAGCAGGCAAAGCTGGACAGCTCATGAGCGATCTGCGCTGCTTCTCCTGCCACGCCATCAATGGTCGCGGCGGCGATATGGCGCCCGACCTCAGTCTGGAAGGAAGTTCGGTACAGCGCGCATGGTTGCTGCAATTCTTCCGCAATCCGAACACGTTACGACCCGCGTTGGTTCGGCGTATGCCGAAGTTCAACCTGACCGACGCCGAGATTGCCACGCTCACCGATTACATTCTGACGGTGTATCAGTCTCCAAAGGTCGATCAGGAGTCCATACCCAATACTGGCTACTCTTCTGCAGAAGTCGAGCAGGGACGCCAGTTGTTCTATTCGCGGTACGGATGTCAGTCTTGCCATATCGTGGATACCAAGAAAGACAAAGGCTACATCGGGCCGACCCTCTCACAGGCCGGTTCCCGTCTGACGGCAGCCTGGGTCTTCACCTGGCTGAAAGATCCGCAGGGTCTGCGCCCGGGAACGGCCGAACCCAATCGGCACATGAGCGACACCGATGCTCGCGCTCTGACTGCGTTCGTAATGTCGCAGAAGGGCAACGCGAAGCAGGAGGTAGCAAAGAAATGAAACGGGTCTTCCCAATTTGTGCAATCGCAGTCGCGCTTCTGGGCGGCACTGCTTGCTCCCATACGCCTGGGCCAGCTTCATCGGCAAAGCCGACAGCCTACGGAACCGCACTGGTCGAGTCCAGCGGCGGCAAACAAACCGGCGGTGTCGGAGCCGCGCTTGGGCAACCTGTGGTCGTGCAGGTTAATGACGACCAGGGGAACGCAGTCCCGGGCGCACTGGTAACGATGCGCGGTCCGACAGGCGTCGCGTTCGACCCCGCCACGGGGTTGAGCGATTCCAGCGGACAGTTCACCACCAACGTAGCTCTCGGTTTCAGCCCGGCTCGCTATCAGCTCACAGCGACTACGACGACCAAGGCAAGCAAACCTGTCGAGCTCAAGATCGAAGAGATCGGCCTTGGCTACCAGCAAACTTTGGGCAGCCAGCTCAACGATCAGTACTGCGCGCGCTGCCATAATTCCGAGTCCACGCCGGAGCGAGTTTCCAACTACGACAATCTAGAAGTGAAGCCTCATCCCTTCACGGATGGCGATACGCTGAATAAGATGAGCGACGCCGACCTGACTTCGATCATCTCGTTCGGCGGTCCGGCACTGAACAAGTCTCCGCTCATGCCTCCTTACGGCTATACTTTGACGAAAGCGCAGATGCAGGCGCTGATTTCCTATATTCGTACGGTTTCCGATCCGCCTTACGGAGTCCCAGGGGTTGTTCACGTTGAAAAGTAAGCTTTGCATTGTGATTTGCCTGGTATCTTTAAACGCTTTCGCTTCTGGACAAGCGTTAACCCCGGCTGAAGTCAAAAATCCCGCTATGCGCGCTCTGCAGGAGCGCTACTTCCAGCAGTTGCAGAGTGCTGGCGAAGAGATCCGCGCACACGTCTTCCCGTTCCCCTTTTATTGCAGCCGTGTGCTCGACTTGGAACAGGCGCAACAGGAACGTGCCGACCAGCGCTCGATCCGATTCGACAACTACCAGGGTAAGACGGTGATCGAGGTGACCGGAAACTACTTCGCGTCCTACCCGTCGGATATCGACAAGAGTCATCGAGCTTTGAGCACCTTCCAGGATGTTGTCTTACCCATCCTCCAGATTGTCGTGCCTGAACTGCAAGACGTTCCAGAGGCAGATGGATTTGCGATGGAGGTTTCACACCAGGTGCGGGGCAAAGCTTTAGGGACGACCCGGGAGCATCCCGAGAACTTTGTCATTGTCCTGAATCATGATGCGGCGGTACGGCTCGTAAAGGCGCGAACTGATCGAGATCGGCAGGCTGCAATCCTGGAAGGGCAGACCTTTCTGAATGCGGAACCGTTCACCCTTTACTTGAGTGATGCGGCGGCACAAGCCGCTGGCGATGACCCGAAAGGAATGCCCGGTACACGTAAGCAATCGCCTCGTCCTTGGTGGCAGGCGAGGGAGAACGATCCTTCCCCGCCGCTCCGGTCCGCGGCGCGTCCAGCGCCGGAATCCGATCCAGCGGCGCAGCCTGTGCCTTCGCGCGATACCTCCAAGGAAGCGCTGGCCAAGATACAAACTTCGGTTCAGGAAGCCACCGACAAGATCGTGAAGGAACTCGAAGGGCAAGCGGACTTTGTCACGTATGCGCCTCCTACGGTTGTTCCTTTTCGGAAGGGAGCGTATCTGGAGTTTTCTTTGAATTCAAAATTGCCCGCCACGGGTTCGCGTTACAAGCTCGCAGCGCTGGCCTTCGACGATCACGTCGCCCGCTTGATCCGGCCCATGATGGCTCATTTCCAGGGGTATGACGTTGAAATCGATGGTATTGCCTTTAGTACCAATCTTCATGCGGCCACGCCTGGTGCCGCGGGCCCCAAAGCCGAAACGGCCGAAGCTGGTGAAGCGGTGGAATTCTTTCTTCCGATGGAATCTCTGCATTGTTACGAAAACTTCGATTGCACCGGCCAGCAACTAATCAATGCAGGAGTCGTACTCATCAACGGAGAGCGCGTCAGCTTGGATCTGCAAACAGCGGAAGCCGACGCGCACTGAACTGACTCGAGACGGGGCTCGTTCCGAACTAAAAAGCAGGTGCCAGTAGGTGGGCCGTTGCCGGATGGATTGGTATCGGCAATCATCCGTATTTCCATAGGCAGTTCTTTACGAAACAGTGCGCCGAGGCCACCACCAGCCCGACCGCAGCACATGATCCATAAGAGTTTACTCAGCTTAAGTGGCCGTCGGAAGCTCCCGAAATTCATATTTCTGCGCCTACCGAAAACGGGACTCGACGCCACCCGTAACCTCGTGGTTTTACACGGCTTAATGTATTGACAAGCGAATTGGCGCTCATTATACTCACGCCCGGTGGTCATGTTAACTCGATTTAGTAGCGTGAGGAACCCAAAAATGAATTCCAGCTTGCGTCGGATGTCTTTGGCGGTTGCGCTCGTGGCGGTATGCTTTTCGTTCACCACAGCGTTCGCTCAGTATCGAACCTCCATTCAGGGCGTAGTGACTGATAGCACGGGTGCACTCATCACCGGAGCCACCCTCACGCTGACCAATCCCGCCACCAACGAAAAGCAGGTCAGGACCAGCGACGACGCTGGCGTGTTCAACTTCAACGCACTGGCAGCCGCCGCTAGCTTTCGCTTGGAGGTGGAAAAAACAGGTTTCCAGAAGAAAGTTCTCGACCATCTGCAACTCACTCCCGATCAAGCGAACGCTCTCAATGTAGAGCTGGCAATTGGCGCCGAATCGCAGAGCATTACGGTGGATGCAACGACGCAACCTGCGCTGGAGACCGAGACCGCTTCTCTCAACGGGGTCGTATCCGAGAACCAGATTCAGCACCTGCCCTCCTTTGGGCGCGATGTTATCAAACTCTCGCAACTGGCTCCTGGCATTTTCGCCGATGGTTCGCAAGACGGCGGCGGCGGCCAGTATTACAACCAGCCCGGCACGCAGAGCAGCCCAACGCCATCGGGAGGCTCGACCGGAATCTTCGCGACCGAAAACCTTACTCCGGGTTTTTCCAATGGCAACCAAGCTCAGAACAACGGTGTTTCGATTGACGGTATCAGCACCACCAGCGCCGTCTGGGGCGGTGCCACAGTCATCACCCCATCGGAGGATTCCGTCAGCGACGTGAAGATCGTTACCAACAGTTATGACGCGGAGGACGGTCGGTTCACCGGCGCCCAGCTGCAGATCACGTCCAAGACCGGCACCAACGATATCCACGGCAGTCTGTTCTTCACCACCCACCAGCCAAACCTGAACGCTTTCCAGCGTTCTTACGGCGGCAACTCGACGCAGAGAGACGAAAACAAATTCAGTCAGTTCGGTGGCAGTGTCGGGGGTCCGATCTGGAAAAATAAGATTTTCGCGTTCTTCAACTATGAGACGGTGCGCCAACCCCTCAATACCCCACTCGGCTCCGGGTGGTATGACACGGCAGCTTTCGACGCGCTGGCGACAAGTGGGAGTATTGCGTCCACCTATCTCACCTTCCCTGGCAACGCCGTCCTTACCCGCGGTTTCAGTACGGGTAATGATTGTGGACATGCTGGTCTGACCGAAGGCGTGAATTGTGTGACCATCCCAGGCCAGGGGATCAATCTCGGTACGCCGTTAACCGTGGGCTTGGGCAAGCAGGATCTCGGCTACACGGATTCAAACCACCCCGGTTGCGGCGGAGCTGGCACCGGCTGCGGAACCGTGGGCAGCCCCTTCGGCACCACGGCAGATATTGCCAACTACGTCACTGTGAACCCATTCACCTTTACGGCCGTCCAGTACAACGGGCGACTTGACGCGGATGTGACGAGTAAAGACCGCATCGGCTTCGCTATTTATTGGGTTCCCCAGTCCAAAGACAACTACAATGGCAACCGTGGCTATGACATCTTCCATCACCACCAAATCAATGACGCATTCTCGGTGATCTGGAACCACACCTTCTCGCCGACCCTCCTCAACGAACTTCGTGCCAATGCAGCGGGATGGCGCTGGAACGAAATCAAAGATAATCCACAGTCGCCGCTCGGGCTTCCCAATGATGGATTCCTCACCACCGGTAGCATTACTGTGGGAACTTTTGGAGGAAATGTCGGAAGTATCCTGAACCAGTGGACTTATAGTTACAAGGATGTAGCCACCAAAATTATCGGGCGCCAGACCATTAAATTTGGTGGCGAAGCGACTCGCCTCTCTAACGTGAATGCGTGTATCGGCTGCGGGGTTCCGAGCTATGGTTTCTTTAATATTTGGGACTTCCTCAATGATGCGCCGCAACGCGAAGGCTATGTCACCTTCAATCCACACAATGGATCTCCGACCACATTTCGCCAGGATAACCGCGAAAACATCCTCGGTTTCTTTGCTCAGGATGACGTCAAGCTCCGCCGGAACTTGACGGTCAATATCGGCCTGCGCTGGTCCTACTTTGGTCCCCTCTCCGACAAAGGTGGCAACATGTATGTGGCTCACCCGGGCGCGGGAACCAACTACCTGACCGGCCTTACCGTTACCAAGGGAGATTCCTGGAAGGCACAGAAAAACAACTTCAGTCCTGAAATCGGTTTCGCCTGGAGTCCAGCCAAATTCAACGACAAAGTCGTATTCCGCGGTGGTTATGGCCTCAACTACAACCAGGAGGAGCTCGCGATTTCCGGCAATATCAACTCAAATCCCGGACTGAGTATCGGGGAGTATTTGAATTCGGCGACGCCAACCTCAATCGATCCGAGTATTATCTATGGCATTTCGTCGAACCCACACAGCATCTTTGGTTATCAGGCGAACCCTAACTTCATCGTAAACTTTGGCTCGAATGGATTGCCCACCTCGAGTGCTGCCTCTGTCTCGATCTTCCCCAGCACCCTCCCCACCATGCGTGTGCATCACTACTCGTTTGATATGCAATACGATGTGGGCCACAATTATGTCGCCTCGCTGGGATATCAGGGAAGCTTGTCGCGTGACACTTTCTTCCACCAGAACCCGCTTGCTGTCCCTGCCACTCTGGGCTACGCCTTGAACCCGCAGATCAATGGCGGAGACTACTGGGGCGTGAACGGCCATGCTAACTACAACGCGATGCTCGCCGAATTAAAGCATCAGCTCTCGCATCAGTTTATGGCGGATGTGCAATACACCTGGTCCAAGAGCAATGACACCAGTTCCGCGCCCTACTCGGAACAGTTCTACCCCTACAGCCCAAACCTGAACTATGGACCCTCCGACTACAACATCACGCATGCCTTCAAGGCTTTTGGCATGTGGCAGCCTACTTTCTTCCACGGGAGCAACAACTGGGCTGAAAAGATTATCGGCGGTTGGTCGCTGAGCGGCATCTTCAACTGGCACACTGGCTTCCCCTGGAGCCCGACTGTGAACCTTCCCGGCGGGAACCTCTATTGCGGACAGTGCGGTAACAGCAGTGTTTACCCGGCGGCTTACTTGGGCGGCGCGGGTACAAGCACCAGCAACAAAGCATTCGAAGGTAGCGTTAGTTCGAACTATCCAAACGGCGGCGCGGCCTATTTCTCGTCGCCGGTACCGTGTTCGCCGTCTCAAACCACCAATTGTTATGTGGTCTACACCGGCACCGCCTCTGGAACCGCTCTTCCTCCAGTCCCCGGCGTCCGCCGCAACTCGCTTCGCCTACCGGGATACAAGGACGTTGACCTGACCCTGACCAAGGGCTTTGGTTTGCCGAAACTTCCGGTCCTCGGCGAGAACGCCAAGCTCGAACTTCGCCTGGATGCTTTTAACGTATTTAACAACCTGAACCTGAACCCGAACAGCATCTCGAACAACATTGGCAACTCAAACTTTGGCACGATCAGCAGTGCTCTTGCGGCCCGAGTCCTAGTGGTAGGAGCGCGCTTCAACTTTTAAACTCCTTTCCGGAGGCGCGAGAATTTCGCGCCTCCGCTTGCGAGTATTGCCAAAGCTGCCAACGATCTCCTGACGGGGATATCTCGCTGGCAGCTTTTTATTTAGGTTATTCTGGGGTCATGTTGTCGGCGAAATCCCACCGCCCGGGATCCGGGGGACGAATCTGGCAAGTACGACGTGCCCAAGGCCATTCGCCCGAACAGTGTTGAGAGTGAAGTCGGAACCTCGCCGCGACGCTAGTGTCTACTTGTCGGGAGCAGATTGGCCTGCGACCGGCTTGAAACCAGCCTTCTCCATGGCCGTCTGAGCCTCGTGATTCTTCATAAATGTGTTCCAAACGAAGCCCGAGCGCTGATTCTCCGCCATGAGCATGGTCGCGCCCACGTCGATGCCGATGACGTCCGGGTTGTACCACCCGGTGAGCGGATTGAAAACGTCGACAAATCCGTAAGTACCCCATGCGCCCTTGTCGCCGTACCGCCCACGAATGTTGCGCAGTACCGTCATACAGTCAGCGTAAAGAAACGGCAAAGAGCCGCCTGCGGCGCAGGGGACAATGCTGCCGTCGATCTTGCCAAGTTCAGGCGGTCCTCCCCAGGCCGTGTAGCCATGGGCGCTGTCGGAAGCGGTGATGCCCCAAAGGTGATCTGTGTAGTCAGGGAAGCGGTCGTACAGTGACATGCAAAACAGCTTGTGGGCACGGGTGGCTTTCGCGGAATTTTCGAAGAAATCCGCGTGTGCATCGCGCTTGTTCTTGAAATCGAACCACGCCTGCGAGTATTGATGAGTAAAAATGGGATCGTTGCCGGAGATATACTCCAAGCCCTGGTAGTGAATCACAGGTCTCGACCACGCTTCCCACGTCGCCGCTGGTACTGGATGCGTGGGTGAGCCAATGGCGAGAAGATAAATCATCATCAATTCGCAAAAGTGTTCCCAGCGGCCGTCGAGAAAGCCGGATTCCGGCTTCCAGCCCATCGAAAATGTGGGACCGCCATTGAGCATCCACGGCCAGTCCACGCGATTGTAGATCTTGGTAGCCAAATCCTGGATCTCAGGATCGGGAAAATGCTGACGCGTCGTGAGGATGCCACAGAGCAGAAGAGAAGTGTCGATGGAGGAAAGCTCGCACTTATCCCAGCGCTGGCCCGTGTTCATGTCCGTGAAGTGGTAGAAGAAGCCATGTTCGTGCGGCATATCCCGCCACAAAAATTGCAACGTCTTCTTCACGCGATCGACGATTTCAGCAGACTTTCGGTAGGCGCGCTGGTCCGCGATGCACAAGCCGGTAAGGCCGAAACCAGTAGAGGCGATGCTGGCCATTAAGCGCGATTCTTTGACTTTTGCATCTCGGCCATTCAGAAGGGCGCGATCGCGGATCTGGCCGGTGGCCGGGCTGGCCTCATTCCAGAAGAACTCAAAGCTGGCCCGCCCGATCTCGTCAAGGAATTGCTCATCGGGTGCGTCGTAGGGAGCGCCCGGCTCGGTTAAGATCCTGTCGGGGGCACGGCAGGCAATCCCGGCGAGGGGCAAAGACAATACGCCCCAGGCGGACATTTGCAGGAGTTCCCTGCGAGAAAGCTTTGCGTGGGGTAACCTCTCGCCCATGGACATGGCGATCTCCCTATGGAACAATCTCTAAAGTTGCTCCCGAGCCACTCGCCGAGTCGGAGCTGATCCAAATTGTAGCTCGCGCGGCTTCGGCGGCAAACTGGTTCTTGTCGTTCCATAGGGCAAATGCGTCGGGTCCCAAATCGAAGGTCACTCTCTTGGTTTCACCTGGAGCAAGCGCAACTCGCTGGAATCCTTTGAGGGCGCGAACTGGTTGCGCCACGCTCGTGCCTTCGAGCCGGACATAGAGCTGAACGACTTCTTCTCCCGCACGTTTGCCAGAGTTCGTCACGGAAGCGCTGGCCGAGAGAACGTGAGAACCCTTGCCCGCGAGATCCGCATTGAGCGATGGCACCTCGAGCTGCTTGGCGCTGATTTCCGTCGCGCCATACTGATAGCTGGTATACGACAGGCCGAACCCGAAAGGGAATTGAGGGGTATTGAGCTCGTCGATGTAGCGGGATACATATTTCTGCTCGCCCTCAGTCGGCGAGGCCGGACGCCCGGTGCTTAAGGCGTTGTAATAAAGAGGCTCTTGGCCCACGCTGCGCGGCCAGCTCACTACGAGCTTGCCACTCGGCGACGTCTCTCCGTACAAAACGTTCACCAGAGCTGGGCCACCCTGGATTCCCGGAAACCACGCCGCCAGCACCGCGGGCACATGTGCGAAGACCCAAGGGGCGATTAGAGGGCGGCCGCTGCACAGAATCAGGACGACGGGTTTTCCGGTTGCGACGATCGCCTGCAAGAGTTCTTGTTGTCGTCCTGGAAGCCCTGGATTCGAGCGCGACGCCGCTTCCCCGGTCATTTCCCCAGCATTCTCCCCAAGAACCAAAAGAGCGACATCCGCTTTCTTCGCGGTCTCCACCGCGGCCGTGATGTCCTCATCTTTGCCGCCAAGAATTCCTACGCCTTTCGCAACAAGCACGTTGTCAGCCCCAATTCGCTTTGCCAGTGCCGTTTGCAGAGAAACCACGTCCTCGCCTTTTCCGAGGGCTGACCACGAACCCAGCATATTGGCGGCGTCGTCGCCAAGTGGTCCGATAAGTGCGACAGTGTGTACATCCGCGGAGAGGGGAAGCAGGGGCGAGCCAGTGGGACTAGCCGCATTCTTCAGAAGCACGAAGGACCGCTCCGCGGCACTCCGCGCCAGCGTCAAGCTCTCAGGTTGCAGCATTGCCGCAGCTTCGGATTTCTCGTCGGCGTAAGGGTGATTAAAAAGGCCAAGGGCAAACTTCACTCGCAGAACCCGGCGGACTGCCTCGTCGATTGCCGCTTGCGGAACTTGTCCCGACTTGACCAGATTCGCCATGTGATCATGGTAGAGGCTACTCACCATATCGACATCCACGCCTGCCAGAAATGCTTTGCGGGCAGCTGTGGCGCCGTCGTTTGCAATGCCGTGCGAAATCAGCTCGGCGACCGAGGTCCAGTCACTATCTACGACTCCGCGGAATCCCCACTCTTTCCGCAGGACTTGCGTGAGTGTAAACGGATTCGCCGATGCAGGCACGCCGTTGAGCGAATTGAAAGCGCTCATGATCGTAGCGGTTCCTGCTTCCACCGCGGCGTGAAAGGGTGGCAGATAGAACTGCCGAAGGGTATGTTCCGAAATCTCTGTGGTGTTGTAGTCGCGGCCGCCTTCAGCAGCGCCATAGCCCACGTAGTGCTTCACGCAGGCTGCGATGCTGTCCGGCGCATCGAGGCGAGTACCCTGGTAGCCGTGTACGTAGGCGACGGCCATCGCTGATCCCAGAAATGGATCTTCTCCGTTGCCCTCCGCCATGCGGCCCCAGCGGGCATCCCGTGCGATATCCACCATGGGAGAAAACGTCCAGCGGATTCCACTGGCCGATGCTTCCCGGGCCGCTACCCGGGCTGCTTTTTCTACCAGTTCGGGATCCCAGGTCGATGCCAGACCCAGCGGGATCGGGAACTCGGTGCGAAAGCCGTGGATCACGTCCATGCCGAAAACGATGGGAATGTGCAAACGAGATTTCTCGACCGCGATGTGCTGGAACCTATTGACGTCGCGCGCTGCGGAAATATTGAACAGAGCGCCGATCTGGCCCTTCGCGATCATATCGTCGTAGTCGGTGCGGCCAGTGCCCGGGCCCGTCGGCTGGCCAGAGGAATACTGCACAAGCTGGCCAACTTTTTCATCCAGCGTCATCTTGCGAAGGAGTGCCTCCACCTTCGCATCGAGGGATGGGTCGTTGATGCCACCGCGAACAGCAGCGGGAGAGCCGGATTGGGCATGCGCGGTGCTCAGGAAGGATGTCGCGATAGCTAGAAGGACGATAGCTAGAAGAACAAGGGTGGGATTTGTTCTGAACTTCAGCACGTGAGGTGGCTCCGCTTAGCGAGAATCTGACAACGGTGGCTTCAGCCAAACCGGCAGCGTAACGGCTCCTCCTTGCTCACAGAGAATATCGTTATCCTATTAATACTAAACCGATTTAGCTAATTCCAGCGCTAGGCTATCAAATAGGAATCATCGCGGCTTGTCAAGGGCGAAAACAAGGACAGTGAAATTCGAAGTTTCTCGAGTTGTATTTTACCAAGGGAAAATTCCACTTCACCGTTCCGGCACGCTTTGCAACGTTCCAATAGTCTCGGAAACGGTTGGCGTTTGTGCTCGCGCAAAACCTAGGGCAGTGTATACTTCGCCAGTGCCGAAGAAGAAATGGAAAGAGGGTCTCCAAGCTCCAATTCCTCCTCGCAACGACCAGCGCAGTCGTGGTCCTTCGCCGCAAGATCAGCCCATGAGCCAGCGCATGCTGGCGGATCATCTCGGACTTTCCCCCGCCACTGTCTCTCTCGTTCTGAATAACTCTCCGGTGGCCGACGCCATTCCGCAGGAAACCAAAGATAGGGTCTTTGCCGCCGCTCGCGAACTCAATTACCGCCCCAACTTTGTGGCACGTTCGCTGCGCACGCAGCGAAGCTTCATGATCGGCGTAATCGTACCGGAGGTTAGCGAAGGCTATGCCGCGACCGTCATGGGCGGGATTGAAGACCAGCTCCTCGAAGAAGGGTACTTCTATTTGGTTGCCAGCCATCGCCATAAGGCGGACTTGATCGATGAGTATCCCCGCCTGCTTCAAAGCCGCTCGGTGGAGGGCTTGATCGCGGTGGATACGCCGTGGAGCCAGCAGATCGCGATTCCGGTGGTGGCGGTTTCGGGTCGCGGTGAGTCCAGCGGAGTTACGAATATTGTTCTCGATCACGATCGAGCGGCTGAAATGGCGCTTGAGCATCTGTACCACCTGGGGCATCGACGAATTGCGTTTATCAAAGGGCAGGCTTTCAGTTCAGATACCGAAGTTCGATGGAACGCAATCAGGAAAGCTGCTGACCGCCTGAGACTCGAGATTCGTCCCGAACTGGTCGTCCAGCTGGAAGGGGACTCGCCGTCCCCTGAGCTCGGTTACGAAGTCACACATCAGCTACTCGCCAACCGGCAGCCGTTTTCCGCGCTATTCGCTTTCAACGACATTTCCGCTATTGGCGCTATTGGTGCCTTGCGCGAGAGCGGCAATCGCATTCCGGAGGATGTCTCTGTTGTGGGTTTTGACGACATTCAGAGCGCGGCGTTCCAAAACCCTGGGTTGACGACGGTGCGCCAGCCACTGCGACGCATGGGACGGCTGGCAGCTGAAACCGTTCTGCAAAGCATCACTTCGCCCGGTCCGCGAAACGGAGGCCGGCGGATCATGATGGAGCCGGAATTTGTGGTGAGGGCGTCCACCTGCGCCGCTCCCAGCACACGCAAATCAACACGGTCGTAAGCGATCAGCGTATTTCATTTCGAAGATTATCTGGAGTTCCAAAGCCGCGTTCGCGGCAAGCACAGCGCGGCTGCGCCCACGAGCGCGGAATCGGATTTATAGAACGCGCTTACGATCGGGACCTGCTGCCACCGCGGGTTTACAGCCCAGATTTGGAGTCCTTTGCGGATGCGGCCCAGAAGCGACATCATAAGATGTGCGATTCCGCCACCAACCACGATAATTTCAGGTTCAAGAAGATCGATGATGCTGCCCAACCAAATGGCGAAGTGATCGGCAGCCTCACCAAGGACTTCGAGTGCAATTGCGTCTCCTGCTGCCGCTGCCTGCGCAACGTGCTCGGTTTTGACGTTGGCGGCCTTGCCCGCCAACTCAAGAATCTGCGACTGGCGGCGGCCTCGCCGGCTCAAGCGCTCGCGGGCAATCCGTGCGATGGCGGTGCCAGAAGCATACATTTCAATGCATCCGCGCTTTCCGCATGCGCACACAGGCCCACGCAGGTTGATGGTCATGTGGCCGCCTTCGCCTGCCGCACCCGTGCGTCCCCCATAGACGCGGTGCTGCAACACCATTCCCGTTCCAATTCCGGTTCCCATGGAAATATAGAACACGTTGCTATAACCCGCTCCTGCGCCCCAGGCAGCTTCTGCTATGGCAGCGACATTGGCATCGTTGGCCAAGTGGGTTGGCTTGCCGTAAAGTTTTTGAATTTCTTGCGCGAGCGGAAAATTGCGCCAGCAAGGAAGATTGGTAGCGCTCAGCAATATACCCTGGGAGGTGTCGACCCAGCCCGGTACACTAATTCCGATTGCCTGAACGTTCTTGGCCTGTCGGTCGCGCAGGACGGTGTCGATGGCTCGGGTAACGGCGCGGAGCCCGTCTGCGGCGGTTTTCTGCGTGACCATGCTCGCTCGCGCCGAGACCAAGACCTTCCCGCTCGCAGTCACCAGTCCGGCAGCAACCTTGGTGCCTCCAATGTCGACGCCGAGAAACAGTCCTTTCGATTTCGTCATAGCGTTTGTTTCGACAGCCAATCAGGCCGGATTGACGCTTCCAGTGCTGCTCAGTTCCCGCGACATCTGCAATGCGCATCCCGTTGCCACAGCCACGAGAAGGATGCCCAACACCCAGTGCCCGAGGAGCAGTTTTCCAACTCCAAATAGAGCGCTATAGGTCATGATGCAGCCGAGGGCCCAGCACCAGAGGTTGCGGCCCAGGTCGCGTGTTTGCGGTACCTCCGGCGCAAGCGCGGCAATCGGCTGCCATCCGCTTGCGTGAGGCCGCACCTTCCGATAAAACGAGAGCAAGGTTCGTTCCGGTTCCGGAGCAGTCAATAGTGTCACGACAATCCACACCAGAGTGGTAATCACCGTTGTCGTGATCGCTGTCTTCGCGAACACGACAGGGCCGGATCCGACAAAAGGCTCGGGGCGATTCAAGATGCTTACCCACAAGCCTTTCCACATAAGTGTGAGTGCAACCACCAGGGCTGTCCCCATGGCGGAGATCTCGCTCCAGGCATTGATACGCCACCAATACCACCGCAACAGGTAGACGCTCCCGGTCCCAGCTCCGAGACCAAGAACGAATTCCCAGCCTGACCGAATTGACGCCAGTTGGGCCGCGACATAGCCCGTTGCCACGACGAGAAGCAGGGTGACGATCTGCGAGATGCGGACGTAGTGAGACTCCGTCGCACCTTTCTTCAGGAAGCGGCGATAGAAATCTTCCACCAGGTAGGAGCTTCCCCAGTTCAACTGCGTCGCAATCGTCGACATGAAGGCTGCGAGAAATCCAGCGAGGATTATGCCTCGCAAGGCGTGGGGAACGTGCTCATTCACAATCAGCATGTAGCTGGTTTCGGGATGCGCCAGGCCTGGATAGAGGATGATGGCAGCGAGCGCGGTGAAGATCCAGGGCCACGGCCGCAATGCATAGTGCGCGATGTTGAACCACAAAACTGAGAACAACCCTTGGCGCTCATCGCGTGCGCTAAAAATGCGTTGCGCGATGTATCCGCCGCCACCTGGCTCGGCTCCCGGATACCAGAAGGCCCACCATTGCAAGCCTAACTGCACCATGAAACCAATGACGGGTACCGTCCATAACGCTTCGGTCGCCCAGCCACGCGAGAAATCTGGCAAAAACGCCAGCGGATCTGCCCCACCATTTGCTGCACGCAGCGCATCAAGCTTTGTCGTGAGCGCTCCGAGACCGCCCACTGCCGACACGGCATAGAAAGCTACAGCGATTACGATTCCCATCTTCAGAACGAACTGGAACAAGTCTGTCCAAAGAACGCCCCACAACCCGCCGATCGAGACATATATGCCGGTGAAGGGGATTAGAAAGAAGATGCAGACAATGAGGGCCTTCCCTTCGACCCCGGAAAATGCGGCCCCGAAGATCCCGCTGAGGAAGTTGGAGAAGGCGCCGAGCCAAGGCCAGCTTTCCATGGTCGGTCCCAAGGTTGTGGCGACGATGTTGGTCATGGCTTTGGTGACCCATCCGAGGATCAGACAGTTCATCATCAATCCGAGATAGACCGAACGGAATCCGCGCAGGAAAGCTGCCGGTTTGCCGGAGTAGCGCATTTCCGCGAACTGAACGTCTGTTATCAACTCGGAACGGCGCCACAGGCGGGCAAATAGAAAAACGGTCATCATGCCGGAAGGCAGGAAGGCCCACCAGATCCAGTTGCCTGCAATGCCCTGCGTGTAAACGATTCCGGCGACGAGCAATGGCGTATCGGCGGCAAAAGTCGTGGCCACCATGGAGGTGCCGGCCAGCCACCAGGAAACGTCACGTCCTGAGACGAAATAGTCTTCCGTACTTTTGCCAGAGCTGCGGCGGAAGTACAGGCCGAGAAGCAGGGTGATGAGCAGATAGCCGACGATCGCGGACCAATCCAGAAGGTTGAATATCATGGTTGAGGGCTCGAATTGATGGAACGGAGCAGCTTGCCGGATAAGGGGCTTGCTGTCAAATCTGGCTCCCGCTTGGGATTTTAAGTCGGACCTATGCTACCAGACGGAAACCAGCTCCTGAAGGAAGTTCGCGTTTTTCCGATTGCCGCAATCGAAAACTTGGATTGCCGGAACTTCGCCGGGAAGATAGAGTTGAGTAGATATGAAGCGAACGAGCCAAGGGATGCGTGTGGCTATGTCACACACCATGATTATGGGTAAGCGAATTACCAACCCGTTGGCCGAGGGGCACGATTGAGCTAGTCATCTCCCAGAATCGCTCAAGCTTACCCACCGCCAAGGAAATGACTGGCGAGTGGGTTTTGTTTTGTAAGGGCACGATGACGGGGTTGGGGCATCGGCTGGTTCAGACTCGACAGGAAAGGCGCAGCATTCATGGTCGTCATGAAATTTGGCGGAACATCGGTGCAAGATGCATCCGCGATCGAACGCGTGGCAGAGATTGTACGAAGCAGGAGCGCGCAGCATCCTGTCGTCGTCGTGAGCGCGTTTGCGAAGGTTACGGACCAGCTTGTGCTCATGGGGCAACAGGCCGTCGCGGGGGATTCGGAAGCGGCATTGCAACTCCTTGGCACACTGCAGAAGCGGCATTCCGATACCGCCGAGCAATTGTTGGGGCCTTCGGCTGTGAAGAAAGTCAAGGCTAAGTTGGACGCCACCTTTGCCCATGCAGAGGCTTTTCTTCGCGGAGTCGCAGCCATCCGAGAATTCTCTCCGCGCAGCAGCGACCAACTGCTTTCCTTCGGCGAATTGCTATCGAGCGAAATCGTTGCGGCAGCCTTGGCTGTGCGGGGACTTGATACGATCTGGGTGGATTCGCGGGAATGCGTTGTCACCAGTGCGCGGCACACGCACGCGCTGCCGCTGACCGACGAGACGCGAGCCCGGACACAAGAGAAGCTTGGGGCGCTAATCGCGAAGGGGAAAATCCCGGTGATGGGCGGTTTCATTGCGGCTACGCCCGAAGGGGTCACCACGACCTTAGGACGCGGTGGGTCGGATTTTTCCGCCGCCATAGTAGGGGCTGCCTTGGATGCCGATTCGATCGAAATCTGGACTGACGTCGAAGGTATGATGACAACCGACCCACGGATTTGCCCCGACGCACGCACGATTCGAGAAATCAGCTTTAATGAGGCTGCAGAATTGGCCTACTTTGGCGCGAAAGTCTTGCATCCGGCAACGTTGCTGCCAGCGATTCAAAAGAATATTCCGGTTTACGTCCTGAATTCGGGGAATTTGAAGAGCAAGGGTACACGCATCACGGCGCATGCACCGCGCGGTCGCGATACCTTTCGAGCCATTACTGCAAAGACCGGCGTTACCCTGGTGAACGTCGTGGCTTCGCGCGGTGTTATGGTCCACGGGTTCCTGAAGTCGGTGTTCGAGGCGCTGGATCGATACGCGGCATCGGTGGATCTGGTTGCGATTTCAGAAGTCAGCATGTCGTTTACGATGGACTCGAAGCGCCTGCCTGCGGCATTGGTGGCGGATTTGGAACGGATTGCGGATGTCACTTGCGAGAATCAGCAGGCGATTGTTTGTCTGGTTGGGGAAGACATCCATGGCAAACCGGGCATAGCCGCCAGCGTGTTCGAGGCCGTAGCCGCTGCGAAGGTGAATATCCGGATGATTTCGCAGGGGGCCTCCGAAATCAATATCAGTTTTGTAATTCAGGAGAGCGACGTGCCACGAACCGTCCGTCAGCTCCACGGGCGCTTCTTTGGGCCGGCCGAAGTGGCTCAGGCAGCCGCTGCGGGCGGGAAACGTGGCGGAAAGAGTCGAAAGGCTAACTAGGCTCACGATGACACTCACAGCTTCAAAGAAATCGCCAAAACGTGAGCCTGCTGTGTCGGGAGGACCCCAGGGGTCGACGAAGTCGGCAATCTGCAAAGTTGCGATTCTCGGTTTCGGCACGGTTGGGAGTTCCGTCGCTAGAATTCTCGCCGAACAGAAACACGCTCCTCTTCGCTTGACTCACATCTACAACCGCAACATTCGCCGGAAGAAGGTCGACTGGTTGCCCGCGAACGTGCAGTGGACCGAGGATATCAACGACATTTTCGAATCCGATGCGGACGTAGTTGTTGAGGTTATGGGTGGCCTCAAGCCGGCGGAAGAGTGGATTCGGCGCGCCTTGAACGCTGGGAAGTCCGTCGTGACAGCGAACAAGCAATTGATCGCGCGCTCCGGGCCAGAACTTACGAGGCTGGCCGCCAAGATGAAACGTCACATTGCATTCGGTGCGTCCGTGGCGGGTGGCGTGCCTGTGATTTCTGGACTGCAGGAGGGATTGGCAGGCGACGAGTTGTTCAAGATCCACGGCATCCTGAACGGGACTTGCAACTACATTTTGAGCCAGATTGAAGCGGCAGGCACGGAATTTAGCGACGCTCTGGCCGCAGCGCAAAAACTGGGTTTTGCTGAAGCGGATCCAACCGATGATCTTGAAGGTCTCGATGCGCGGGCTAAACTGGCAATCCTGGCGCGGATCGGGCTTCGCAGCTACGTGCCGCCTGAGTCGATCTGTTGTCGTTCAATTCGAGGTATTGAGCCTGTGGATTTTGATTATTCTGGCCAGCTCGGCTTTACGATTCGGCAAATTTCGCGCGCCGAGCTGAATGGTAAGCGCTTGCTGGCAACGGTTCGGCCCGCGCTGGTTGCTTTGACGTCGCCTTTGGCGCGCGTCCAGGGAAGCCAGAATCTGGTGATGGCAACTGGGAAATTTGGCGGGGAAACTGTGTTTGGTGGACATGGGGCAGGCGGACATCCAACGGCGGTGGCAGTCGTTTCCGATATTGTCGCCATTACCAGAGTGGAACAGGGCAAAGTTCACGATTCCGTCGAAATGCCGGAATCTTCCCCCAGCGTGAGCGCGGACTTCACGGCTCGCCACTACCTTCGGTTTACGGTGAAAGATCGTCCGGGCATCATTGCATCTTTGGCCAAAATTTTTGGTAAGTGCGGCATCAACATTGACTCGCTGCTGCAAAAGCCTGGTTACCTGAAGTCGAGTTTGCCCTTTGTCATCACGCTCGAAGCCTGTCCAACTTCGGCGCTGGACAAGGCTTTGGCCCAGATTGCCAAGCTGGATTTCCTGGTCAAGCCTTGCCTGGACTTACCTATCCTGGATTGAATCGAGCGCAATGATCACACTTTCGGACATTGAAGCGGCCGCAACGCGCATTCGCGATTCCATTTATCTTTCACCCTGCCCGCGCTCCGAGGCGTTCTCCGGGCTGACCGGGAGCCAGGTTTATCTCAAGCTGGACAACCAACAGCGCACTGGAGCCTTCAAAGAACGTGGCGCGCTGAACAAGCTGCTTACACTGACCGAAACTGAGAGGGGCCGTGGCGTTATTACGGCTTCTGCAGGTAATCATGCGCAGGGTCTGGCATATCACTCCGGACGGCATGGTATTCGGGCGCAAATCGTGATGCCGCTCACCACGCCGCTTACAAAGGTCTCCGCGACTCGGGGATATGGGGCCGATGTCGTACTGTATGGGGCCAATTATGATGAGGCGTATGAGGAGGCGGCACGGCGCGCTGGCCTGGAAGGTCTCACATTCGTCCATGCTTTTGATGATGATGCCGTCATCGCGGGCCAAGGTACCCTTGGGCTCGAAATCTTGCAGCAGCAGCCCGAAATCGAGGCCGTGGTCGCGCCGATCGGCGGCGGCGGGTTGATTGGCGGTATAGCGTGCGCCATCAAAGAAACGAATCCCAAGTTGCGCGTTTTCGGTGTGCAGCCGGCGCGGCTTCCCTCGATGAAGGTGGCTCTGGCCGAAGGTAACCCTGTGACTCTGAGTCCTGCGGCCACCATCGCCGACGGCATTGCGGTGCGACGATCCGGTGATCGCACTCTGCCGCTGGTCCAAAAATATGTGGACGACGTGGTCACAGTCGACGAAGAAGAAATTGCCAATGCCATTCTTCTCTTATTGGAACGAGAAAAGACCCTCGCCGAAGGAGCCGGGGCCGCCGCCATGGCTGCATTGTTGAATCACAAGTTGCCGCTAGCCGGAAAGAAAGTTGTTGCGCTGGTGTGCGGCGGCAATATTGATGTGACTTTGCTGTCTCGCATCATCGAGCGGGGCCTGGTTAAAGATGGCCGGCTGGTGCGTTTGCGTGTGCACCTTCCCGACTATCCCGGAGCGCTCAATCAATTGACCGCAATCCTGGCGCAACACCGCGCGAATATCGTTGAAACCAGCTATGACCGTACGTACTATGGTGTGAATCTTGGAGAGACCGCGATCGATATTACGATGGAAACACGCGGCCCGGACCATATTGCGGAGCTACTTTCCGCTCTAAGCGCCGGTGGGTATGTGCACGAGAGAATTTCGTAGGCACAGGGGTTCCTTCTCCGTCGTTTCGCGTTACTTCTTGAGTTTGAAGACGTCGGACGCCGCGATCAGTTCGCCTCGATCATCGATCACGTAAATGCCTGCCGAGGAGCGGCCGTGTGCGAGCAGTGTGTTCGCCGCAACGCGAAATGTAATCTGAGTCACATCCGAGGTGCACCCAGTGAACTGACGCCACTCAGAAGGTGCGCCTATCTCCGGTACAAGTTGCGGTGTGTCCTTATCGCGCAATTGTAGAACGACCTCCACGGCTCCGCTCAAATTGCTGCAGCGCAAAGGAATTAGGACTTCGGCGCCGTTGACGTCTTGTTTGCGAGTGACAGGCTCTCCTGTGGAAACAACAATGGGCGGGCTTCCTCCGGGAGAATCGGACATTTCAGGCCAGAGCCGCTCATATTCATGCCCGGCCGAAGCATAAATCGTGCGCAGCACCTCTTCACGCAAACTCCATTCGGGGTGGCGCGCATCGAATGTCGAGCGCTTGGTCTCCACGGCGTGGGCACGAAGCAGACTAAGCAGAGATAACATGAAGTCGGGATGGTAGCCGGCACGCGCCATGAGCATGAGGCCTTCCGTATCCGCGCTGATTTCCATTTGTCTCGAAAATGTGGACGATAAGCGTGCCGAAGTCGCCGGATCCACCCACGCACCTGGCGTGCCCAACTCCCCGACGACCAGCAGATTATCGTTGCGCATCGACCTTTCGTAAAGGTAGCGACGCGCCCAGTCCCGATGCAGAATGTGTGCGACCTCATGGGAGAGAGCTGCGGCCCAGAGTCCAGGCTGGGACCCAAGAAGCTGCGCTAGAGAACGGTCCACGTAGATCGTTCCATCGGGCGAGGAGAAAGCGTTGAGCTCTCCTGCTCGCTTGGCGATCCGCAACTCCCATGCCACGGAGGGCGACTTTGGGAGCGCCTGTTCAACGAGATGCTGCAGCACGCGTATTCCGATTGCGGAAGAACCGGTAGGTTCTTCGCTTTCGCGCAACAGTGCCGGGCGAAGACGCGAGGCTACTTCGCGATCCAGCGTGAAATTTGTTGGAACGTCAATGGAAGGAAGCAGCTGCGCGTGAATCGCCGTGAGGTTCAACGCGGAAAGCGACAGGAGGACGCAGAACAGAAGCGATTTGAGGTTGTGCACAGGAGCTCCTTGGAAAGGGCCCTCTATGACTCGAATTGTAACATGACATTAACAATTCATTCGCTAATTCATCGCCAGCGCTGCGGCCTATGCGTTGCGTGCTCGCAGGTAGCGTTGGAGTGCATCCTGCCAGAAAGGAATTTCGACGTCGTAGCTTCGCAGGCTCGCGTCAGAAAGGACAGAAAAGGCTGGGCGCCGGGCGGGACGAGGAAACTCCGCAGTCGCAATAGGTTCGATTAGAGTTACCAGGTTCTCCGCTGCGAGAGTCGCCTTGGCAAACTCATACCAGGAGCAACTTCCGCGATTGGTGGCGTGCACAATACCGCGCGCCTGCCTCTGGATAAGCTGTGCGATTGATTTGGCCAAGTCGGCGGTATAAGTCGGGCATCCTCGCTGGTCGTCGACAACACGAATGCTGGGCTTAGCTTTTGCGAGGCTTAGCATCGTGTCCGGGAAACACTTGCCCCCATTTCCAAAAAGCCAGGATGTTCGCACGATGCAGCAGTCAGGGAGAATTTCCAGCAGTCGTTCTTCGGCTTCGGCCTTGGAACGTCCATAGATGTTAATCGGATTGCGGCGATCGTCGATTTCGTAGGGCGCGGTCTTCGTTCCGTCAAACACGTAGTCGGTGCTGACGAAAAGCAATCGCGATCCGGCCTGCAGCGCCGCATTCGCGACATGGATAGCGCCGTCTCGATTCACCGCGAGCGCTTTCTCCGGGTCTGCTTCGCAGCCATCTACATTTGTGTAGGCAGCTGACAGAACGATCCATTCGGGCTGGGTCCTTTGTACCAATTGAAGAACTCGCGATGCATCGCGCAAATCGGCATCGCGAGAACCCACGCCGGTAACTTCGTGCTTTGAAAAGGCAGGAACCAGATCCTGGCCCAGCATTCCGGTAGCGCCGAAAATTAGAACGCGCATGGCTGTTGTTCCAGTCTCGCTACTCGAACACTTCTGCTTCCTGCAAGAGACGGCCTTGTTGGTCTTTCATGGAGAGGATAGGAGCCCCATTCAACTTCCAGTCGATTTTGAGAGCGGGATCGTCCCAGGCTAGCGTGCGCTCGTCCTCCGGAGAATAGAAATCAGTGGTTTTGTAAAGCACGTGAGCGGTTTCGGAAACGACGCGAAAGCCATGCGCAAATCCGGCGGGAATCCACGCCATGCGCTTATTGTCACCCGACAAAACGAACGTTTCGCTAAGGCCAAAAGTGGCCGACTTCCGTCGCAGGTCCACAGCGACATCCAGAATTTCGCCGACAACAGCGCGGATCAACTTGCCTTGTGTATGTCGAACTTGATAATGCAATCCACGAAGGGTGCTGCGAACCGAGAACGAGTGATTGTCTTGTACGAATTCTTCGGGGATACCCAGTTCGACAAACTTCCGCCGATTGTAGCTCTCCAGGAAGAAGCCGCGATCGTCGCCCATGACCTTGGGTTCCAGGAGCAACACTCCGTCAAGCGTGGTTTGTGTGGCCTTCATACGGTGACTAGAATACCCGCTCGTTGAGCAATTGCAGAAGATAGGCCCCATAGCTGTTCCTCAGAGCGGTGCCGAGCTTCTCGAGTTGCTGTGCTGAAATGTAACCATACCGGTAAGCGATTTCTTCGGGGCAGGCGACTTTCAGCCCTTGGCGGCGTTCGATGGTTTGGATGAAAAGAGATGCTTCCAGCATGGAGTCGTGGGTTCCCGTATCGAGCCAGGCCATTCCGCGGCCCATTACTTGGACATTCAACTGGTTTCGCTCGAGGTAGGCTCGGTTGACGTCGGTAATCTCCAACTCGCCCCGGGCGGAAGGCTTCAGCGACTTCGCGATGCTCACGACCTGCTGATCGTAAAAGTAGACTCCTGTGACGGCATAGCGGGATTTCGGCTGCCTGGGCTTTTCTTCCAGGCTAATAGCTCGTCCGCTCGAATCAAATTCCACCACGCCGTAGCGTTCCGGATCCTGCACAGGATAAGCAAATACCCTGGCACCATCTTGCGCTTGCGTCGCCGCGAGCAGGTCCTTGGCAAGATCATGCCCGTGGAAAATGTTGTCCCCAAGAACGAGGCAGCTGGGAGACCCGGCCAAAAATTTCTCTCCGACAAGGAAGGCCTGCGCAATCCCTCCCGGGTGTTCCTGCACCACGTATTGCAACCGCAGGCCGAATTGGCTGCCATCGCCGAGTAACTGCTCGAAGCGCGGCGTATCTTGCGGCGTCGAGATTAGAAGAATGTCCCGGATGCCCGCCAGCATCAGTACGGAGAGCGGGTAATAAATAAGAGGCTTGTCGTACACCGGCAACAGACTCTTGCAAACCACGTGCGTCACGGGATAAAGTCGGGTGCCGGAACCGCCCGCGAGCAGTATGCCTTTGTAGGAAGTGCTGTGTGGGAGCGTCATCTTAAGGATTCGTAAGCTCTATCTTTGCATGATTAAAGGGAATACTGCTTTGCGACCCACTCGCGATAAGCTCCAGTTGTAATGTTGCGCACCCATTCGTCATGGTCAAGATACCACTGGACGGTCTTGCGCAGGCCGCTGGAGAAAGTTTCCTTTGGATGCCAGGCAAGCTCGCGTTCAATCTTGCGCGAATCGATGGCATAGCGCCGGTCGTGGCCGGGTCGGTCCTGCACGAAGCGGATCAGATTGCGATGGGGTACAACGGAATCGTTGGGCCGAAGTTCGTCTAGAACGGCGCAGAGCGTTTCGACCACGTTGAGATTCTTCTGCTCGCTGCGCCCGCCGATGTTGTAGGTCTCACCGACCTTCCCACGAGCGAGGACGGTGCGAACTGCATCGCAGTGGTCCCCCACAAAAACCCAGTCGCGAACGTTCTGGCCATCGCCGTAGACAGGAAGTGGCTTGCCAGCGCGCGCATTCAGAATCATGAGCGGAATCAATTTTTCGGGAAATTGTCGTGGTCCGTAATTGTTGGAGCAGTTAGTCGTGAGCACCGGTAGACCATAGGTGTGATGGTAGGCGCGGGCCAGGTGATCAGAAGCCGCCTTCGAGGCCGAGTACGGGCTGTTAGGGGCGTAAGCCGTACCTTCGTGGAAGGCTGGGTCCGCTGGCCCGAGGGAGCCGTAGACCTCGTCAGTCGAGACGTGTAGAAAGCGAAAGTGCTGTTGCTCGGAAGCTGGCAATCTCGACCAGTGAATGCGGGCTGCTTCCAAGAGGTTAAGTGTGCCGTTCACATTGGTACGAACGAAAGCCTCCGGCGCATGGATCGAGCGGTCGACGTGGCTCTCCGCCGCGAAATGGATAATGGCTCGAGGTTGATGCTCGGTAAGAAGCTGCTGCACCAGATCGCGATCCCCGATATCGCCATGGGCGAAGCAGTACCTCGGATCCTCAGCGAGGCCCGCCAAATTTTCTGCATTTCCTGCGTAGGTCAGCAAATCGAGATTCACGACACTTTCAGATTCATCCGCGAGCCATTGCAGGATAAAGTTGGAGCCGATGAACCCGGCTCCGCCTGTGACGATGATCTTGTTTTGCATGATTGTGGATGGCAAGTGATCCTAGGCACTTTTTTGGGGTGCCCAGCCTCAACAATCAAAACACTATTGCCATCTGTTGCACAAGGGGATGGAACTGTCGGTTCCGGTGGGCCGCTACTCAGGGCGCGTTGAGACGATTGATCTGATTCGAATCCAAAGCGGCAGTGGAGCTCCCCTGCAGCACGATCGCCGGGAGGTTCTGTCGGGTGCCGTTGCCTGTGAGCCGATTGCCGGACGCCCAATTCTTCTGATTCGGATTCGCATCTTTGATAAGAATGCCAGCGCCGTAGGCAGAATCAATCACGTTATCCTCGATACCCGACTTTTGTATGAAGAGCAGGGCGACTCCCGCCGTAAGCTCTCCACCCTGTCCGCCTCTCAGGCATCGGTTGTGCTCGACGTGAACGTTGTAGGTCGAGTCTGGGAAGTCCACGCTGTGGACCACGATGTTGTATTCGCGGTCAAGATCGGCGTCGTTGTCGCGGATCAGGATGTCATGGCTGTCTTTCACGTCGATGGTGTTCTCTCCATTGCCGCCGCCACGGTTATGGATAATCTCACCGTAGGCCGAATGCCAAACCGTGATGGCGTCTTCGCCCGAGGGATCGAGAGTATTGTTGTCAATCACGAAGTGCGAAACGCCGCCGACGAGGTAGATGCCCCAGTGGTTCAAGTGTTTGGGGAATGGCGTGAAATGGTTGGCCTGGACGTGGAGCCCTGAAATGGTCCCCGTCTTCGTGTTGGCATAGACGCCGGCGGAAGCGTCGCGGCCAGGGACGGCTTCGTCGGTCTGTATGCTGCAATTGTGGATCGTGATGTCTTCCACCGTAGCCGACCACGAATACACTCGGACTCCTTCCAGCACATGCTGGAACTCAAGCCCACCGTAGATGATGTGGCTTTGTTCGTTGTTGTCGACGGCGACATCGCGGACTCGGCGGGCTCGCTCGTCTTTGCGCTGGACGGGGATTCCATTCTCGCCAACTTGATCATCCTCGCCGTCAAGGATGGGGCGGGTGCCTTGGCCGTAGCTTGTAAATATGATCGGAGATTCCTCTGTGCCCGAAGATCGCGGGCGGAGTTCCTCCGGCCATGATTCGCTGGAATGGAACAGAACTCGGTCGCCGGGACGAAGCATGGTTCGATTCACCCGAGCAACGGATTTCCAGGGAGTTTTCGGCGACATCCCGTCGCTGGTGTCATTTCCGGTCTTCCGGCTCAAGTAATAGTCAGTGGCGTGGCATGCGCAATTCGAGAGAAAGAGAACAAGACCAATCCACCGGGTCCAGTTGCAGGTGCGAGTTTTGTTTTCAGGCTGCATCTTGCTCCTTACGGGCGGCTGTGGCAGTCGCAGGTTGAACGGCAGGTGTCCTTGTCCGCTCGAGAGCGCTGATATACGAACGTTCAACCGCCTCGGCGATCCACGGCCACAGGTAAGACTCCTGCACCCGCAGGCGTGCCGCCTCACCCGCTAACTGGCGCATCTCCGGATCGGCCCACAGCATTTGCAGCATGCGTTCCAGGTCGGAGAGGTTGCCGTGTTGGAACGTAAATCCGACTCCATCGACTAACTCGCGGTTCTCCGGTATGTCACTGGCCAGGACGCAGACTCCGGCCGCCATCGCATCCAGAAGTGCCAGGGATAAGCCTTCGAGGTCGGATGGCAGTACAAAGATCGCTGCATTGGTGAGGAGTTCTTGCAAGGCATCGCCGGATAACCAGTCAATGAACTTGACGCGGTCGCCGGCCAACTGGCGTAACTTTGCGACGTAATCATCTGAATGGCTGGAGCCGCCCGCGAGGACAAGTCTGGCGTCCTGCGGAAGGCTCTCGAAAGCCCGGATCAGCAGGTCGCAGTTTTTCTCCGGCGAAAAGCGTCCCATAAATAGAACGTAACCATTTTCTTCAAGTCCCCAACGCGACAGGTGGGGCCCGCGAAGGCGTGGCAGGATGTGAGTGCCATTGGGAATGAAACAGGTCTCGGTCCCGTGAACTCGACGAAAATATTCCTGCAGCGTGCGGGAGACGACGACGGTGGCGTCTGGCAGCGTTGCGGATGCGCGCTCGCCGAGACGCAACACAGCCGATGAGAAGCGCCCCCACTTCTTGCGCTGCCAATCAAGGCCTTGTACGGTGACCACCGTGCGGGCTCCGAAGAGGCGAGGGATCCACGAAAACAGTGCTGGACCAAGTGCATGAAAGTGTACAATATCGTATTTCTCCCGGCACACGTGGAGGGTGCTGAGTGCGGTGTGCACGATCGTGTCCAGGTGTTTGGTGCGTAGCGTAGGCAGCCGGACAAGCCGCATCTTCCGGTAATGCGTCTGGTCGGGCGTGAAATAGTTCCGACAGTAGATCGTTACATCGTGCCCCATTTGGGCGAGACGGCTACCGACCTCTTCGTAGTAGGTCTCGATGCCGCTGTATTGCGATACCACTCCGCGACCACCGATGAATGCGATTCGAAGAGCCGGGGCGGGGACGGCGGGTAGGGTCACGCATGTCTTCCTCACTGGCTGGGCTACCTTGGTGTAGATCCGCAGCAGAGCTTCGTAGTGCAATTGCGGGGAATGATGTGCGCGAACCCTTTCCAGACCCGCTTCTCCCATTGCTTGGGCGACGGCGGGTCTGGCGTGCAGGAATTGGATCGCGGAGGCGAGTTGAGCAACGTCACCGACCTTGTAAAGCACTCCAGTTTCTCCTTTGAGAACGAGCTCGCGACGCGACCCGAGATCGGACGCGATGACGGCGCGTCCCTGCGCGTAAGACTCGAGAATGGTTTTCCCCAAAGTCTCGTAGGCGTGGGATGGGAGTACCGTGAAGCAAGACTCGCCAATGAGGCGGTCTAGACTGCTCCCGTCAATATGGCCGAGGAACTGGATATCCCGCAGGTTTAACCGCCGCGACAGTGCTTCCAGATGGCCGCGCATCGGCCCGTCTCCAGCAACCTGGAGACGGATTCCGGGGCAAAGGTGCATCGCGTGCAACAGATCCGCGACGCCCTTCTCCTCCGAAAGGCGCCCAAAGTAGAGGACAGGCGCGTCGGGTGCGGGCGTTGAAGGTGGTTTTGTCGGGAGCCGCTGAAAGTGCGGCAAGACCTCAATAGCGCGGGGATCCCAGCCGCTTTGCACCATCTTGTCGCGCACAAATTCTGTGGGGGCGAGCAACAGGTTCACACACTTGCGGTAGGTCTTCAGCCACTTGTGAGCGTAGGCCTCAGCTGCGAGAACGGCTGCCGCTGCCCTACCTTTGGCGTAACAGCCCTCTGCGACTACATTCCAGAAGCTGCCCTTGGCGCAGCGTTCGCACGGCTCTCCCGCAGAGACCAGATTGTACGTGGGGCACAGCATCTTAAAATCGTTCAGGTGGTAGATAACGGGGACACCCTGTCGCCGGAGTTCCCAGAGAATCGAAGGCGAAAGCTAACTCCAGGGTATCGCTCTGTTGGATGTGATAGAGCTGATTCCTCGTTCCCTGAAGCCCCGCTCCTGGCGACTCCGGCCCCGAGCCGGTTTTTGTCTCCCCGTTTGCCAGGGATTTCGGGCTCGCCTCCACCTTTGCCTCTCGCTGCGCCTGGGCGTTGACCTGGCTCAGCGAAATCAAGACTAGAAATACGAGTTGAGCAATGCGTCTCATGTGGCGGACACTCAACGTAAAACCAATTCACAGACGCAACAAGGCCAGTAAAGTTCCACCTACTGGCGTGGAGGTGGCGAGGTTTCGGCGCACTGCTGCCCGAAGTTCGGCACATTGATATCCGGTCCCATGCCAGATGGGCTCGGTTGCTTACGACATGGCGGTGCCGACAGCACAATACCTCGAACGTGCTCCACTACTGACTGTGTATGCACGAAAGTAGAGTATTGTCTCCGGAGAAATGTCGCACTTCGGAATAGTTTGTGCATCGGAACGCAGTTCAATTTCAAAACGGGAAATGTTTTTCCTAAGAAAAAGCAAAATATTTCAGTTTTCGTTTCTCGGATTGCGACACCTGCACTAGCATCGGGTCACTCCAGTCAAATAGAGGTGTTCTCAAGTGCCACTCTCGGATACTGTTTTCCAGCCAATTGAAGTTCTGGTCGCCGATTCTAGCCAGATGCAATCTGAACTCCTAACCGGCGCGTTGCGCCGTCGGCCCGATCTAAAAATAAGTGCTTGTGAAATGGATGCCGACGCTATACTTCGCTGGCCGAAGCTCGTGCGCGGCGGTGTCATTCTGCTCAACCCCGCGCACTTCGACGAAGCCTGCTTCGTCACCATTCGTCGGGTCCACGCCCTGTTCCCGCAGGTCCCCTTGATTTTGCTGGGCGATTGCTACGACCGGGACGTCGTGGTCAGCGCTTTCCGAAGCGGCGTGCGCGGAATGTTCTGTTTCGCGGAAACGTCTCTGCGGTCACTCTGCAAATGCATCCACGCCGTCCGCGATGGACAGGTCTGGGCCAACACCCGGCAGATTCACTTCCTTCTGGAGCAGGTTTGCCAGGTGCCGTCGTTGCGTGTGCTGAACGATTGCGGGCACAGCCTGTTGACGCCGCGCGAAGAGCAGGTTGTCGCGCTGGTGTCCGAAGGTATGAGCAATCGGGATGTCTCTCATGAACTCAGTCTCAGCGAACACACTGTGAAGAAATATCTGTTTCGCATCTTCGACAAGTTGGGCGTGTCGAACCGCGTGGAGCTGGTGCTCTACGCAGTCCACCATGGCGATGCGCGTCCGCCGCAATTTGCGCCGCAGGTTCCGGTGGCGATGGTTGTACGTGCCATTTCGGCATAGAGCGCACAAATCGAGGCGCTAACGGCACCTGTCTGCTCTCGGCTACAATGTCCACCAGCAGGGAACGGCGACGTTTCCCGCTGGTGGGCGTGCGCGACGGAGGCGTCCACCCCTTGGAGCGCTTCTGGCCGACTTTGAAAATCCCCGGCGTTGGACGGTGCTGATATCCGGCACGCTGATTGGCGTCCTTGCGCTAGTGGTTCTCTATACCAATCGTGGTCGCCTTAGCAGCCCGCTGTCGATCGTTGTCTTGGCCGCCGTCGGTTTGCTGGCGTTGATTTTGCAGCTGCGCCTGCGCGGCCGCGTAGAAAGCCGAAGTGTTACCTCTCCGCCGTGGTTGAATGTTTTGGGGGTCGGGTGTGCCTTGGCCGCCCTAGGAACCGACATCACAAGATTTCATGCCGAGGCCGCTCCCGCTTTCGCCCTCATAGCCGTAGGATGCTTTGCCGTTAGCAGCGTCATTGTTCTGCAAGGCTTGCGCAAGGCGGGATAGTTGCTGTTACTTTGAGTTATTCAACCGGAACGCCACTTCGATCGTGGTCTCGACTTCCACTGCGGAACCGTTGAGCGTGAACGGCGAGAAGCGCCAGTTCTTAACAGCATCCATCGCGGCCGGAGCAAGTTCCGGGGGTCCGCTGATGAGCTGTACATCCAGAACGCGACCGTCTTTCCCAATCACCGTGTCGAGCAGCACGCCGCCTTCAATATCCTTATTGCGCGCGGCTTCCGGATACACCGGCATCGTCCGATAGCTGATGAGAGATTGCATCACATCGGCGGCTACGATCATGCGCTGTGGGGGGACTTCCGGCGCAGCCGCCACGACCGGGTGTTCCGGCGCCATAAGAAACCTTCTCAGCATGGCAGGATGCCGGTAGCTCCACAAGCCACCGGCAATCATGAGCAGCGCCAGGATCGATCCCGTCAAAATCAGGGGGCCGTTTCGCCGAGTGCGCTTGCGTGCCCACTTCTGCTGGGGACGCGGACGCGTGGCCAGGAAGTTCAACTCCGGCGCAGCAGGCGCGACTCTCGCGGTATCCGCGGCGGAAATCATTAGCGCATGGCCAGTCTCGGCCCACTGCCGCACCATCTGGAGCTTGGCTGCATTCAGAGTGGAGAACTCCAGGCCGCACCGGACGCGATCCTGGTAGCGAACTCGAGCACGGGCCTGCACCAACTCGCTGCAATTGGGTAGCGGAAACTCAATCCCAACCGATTCCCCGATATAAACGTCCCCGGCCAGCACGACGCTGAGGCCGCCCACCCCTGCATCCACGAGCCGTCCTGGTAGATTCTGGGGAATGCCGGAGCGCAGCACCGTCACTTCGACGGGCGAAGTCAATTCATAGCGCGGATGCTTCCGCCGGAGCGGAACTTGTAGGGGGACAGCCGCCATCAAAGCCTTACCGTATCTTCGCCCAGAGCAAACTGCCTCAGGGCGGGGGAAATTGACGAACCTGGCGCAGGCCGGAGTACTTGCAGACTAGTCGGGTGCAAGGCCCGGTGTCAATCCGGTCGACCGCTGCTTCAAGACGTGCCCTTTTGGTCGAAAACAGCCGCCCCTGAGTGGTATTCAGGTCCTCTGTGATACCGGTCACACCGCGGGGTGATTCACCATGCTGCCCCCGCCGACCCAATCCTTCACCATGGCAACAGGGATTGGGCGGTGTCCGCTGGACTCCTAATCGGTGTGTGATCCAGCCCGTCAGAAGGAAAACCATGAAACGTAAGTTCAAGACCATGGATGCCAACGAAGCGGTGGCGCAGGTCGCCTACCGCGTCAACGAAGTCATTGTGATTTACCCCATTACACCTTCCTCGGGTATGGGAGAGTGGGCGGATCAGTGGTCCTCCGAAGGCGTCAAGAACATCTGGGGAACCGTGCCGCAGGTAACGGAGATGCAGAGCGAAGGCGGTGCCGCCGGCGCGGTGCACGGCGCGCTGCAGACCGGCTCCTTGGCGACCACGTTCACCGCGTCGCAAGGGCTGCTGTTGATGATCCCCAATATGAACAAGATCGCCGGCGAGCTGATCCCCGCGACCTTCCATGTAACCGCCCGAACCATCGCAACCCATGCGCTGTCCATCTTTGGCGATCACAGCGACGTCATGTTTTGCCGAACCACCGGGTTTGCCATGCTCTGCTCCAACTCCGTCCAGGAAGCAATGGACATGGCGTTAATCGCACACTCCGCGTCGCTTGAAACGAGGATCCCCTTCGTTCACTTCTTCGATGGCTTTCGTACCTCGCACGAGGTGAACAAGATTGAGCTCCTGACCGATGATGACCTGCGCGCCATGATCAATATGGATCGCGTGTTCGAGCACCGCCAGCGTGCCCTTTCGCCGGAGCATCCCGTCTTGCGCGGCACCGCGCAGAACCCTGACGTATTCTTCCAGATTCGCGAGGCTTGCAATCCGTTCTATGACGCTTGCGCGGACAAAGTGCAGGCGGCCATGGATAAGTTCGCGCAGTTGGTGGGCCGCTCATATCACCTCTTTGACTATTCGGGGGCGCCCGATGCGGACCGGGTCATTGTGATGATGGGTTCCGGCGCTGAAGCTGCAGACGAGGCCGTTGAAGCCTTGAACGCGCGCGGCGAAAAAATTGGACTGCTCAAAGTTCACCTTTTCCGGCCATTCTCGGCCAGGCATTTTCTGCAGGCGCTTCCAGCAACGGTGCAGAGCATCGCCGTCCTGGATCGCACAAAAGAATCGGGTGCCGGCGGCGAACCCTTGTATCTCGATATTGTGAATGCGCTGCATGAGGGCAAGCGCTCCACGCCAACCATCGGAGGCCGCTACGGGTTGTCGTCCAAGGAATTCACGCCTGCGATGGTCAAGGCGGTCTACGACAATCTGGCTAAAGAAAACCCCAAAAAACATTTCACAGTGGGAATTCGCGACGATGTCGGTCAGACCAGCCTCGACTACGATCCGGCATTCTCCACAGAACCGGATAGCGTAGTACGTGCCTTGTTTTACGGCTTGGGCGCGGACGGTACGGTTGGCGCCAACAAGAACTCCATCAAGATCATCGGTGAAAACACGGACAACTACGCGCAGGGATACTTCGTCTACGACTCCAAGAAGTCCGGCGCAGTCACAGTCTCGCACTTACGTTTTGGGCCGAAGCCGATTCGCTCGACGTATCTTATTTCCAAAGCGAACTTCATTGCCTGCCACCAATGGATTTTCCTCGAGCGCTACGACATGCTCAGCGCCCTAGTGGACGGCGGTACGTTCCTGCTGAACAGCCCGTTTGGTCCGGAAGAGACCTGGAAGAACCTGCCACGGCAGGTGCAGGCCCATATCATCGCCAAGAAAGCGAAACTCTTCGTCATCGATGCCTATTCCGTCGCGCGCGATACCGGCATGGGCAGCCACATGAACACAATCTTGCAGGTTTGCTTCTTCGCCATCTCCAAGGTGCTGCCGCGCGAAGAAGCGATCGAAGCCATCCGTAAATCGATTCGCGATACCTACGGCAAAAAGGGCGAAGACGTCGTCCGGAAGAATATGAAGGCCGTCGACGAAACGCTGACCCACTTGCATGAAGTGAACATTCCAGCCAAGGCGACAAGCACTTCGGAACTGACGCCTGCGTTCTCTGCCGAGGCTCCCGATTTCGAGCGCAACGTGTTAGGTGTTATCTACAGTAACCGCGGAGACGAACTTCCCGTCAGCGTGTTCCCCATTGACGGCACCTTCCCGACAGGCACAGCTAAATGGGAAAAGCGCAATCTTGCATTGCAGATTCCGGTTTGGGATACCAAAACGTGCATCCAGTGTGGCAAGTGCGCAATGGTTTGTCCGCACTCCGTGATTCGCATCAAGGTGTTCGACAGTTCGGACCTGGCGAGCGCGCCGGCGACCTTCAAATCAACCGAAGCCCGCGACAAGGAGTGGGCAGGTCTGAAGTACAGCATCCAGGTTTCACCGGAGGATTGCACCGGGTGCGGAATTTGCGTGGACGTCTGTCCGGCGAAAAATAAAACCGAGACGCGGCTGAAAGCTCTCAACATGATGCCGCAACCCTCCCTGCGCTTTCCGGAAAAAGAAAATTGGAAATTCTTCCTGGAAATTCCCGAACTCGACCGCCGCAAGATCAAAGTTGGTACCATCCGTCAGCAACAGGTGCAGGAACCTTTGTTCGAATTTTCCGGAGCCTGTGCAGGATGCGGTGAGACCCCTTACCTCAAACTTCTCTCGCAGCTCTTCGGCGATCGCGCACTGGTTGCAAATGCGACGGGCTGCTCCTCTATATATGGTGGGAATCTGCCAACCACTCCGTGGGCTAAGAACTCCGAGGGTCGCGGGCCAGCGTGGGCGAACTCTTTGTTTGAAGACAATGCGGAGTTCGGCCTCGGGTTCCGGCTTTCCGTCGATAAGCAAACGGAATTTGCCCGTGAACTTCTGCGCGATCACGCCGCCGTGTTGGGCGACGTTCTTGTGAAAGAACTCCTCGACTCTCCCCAGAAGGACGAGGCAGACATCTTCGAGCAACGCGAACGCGTCGCGGTATTGAAAGACAGGCTGCGCAACCTCCACACGCCCGAGACCCGCCAGTTGCTTTCTTTGGCTGACATGCTCGTCAAGAAAAGTATCTGGATCGTGGGCGGAGACGGTTGGGCCTACGACATTGGCTATGGCGGCTTGGATCACGTGCTGGCGAGCGGGAAGAACGTCAATCTGCTCGTTCTCGATACCGAGGTTTATTCCAATACCGGCGGTCAATCCTCGAAGTCGACACCCCGTGGAGCCGTCGCCAAGTTTGCTGCAGGCGGCAAACCCGGTGCCAAGAAAGACTTGGGCATGATGGCGATGACTTACGGCACCGCGTACGTAGCCAGCGTTGCCATGGGCGCCAAGGATGAGCACACGCTGAAAGCGTTTCTGGAAGCCGAAGCCTACGACGGCCCCAGCCTCATCATTGCCTACTCGCACTGCATTGCTCACGGTATTGACATGACTACTGGAATGCAGAACCAGAAGGCCGCCGTCGACTCCGGGCAATGGTTGTTGTACCGCTTCCATCCCGATCGCATCGATGCTGGCGAAAATCCGCTGCAACTCGATTCGCGAACTCCAACCCGCAAAGTGCAGGACTTTATGCTGATGGAAACGCGCTTCAAGATGCTGACCAAGAGCAAGCCCGAAGATGCGAGGCGTCTATGGGCCGCTGCGCAACACGATGTAGAGACGCGTTACCGCTTCTACGAATACCTTGCGTCCCGAAAACAGCCAGCACCGAGTGGGCATCCAGAGGCTCCGAAGGCGGAGAAGCCCGAAGTACAAAAGGAATTGGCGAACGTTACAACTTAGGAGAATCCTATGCCCGACCTTACAACGCGCTACTTGGATATGGAGCTTCGCACTCCGCTGGTTGCTTCCGCTTCACCGCTCTCGCAGGAAGTCGCGGGCGTTCGTCAACTCGAAGATGCTGGAGCTTCCGCGGTCGTTCTCTATTCGCTTTTCGAAGAACAGTTGCGCAAAGAAAGCCTGGAACTGAATCACTTCCTGACCGCAGGCACGGAGAGCTATCCGGAAAGCCTCAGTTACTTTCCCGAGCCCGCCGAGTATCACCTGGGCCCGGAAGAGTATCTGAACCACATCCGCAAGATCAAAGAATCGGTGGAGATTCCAGTAATTGCCAGCCTGAACGGCTGCTCTGCCGGCGGATGGATCGATTACGCGACCCAAATACAGAACGCTGGCGCCGATGCGCTCGAGTGCAACATCTACTGGATCGTCACCGATTTCAAGATGACCTCCGCCGAAGTCGAGCAGCACTATCTCGACATCCTCTGGGCCGTCAAAGCTGCCGTTCATATTCCGGTCGCTGTCAAACTGAGTCCATTTTTCAGCAACGTTGCCAACATGGCCAAGCGATTAGATGCGGTGGGCGCGGATGGTTTGGTTCTATTCAACCGCTTCTACCAACCCGACATCGACCTCGAAGCGCTTGAGTTGAAACCGAATGTTCTCCTGAGTACCCCGCAGTCGATGCGCTTGCCACTCACCTGGATCGGCATCCTCTACGGACGCCTCAAGGCCAGCCTGGCCGCTACGGGTGGAGTTCACGGCTCTGAAGATGCCCTCAAGCTGCTCATGGTGGGCGCCGATGTGACGATGCTATGTTCCACTTTGTTAAAGAACGGAGTCCAGCACCTGCGCCTGATCGAGCACGGAATTCGCGAGTGGATGGATGCCCACGACTACGAATCCGTAAAACAGATGCAAGGCAGCATGAGCCAACTCCGATGCCCCGACCCGTCAGCCTTCGAGCGCGCCCAGTACATGCGTGCGGTCACGAGCATGCAACATGTGGAGCTGGCGAAGTAGCGGGAGTGCGTATTGAAGTGTTGGCACAGGTGCGCGTGCGAGGGTCTTAACTCTATACTGCTCATCAGGGCAGTGTCGGAAACCCAGTCACCTAAATCAGCAAATGACTGCGCCTATGATGCAGGGACGGTCGTTAATACCGATAGTTTTCCTAAGCCTTCGATTCGGAGGGAGATTCTAGAATGAGGATCGTTAGCCGTATTGCACTGGTAGTCATTCTCTGTTACGCCCAAGGCTCTGCACAGAAGACCAAGGGACCTAATAGCGTAAAGGACGAGAATATATTTGCTACCAATCAATGCCTTGCTAAAGGGGTATCGGCATCATTCGCACAAATCTCTACATCGATTTGAAATCGAACAAGAACGAACTACTCTTGAATACGGGCGGCAAATGGGCTGGCCAAGGCGCGGCGACGCCGGAAGTGGCTATTTTTTTTGATGACAAGGTCTGGTCGCTAGAGGGACTCCCTAACGGATTCGATCTGAGCAAAGCAGTCATTGTTTCTTTTGAGGGCGAAAAGATTCGATTCTTTGATTTTGGCAAGCTTTCCGGCGGATACTACAAAAGAGAGAAGTCTGAATAGGGCGGCGGTGCTGGGAGTCAAGCTCGTCACCTCTTATGTCAACTAAAAACTGATATTTCTTGTTCCCATTTCAGGAACAAAACCAAAACGATTTCCAGACTGTCAACCACGCCAACTTACTGATTCGGCAGGGTTTGAAGGACATACGACAAAATGTTCCACGTGGAACATTTTGCTGCATTTCCTCCCGCCGCCGGGGCCGCGCCATCCAGATGCGCTATGATGTCGCATCCCGTCCCTTGAGCCGAGGCGCCACTGACCATCGACGCATCCCCAGCGAACACGACCCGCGCGCAGATACGCAAGGCTGGCCTGTTCTATTTCGTCTTCGTGATGTACGCGTATGCGACGGCTGGGCCGTTCGGGTTGGAGGATCAGATCACCTCCAGCGGGCCCGGGTTGACGCTGCTGTTTCATCTCATCATTCCATTCTTCTGGTGCATCCCCGTGTCGCTGGTGGCGGCGGAGTTGACGACTGCCATGCCCGTCCAAGGGGGCTTCTATCGCTGGGTGCGAGCGGGCTTCGGAGACTTCTGGGGATTCCTGGCGGGCTGGTGGAACTGGTCGGCATCGTTCATTTTGGGTGGAGTGTATGCCGTTCTCTTCACTGACTACCTCAGCTTTTATTTCCCTGGGCTGGTGGGCTGGAAACACTACGTGGTGTCGCTGGCGCTGATCGCTGTGATCGGTTACGTGAACGTGCGCGGCATTGAGATGGCCGGCATCGTTGCAACCGTGCTGGAGATTTTTATTCTGCTGCCCGTGATCGTGCTCTGCGTGATTGCGGCGACGAAGTGGCGCTACAATCCGTTCGTGCCGATGGTGCCTCCGCACGTTCCGCCGGGTCATGTTTTTGGCGTGGGTCTCGCGCTGGGGCTGTGGCTGTACTCAGGGTATGAGCAGTGCTCGACAGTCGCCGAAGAAGTTGAGAACCCGCAGCGCAGCTATCCCATCGCGTTGGCTGTAGTGGTGCCGCTCTCGATTGCCACATATTTCTTGCCGACGCTGCTCTCGCTAGCGGCGTTGGGGAACTGGCAGGAATGGCATACGCGCTATTTTTCGGATGCGGCGACCCTGATTGGGGGCCGATGGCTGGGCTTCTGGATGACCGTCGCGGCCATGGTGATGAATGTCTCGATCTTGAACGCGACAGTGTTGACCAGCAGGAGCATGCCGGCAGCGATGGCGGAGGACGGGTATCTTCCGGCGGTTTTGAACCGCAAGCATTCTCGATTTGGAACGCCTTGGATTGCCATCATCGTGTCGTGTCTGGTTTACGCTCTGCTGGCGTTCCAGACCCTGGCGCAGCTGATCAACGTTTATACCTGGCTCAGAGTTGCCACGACTCTTCTTACAGTACTGGCAGGCTGGCGGATGCGAAAGACGAGTCCGCTGTTGGCCCGTCCGTTTCGCATTCCCTGGGGTCGAGCCGGCCTCCTATATGTCGTGGCGGCTCCGGTGATTGTGAGTTGCGTCGCGCTTTGGTGGAGCGATCCCTTCGGTATGCGCTGGGGACCGCCAGCGCTGCTGCTCGGGCCGGTGGCCTATCTGGTGATTCGATGGATCAAGCGAGGCAAGGTCGAGCCTCCTGTGCTGGGTGGCTAGCTTTCGTGTGCCAAGAGAAGTACCTTTGTCATCCCGAGCGCAGCGCGGGCTCCCTTTCTCTGCTGCGGGACTACGGGAGATAAAGGGATTCCTCGCTGCGCTCGGAATGACAATACATCAGGTGGGCTGGTTAGCTTCAGCTAATCCAATCGAGCACGCGATAGTAAGCTCCTGCCAAGGGTAAGGCCCAGGTGTGGCCGCTGCGCAGGCCGAAAGGGGCGCTGCGGAATGGGATGCCGATAAAGGGCAGGTCGTTGACGTCGCCGCAGATTGCTCCGGCAATCTTTGTTCCAAAATAGGTAGCGGCCGCGACCCCGTGTCCGGCATAGCCCACGGCGTAATGCATGCCGTCGAGTTGTCCGGCGTGGGGCATTACATCCAACGTGAAATCCAACGAGCCTCCCCAAACGCATTCGGCTTTGATGTCGCGGAGTTGCGGATAGATTTCGAGCATGTCGCGATAGAGAATCTCGGCGCTCTGGTTGATGGTGTTGGCCGTTTCAGGAAAGAAAGCGGCACGACCGCCGAAGAGCAGGCGACGGTCCGGTGTGAGCCGGTAGTAGTGCGTGAAGTGCATGGAGTCGTAGATCATGCGATTGCGCGGGCTTAGATCGCTGGCGAGTTGTTCAGGAAGAATTTCAGTCACCAGGATGTAGGAACCGATGGGGATAACTTTCTTGCGGAGCATCGGCGAGGCGCTCGCCGTATAAGCGCCGCTCGCCAGGATCACTTCTTTTGCGGCGATACTGCCTCTCGCAGTGAGCAGGTTGAAGCTGCGTGTTCCATTAGTGGATTGCTGATCGATCCGCTCAACGCGCGTGTGATCGAACATCTTTGCGCCTGCGCACTGCGCTGCCTGGGCCAAGCCAGCGACGTAGCGGGCAGGGTTCACCGACACACTCATCTCGTCGACCATGCCGCCGAAGTAGATGTCGGAGCCGATTTCGCTGTGAAGATTGCTCCGGGGGATGATTTTCAGTTCGCGCTTGAACTCGCGCTGGATGAGGGCAGCTTGTTCCTCGTAGTCGTCGAAGTGCGATTGCTTGGAAGCGACTTCAAGGTGGCCGCAGCGGGAGAAATTGCAGTCGATCTTTTCATCGGTGACGATCTTCTCGACGCAATCGATGGAAGCCAGCGATGCGGCATACATGCGGTGGACGAGGTCGCGTCCGTAGCGCGAGATGAGGGTCGGCACGGGCAGCTTCATCCCGGTGAGCACCATACCAGCGTTACGGCAGCTGGCACCCCAACCAAACGTTTCGGCTTCCAGCACGGCTACGTTGACGCCACGCTGGGCCAGCGTGCGCGCAGCCGCGAGTCCGGTAAAACCCGCGCCAACAATGGCGACGTCAACTTTTTCAGGTAACGTCTGCGTGGCGCTGCCTGCGGGAATGGATACGGTATCGAGCCAGTAGTTTTTCGTTTGTATTGGAATTAGGAGCTCCAGGAACGAGGAATCTTAACACTTTCGATGCCAGGAGCGATGTGGGAATGGTGAGATCTATGAACCTGACAGCAGCCCCTCGACCAGCGCTTCCCATTCGGCGTCGAGCGTCGGGCGATGGTAGTTGCGGCCTGCACGTTCATACCAGTAGCTGGCGTTTGTCGCGGCGCCTTCTTTGCGGTGGAGGTAAGCGTGGACCGCCATTCCTTCGGTAGTCTCTAGTGCGTCGACCAGGTCATGGGCACGAGCCCAGTCTCCTTTGGCATTCCACCATAGAGCTGCGAGTGGGACGGAAAGAGCTTTCGGCGGAGTCTCTTGCGCGAGCGATACGTGGAATTCTTCGGACGTCATCATTCATGTACCGACCCGTCGGATGGGTTCATACAAATCGACAACAGTATAGCTTCGGCGCCCCGTTCGAATCTTAAAATCCTTGCCCTCTAAAGACGATGGACGAGGGCTGGGTACAGCATGCGAATTTGAGTGTACTGGGAAGATCGCCGGGATTCGCGGTACCGGTCCCTATCTTCCCGCCATTCGTCCCCACCGCGGAACTGTGAACGACGGCCTGGCGTAGCACCTGATATCTGGGAACTGTGCTGGGTTCCCCAATCGGTCTTTGCTACCTCAAAAGGAAAATGCTTATGCGACGTTTTGCGACGTGGATTGCCTCCCTGATCTTTGCCTTGGGCTCCCTTGCCTCGGGCTCTCTTGCCTTGGCGCAGAGTACGAGCGATGCCGAGCAAACCATCAAGAACTTGGAAAGCCAGATGACCCAAGCGCTACTCAAGGGTGATTTCGCTGCTTCGGAGAAGTATCTTGCCAAGGATTATGTTCGCATTTATCCGGATGGCACGGCGGCGCCGACGGACGACCTCCGGAATTCGATGACATTTACGGTGCTGGAAATCTCAGAACAACAGGTGCATGTCAATGGCGAGACTGCGGTTTCTGTTTTCAGAGCGAGCGTGAAGGCCAGCATTGGCGGGCAACCCATCGAAGGGGATTTTCGCGGAGTACGCACGTGGGCCCGGGAAAAGGACGAATGGAAGGTCGTGGCATTTTCAACTACGAAGATTGAATCCCAGGATGGTCCGGCCTCCACCCAAGAGACCGTTCCTGAATCGAAAAGTTCAATTTCGCGCGGGCCGTCGCCCGCGCTTTTAACAGAACGCGTTCATGTAAAAGACAACGTCTTGACGGACGATTTTTCGAAAATCCGCCTCACGCTGGATCCCAAGTTCCACTATCTGGGCAGCTTTCCCTTTGACCTGAAGGGGATTGCCGGCGGCTACCGTTACGTATGGGGAGAGGTCGATCACGGCAAGCACCTGCTTAGAGCCTTCATTGTGCAGGCGGAGGGATATTACGCCAACAACCAGCGCACCTACCGCTATGGCGCTCCCAACCCGGTGCTGCTGGCGGGAGACGCCTACCAGCATACGGTACAGATCTACGACAACGACCAGAGCGCGCGGGAAAATCCAGGCAGCGAATCGGACCTGACGAAGAGCTTCCTCAAAGAGCGAGGCTACGAATGGGAGCCGCAACTGGTGATGTCGCGATTTGCCCGTGTGGTGGGCGAAACGAAGAAAGACGAGATTATCCTGTTTTATTTTGAAAACCTTGTGGATTCGACGGCGAAGCGAGTGGCAGAGTTTCCAGAGGAGGCTACGAGTTCAGAGCACAAGGCGATTCTAGGAGCTGTAGACGCGAACTCGCGAAAGGCTTTTTCGGTTTCCCACCAGCTTCCAAAAACTGGAGGCTAGGGCTGAATTCTAGGGCCAGCGCTTGGCGGTTTCTTCCCAGCCCGAGGCTCGAGCTGCGGGGGCCGCTGCGGCGACCGGGAGGGTGGCCGGCTGTGGAATTCGGATCGGTTGCTGGGTTACGGACTGGCCCAGGGAGCTGCCGTTCACGCTCGCGCGAGTCAGTTCGGATGCTTCTTTCTCTTCCGAAAGCAGGGGGGCGACCAGACGCAGGGCCTCGACTTCTTTTTCGAGCTTGGCCAGTTCCATTTCCTTCAACCGCAATACTTCGTAAACGTTTTTCATGTCTTGCACCTTGGGAAGAATGTGAAGCACAAGTTATTGAGAATGTATGCAGTTAGCTACCATTTGTCAAGCCTGAAACGTGCCGGACGTCCCTGATTGGCGGACACTCGCTTCGGGAATCTGGCGCTTGCGGGCAATTACCATTGCGGGCGAAACCACTGGCTCCAGCGCTTCGTGGAGGAGGGTTTCGCCTCATCGGCCAGACGCGCAAGGAACGCGGGCACCGGCTCCGCATGCTCCGGCACTGGGAGCTCTTCCGGCGCCTTCTTATCCTCGACCGGGCGCGCCATCGGAAAGACGACTGGCGCGCGTAGAGTGATCTCGTCCGCGTTTTGTTCAGCTTGCAGCGGGGAAGAGCCAATCTCGGTCGGCTGGACAGAGGGAGCCGCGGACTGGGCTGCTGGAGGTGCCTGCGCGGCCTCCGCCTTGGCTTCGGGCGGCGCTTCCGGCAGCGGCTCAGGGAGCACGGCCCAAGGGATGTGGCCCAGCACAAATCCGGAGTTTGCGGCCCGCTCCAGGGCAAACTGAATCCCGGAGGCAGTCGCTTGGAGAGTTTTCGCGTCCCGTTCTCCGAAGGCGGAAGGACTTGCGCCAAAGAGCTCAAAAATGCCCACGACATTGCGGCCGACGACCAAAGGCATAACCATAACCGACTCAATCCCAAGGGCTTTGCAGGTTTCCTGGTTCACGCGGGGGTCGGTGGAGGCCCGGTCGCAGTGCAGCGTCTCGCGGGTGCGAATGCTTTCCGCGGTAATGCCCGACTGGATATTCATGCGGGTGCCAACCTCGGGCGCGGTGGGTCCGCTGCCGCCGCGGCAGACCATTTCATCCTCTTGGTTTTCGCAAAGGGCAACGGCGACGCCGCTGGCCCCCGTTATGTAGCGAACGCGCTCGGCCACCGCGTGAAGGGTCGCGGCCAGATCGCGTTCCGCTTGCTGACGCAGCATCACCGCGTCTTCGGGCTTGAGGCGCAAGGCGTCGAGGGTGGCAGTGTTCGCGAAAGTGGTTTCGCTGGGAGGGGCCGATGCAATGGGGACGAGAGGATCAACCTGGCTTGCAGAACCTGGCAGCTCCGGCATCAATTGTTGGCTCATTCAGCGATCTTGCCTTGAAGTTACGACCACCCCATTAGAACGTGGATGTTGCAGCTGGAGAGAAAACCTATGCTTCGAGTCTATCCACTGCTGCGGCGAAGTCAAGAACCAGAAAGTCCCAACTGTTGAAATCGTTGGTGCACGCGTCTGTTTCCGGGTGGAGCAAGCTGGATCACTGTTCGATCTGCGGAGATTCAGGCTGGTCAGTGGGATTGTTCGCCTGCGTCTCGGTTCGTATCTTCGTTTGTATCTTCGTTCGTATCCGGGGGCGCGAGCGGCAGCGTGAAAAGGAAGGTTGCGCCATGGTGCAATTCGCTTTCGGCTCGAATCATGCCGTTGTGTGCCAGAACGATGTGTTTGGCGATGGAGAGACCCAACCCTGTGCCGCCAGACTCGCGTGAGCGAGCTTTGTCCACACGGTAAAAGCGTTCGAACAGGCGCGGCAAGTGCTCGGAGGGAATGCCCTGGCCAAAGTCCTGTACGTAGAATTCGACCTCGTCGCGCAGCGGTCGCGCACCCATAACGATACGCTTTCCGGTGCCGCCATACTTCATTGCATTTTCCAGGAGATTCCCGAAGACGTGGTGAATGGCGTCCCGGTCCGCGAGGACCCAATGCTTGGCTTCGTCTTCTATTTTGTTTTCGACTTCGAGTTGCAAATCGCGTCCGCTTGCAGTTTCCGCGAAGTTTTGCGCTGCTTCGCGAAGGAGGTCCCCCGGCGAGATGGCTTGCAGGTCGAATCTCTGTTCACCGGATTCCACTCGAGCCAGTGCCAGCAAGTCTTCGGTCAAACGTCCCATTCGGGCTGCATTCTTGCGGATGATGTCCAGAAACTCGCGTTGCGGGCTGTCTTCCGCAATCGTCTCCAGCACGGTTTCTGAGTATCCCTGAATGGAAGTGAGCGGCGTGCGCAGCTCGTGAGAAACATTCGCGATGAAGTCGCGGCGCGTTTTCTCCAGACGTTCGCGCTCGGTCAGGTCGCGTAACACAGCAACGGCGCCGCCATCGGGCATGGGTGCGGCGGTTACGTCGAAAGTCTTGCCGGAGACGATGGAGATGGCACGAGCGCCGCGAACGGTTTTTGTTTCCGCCGCTTCCCGCATGGCTCGCAAGAGTTCCGGATCGCGAACGGTTTCGACCAGCGGCGCTTGCAGGCGTACGCGCTGCGTCAGTTCCCGCATTTCCTGATTTGCCCATTGCACGCGTCCATCGGGGCCGACGGCGATGACGGCATCCTGCATGGAGTTGAGCAGAGTCTCGAGCTGCTGTTGATCGTTGGGCGCGGCGGGCACAACCTCCTCCTCGGGCTTGAGCTTAGGTTCAGTTGCAGCAGCCTTGCGAGACGATTCTCGGTCCGCCGCATCTTGAATCCAAGCAGCGCTCACTGGAGTGCTGTAGTCAGATGAGTCTTGTGGCGCTGGTCGGAGCTTCACCAGGGCGCGCGCTACAAAATAAGCTAAGGGGAGTGACAGCAGGAACGCCGCGCCCGCAAGCAGCCATAGTTGATGATGCAGGCTGGCTACCGATGCCTCCACGTCGGCTAACGGATAGGCGAGCCTGACCGCGCCACCTTGAATCGGAACAGCCACAAATAGGACGGGAACGCCAACGCGATTCCCGCTTCTCGTTGAAGTTCCCAGTCGTCCCTGGAGCGCGGACGCAAATTCTGGACGACTTGAGGCATCGGTGACGGAAGATGGCTCAACTTCCGAGTCGGCAAGAACCTTGCCATTCACATCAATGACAGTGGCTCGTGCGCCTGCCGCTTGACCTTCCTGCGAAGTGACATCCCGCAGCACATGCTGACCTTCAGCCTCAATGCGCTGCGCAAACAGAACGGTCTTCTGGCGAAGATTTCGCTCGGCTTCCTGCGTAAGCGTATTCCGCCAATAGTTAGTGAGCGAAGAAAACAAGATGGCGGTGACGATGGCGATCAGCAGGATGAAAGCGAACAGGGTCCGGAAGAATATCCGTCCGTTCACTTCGGAGCCTCAAAACGGTAGCCGGCCCCCCGCACCGTGCGAATGTAGCGTGGATCTTCCGGATCGGTTTCGATCTTTTCCCGGATACGCCGCACGTAGACATCGACCGAACGCGGCGTGACGTAGGCGGTGTCGCGCCACACAGCATCGAGGAGTTGGTCGCGCGTGAAAACGCGCCCGGTGTGCCGCACGAAATAATCCAGCAGGCGAAATTCCGTGGCCGTGGTGGGAACAACCTGGCCTCGGACCGTCAAGGTCATGGCGCCGGGATCAATTTCGACCTCGCCAATCTTGACCGGGGACGGAGCGAGTGGGCGCTCGAAGCGGCGCAAAACAGCCTTCACGCGAGCCACCATTTCTCTTGGGCTGAATGGTTTTGAGATGTAGTCATCCGCGCCCAATTCCAAACCGAGAACGCGATCGGCTTCGCCGCCTTTCGCGGTCAGGAAAATCACAGGGATGGAGTTGAGAGCCGGTGTTTGACGGATTTGACGGCATAATTCCAAACCGTCGCCTCCGGGAACCATGATGTCCAGAAGGAATAGCGCGGGGCGGCCTTTTTCGGCTTCCGCGATGACACCCGCGCCCGTATTGAAGGAGCGCACAGAAAACGCCGCCTGCTCCAGATGATGTTTGACCAGACGGGAAATGTCTGGATCGTCCTCGACAAAAATGATATTAGGTTTCACGACACCATTGTATCTGTCGGGACGGCTTCTTGACGGGGTCCGGGTTTTCCACAGCTGACGAAGCCCATGGTTTAATCGGAGTTCACGACTGCTTTGCAGTTCCTCCCATAGAGGTAAATGCAAGCGTAAGCAGCGTCTTTTGCTCCAGTTCATGCGCCTTGGCGCTGCCCGTGGCCGGACTTGGGCTGGCCGACCGCTTGACCGAAAATACCGGACGCTCTCCAGCGACGCGACGAAGGCGCGGCATCATATAGAACATCGCTCCCATGTTGGCTGGTTCTTCTTGCACCCAGATGATTTCGTGCGCCGCCGGGTGACGGTCGAGCTCGGCCTGCATCTCGGTTTCAGGGAACGGATAGAGCTGGTCCACATACACAATGGCCGTGGAGGAATCCTTACGTTTGCGGCGTTCGGCCTCAAGTTCGTGTCCGATCTTTCCGGTGCATACCAACACTCGCTTGGTGTCGACTGCTTCCCGGTCTGGAACCACCGGCAGAAATCCGTGATTCACAAAATCGTCGATTGGAGAACACGCATCGGGGTTGCGCAGCATGCTTTTTGGCGTAAATACAACCAGAGGCTTGCGCCATTTGCGCAGAGCCTGTCGCCGCAGCATGTGAAAATAGTTAGCGGCATTGGAAGGCTGGCAAATTTGAAAATTGTCTCGCGCCGCCAGCTGCAGATAGCGCTCGATGCGAGCGCTCGAGTGTTCCGGACCCTGGCCTTCAAAACCATGCGGCAGTAGCATCACCAAGCCCGACAGCAAGAGCCATTTTTCCTCGCCGGCGGCGATGAATTGGTCGACAACCATCTGCGCGACATTCGCGAAGTCGCCGAACTGCGCCTCCCAAAGCACCAAGGCCTCGGGATAGTCGCGGCTATAGCCGTATTCAAAGCCCAGCACGCCCGATTCCGACAGGGAAGAGTTGTACACCTCGCACGTTGCCTGATTCACGGAGATGTTTTGCAACGGCATGTAGTTCTCTTCCGTTTCCGTGTCGATCAGCGCGGAATGGCGGTGGTTGAAGGTTCCGCGCCTGGAATCTTGTCCCGTGAGACGCACCGGAACTCCTTCTTTGAGCAAACTGGCGAATGCCAGCGCCTCGCCCATGCCGTAGTCCGCAGCGCGTTTGCCCTGTGCCATCTCGAGGCGCTGTTCCAGAAGCTTCTTCACCTTGGGATGAATATTGAAGCCCGCAGGATAGCTCGTCAGCTGTTCACCCAGTTCCAGCAGTTCTTCGCGGGTTAACGCCGTCTCGACCTCGTACGAAGTCTGATAGCGGCCGCCTTTGAAGTGGTCCCAATACTTGGGGAGAACGCGCAGCAGGGGTTTCTTCTTGATGCTGGGGGTGCGCTTCTGTGCTTCCTCGAAGTAAGTCTTTGCGGCCTGCCGCTGCGCCTCAACCGTGCTCGGGTCGATGGTTCGGGAATAGATCTCCCAGAGCGGCGGATGCTCCTTGATAAGTCGATAGAGCCTCGGCTGGGTGATGGTTGGATCGTCGACTTCGCTATGGCCGTGGCGGCGGAAGCCGATAAGATCGACAACTACATCGCTTTGAAATTTGTAGCGATATTCAGCGGCGATGCGTGCGACCCTTACGACCGCATCCACATCCTCGGCGTTCACATGAAAGATCGGTACCGGTTGACGCTTGGCCAGGTCGGAAGAAAAACGAGAGGAATGTTCGTCGCTATACGTCGTGGTGAAGCCGATCAAATTATTGACGATCACGTGAACAGTTCCGCCCACGGTGTAACCCTTGAGGTCTGCCATGTTCAAGGTTTCAGCCCAAACGCCCTGTCCGGCAAAGGCGGCGTCACCATGAATCAACAGGGGCAGGTAGCGTAGTTGCCCATCTTTGCCTTCGCGGTCCTGCTTCGCGCGCGTTCGCCCGATGGTTACGGGGTCGACGGCTTCCAAGTGACTCGGATTTGAAACAAGATGAACATGAATATCTTTGCCGCCGCGCGTCTTGTAGTTTCCGGTCGCGCCAAGGTGATACTTAACGTCGCCCCCGCCGAGAACGCTCCGGGGATCCACATCTTCAAATCCTACGAAGAGTTCTTCGGCGGGGCGGTTCGCAATCAACAAGAGCACGGCAAGGCGGCCTCGGTGACTCATGCCTAAAACGAGTTCTTTCGCCCCGCGCTCCCCGGAAGCCTCAAGAACCTCATCCAACAGAGGTATCAGAGCCGTGTTGCCTTCCAGCGAAAAGCGTTTGTTGCCGAGGTACCGCTGCTGTAGGACATGCTCAAACATTTCAGCACGAATCAGCCGCTCGCTGATGAACTCTCGGTTCGTGGACGGTGCAGGCGCTTCCATGCGCTGCTGAATCCACTGCCGCTTTTCCAGATTCGCAATGTGCATGAACTCCGCAGAAACGGTTCCGCAATAAGCGGCGCGGGCCTCCTCAGCGTATTCGCCGTGCAGATCTAGCTCCGCGTGCGGCTCCGGCTTCAACTGCCCCAGTGGGTCGAGACTTGCCTGCAAATATCCCCAGCGGCGGAACGCGTCGAAAACGCGCTCGCGATCCCCGTTCGGGGTTTCCAGTGTCTGTGTAGCTGCTTGGCTTTCAGATTTCATGAATAGAGTCCGGGTAAAAAGTGATTCCGCACAGGGGAAAACTAGCAACTATCTAGGATAAAGGAAAAAGGCTCCTTCGTGTTTCCACGAGGAGCCTTCTCTGCGTATCTGGTCTGAGTCGTCTAATCTTGCTCGAAGCGGCTATTGGCTGCAGTTTTGGCAGTATTTGCGCCAGCAGGCCCCTCGTCATGCTGTTTCGCCCAGTCCTCTTCCGAAAGAATCGTGATTGGTTCGAGTTTTTTCTTCTGCAAGGCCGGATTCAGGGTAGGAAGCTCCTTGTCGGTAAGCTTCTTGAAATCGCGCAATACATCCTCCAACTCGCGCGCAAGAGCTTCTGTGCGGGCGAACTGGTCGTCCGTCGGGCGTCCGTCATATCCGGTGACGTTGCCGTAGAGAGCGCCCAGAAGCTCGCGGATGCGTTCTTCGCCGGTGACCATGCCGCCTTCCTTCGTGGCCACGATCTTCGAGCGAAGCTGATCGGCATCGTCGTGAAGTTGCTGCAGCCGCGCACGTAGAGGGTCTTTCTCCTGCAACTTGGAGGATCGTGCCGACGCCGCATTCCGGACCCCCATGATCGCATCGACTGCATAGGTCATGTGTCCGAGCAGCGTGCGCAGCTTCATCGACAGATCGAATTGCGCTTTGCGGTCTTCTACCGTGTAGCTTGCACGAGGATCCAAAGCGATCTTCAGTGGAGCCGTGTAGACCTGGTCTCCCTTCGTGAGCTTGACCGTGTACGTTCCTGGCAACACTCGAGGCCCGGAAGCGGCTGCGAACAGAGCCTGCGCGGCGGGAGGAACAACCGGAGCCTTCAACTGCATGGACCACGTAGCGCGATTCAGGCCGCGGTGCTTGCTGCCGGCGATCGTGTCGAGCAGTTTGCCGTCGTGGTCAAAAATTTCAATCTTGAGATCACCAAAGATGTGACGGCTCTTCTGGTAGTAAGTGATGAATGCGTCGCTCGGTCGAGGCGATCCGCTGAAAGATTCGTCACCTTCGGCCCAGCCACCATTGGTGCTCATGTACTGCGTGACAGGAGGCCCTTCTACTACCACTGCATCTTTTTGCATCAGCTCTGGCGTGAGGGCGCGCAGCGGCGAGATGTCATCGATAATCCACATCCCGCGTCCGTGGGTTGCCAGGACTAGATCGCTTTCGCGTGCTTGTAGAGCGATGTCGCGGACCGCAACCGCCGGGAAATCACTGCCCTTGTATGCCGCCCAACGCTGGCCGCCATCAATGGAAATCCAGAGGCCGAATTCCGTACCAAGGAACAGGAGGTTGTGTGCAACCGTGTCTTCCTTGATCACGTGAGCGTAGCCGCGTACGCCAGCACCTTGTAGATTGAGGGCAGTCCAGGTTTTACCGTAGTCGGTTGTCTTGTAGGCGTAAGGCGTTACGTCGCCGAAAGTGTGACGGTCGAACGTGGCGTACGCCGTAGCTTCGTCGAAGCGGCTGGCCTCAATCGTGGAAACCCAGGAATTCTTGCCCAGGCCGGAAATATTCCCCACGACGTTCGTCCAGGTTTTGCCGCCGTCGCGCGTGATTTGCACGTTGCCATCGTCCGTGCCGACCCAGATAATTTGTCCGTTCTTGGGAGATTCGGAGATGGAATAAATTGAGGTATGCATTTCCGCGGCGGAATTGTCGATGGTGACGCCGCCGGATTCTTCCTGCTTCTGTTTCTCCGGGTCGTTGGTCGTGAGATCGGGCGAAATGCGTTCCCAGGTTTGCCCGTGATTTCGGGAGCGGAAGAGAAATTCGGCACCCATGTAAATCGTGCCCTTCTCGTTTGGACTCATATGAATCGGCGTGTTCCAGTTGAAGCGCAGCTTCTTTTCGCCGTAAAGCGGCTCAGGCTGGATTCCGCGGATTTCGTGGGTGACGCGGTTCACGCGACCGATGGTGCCGCCCTGTGCTTCCGCGTAGATGTAGTTGGGGTCGGACGGATCCTCGAACATCCAGAAACCGTCGCCACCATACATATTTTCCCAACGCGAGTAGCTGACGCCGCCGGGATAGGAAGAATCACCAACCCACGAACTGTTGTCCTGCAAGCCGCCGTAAACGTGGTAGGGGTTCGAGTTGTCGGTGCTTACGTGGTAGAACTGCGAAACCGGAAGATTGATCTGATGCTTCCAGCGTGTGCCGCCGTCTTCGCTGCGCCAGAGGCCGCCGTCGTCCGAGGCGTACACGATATTGCTGTTGTCGGGATTGATCCAGACATCGTGAAAGTCTCCGTGCGCTCCGCCGGAAACACCGCTGAAGCTGCGACCGCCATTGGTGCTGTAAATCAAGCCGAGATCCGGCTTGAAGAGTTTGTTTTCGTCTTTGGGATCGACAATCAAGTTAGCGAAATAGAACGGGCGCCAGACCATGAAGCGGCTGGCATCCAGTTTCGTCCAGGTTGCGCCGCCGTCGTCGGAGCGAAACAGCGCTGGGCTCTTGGACTCGATCATGGCATAGACAACTTGCGGCTTTGAGGGAGCAACCGTCACTGCGATGCGTCCCCAGGGCTTTTCCGGCAGCCCTTTGGTGCTCGCGCTCAGATCGGTCCAGTGTTCGCCGCCGTCCGTCGATTTGAAAAGACCGCTTCCTGGTCCACCCGAGCGAAAAGTCCAGCCCTGGCGACGCACGTCCCAAGTCGAGGCGAAAATCGTGTTCGGTTCCTTGGCGCTCATGGAAAGCATGCCGCAACCCGTGGAAGCGTTGGCGCCTGCGAGAACCTTTCTCCAGGTCTTGCCGCCGTCTGTGGTCTTGAAAACACCGCGCTCGTCGTTGTCGTTCCAAAGATGCCCAACGGCGCAGGCGTAGACCGTATTGCCGTCTTTGGGGTCGATCAGAATCTTGGCGATGTGTTCGGAATCGTTGAGGCCAACATTGGTCCAGTTCTCGCCGCCATCGGTGGATTTGTAAATGCCGTCCCCAACGGAAACGCTGTTGCGGGTCCACGCTTCGCCGCTGCCCGCCCAGACTATTTTGGGGTTGGACCGGTCAATGGCGACCGCGCCAATCGATTGCACACCTTGCTTGTCGAAGACAGGCTTGAACGTCAGGCCGCCGTTGACCGACTTCCAGACACCGCCGCTTGCCGAACCAACGAATAGAGTGAGGCGACCGTCTTCCGTTATGGCGTCCACAGCGGCAATGCGCCCGCTCATGACGGCGGAGCCGATGTTGCGTGCCGGCAAGCCGGAAACTGTTGCGGAATCAAATTTGATGTTCTGTGCGTGGGCCGTTATCGGCGCAATCAAGACTGGCAAAACCAAGGAAGCAAAGGCAAGTTGTAAAAACTTAGCGTAAGGGCGGCAAACCTTCATGTCTGTATTCCTCTTATGGAAAAATCTTCGTAGCGCAGTGCGCAGGAATCAACTCGCGCGTATCTTCCTGCTAATTCTTCGGCGTGTCCGGCTTCTTCGCAGCGTCCGACTTCAGCGACGCGGGGAGCGCGAATCCGCTTTCCTGCACCGGAATGTTTACTTCAATCTTGTCGTAGGTGGTGCTGGGAGGACTGTCGGTGCCTTTGGGTCCACTGGCGGTCGAGAAAGGAAACATCACACCATTGACGGGCTTGTAGGAGCCCAGGTTGACGAAGAATTCTTGTACCGAGCCGCGGATGAACATTTGGATTTCTTTTCGGATCTCTAGATAAGTGTCCGGGTCGAGGTAGTAGTAGATGATGTCGCCGTTCTTCAGCGTCACTTTGAGCTTGTAAGCATCATCGCCGTCGACTTGGTCGTGGCCTAGATATTCAATCCGGTTGCCCTTGGCTGCGTAGTCTACGAGAGGCCCGTCAAAATCGGCATCCAGCAGCATCCCGCGCAGGTCGTCTTCGCCCATGAGTTCGGGATCCTTGCGACCGCCGAAGGGGCGTATTTGCCAGCCCGATCCGCCGTCGTAGGCCTGAACCGAAGTCATACCTTGCAAAGAGAAAGTCTCGCGCACAAGGTTAGGACGTTTGTTCTCCTGCGTGACCGCAGCTTTGAAGCCATTGCCATCCTGGATGCCGGACATGCGCACGCTCTGAATGGCCTTGATCTTGTCGAGGCCACCCTTGGCCTGAGTGTTCTTCGCAACCAGTTCCTCTGCTGTCTGCGCGAAAGCGCCAAGGTTGAGGATAAAAATGGCGATTGCAATTCTCGAATACGAACGCATAGTGCGGCTCCTAAGAGGTTGAAACGAGTCTGGGACTCACCAATCTACTACCCTTCGACGTATTTGTCAGGATTTGGTAAGCAGGCAGGATAGTGAGGTGGCGAAGCGCAAAGCTCCGCCACCTCACGACAGGCTCAATTTTTCCGAATTTACTTCTGCAATTCCGCCAACGCTGCCAGGACTTCTTCGCTGTGTTTGGCCGGATCGACGTCCGTATAGACCTTGCGAATCTTGCCATCCGGATCGATCAGGAACGTGTGCCGTTTCGCCAGCTTCATGACGCCCATGTTCATCAACGAGCCATAGGAGTCGGTCACCGTCTTCTCCGTATCGGCCAGCAGCTTGAACGTCAGACTTTCCTTCGTGCAGAACTCTTTGTGCGAGTCCACGCTGTCCACACTGACGCCCAGGATGACAGCCTTGCGCTGATCGTACTGCGCCTGATCGCGCTGGAAGTTGTGGGCTTCGCGTGTGCAGCCCGGGGTTTGATCCTTCGGGTAGAAATACAGAACAACCCACTTGCCGCGAAACTCGCTCAGCTTGACCGGCGTGCCCTCTTGCGACTTCAGCTCAAAATCCGGAGCCGCCGTACCTACGGTAGGGATGGGTCCCGCCGCGAGAAATCTCGGAATTGCTATCACTGCAATCGCTACGACCACTACTGCGAAAATCCAACGAGCCATAATTCTCTCCACCTCAGTCTAAAGATGCTATCGCACAATCTCCCGCAAGGTTGTCAACAATCTGTCAACCTCGTCGGCAGTATTGTAATGGGCGAGGCCGATGCGCAGGAAGCCTCCGGAGGCCTCAACACCCAGCCGTTCGGAGAGATTGATGGCGTAGTAGTTGCCATCCCAGGTAAAGAAGCCTCGTTCGTTCAGCTTGTTTGCCAGTTCGGCAGGCGTGTGGCCGTCGATCCGTACCGCAACTGTCGGACAGCGGTGATCAAACTGTTTGGGATCGGTGATGCCGTAAAACTTCAGGCGTGGAATTTCCAGGAGACCTCGAGTTAGCTTTTCGGCCAAGGACCGCTCGTAGGCTTGAATTTCTTGGAAACAGGCCAGCAGTGCGCCCCTTCGGGTGGAGGCGGAAGCGTCGACGCCCCGTCCCAGATCGGCGAGATAATCGACGCACTCCGCAATTCCCGCGATGCATTCGTGGTTGAGTGTTCCTGTTTCCCAACGATACGGAACGTCGTTCACCAGAGGGCGTACTTTGTAGGGCGTCAGCCGTTTCAAGTGCTCACGCTTGCCGAAAAGTACGCCCATGTGCGGGCCGAAGAATTTGTACGTGGAGCATGCCAGGAAATCGCAGTCGATCGCGCGAACATCGATAGGCCCGTGCGGCGCGTAGTGTACGGCATCGACGTAGACCATCGCACCCACCTTGTGCGCCAGCCGGACCACTGCCGAAACATCGTTAATCGTGCCAACCGCGTTCGAAGCTATACCCACAGCCACGATCTTGGTGTGGCTGTTAATCTTGCTGGACAGATCGTCCATGTTGAGCGTGCAGTCCTCTGTGCGAATATCCGCCACGCGAATTACTACACCGCGCTCTTCGAGTGCCTTCCACGGAGAGAAGTTTGCGTCGTGATCGAGACAGGTGAGCACGATCTCGTCGCCCGACTTGAGTTCGCGGCCAATCGATCGGCTCATGGCGAATGTTAGCGAGGTCATATTCTGCCCGAAGACGATTTCGTCCCAGTCGCAGCCAAGAAAGTCCGCCATGGCATGGCGAGCATCCATGATCACTTTGTCGGTACGCCGCGCCGTTTCATAGTTGCCGCCGCTGTTCGCGTTGTCGCGCGAAAGGTACCCGCTGATGGCATCGATCACTCGCCCCGGAACCTGTGTCCCACCGGGGCCGTCGAGGAATACGGCGGGATGACCGTTGACGGTTTGGGATAGGGAAGGGAACTGGCTGCGAATTTTCGTCAGGTCGAGTCGGGTAGATATGTCGTTCTGAATTGTTAACATGAAGTCCTCTTATTTTGCCACCGCTCTTATGAAATCGGCGAGCATACCGTAGGCCGTGGCATCCAATCCGGGATTGTCTTCGAAGATCGCCAGACCCGGAAAGATATCCGTCTCAAAATACACTACCGACGACGTTCCCTCGACCAGGGCCAGCGGATCGCTGAGAGGAACTTGTTCCGGAGCAACACTCGCTTGGACAACATCGCCCACCTTGCGCGCCCTGCAGACCAGCTTATACGGACGGCCTTCGGTGCGGGCGGCTCGCACCGCATCGCCAGTCAGAGATCGAATTCCCATGCGTTGAATCTCGTTCAATCCTAATTTGACGCCCATCAGCACTCGCACTAGCGCCGCCACTTTCACGGCCGCGTCCCAACCGTCGATATCGTCGGATGCGTCGGTCTCCGCGACGCCGAGCTCCTGTGCGCGGCGGAGCGAATCGTCAAAGCTCAATCCTTGCTCCATTCCTCCCAGAATGACGTTGGTCGTTGAATTGAGAATGCCGCGAAAGCCGTGCAGCTGCACCAGCGGTAAAGAATCGCGGAAGAGAGAGAAGATTGGAACGCCATCCATCACCGCGGATTCGAAAAGAAATCGCCGACCCTGACGTGCCGCCAAGGCAGTCAACTCGTCATAGGCATGAACCACGGGACCTTTATTCGCCGTGATCGCATGCGCGCCCCGTTCCAGCGCTGCTTGCAGATGGTCAATAGCGGGCTGGCCAGTCTGAGCATTCAGAGAAGTTGCTTCAAACAGAACGTCAACTTTTGCAGCTTCCATCCAGCTGCGAACATGGTGCTGTATTTGGTGTGGCGCAGGCATTCCTGCTCGCGAGGGTACTTTCCGAATCCCGTCTTCATGAAGAAGCTCGTGAGCCGCGAACCCGTTCGGATCCGCGATCCATCCGAGGCGCCTCGAAGCGATGCCGGTGATGCGGTACTCGATGCCGTGCAGATCTCGCAACTCCGCTTCCCGTGCCGCGAGCAATCGCACGAGCGCGCGATTTACATTTCCAAATCCAAGGAAGCCAAGATTGAACGACGGCATCCGAGAATTATAGGTGGGAGCAAGCAAGGCAGGAGTGCTGCGAGACAATGTTGCGAGACAAAAATGACTCGCCGTCCGCTACAACCAGCCGAAGTTGAGAAGCAAATAGTAGGCGCCAGCCAGCGTTAGCGCTGGTCCCGCAAAAACCAGAGCGGTTGTCATCCCAGACGGCTTTGGGTTCTCGGACGGGCTATGCGCCGAGAGCAATAAAACAGAACCGTCGGTGCCTTTTCGCAAGATCAAAGGTGGGGAACGCTTCAGCGCGAGCTTAGGAGATTTTTTCGCAGGGGCCTCCACGGCAGGCGCAGCTTTTTGCTGCGACGGCGCCTCCTGCAACGGGGCTTCGCTTTTGGCCGGCGGTTGGCTTGAACGTTCTTGAATCGCAACGTTGGCCGTCTGCGCCTCAGGCATTGGCATCCCCCAGGTGTCGGGGTTCTTGGCATTGGCACGACGCAGCGCCGCGGCTAGGCGCGATTGCATCGTCATTTCCTCCGGAGGCTCCCCGAGCGACGGCAACGACAGGCGAATAACCTCTGGTTGAACGGCGGCCTGTCCAGCGCCACTCGATGTTTCTTTCGAACCATCTTTCGATCCATCCTGCGAAGGCAAAGAGCGATCGGTCTCTGCGCGCGCGGAGATCGGAGCAGCGCTGCTTCCGGCATCGGGTGCCACGGCCTCTGGGACTGTGCTATGAACGGCGGGACAATACCTGCCCTCCACTCGATCGAGAGGGGCGGCGGTTAAGTCGAGGCCGTCCGCATTCTTTACGATGGTTCCGCGTGCAAACACCTGGGCCGCGGGGGCAATCGAATACTCTTCGACCCGAATGGCTGCGCCAGCCGCGATCGAGTGACGCACTAAAAATGCTTCCAGCCTCTCCGGAACATCCGTATGAGTTGAGAGCAGCGTCTTGCCGTATTCTTCGTAGACGTCGCGAGGAAAATCGATTTCCGCACCGCGCGAGTCCAGCAAGATTCGCCCCGTGTTGTCCGTGAGGAAGAACGGCAAGGAGAAAGTTTCCTCGGCGGCCTTTTTCCAACCGCCGCTCTTATGAGAATCTTCCTGCCAAATCGTCGTCTTGTAGAAGTAGCAGTCTTTGCCGGAGACCGCAGCGGTTATGGTATGAGGGCTTTCCGCGACACCATGAATCTCAGCGGCGCCGGGTCGAATACTCCGAATGGCAGTCGCGGGTGGAACCTTCGATCTATTGCGGCGACGCCACGCAAGCAGTCCTTGGCCAAAGAGATAAACTCCACACAGGCAGGCAAAAAAGGCAAGCAGGGCCGCAAGGTTCGCACCGGGTTCAATTTCGCTGACTGCAAGAATGGTCACAGGCTCAAGTCCGCACACGTCCGCCCAAGTGGCGAATGGGGTATTCATTTAAGCCTATCGGAGAATGGGCCGGGCGGAAGCGAAAAATCAGGAGGGGTTACTTACTTGTGTAAGTAACGTTACCGCGAGAAGGCCCGTCCCAAGGGCGATTGGGCCGGCTCAATGAGCGCGCAACCGAACTCACTTGGCGACCGCCTGTGCTTTTAGAACCTCGTCTGCAGCCAGAAATGCCGTTTCGATCTCTTCATCGCTATTGTAAAAATGCGGCGCCATTCGCACTCCAGCGCGTGGTCGCCAATCTACAAGAATGTTCCGCTGGATGAGATCACGCGCGACTTCCTGCGAATTCGGCATATCAATGGAGACCGTGCCTGCCCGCCGCTCGGGATCGAGAGGTGTATTGATTTTCCAGCCACGACTGGCGGCGAGCTCCATGATGCGTGCAGTCTGGCGTTTAGACTTGGCGCGAATGCGATCCACACCCACTTCGCGGATAATCTTCAATCCCGGCCGCGCCGCTTCCAACGCCGTGATGTTCTGCGTCCCGTTCATGAAGCGATAGCTGGAGTTCGTGTAGCGCGTCGGTCCAGTCTCGAATGCGAAAGGCTGTTCGTGAGCGATCCAGCCCGTCAGCCTGGGCTTCAGGCGCGCCGCCAAATCAGGACGCACGTAAAGAAACCCTGTTCCCGGGCCTCCGCAGAGCCATTTCAGCACACCGCCACAAGCGAAATCCGTGCCTAATGCGTGCACATCGACCGGCATCGCGCCCACGGAATGGAACATGTCGAGTACCACCAAAGCGCCTACACGGTGCGCCTTTTCGACGATCGCCGCTGCATCTTGAATATAGGCACTGCGAAAAATAACGTGGGAAATCGGAACCAGCAACGTTTCTTCGTCGATGGCGTCAAGGAGTCGCTGTGTAGGCACATGGATGCCATCGTCGGTTGGAACCACGTGTACGCGAGCGCCAAGCTCCCGTTGCGCCTCCCAGAAATACATCACCGAAGGGAAGTTCAAGGCGTCATAGACGATCTTGTTACGTTTGCCGGAAAAATCCAGACAAGAAGCAACAATTGCCTGGCACGTGGTCACGTTTTGATGGCACGAAACCGACCCTTGCGGTGCGCCCATCAGGCTCCCAATTTCGGCGCCCACCTCGTTGGCCAGCATCCACCAGCGCTCTTCCCATGCCCGCACGCCGCGCGAGCCCCACATGTCCGCATACCCTTGCAGGGCGTCATGTACCTCCCGCGGCATGGCACCGAGGGAATTGCTGATCAGGTAAGTGTTGTTCGCCAGAATCGGAAATTCGGACCGGTAGCGCAGCAAGTCATCGTTTCCGCGGAGGCCGTTCAGGGAGGAGTCGTTCATGCGGAAATTGTACTTCCCTGGCTGCGAGGATCCAAGTTCCCTGCCATGAATAGCGAATCTAGGCTGAAAACCGGCGAGGCCCTCTCCTTGCGTGACCATCGTAACCAGCTCAGGTCGCTACTGGATTGCTGCGATCTGGCAGCCTGCCTAGAATCGAGACGAGTCCTTCTGTCTTCAAAGCATGGCTGATCGTGCCGAAATCGCGAAGCGCATAGAGCGCGCCGAAAAATTCCTGCAAAAGGGTAAGCCGGAGGCTGCTCTCGAGGAATATCTCTCCGTTCTGCATGACGATCGGGAGAACGATACCGTTCGTCAAATGGCGGCGGACCTCTCGATTTCCGTGGGTAAAGTTGCCGAGGCCGTAGTCTTGCTGGGGGAACTGTTTGAACGCCAGGTAGCCGTCGGTGACGCCACCCGCGCGAGCTTGACTTACAAGAAGCTGGCTCGGCACTCCAACCCGACAACTGAACAAAAGATTCGATTCGGGCAGCTGCTCGAGGCCTCGAACCGCAAGCTGGCGCTGGAGACCTACGAGGCTGCCCTCTTTGAACTGAGTACTCAGGGCACCAAGGCGCAGCAGATGGCTGTGCTCAAGCGCGTGGTCGCGCTGGATGCCTCCATGCAGAACTTTACCCGCATCGGAGAATTGGCTGCAGAACTCGGGGATGGGCGGGGAGCCGCCGCCGCCTTCCTGCGCGTAGCAGAGTTGACCGAGCAATCCGGTGGCACGCCCGCAACCTGGTACGAGCGCGCATATCAGTCGGATGGTAGTAATCCCAAGATCGCACTCGCATACGGTCGAAGCTTGCTTTCGCAGGGTGAAGCGGGTGCGGCGATTTTCGTACTTTCCCCGTTGATGAACGATGGAACGCCATCCAACGAGTTGCGCGACGCCTATTCCAGCGCGCTTCTCGCAGCCGGACGCTTTAAAGATGCCGAGCCGCACGTGATGTCGCTGTTCGAGCAGAATCCGTCCCGCCTTCCGCAAGTGACTCAGCTGATTGGCAGCATGATCGACGGGGAGATGGATCGCGACGCGGTCGCCTTGGCACGCAAATTGGAGCAGTTCCAGCGGCGGCGCGGCGAAAGACGGGCGTTTCTGGTCACCATGCAGGATCTGGTGGCACGGCACCGTTCGTCCGCGGACCTGCTGGAGTTTCTCGTCGAGCTCTACAATTCTTCCAATCGTGAAACAGACTACTGCCAAACGCTGATCCGCCTTTTCGATCTCTACTACAAGACGGCGAACTATACGAAAGCCGGCGAGTGTCTGGACCGGGCGGCCGAGGTCGATTCCTATGAGCCAGGACATCAGCGGCGCCTCGAAATGCTCAAGGGGAAACTCGACGAAAATCATTACGCGGCAATCGCCGCGAGACTGGCCCCTACGGCAAAAATTGTTCCGCAGCCCCAGGAGAAGTCCGATGGAGCATCCTTGGGCGCGGCCACTCTTCAGGATTTGATGCTGCAGGCCGAGATTCTCGTTCAGTACGGGATGCAGGCGAAGGCTGGAGAGCGCTTGCAGCGCATCCACGAGCTCTTTCCACACGAAATTGAGAACAACGCCGAACTGCAAGGGCTGTATGTGGCGGCAGGAATCGCGCCGCCGGCTGGGGTCAAGCCTGTAGCGGCGCCAGCTGCGGCCAAACCAGCCGCGCCTTCTGCCCCGGTGGTCGCCGTAACGCCTCCTGCTGTTCCTCACGGAGCGACCGCGCCAGCTCCCGATCTGAATCAGCTGACGAGAGTCGCGGAAATCTCTCGGCAGTTGTACCGGCAAAGCGAGATCCTTGGCGTGCTGACCGTGATGACCAAGGAGATCGGCGCACTCTGGAAGTCGACGCGTTGCATTGCAGCTACGAGGAAGCCTGGGCAACCGCTCGCCGCCTTTCATGAATCCCAAGCGGCTGGTACACATCCGGCGGAAGGCGAAGCCGTCGCCGAGTTGGTGATGGTAGCCGATGATTTGTGCCTGAAGAAGGGACCCATCGCTTTCACCGACATCGCGACTGCAGCTGAGCTACAAGGGGTACGCAAGACTCTTGCGGACCTGAACGTCGCTTCGTTGCTGGCGTTACCGCTGAGCGACGGTGAAGAGCAGGCTGGCGTTCTATTGCTCATGCAAGACACGACGCGCGAGTGGTCGCCGAACGACACTTTTATCATCAAGACCATCGGTGAACAGGCAGCTATGGCGTTGAGGAATCTTGGTCTTCGCCGGTTGGTCAGCAATCTTTCGGTAACCGATGGCAAGTCCGGACTACTGAGCCGCTCTTCCTACGTGGATATTTTGCTGGGAGAAGCTCGTCGTTGCCAGGAAGACAACGCGCCTCTCACGACCGTGCTCATGCAATTCGGCGACAGCGCGGCTCTGGTGAAGCAGTTCGGCCAGGAGGCAGTCGAGGCCATGATGCAGCAGGTAGGCCGCTTGCTGGCCGGGCATATCCGGCAGAACGATTTTGCCTTCCGCTATGAAACTGCCGCAGTCGCCCTGATTCTGGGAGATACCGGGGAAGTGAACGCGCTGCAGGCTGTCGAAAAGTTCCGCAGTCTACTCACCAACGTGCACTGGCCGGGAAAGACCGAAGCACAGGCCGTGACGTTTGCCACCGGAGTGGCTGAGGCGGTGATCCGCCCGCACTTCGATCCTGTGGATATCGTCACGGAAGTGATCAATCGTCTGGAACAAGCGTTGGACCTGGCTCTGTGCGACGAGACCGCAGGCGTGCAAGTGCTAGGCTCAACCTTCGCTGCTGCTGCGGTGGCGTAGTCCTAACTTCGGGATGAGAATGCGCTGGAGCAGTTGGGCATCATTTGCCGTTGCCAGTCTGACGATCGGAAGCGGGCTCGCACAGGATGCTACCCGGCCGACAACCCCGCCTGCGAATGCTCTGGAACGTGTGCGACTCGGGCACAGCGGAGGCATGTGCGGTGGCTTTGGTTACTGCGGAGAACTGACCACGGTCGATCAGTCCTTCGTGGTTCGCGAGCTCAAGGGCGCGCCGAACAAGAAGAAGTTCCCCGACGTAGAGGCGAAGCGTGCGACCACGAAGCGAGAATGGGAAAATCTCCAGCGCGCCATCGACACGAAAACGCTGACAGCTGCCCCGCAAACGGTCTGTGGGGCCATCGTTGACCTGCCATGTTCGTGGGTGGAGGTGGAATTCCGCGACGGAACGAAAATAGGAATCTTCTATGATTCCATGAATCCGACCGCTCCAGTCGCGGCTCTGCTCCGGAAGGTTCCATCGGTTGCGATAAAAATTCCGGTGCCGTGAAGCGATTGCTCTATTCGCGATGGATCACGTCTAAGGGATTCTTTCCATCCACTATGTTCAACTCGTCGCGCCGCTTTCATTCGCACGTGAGGCTCGCATCGAGGCCGCAAAATTTGCTGGCAATTCACGCCGCTGATAGACTTACCCTTCCGCGCCAACGGCGACTTGCGAAGGAGTTCTTGCGAGATCGTGCGGTCCCAGAAATGCAATCATGATTCAGCGAATTTCCCTCCACAGCCTGGTCAAGGATCGAAGAGATTTTGATCTGCTGGTCCGTTTGTTCGAGAAATTGGGACTTCGCAGGGAAGCCGGTGCCGAGGGCCGTGACGGCTGCTTTCAGGAGTTTCTGCCTTCCTTCACGAACTTTGAGTTGATCCATTACAAGCAACACGAAGGCGAAAGATTCGATGTTGGTCTTACGATTTCAGATCCCGATTCCGCATATGAAATAGCGAAGGGAATGGGTTTACAGGTACTGGAAATCAAAGGTCGGCGGGCTCCCAGCGATGGGCTTCGATGCTTCCGCGTGCAGCTTCCCGGCGGCACTGAGGTGCGGCTGGTTGGGTTCCGGGATGCGTTATTGAACGGACTAACCGGGATCGCAGGCGGCCTGTCGGGGGAGGGCAAGCGTTTCGGAATTGTGGTCAGCCGATTCAATTCCTTTATCACGGAGCGGCTTTTGTCTGGAGCAGTCGACGGATTGCTGCGCTGTGGCGTCGAGCCATTTCATGGGTGGACGATCGTCCGCGTTCCTGGCGCCTTCGAAATTCCCTCGGCTGCCCGTTCTTTGGCCGAAACAAAGATTTACAATGCCGTCCTCTGTATCGGTTGCTTGCTACGTGGCGATACGGCACACTACGATGTCATCGTCAACGAAGTAACTCGCGGGATCGGGCAGTCTGCGCAGGAGACCGGCATTCCGCATGCTTTCGGCGTGCTGACTTGCGATACTTTGGAGCAAGCCATCGATCGCGCCGGATTAAAGATGGGCAACAAGGGGTTCGAAGCGGCACTGGCAGCGGTGGAAATGGCGAACCTGAAAGTGACTATCGGCGCGGGCAAAGGTCGCGCCAAGTCGAGCGGCAACAGAGTTTCAGGCAAGGCAGCCGCGAAAAAACGCCTGACCCGGAAAAACTCAACACGTACGCGCCCCGGCAAATAGCAGATTCCTCACGATAGACCTGTTCGGAATGACAAATTGAAAATGTTACGCCTGTCCTGGAATATTCCGGTTAGGAAACTCTGATCAAGGGAACCTGAACAATTTTCCGCCGAGGAGACACGCAATCACGGTCTCAAGTCTGGGCTCTCCTGTAGACTAGAACTTATCCGCCACCGAACTCCAGCTATGGGAACCCGTCGCAAATCTCGCGAACTCGCGCTGCAGATGCTGTTTCAGGCCGATGTTGCCAAGCAGGCTCCGGACGAAGTCCGGCGCTCGTTCTGGTCCGAGCGTGGGCAGGTGGAGGAAGATGTGCGAGGCTTCGCCGACGATCTGTTCCGCGTGGCTTCGGATCGCGGCGCCGAGATCGACAAGACAATCGAGTCCCATGCCGAGCACTGGCGTATGGAGCGAATGGCGGCGGTTGACAGGAATATCCTGCGCGCCGGAGTCGCCGAATTCATCGGATTCCCCGCCACTCCGAAGCCGGTTGTGATCAACGAAGCGCTCGAGATTGCGCGAAAGTTCTCCAGCCCCGAATCCGTAAACTTCCTGAACGGCGTGCTGGATAGCGTCGCCCGCGAAATGGATAAAGGCCAGTAGAGTTGCGGCAGTGCTCTCTTCTCCGCCTCCCGATATCGCTCTCAAGGCTCTGTCATTCCGAAGCGCAGCGAGGAATCCCCGCACTCTCCATGCGTCCACACTCTTGCCAGTTTTCTCGCTTTGCTGCTCGGGATGACGCGAGCCCTTCTGAGGGCGCGCGTCGCGGTAAGAAAGCTGCCTAGACTCCGGTTCAGTCGAGGCCGCAGGGATTCCTCGCTCCGCTTCGGAATGACAGAGCTTTAAGGGGGCGGCATTGGGGCGAGTTCTCCGCGGTCTCGATAGCCGCGAACGCTCGACGCGCCGCTCTTACGGTTTGATCACCACAAAATCCGGGTGGCACGGTTGTGTCGCACTGAAAATACTGCACATGCCGACAGCCGGGCTGCTAATCGTGCTTAACGTAATCTGCAAGGTATCTACCAGGATGCTGGTATCCAGCACATGCAGCAGGCTGTCAGTGCCCCCGACGTAGAGGATCTGGCCGTCTGTCGTCAGCGCACCAGTAGTGGGGGGCTGCGTTCCCACGAGCGCGATGCTCGTAGGTGCATGAGTCAGAATGTCATACGCGAAAACACTGCTAAAGTTCTGCGGCACAACATAGGCTTTGGAGCCGTCCGACGCCACAAGAAACTGCGAAGCGTTGATGAATCCCTGATGCAGATCAAATGTGCTGACTGTGTTGGTGATGAAGGGGCCGGTCGGATTCGTTCCGGTTGAAAGGCAGCCTGAATTCCCCACCACCGGGAACTGGGGTGCCAGAGCCGCGATGTCGTTCAACCCGGTTGCGTTGGGACCGTTCCACACAAGAAAATGGGTTGTGCCGTCCACGTATGCTACGGGCAACGCGCGAATGAACTGCGGGGGAACTCCTGGCGTCGTGGTCAAAATCTGTGGAGCAAAAATGGGCGGTCCGCTGTTGGCAATCGTATTGTCGCAGGTATCCACCACGGTCGTCCGGGATGGCTGCCCTGCCATGTACACCCAAGTTCCCGTGGGATGGAACGCAATATCCGTAGCAGCAGTCGGCGTGGATAGCTTCCGCAGCGAGTTCACCGGGTCATAGACATAGACCGGCCCTGCGTTGGCAGGCGCACACGGTAGCGCGGTGCAGGTAGCGATGTAAACGACAGATCCATCGGGTGAGAACGTCGCGGATTTGGCGTGATCGGACGCGGCCAGAAGCAAGGGTGTGCCTGCATTCGACGGCTGATCGTACAAGAAGACAAGATTCGGCGAGGTGGAGGTATCGCTGATCACCGCCTTGCTCCCGCTGGGTGAAACGCCAATCACGTCCCCTGTGACGGAGAAGTTCGAGGTTACCGCGCCCGAACTCGCAGTCACAACTGCAATCCCGCTACAGACAACGGGTCCGTTCTTTGTTTGCGGCGCACAACTGCCAACGTAGATGTTCGTCCCCGAAGCGCTCATGATCATGGATGTCGGAGTATGCGGCAGGGTGATGGGGGTGCCAACCTTGTTGGTCCCGGTGTCGACCGGAATAATCGAACTGACGCAACCAAGTACGGGGCCGTTTACCTTGTCCCAGCAGCCAGAACTTGCTGAATAGACCGTGGTCTTGTTGATTGCGCCGGTTACGCCCACGCTGATCCCCACCGACGGAAAAATCGGATGAACGGCGGTCGGAGGTAGAGGGTTGGTAAAGCCCACGTTACAAGTCGGAGGCAGGCACGCAGCGGAAATGCCGGCGCCTCCCGGTTGCAACGGCGAGATCGAATCCGTTTCGCTGCCGTTGCCTGTCGTCGGTACTGCCGAAGATGCGCTCACAGAAACGACGGTCGGATTTGTGCTCGTCCAAGTGAGCGGAGGATTGAGCAGCGTAAGCCCCGCCACGTCTGTGACCGTCGCCGTAATGAGCTGGGCGCCGGTGCCTTTGGCGAGGGTCAGGGAGGTGCCACCGGTTGCCGTCTGCAGGGTCACGGATTTAACCGGGCAGATTGTGAAATTCACCGTGGTGCTGTTGGTGCCTCCCGCCGTGGCATAAAACTGGGTTTGCCCGGGCACTTTCGCCGTAGCCTGCACCTGGTTGAACAGCAGTCCGTTTGCGGTGGTGCTAAGCGTCACAATACCGGGGTTGAGCGCGTTCCAGCTTATTGGGCCCAGGGTCGCCGTAATATCCTGATTGTTATTGAACGCCTGCACCTGATACGTGGCGCTACCCGCGGCCGAATTGATCGAAGCGGCCGACAGCCCGTCTATCTGCAAGTTCGCTGGATCGTTCGGGTTACAAACAACAGGTCCGCTGACCGGACTTGCTACCATCCGTTCAACATGCCGATGAACGTAGACGGTAATAGGAGGACTCGTAGCTCCTACCGCGTTGGCGGTCAGGAGCACAGGGCCGGCAGGTCCCGGGGAACAGAACGTCGGAGTAGTCAACGAATCCCAAAGCCCACCGCACAACAACCCACCGGTTGTAACGGTCACGGCGCCCGGAACAGAGGCCTGCCAAGACACAGTCGCCGGCGACAACGTCGTACCGTTGCTATCATGTACCGCCACGGTCGCGGTCGCGCCTTCCTCAATCGAAATTACGGACGGCGTGATGCTGATCGTTTTGGGCGCGATGCCGCTACCCGCTTTGCCGCAACCGATGCTGGGGATAAGAATTCCTGCTACCGCGAAACCGACGAAAAGAGAACGAACCCTACCCATGAACCCTCCCCGCCCGCTGCGAATCGCGCGGACGAGCCTGACTGAACTTGATCCACGAATGGACAGAACCGTGTGCCGATAGACCAACAAAGCCGATAGACCAACAAAACGGATGGCCGCAAAACCTTCAGTCTAGAGGCTGAGCGCTGTTTCGGCAACTCTGCCCCCTAAATTCTTCTAAAACCCGCAAGAATGCGGAGCTTCCTACGTTTCACCACAGCCCACACTCCTGCTCAGATGACGCCAACCAGCTTTGGGGTTGACGCAGAAGAAAAGGAATTGATATATTTAAAAGGTTCCGCGAGTATTCGTGAGTCGACCTGTACAAGTGTGCTCACTTGTGAAGCGCTCGAATCAGGTTGTGCTTGGTAGATTTACATTCTGAGAAGCAGTTGTTTTCAGAGTGCCCTCGCTGAAATGCCCGTGCGATGACCTTCCGCCTACTGGCTGAGAAGCCTTGGAAGGATATGCAGGGCCTACAAACGAAACGGAGTGCCTCAAATCCAGGCGCCAC
>Ga0075021_10000044_pt1 | contig 68057 bp, 60 predicted proteins | sample ColStrG_CSR_2012_FD_72749 | JGI IMG/M metagenome (GOLD analysis project Ga0075021, IMG submission 72749) | Freshwater sediment microbial communities in response to fracking from Pennsylvania, USA - Cold Stream Run_MetaG_CSR_2012 | ecosystem: Environmental > Aquatic > Freshwater > Creek >...
TTCGTCCGCAATGATGATGAAGTCAGAACCATTCATTATACGGCAGGGAAACCCTGCGTGAGCAATCAGGGATGGCTGTATGCGCGGAGGTACCAGCTTTGGAACTAAATTCTACGAAATGTAGCGCCACCACTCGCCTGCGAGCGTGAGAATACGTCACTTTTCACATTGACAGTGCCCGCCGCTTGGATGACAATCTGCGTCGCTCGCCCCACTGAACGAAAGACCCTAACTCACAGTCTTCACAATGAAGTGTGCCAGTGAACTTTCCGTGTGCGACGAATGGCCAACCGGTAACAATCTCGCTCTCGAAACAAATGAACTTGGAGGCACCTTGAACCGAACTCTCAGACGAATACCTGCCGCTCTCTTTTTCCTAACGATTGCCGTTCTCGTCAGTGCAGCGCAGGACGTGCCAGACTCCAAAGACCCCGCAGGCATGAAGCGTTACGAAGGAAGTGAACTCATCGGGTATCGCGCGCCCAAATTCGATGAGTATCTTTTGCCTCTCGGCGCTCCTACCGAGATGGAGCCGCCAGCATACGAGAAGAGCAAGCAGATTGAGGGCCAGGTAAGTTATTACACCTACCTCGCTCCCGCCGGACGAACGCCGGCGGAACTCTTTCGCAACTACAAGCAGGAATTTCAGCGCCTCGGCATCGAAATACAGTACGAGAAAGCAGCCGGGCAACATGGCTGGTTTGGCCCCACCTTCAACAAGGTCGCGACTGAAAGTGAACTCTCTCAGATCCTTGCTTATGACGAAGATGACGAACGTCTGGTAGTGGGTATGAGTAAAGGTGCCCAGCCCAGCTACTACGTGGTCTTCGTGACTGCGTACAGGGATGGCGTAATTCCGGAGCGCCTGGAGGGAAGAGTTGCCAAGGGCCGAGCGCTCGCACAACTCGTCGTTGTGTCGCCGGATGTCATGGAAAAGAAAATGGCATTCGTAAATTCAGACGACATGAAACAGGCAATTCACGATTCCGGCAGAGTGGCACTCTACGGTCTCTACTTCGATACCAATAAAGATGCGGTCAAAGCGGAATCCCAGCCCACCCTGGCAGAGATTGCGAAGCTATTGAAGAACAATCCCTCGCTTCGTCTGCACGTGGTCGGGCACACGGACAATCAGGGAAAATCAGACTACAACCTTGACTTGAGCCGCCGGCGGGCCGCCAGTGTCGTAGCCGAACTCACCGGCAAACAGGGCATTGCTGCGAACCGCCTGGATTCGTTCGGCTGCGGTATGTATTCCCCGGTCGCGTCGAATGACGCGGAGGACGGGCGGGCCAAGAACCGTAGAGTTGAGCTGGTGCAGTGGTAAATAGACGAGGTCAGGCAACGAATCTGATTGCAGCGATCAAAGACGCTCAAGAGTCAGCCGATCGGGTTCGCCGGCAAAATACTTTTTTAACGCATCCTTGAAGATCTGATTTTCGCCAGTAGTGCGGGCAAACAAGGTCATCGAAGAATGGAACTTCAGATCGTCAGGGTATCCGAAAATCTGGTTGATCGAACGTCCCTCGACCAGGGTCACCAGCCGGCTGCACTCCCTCAATCGCGGCCCGAGAATGGGGTGTCTGACATAAGCCTCGGCCTCCTGCAAAGAAGAGATTGCGAACTCAATCGCCGTCGGACTGCTTCCCAGGCCTTTGATCTGAGGGAAAATGAACCACATCCAATGCGTCCGTTTCCGGCCGTGGCGCAATTCTGCGCATACCTGCTCGAACACCGGATTCTGGGCGTCGACGAAGCGCTCTAGATCGTAAGCATCACTCATGATCCGACCTGCTCTTGGCTCTTCCACAAGCCGATTTTGTTGCGAGCCGATTTTATTGCGGGGTACTTTATTGCGAATCGGTCAAGAGACGGCGGAATCGCCTCTAATCTTCGACCTGGAGAAACTGCGCCATGTTGCGGAACTTGGTGTAGCGGGAGTCGAGCAATTCTTTGACTCTACCCTTCTTCACATCAGAGAGATGCCTCTGCAATGCGGCATCGAGCAGCAGAGCGGCGGCTTCGTGATCTACGTGGGCGCAGCCCTCGGGCTCGGGGACGATGTCGTCGATGCAGCCCAGTTCTTTCAAGTCGTCGGCAGTGATGCGCATGGCTTGGGCAGCGAGCTCTTTCTTGGTGGGATCGCGCCACATGATGGAGGCGCACCCTTCCGGCGAGATCACTGCGTAAATGGAGTTTTCCATCATCAGAACGCGGTCGGCGACGGCTATGGCCAGTGCGCCTCCGCTTCCACCCTCACCGGTAATTGTGGTCACGATCGGAACTCGCAGCCGTACCATCTCGCGCAGGTTGCGGGCGATGGCTTCAGCCTGGCCGCGCTCTTCCGCCCCCAGACCGGGATAGGCGCCCGGAGTGTCCACAAAAGTGAACAGCGGCCTGCCGAATTTTTCCGCGATTTTCATGGCGCGCAGGGCTTTGCGATAGCCTTCCGGATTGGGCATGCCAAAGTTGCGGTACACCTTCTGCTTGGTGTCGCGCGCCTTCTGGTGCCCGACGATCATGACCTCTTCACCATGGAAGCGAGCCATGCCGCAAACTAAAGCGGGATCGTCTCCGAAACCGCGGTCTCCGTGGATCTCGCTCCAGTTGGTAAAAATGCGTTCAATGTAGTCGAGCGGGTAAGGACGCTGCGGGTGGCGGGCTAATTCCGTCTTCTCCCAGGCCCCGAAATGGGATGTCATTTCTTTACGCAGAGACTGAATGCGATCATGCAGCTGCTGAATCTCACCCCGCGTCTTTTCATCCTGTCCCGCTGCACCTTCCAGGCGGGTGATCTGCTGCTCGACCTTCTCCAGTTCCTGGTGCGTTCTTTCGCCAAAGCCTTTGCTGCCGTCACCGTTGCGCGCGGCCCAGCGGGCTTCCACCATGGAAAGCAGAAACTCCACTCCGGTCATCACCAGTGCGTCATTCGCCACGTCGGGCGCGCCTTTCGCTTGCGCCTTCGGATTTCTGGAATTGGGTACTTTCATCGGCTACAGTGTTCAAGATGTGACCTGGTTTCAGAATGTTCGGGACGGTTCCCTCGGGGGTTTTAAGCGGCACGGCTGAAGCCGTGCCCTCCCGAATTATTCCCAAACCTTTTCGATCTCAGACTCAGTCAATGACGCGTACCGCACCCCGGCCGCACAATTCCTCGACGCGAGCGATAAAATTGCGGTCCGGTTCGACATTATAGCCTTCCGCTTCCATCACCACCATGAAATCGCCCTGGCGTTCCACGTCAAACAACACCTTCGCCTCCCCCTTACGTTGCGCACACAGAGAGTGCAGTGCATCGACCGTGCCCTCGCTCGAACTCTCCAGCGGGATGCGAATGCGCAGCGAGTTCGGCAGGGGTACTTTCGCGTCCTCTAAAGGATTGATTTCGTTCACCGTCAGCTTGGGGTTCGCGCCTTCTTCGATGCGCACGCCGCCGCGGACCAGCACCGGCACTTCCAGCTTTACCTTGTCCTGCAGCTTGCGGTAGGCCTCGGGAAACACCAGCATCTCTACCGAACCCGCCATATCCTCAAGCGTACCCTGGGCGTAGAAATCGCCGCGCTTCGACTTGAGCACGCGAATGCTGGTGATGATGCCGGCGGTGGTAATGTTCTCGTCTTTACCGGTGGAAGACTTCATATTTGAGATTTCTTCCGTGCTGAGCGCGCGCAGGTCTTCCAGCTTGTCGCTATATTTTTCCAGGGGATGCCCGGTGATAAAGAATCCCAGGATTTCTTTCTCGTTGGCCAACCGGGTATGTTCGTCCCAGTCCGGCGTATCGGGAAGCCTGTCATTGGCGACGGAGACTGCCTCGTCCTGAAAGACTCCGAAAAGGCCATGCTGGCCGGACTCAGCGTCTCGTTGAGCTTTCTGGGCTCGCTCGATAGCCCGGTCGAGAACGGCCATCAGCTGGGAACGTCTGCCGAGACCGTCCATAGCGCCGCTCTTGATCAGCGATTCCAGGACACGCTTGTTGAGCAGTCGCAGGTCAACCTTGTCGCAAAATTCGTAAATCGAGCCGTAACGACCAAGCTCCTTGCGGCCAGCCACGATCGACTCGATCGCGTTGTGGCCGACGTTCTTCACCGCAGCCAGACCGAATCGGATGGCACTGCCGTGAGGAGTGAAGTTCGCGTCACTCACATTGATGTCAGGCGCCTCGACCGCGATCCCCATTTCGCGGCACTCGTTGATGTACTTGACCACATCGTCTGTGCTGCCGGTCACCGAAGTCAGCAACGCAGCCATGAACTCTACGGGATAGCGCGTCTTCAGATACGCGGTGTGGTACGCCAGCAGCGCATACGCCGCCGAGTGTGACTTGTTGAATCCGTAGCCGGCGAACTGCGCCATGAGATCAAAAATCTTTTCGATCTTCTTCTGAGGATATCCGCGCTGCACTGCGCCTTCGATGAAACGCTCGCGTTGCTGCGCCATCTCCTCGTGCTTCTTCTTGCCCATGGCGCGCCGCAGCAAGTCGGCCTCGCCCAGGGAATAACCGGCCAGGCGATTCGCGATCTGCATCACCTGCTCCTGATAGACGATGACGCCCAGCGTCTCCTGCAGAATCTCCTGCAGCTCGGGAAGTTCGTACTCGATCTTCTTGCGGCCGTGCTTGCGATCGATGAAATCGTCGATCATGCCACCCTGGATCGGGCCCGGGCGGTAGAGGGCGTTCAGGGCGGTGAGGTCTTCGATCGAGTTGGGCTGGTAGCGGCGCAGCACGTCGCGCATGCCGCGTGATTCAAACTGGAACACGCCGGAGGTGAGCCCTTTATGGAAAACTTTTTCGTAGGTCTCGTGATCGTCGAGCAGGATGCCTTCCAGCACGATGCGCTCGCCTCGGGTCTGCGCGATGAGCTTCAGCGAGTCGTCGAGAATGGTCAGCGTGGTCAGCCCAAGAAAATCCATCTTCAGCAGACCCAGCTTTTCGATGGCCACCATGTCGAAGGCGGTGACGATTTCGTCGTTCTTGGTTTTGTGCAGCGGCACGAGTTCAATGAGCGGCCGCGGAGAGATCACCACTCCGGCAGCGTGAACTCCAGCGTTGCGCACCATGCCTTCCAGTTTTTTCGCAGTGTCCAGCAATTCGTGGATTTGCGCGTCGCTGTCATACACCTGCTGCAGCGCCGGTGACTCCCTGATAGCCTCCTCCAGCGTGATGTTCAGCGTGGCCGGCACCATTTTGGCGATGCGATCGACCTCGCTGTACAGCACGCCCATGGCTCGGCCCACGTCTTTGATCGCCGCTTTGGCCGCCATGGTACCGAAGGTAATGATCTGGGCCACGTTTTCCCGGCCATACTTGCTGGTGACGTAGTTGATCACTTCCCCCCGCCGGTTCATGCAGAAATCGATGTCGATATCCGGCAGAGACACGCGTTCGGGATTCAGGAAGCGCTCAAAGATCAACTCGTGCTGCAGGGGATCGAGATCGGTAATTCCCAGGGAGTACGACACCAGCGACCCCGCCGCCGAACCGCGTCCCGGCCCTACCGGAATGTCGCGCTCGCGGGCGTAGCGGATGAAGTCCCAAACGATCAGGAAGTATCCGGAAAACTTCATCTGCTGAATGATGCCTAGTTCGCGTGCCAGACGTTGTTCATATTCAGCCAGACTATGCTTCAGCCGCCCTTGGGCCTCGAGAGGACGCAGAGCTTCCAGGCGGCGCGCGAATCCTTCCCGCGTGACGTGTTCGAAGTAGCTGTCCAGGGTGAATCCAGCTGGCACATCGAAATGAGGGAACGGGTTGCTGACTTTTTCCAGCCGCATGTTGCAGCGTTCCGCGATAGCCAAAGTACGGGAAAGCACGTCCGGTGAATCTTTGAAGACGCGATGCATTTCGTCATGACTCTTGACGAAAAACCCCGTCCCCTGAAACTTCATGCGATTGGTGTCCTGGATGGCCTTGCCAGTCTGAATGCACAGCATTACATCCTGGGCATGCGCATCGTCTTCACAGAGATAGTGGCTGTCATTCGTCGCCACCATCGGAAGACCCAGTTCTCTCTCCAGCCGGAACAGGTTGGAATGGATGCGATGTTCCTGCTCCAGGCCCTGGTCCTGAATCTCGAGAAAGAAATTGTTTTTGCCGAAGATGTCGCTGTAGGTCGTGGCTGCAGATCGCGCCGCCTCGTAGTTGTCTTCCATCAAACGCTCGGCCACTTCGCCTTTCAGGCAGCCCGAGAGCCCGATCAACCCTTTGGAGTGTTCCGCCAGGAATTTCTTGCTGACGCGCGGCTTGTAGTAGAAACCGCGGAGGGATGCTTCCGATGTGATCTTGGTGAGGTTGCGGTAGCCTTCTTCGTTTTCCGCCAGCACCAGCAGGTGGTTGTAGGTGTCGCCTTCGGGGGGCGTGCGTTCGATGTTGTGATCGTCCTTCTTGCAAACGTAAAGTTCACACCCGACGATGGGCTTGATTCCTGCCGCTTTGGCTGCATTCACAAAGTGTACCGCGCCGAAAATGTTGCCATGATCAGTCATGGCCACGGCCGGCATGCCCAGCTCTTTCACGCGCTGGACGAGCTTTTCCACGTCGCAGGCGCCGTCCAGCATGGAGTAATCGGTATGAAGATGCAGGTGAACGAATTGGGACATGAAAGATCTGTATCGATGTTACGGTGTCGTTATTCTAACGGGAAATTGTGCCTGGGCGCAGGAGAGTTATCCACAGACTCGGCCCTTCAGTTCGGGTGGTGAGGTAGCGTTTCTGCACGCGCCGGAACCGTGCGCCTACATTTGATCTTTCGGAATCTGGAAATCTACTCCGCGGTCCTCGTTTGCCTTTGTGGTGGCTTCGATGTCAAGCCAGGACAAAGGCAGTTTGGTCGCACGCTGCTCGTTGAAGATCCAGAGCGTTCCGCCGACGATCGCGTAGTTCTGCACTTCCTGTGTGTGCTTGTCGCGGAAGACCAGCAGTGTAGGCGTCGACGGCTGATTTTCGGCCAGCGATTTGGGCGGCACCGCTTGGCGCGAGTCCCTCTGCTCACGCAATTGAGCGACTTCGTCCTCCAGGCGATCTATGTCCTGTTGCTGCCGCATGACGTCGTTTTGCGCGGCCTCATACGAGGAACCGTAATAGTCATACGCCGGATAGTAGTCCGCCGAGGAATAGAAGCCGCTGCCGTAGTACGCGGGATATCCGTAGTATCCGAAAAATCCCGGTGAAAACGTGGAAAAGAAAATCCGGTTACGGAAAGGTCGAGGGCGGAAGGGCTGGCGAAAACCGACAAAGGATGCTCGACGTCCAGGAAATGGAGGGCGTTGGCCGGTACCGAGGCCGACTCCGAATCGGGCCGTAGAGCCGAAAGCGGGACCACTGCGAATGCCAATCGACCCGCGAGAGGAAAATCCTCCGCCGCCGATCCCGGCAAAGGCTCTGGAACCGCCCATCGCAGAGCCCCTGGAACCGCCATGCATCTGACCCCAGACAGGGACTACGAGTAGTGCTGTGCATAACGCCGTAATGGCCCACTGGCGCCGCATACAGAGATTATAGTCCCGCCGGGGCGGCTCCGTTTGTCAAATCTTTGCTGCGGGTTGATACGGGGGTGCGGAGGCACGCCCGGAGCCAGGCAAAACGCTTAACCCCTGTTAATTCTGATCTCCAGCACCGTGTTTCTGTTGACAAAGCTTGCAGTACGTCGGCGGAAGGCTATTGTCCACGCGGTGGTAAACTGCCTTGGCGGTGCGCAGATAAGCGAAGATTGCTGTGAGATCGTCGTCAGTCATATTTCCGTATACCGCGAAGGGCATCAGCGGGCTCAGCTTTCTGGCGCGTACGCTGCCTGTACGCATCGCCTGGAGAAACAGGGCCTCGTCGTAATAGCCAATACCGGACGCATCCGTCGTGAGATTGGCGGCTGCCGCCGCTGGTTCTCCCGGGACCTGGAGCAGAAATCCGCCCGAGAAGTTCATGCCGGGAATGTCCTGACCATTGTGTTGAGGTGTGTGGCAATCTTCACAACCAGCAATCGTTATCAGGTATTTGCCATATGCCAGGCGATCCGCAGGATCGGGCCCGGCGACCGAGCCCTGCAACGGCTGCGGAGCGTTACGAATCAGATACTTCACGGGAAAGACGATCTCAGTGGACGGTAGTTCGTGATGTATCGGCGTCAACGTACGGAGGTAGACCACGATCGACGCCAGATCTTCATCGGACATAGAGTGGAATCTGGGGTACGGCATGATGGGAAACAGGGTGCGACCGTCGTGCCCGATGCCCTCACGAATTGCTCGTGCGAGTTGGTCGTCAGACCAGGAGCCCGCGCCTGTCTGGGAATCGGAAGTAAGATTGTTCGCCACCACGCGTCCGGGGAGACCCAGATACGGGAGCACATGGCCCCCTCCCAGCTGGCTTGCCGGCAACGGCTCATCGGCCTTCCGGAAATCATGTTCGGAGTGGCAGTAGACGCAACCGCTTACGCCATTTGCGAGATACTGCCCGCGCTCCAACCGCTGCGGTGACGCTTCGAACTTTCGCGCCGTCAACGGCCGCGCTCTGGGACCGATGAAGGGCCGCCATCCGATGGTGAAACTAATGCCGGCAACCAACAATATGGCGAGCGCTGCCACCATCCAAAGCAGCATTCTGCCCAGCTTTTTCATTTTGCACCTCCAGAGAGTCGTCTGGTATGAGAGATGAGAAGTGAGACTCCGGATGCCTGGCTCTTAGATTTTCGATACGATGCTCAGCGCGATTGACTCCGCCCGGACTGTTCCCTGCGGCTCTTTGCGGCTTACGGTACGAACCAGCTAGCTAACGCTTTTTCTTGCCCTTGGCTTTGGTTTTCTTTCCGCCTGCCTTTGCAGCTCCCGCCGGAGCCTTAGCTTTATCCGGCGTGTTTGCAGCCGGTGTTTTAGTGGCTTCTGCCTTGGGAACGTCCGGTGAAACCCCAGCCTTGCCCTTCCCTTTTTTCTTACCAGCGGCAGCGGTGGCAGCGGCAGCGGCTGTTGCGGCAGCAGCTTCGGCCGCAGCGGCCGCAGCAGCCTTCGCCGCCCTTCCGCGTTTGGGCGGTGGTGGCGGCGGTGGTGGCGGGGGCGGCGGTGCCAGAGGCTTCAGGAACTTCAACGTTTCAGTGCGCGAACGCAGCCTGCCATCGAGCAACAGCATGAAAACGTCCTGCGCGATCTTCGGATACTCCGGCATCTGCGGTGTGATGTGCAGTTCCGTCATTTCAGGCAACGGAATTTTCTGCTGCACCTGCCGCCACTTGGTGAAAAAGTTCTTGATTTTCTGCGCGACAGCCTGCTGGCGGGCGGTGATCGCGAGAAACAGAATCATCTCCGGCCGCGCCTCCGAGAGCAGTTTCCAGGCACGGGAGGGGGTAGCCGCCTCCTTGCTGGTGAGCCGCTTGGCCAGGTCCTTGGCGTGGTCCTCGAGATCCCGCCAGGATTCGACCAGGTCCTTGCGCGGCATCAGCTTGCGCATTTCGGCGATATCTTTGTCGGCCAGCCTTGAAGTCAGGAAGTACATAACGGCCGGCGCCGGGTCGGGCGAGTATCCCAGTTCCGTCATTTGCTGGCGCGTTTTCAGCAGTTGGCCCAGTTGCGCCGTATCCACCTTGGCCGTGGTCCAGTGAGGATGCAGTACCTTGAGCCAGCCTTCTTTTTCCAGGACGCGCACGATGTGTAGCGGATCTTCCTCGTACGCAATCTGCTCGATTTCATAGCCCCGGGCCTTGTCCGTGATGTACTCGATATAGTTGTTCTCTTTTGCCGATTCCAGCCTGGCCTGGGTGCGTTCCTCGAGCGGCCAGTGGAAGCGCGCGGCCAGGCGGCTGGCGCGGATGAGTCGCGACGGGTCTTCGACAAAAGCGTAGTTGTGCAGGACGCGGAGAAGCTTGGCTTCGATATCCGCCGCCCCGTTGAAGGGATCCATCAGCAGGCCGCGCGACCCCGGATTCAGCGACAGCGCCATGGCGTTAACGGTAAAATCCCGGCGGCGGAGGTCTTCAATCAAGGTGGCGGGAGAAATCACAGGCGGTTTGCCGGCCTTCTCATAATGCTCGGTCCGCGCCATACTGATTTCGGCGCGAACGTTCCCAGGCAGAACCAGGTAGAGGGCCTTCAGCTCGTCGTCGGTACCTGCGATCCTGACCCCGGTGCGTTCAAGGTCCTTTTGCAGTTTGAGCGGATTGCCCTGGACAGAGAAATCGAGGTCGCGGATGGGGAAACCGCTGATAATGTCGCGGACCGCGCCTCCGGTCAGATAAATATTCATGCCGGCGGCGCGCGCAATATCCTGTACCAGGGTGACGCCGCGCTGCTGGTCCGGCGTCAGCCGGATTTCCATTGTGTAGATGTAATCGGCCATGCGTTCTAGGAATGCCGCTCCACGATCCGGTGCGCCGCTGGGGAGAGTGAGTTTTCCACAGGCTGAACCTTTGGAAGACAAACTGCTCCCGTCGCCTTCATGTAAGTGACTCTATCGAATAGGCTTAGACTACATGAGATAGGACAGGCCAAGCTACAGAAAATAACACACCGTTAACGATTTGGCTACTGCGAACATACAAGATACCCGTTTCCTAGAGGAAAGTGCGAGAATCTGCCCTGAAAACAGTCGTCAGTCGCCGGTCTTCAGTAGCCTTCAGGGCCCGCCGATGTTGAAGACTGACGACCGATCTCATGCCTTCAACCCATAAAAAAGTGGTGGTTCGCAAGATGGACCGGGATACGATCAATGGCCATGTTGCGCCCGCCAACTTCGTCCACGAGGGCAAGCTCGAACTGCTGAACACCTCCGGCAACGTGGTCGCAATCGAGTTGAAGGACATCAAGGCCGTCTATTTTGTGCGCGAGTTCGGCGACTCCGAATCGCTCAGCCGCAAGACATTCACGACCCGTCCGCGGACGGAAGGACTGTGGGTGCGCCTCAAGTTCAAGGACAACGAAGTCCTCGAAGGAATGATGCCCAATGACCTTAGCCTGACCACGGCCGAGGGTTTTCTGATCAATCCCCCCGACCTGCGCTCGAACACGCAGCGCATCTTCGTCCCTCGCACCGCTCTGGAGTCCCTGACCGTGCTGGCGGTAATCGGCGCCACTCGCCGCCGCCGCAAAGGTCTGGCGACGGATACCCGGCAGGTGCAACTGTTCGGAGAGTGAAAGAACGTGGAGTCGGGCGCCGGAGCTCGGACGTCGGCCATCGGGCATCAGACCTCAGACTTCGGGCGCCCGACCTCGACTTCGGAAGCGTGCTGCGGTTCTTGAGCGCCCCGCCAGGGGCGCCTGAAGGTAGCCCAGCGATTCATGCTGGGTACCAATCGGCAGCACATGACGTCCCGTAGGGACGATTGAACCGCCGAGGCGGCGCCTGAGTGGCCCTTCCGTGACTCCGACCTTTCAGTTCGATCCGGCGATTCCGGACACTCTTTGGTATCTTGCCTTGGTGTCGAAGAAGATACGGAAACTGGCTCAGGCAATCATGTCCGATGATGTTAGAACGCTTCCGGCCACCGCTGGGCACCATGGTAGACGGCGAGGATCACGATACGGTATTTCTCGATGGTATAGGCGACGATAAAGGGAGTATCCGAAACGACCAGCTCCCGGGTGCTGGGCGTGCGGCCCGCCCTTCCTGACATCGGAAATGCGGCAAGCTGTTGGACGCTGGCGACAATTTGCAGCGCTATCCGGGCAGCAACCTCCCCGCTGTTGGACAGAGCGATATAGTCCTGAGCCTGATCCAGTTGCCGGGTCGCCTGTTCCGTCCATGCGATGACCGACCCCCTCATCGCGTCGACAACCGGCCGGCGCGGCCCGTCCGGCGGACGCGCTTTGCCACTTCCTCGTGGCTGATTACGCGACCCTTTTGCATCTCCTCCAGGCCCTTGCGAACGAGCGCGTCCTGGTAGGCGTGCAGCTCGATGTAGTTGGTAATGGCCTCATTGATGAGATAGCTGCGCGGGCGCTCTTGCGCCGCGGCGAGCGAATCCAGTGCATCAATCTTTTCGGCGTTGGCGCGAAAGCTGATGGTTTTCTCTGCGTTCCCCATAATACATAATGTATACCGTATATTATTGTGTATTACAAGACCGTGACTTGAAGGCGGTACCTCAACGGCTGAATCCACCCGTGAACATAAAGGGCTGGCGCAGCGCGGGAGTGCTTGCTGTAGGAACGACGGCCGCCCGCTCCGCTTTCAGGAAGAAATGCGGAGCGGACTGGCTTCATGCCCTAGGGCTTCACGACCTGGAGGTTGTTGGTTACCGAAAACGCTCCGGAGACTCCGCGGGCTCGGATATTGGCGATATTCTTGTCCGCCTCGTTGTCGACCACGCCTTCGAGGGTTACGTTTCCGTTCTTGACAATGATGCGGATCGGCTTCTGCACTCCCATCGCATATTTCTGCAGCGCGGGGTAGTAGTAGATGGCGCGGAAAAGGCGACGACGGAGTTGGTCGTCCATGGGCGAGGTGGGCAGGACTTCAATCTGATTGTCCACCTGCTCGACGCCTTCGATCTTCTTGACCACGTTTCCGGCGTCGGACTTCAATGTTGGATTCGTGACCTGGCCCGCAAGGGTCACGTTGTAGCCATCTACTTTGTAGGCGAGATTGTCGAACACATCGAGATAGGGCAGCATCAGCAACTCGTGCCTGACCTCCCTGGTAATCCGCTCGGTGGCGGCTGCGGAGGGTTGAGCTGCCTGACGGCCAAAAACCGCGGAGCCCAACGCCAGGATCGTGCAAGCGAGAATCAAGGTTCGCAGCTTCATTATCGTTCTCCATTTCGAATCAATCGTGGTTGGATAAGACCGGGCTTCCAGGGTGCACATAGTAGCAGGAGATATACCCGCTTGTCCCGGTGTGCGCCGCTTCTATTGATGCGCCACCGGGAGCCGGGTTGTTTCGTTGCCGGTAGCTTTTCTAGTTAAGCCGGGATCTTGGATCATGATCGGTTCGCCGAACATCGAATCAGTGTTACATTTAAGTAAGCCCATGGACGCTGGCAATGACAGCCACGAACTCGACCTCCTGCTTCCGCAGAGCGTAACCGGTCCGCTCTGGAAGTCGCTGTTGGGCAATCTTCGCGACCGTTTCTTTCCGCAGAAATTGCCGCCACTGCAACTCACTTCTCGACCGCTTAACACCGGCATGCTGATCGGCGACGCGGTCAGCCTGCCCTGGTATCGGACAGTTTTCACCAATCTGGGCAACGTGATCAATCCGGAGATTCTGCCGCCCCTGGAGCTGGAGTCGCGGCCCGTAGATGTGGGGGAATTGATCAGCGATCAGATGGGACACATGTGGTGGTCTTCCCTGCTGCGTAACCTGGCGGACCGGGTCGCTCCCGAGCGGCTGCCTCCGTTGGAGCTGACTTCCGCTCCAGTCGATGCCGGCCTGAAATCCGGCTCGATGCAGTTGGCCCGCTGGTCCTCGCTGATCACGCTGCCGAAAGTTCCGCTGGCGGAGCGAAACTACGTTATGGCCACGCCAGCCCGATCGGTTGCTGGCCGAGTATCGGTAACACCCTTCACGGGCTTTGCAGGAATGTCGACGGCCCTGGCCGAGGCGCCGGCCCACGCTCACCCCGGAAAATTGCAAAGCGCGTTGTCGCGTTCTCGATTGCGGGAAGCACTCCTGATTGCACTCGCGGTCTTGGAGGGTCTGTATCTGCTGGGCTCAGTTTTCGGACTTGTGTGACTTCAGTCGTCAATCGCCGGTCTTCAGTCGCCAGGAAAGCCCATACTTACACTGGAGCCGGGATTTACTTTTGCTGACGACTGACGACTGAGGACTGACGACTGCCCTTCCTATGAGACTCGCTGAAATTGCTATCGCCCTTGGCGCGCGGCTGGAAAACGGCTCGCCTGACCTGGAAATCACCGGGGTCTCCGGGATTCGGGAAGCTGGACCGGGACAGCTTACCTTCGTCGCAAATCCCAAGTACGCCGGGGAAGCGCGGACTACAAAAGCCTCAGCGGTGATCGTGGTTGATGAATTTCCCAGCATTCCCCCCGCATTGTTGCGCAGCAAGAACCCGTACCTCGCCTTCGCACGGGCCATCGAACTTTTCTGCCAGCCCCCCCGATATGAACCGGGCGTGCATCCGACTGCGGTCCTGCATCCCTCGGCCAGGGTCGGCGAGGGCGCGCACATCGGACCCTACGTGGTCGTGGACCAGGACGTTGAAATTGGAAACAATGCTGTATTGCTGGCCCATGTGGTCATCTATCGCGGCGCTCATATCGGCGACAACTTTTTTGCCCATGCACACGCGGTGGTGCGGGAAGGCTGCCGGCTCGGCCATCGCGTGCTGCTGCAGAATGGCGTGGTTATTGGAGCCGATGGCTTCGGCTTCGCCAAGGACGACTCAGGCCACTGGTACAAAATTCTGCAGCCTGAACCAGTAGTGATTGAAGACGATGTGGAGATCCAGGCGAATTCGTGCATCGACCGGGCCAGCGTGGAAAAGACCCAAATCGGCCGTGGCACCAAGATCGATAATCTGGTGCAGGTGGGACACGGATCGCGCATCGGGGAACACTCGCTGCTGGCTTCGCAGGTCGGCCTCGGAGGCTCAACCAAAATCGGCAACCATGTGATTCTTACTGGACAAGTGGGCGTGGTCGGCCATTGCACCGTCGGAGATGGAGCCGTGGTCACGCCGCAAAGCGGGGTGGCGGGCGATATCGAAGCAGGAGCGATCGTCAGCGGCGCCCCCGCGGTAGATCACAAGTTGTGGCTGAAGTACTCGGCTGTCTTGCCCAAGTTGCCCGAGATCGCCAGAGCGGTGCGGGTTAAGAATCCGAAAGAGTAGCAACGTTTTCCAGTTTCAGGTTTCCGGTTTCAGGAACTAGGAACTGCGAACTAGAAACTTAGAACTGTTTTTTTCCTTCCCTTCACAATTTCTCAGTGACCTGTGCGTCCTCGGTCGTCAGTTCCTCCTGATATTCTTTCGGCAAGCCGCTATTGATCGCTGCTCTCACCTTCTTCATCAGGCACTCACGGCTGCCAAAATCCTGCGGTTCGATCGGAGGGTGAAAGATCACGGTCACTGTTGCAGGTTCTATTGCAAATCTGCCCTTGGGCATGACTTGATGCGACCCCGCGATCGTCACCGGCACCACTGGAACCTCGCACTCTATGGCCAGATAGAACGGGCCTTTCTTGAAGGGCAGTAACTTGCCGTCAAACGATCGATGACCCTCGATGTAGATCATCATGCTGATGCCCTGGCGCAGCACTGCCGCCGCAGCACGGACCGCCGCAATGCCCGCCTCCTTGTTTCCGCGATCGACCGGAACGAGCGAACCTATCCTCATGGTCTTTCCCAGAATCGGATAGTCAAACAACTCTTTCTTGACCATCACCGAGGTGCGCCGCGGAATGAGCGGCACCATAATCGGTGGATCGATGTTCGATACGTGGTTAGACATGAATACATAAGTGCGCTTGGGATCCAGCCGGTCGAGTCCGACCGTCTGCACCCGAATCCCGGTGAGACGCACCCCGGTCCACGCCGACCACATGGCCACGCGGTAGAGGAAGCGGATGTCACCGGTGAGGAAAGTCCAGGGAAAACCCAGGAGGGCCGCCATGGGAAGGGCCAGGCTCCAGAAGGCGAGCATCAGGATGGTGCGAATCACGGTCGGGCTTCTCCGGATATCTGGCACTCGCCTTTAAGCCAGGCAGTGCGCCGGGCCTTTTGCTGCACAGTAACATTGTCTACGTCAGCCAGATCCAACTCAACTTGTTCTCTACTGGCCAGTTTCCAATGCAGTTCGTGCTCACCGTCCGAGTTGCGCACTCGCAAGTGCAGCTTTTCGCCGGGGCGCAATTCAGCCAGCCGCTGCTCGAAATCAGCGTCGGCCGGCCGGCCATTGACTTCCAGAATGACATCGCCGAGTTGCATTCCCGCGCGCTGGGCTGCGCTTCCGGGCGTGATCGCCGCCACCACGGGCGTGGTGTTCAGGTTTCGCGGTGCAACGAATTCGGTATCCGCTGCGGAAATGGTGCGCGCCACCAGGTGCAGACCCACAGTCTTGAAGAAATCATCCCACGGAATCTCGTCCGTGCCCGCGACATACTTCTGGAAAAACCACCCCAAATTCGTATGGCTGACAGCCTCAGCGGCTTGTTGTACGCCATCTGAGTCGGAAAAAAACCTTCCCTGCCGCGCATAGTTCCGATTCATCCACTCCAGGACGTCCTGAACGGAGGCCGAGCCATGCGAACCCTCCCGCACCTGCAAGTCGAGCAGGACGCCGAGCAGGTATCCCTTGTTGTAGTAGGAGATACTGCGCGACGGCAGCCGATAGTACTCGTACTTCTCCAGCCACGCGTCCAGGCTGGACTCTTCTGCCGATTGGGTACGATGGGCGGGGCGCCGCTCCAGTTCGTCAATCTCCGCTGCCAGGCCTTTCAGATAGCGGGGTTCATCGAGCAGGCCTGCACGCAACAGGATAATGTTCGCCGCAGTGGTATCGACGCCCTCACTGAACCAAAGGGCACGGGTGTAGTTTTCTTTCGTATAGTCGACGGGTTCCAGCGACTGTGGCCGGATCCGCTTGACATCCCACAAATGGAAGAACTCATGTGCGGTCAGGTCGGCCAGAGCCTGCGGATTTTCTGCCAGCCGGCCGGCGCTCAAATCGATGGCGGTCGAGTACGCGTGTTCCATGCCGTTGCCGGCGGGCCCTCGTGGAAAGTGATACAGAAATAGATAGGTTCCGAAAGGCCGGTCGTCCATCCATGTAGTGGCTGCGGAAACCAGGCGGTGCAGCACGAGAACAAGTTGCTGCATGTCGTAGTCTGCGGGATCTGCGTCCACTACCACGCGATAGTGCCCGCCACCCTCGTCAAAATCAGATTCCTGGAAGGAGCCGATTTCGACCGGCGAGTCCACCAGGCGATCGTAGTCTTCCGCGCTGAAATCTCCCGCAGGGGAGTTCATCAGCGCGGTCGCGATTCGCCAGCCAGGCGGAATATCAACAAACCGCACACGCATCGGGGAAGCGCGCGCGTCCACCGGGTACATCAGGATCTCCGCCAGATTGAAGAAGGCGTGCTGCGCATTCAACTGCGCGCCGAATGGGCCAGTCAGGTCGGCCAGGATTTCATACTCCACCTCAACACCGCCCTGAGCGCCCCCATCAGGGCCAGATATGCGCCACCGGCTTTTGTCCAACTTGCGGACCGCAAGGGGGATTCCGTCGCGACCTCGGGCACGGACCCAGGTCACGTATTGCGCGAAGTCGCGAACCTGGTAGAGGGCGTTCCACACCGGCAGCTGAAGGTCGTGCTCCAGAGTACCTGGTTCGAGAAGCATTCTCACGCGAACCAGATGCTCGGGCGCGCCAGCCAGGGAAACGATGTAGCGGACTGTCGCTGGTGGCGACGGATGCGGAGAATTTTGCCCGGCGGCCGCGCTCGCCGCAGCCTCAATTACGACCAGCACAACGAGGCCAACGAAAAAGAGCGCAGGTCTGGCTCTGGCTGGCCGGTTCACGCTTTGGCGGACGCCTTGAGCGGGTACTGGCCGGAAGCGCCTCCGGAGATGGACTTCAGGCGTTGCGGCAGCTTCTCGTAGATGCCGCCAAAGCCGCCGTTGGAGAGAATCGCGACTACATCCCCCGAGCGCATCTCGGGCGCGACGATCTGCACGATCTCGTCCGCGTCAGGGACAATGCGGGCACGCCGTCCCTGCTTCTGGACTTCCGCTGCCAGGGCAGTCACGTCCATGCGTTCGTTCTCGGGAATGGACTCCGATCTGAAAACATTTGCCACCACGATCTCATCCGCCGCCGCCAGGCTCCTGGCCAGCTCGTGTTGCAGAACATTGCGGCGAAGGGTATTGGAGCGCGGCTCCAGAATTACCCAGAGGCGTGCCCCGGGATAGCGCGAGCGCAGCGCCTTCAAAGTTCCCGCAATCGCTGTGGGATGGTGGGCGAAGTCGTCGATGATGGTGATCCCGTTAACCTGCGCCCGCACTTCCAGCCGCCGCTTCACGCTCTTGAAACTCTGTAGGGCTGAGGCAATGGCTTCGCGGGAAATCCCGCAACCGGACGCAAGCGCTGCGGCGGCGGTCGCGTTCAGGACGTTGTATTCGCCCGCGAGCGAGAACTCGAAATCAGCCCAGGGTTCGCCATTGCGCAGCACTGACCATGAAGTGCGGGCCGTATCGAGACGCAACTTCGTCACTTGCCACATCGCCTTGCCGGTTCCGTATCGTTCCACTGGACAGAACGCTCGCGCCACACAGCGCTCGACACTCTCTCCCGTGTCCAGGGCCACGATCCGTCCGCGGCCTGGAACCAGGTTTACCAGCCGCTTGAAGGCCGTTTCCACTGCTTCAAGATCCTTGTAGATGTCGGCGTGATCGAATTCAACCGAGGTCAGAATCACCGAGTCGGGAAAATAGTGCAGAAATTTCGGACCTTTGTCGAAGAATGCCGTGTCGTACTCGTCGCCCTCCAGAATGAAGTGTCTACCCTGGCCCAGCTGAAAGCTGCTGCCAAAATTTTCTGCGATCCCGCCGATCAGGAACGAGGGCTGCAGCCCGGCGCTGTAGAAAATCCATGACAGCATCGAGGTGGTGGTGGTTTTGCCGTGGGTTCCGGCGACCACCAGGACCTCCTTGCCGCGCAGAAATTCATCGTGCAGAATTTGCGGCAGCGAGCAGAACGGGATGCGCTGGTCGAGAATGTGTTCCAGTTCAACGTTGCCCCGCGAAATCGCATTGCCCACGACGACCATGTTCGGCCGCGGCTCGAGATTGCTGGCCGCGAACGGCTGGGACAGCGGAATGCCCAGTGAGGCCAGGAAGTCGGACATGGGCGGGTACGCCGCTGCGTCCGAGCCGGTCACGTGAAAGCCGCGCTGCTGGAGCATGCCGGCCAGAGACGCCATGGCTGTCCCGCAGATGCCAATGAGATGGATGTGCCGTTTGTCGTTCATGGTCATAGCCATAGTTCCCGCTCTTTACGCCTTACAAACCCAAACATACCCACAGAGGTCACCGAGGAAGCAAGTGCCTACTCTCGCCCTGCAGAGCGTGATGAAACTGCCGTCAGTGTTGCGGCCTCCAACATTTTCAGTTCAACCGTGTCGCTGACGTTCAGTGCAGCCCGCACGCCCAGAGGTAAAGTTATATTGCCGTGCGAGACATGGCCCGAGCGCAAGCCATAGGCCACGGGCACTCCCAGGTCGCCGACCACGCGCAACACCACTTCTTCCAGCGTGTATCCCTGGTCTTTGTCTTTGGTCTGCACGCAGTCCAGCATTTCTCCGAAGACGATGCCCTGCACATCGGCCAACTTTCCCGCCAGCTTCAGTTGCATCAGCATGCGGTCGATCTGATAGGGCTTGGTGGCCACGTCTTCGATGAACAAGATCGTACCAGCCGTGCGGATTTCATAGGCCGTGCCCAGAGACGCGACCAGTATGGAAAGGCATCCGCCGTAAAGAATTCCTTCGGCCGAGCCTTCGACCAGTGCCTTCACCCCAGCATCCGGCTGCACAGCCCATTCGGAGAGCCCCTGCAGCGCGCTCTGCCAGGAAAACAGATCGACTCCGTCGGGGCGAGTAAAATCCTTGGCCACCATCGGGCCCTGAAAAGTGATAAACCCGGCAGCGTCCGCGAAGTAGGTCAGCAGCGAGGTCAGATCGCTGTATCCGACAAAAATTTTGGGATGAGCCTTGATCTTGTTCAGATCAAGCTCCTTCAGAAGATAGTTGGAACCGTATCCGCCACGCACGCATAGAATCGCCCGCACTTCATCTCGTACGAACATCTCTTCCAGTTCGCGCGCTCGCCGCTCGACTGTTCCGGCAAAATAAAGATCCTGATCGAAGATGGAATCAAGGTAGAAGGGCTTGTATCCCAGGCGGCGTAGAGTTTCGCAGCCGACCTCCAGAAGATCGGGTTTGAAGTCGCTCGCAGGCGCGACCATTCCCACCGTATCCCCGGGTTGGAGCGCCGGTGGCTTGATGCGCGCTGGTTTTGGGACGGAGGGCATCTGTATCCCGTGTTAAGAGCAACCTTCAAAGACCGAGAAGAACTGCGCCGCGACTGGATCAGCGAACCGCAGCGGCTAAAGCCGTGACTTCTCTTCGCGAATAACGGCACGACTCAAGTCGTGCCCTCCCCAAAGCCAATCCAATCAGAGTTTCTCTGCAGCCTGCTAAACGAAAAACTCTCCCCGACAGATAAGCTGAGCCGGTCCCCGGAGGAAAACTTGATCCTCCCAACGAACTATTTGAGTTCCGCCCGGGGCGTGCACCTGCACCGGAGACTGCGCGCGCTTTGCCGAAATCGCAGCCACCGCGGACGCGCACGAGCCCGTCCCCGAGGATTGCGTTTCTCCCACCCCGCGCTCGAAGAACCTGGCTTCGACATTACTCTTATCTTTTATGATTACAAGTTCCACGTTCATCCCATACTTGAAGTCATGATGACGCGCAATTTCGGCCGCCTCAGCCTGCCACCCTGGAGAGTAATCCTGCACAAAAACCACGTAGTGCGGATTCCCCATGGAGACCGGGATGCCGCGGGCCTCCCCGAAAGCCAGTCTGATGGAAAATTCATCGCCTACCCGGGGTTCCCCCATTTGGATTTCGAACTCATACCGGGATTCGCTGCGGGCGGTGAGCGTGCAAATCCTGATCCCCGCCCCGGTGCGGATCGCGAATGTTTCTTTGCCTTGCTCGCCAGCTTGCCCGGCGGTTTGCTCAGAACTTTGCTCGGAGCACAGATAGGCCGCCACACAGCGGGTGCCATTGCCGGAAATCTCCGCCTCCGACCCGTCGGCATTGAACAGGCGCGCCCGGATGTCCGCGTCCTGGGCGGGAAAGAGCCACTCCACCCCGTCCGCCCCCACTCCGTCATGCCGGTCGCAAAGGCGCTTGCTGAAGCTCGCGAGATTGGCCGGTACATAGCCGCCGTCGATAATCAGGAAGTCATTGCCGCAGGCGCTGGCCTTGACGAACGGAATCATCCCATCCGGCGGCGTCATTCCGTTTGCGCCGGGCCCAATGGCACGACGCTTCCGAGCACGGAAGATTTCTGCAGTTCCCGCAGCACTTCGTCCTGCAGCTTGCGTGTGCCTTCAACGTCAAACTGCATTCGGACATGCTGGCGAGTGGCTGCCACGTGGACGTTCTGGCTCATGACGTGGAGACCTTCGAGAGCAAAGTTCACTTCGGCGTTGATCTCTTCCGGGCTGCTGCCGGTGACTTCATAGGTATTCACCAGTTCCTTGATGTTGAAACGCTGCTCTGCCTTTCCCAGCAAGAAAAGACATAGCAGGATGAGCGCGGTCGCAAAGACTGCGGTTAGATAGAGGCCGCCGCCCACCGCCATGCCCACCGAAGCGACCACAAATAAAGTGGCCGCCGAGGTGATACCGGTAACCAGGTCACCGCGATTGTGCAGGATGGAGCCGGCTCCGATAAAACCGATGCCGGGAATGATCTGCGCCGCAATCCGGGTGTGGTCTCCAATATGCTCGACCGCCAGCTCATCCGAGAGCAAGGTGAACATCGCGGCACCGAGACAGATGAACAGGTTGGTCCGCAGTCCGGCAGGCCGATGCTTTATTTCGCGCTCCAGTCCGATGGCGCCACCGAGGATCGCCGCCAGGCCCAGACGCAGCAGGGAGATACCAGCCGAGGACATCTCCAGTTGCAAAGCATCGTGTATATGTTGCATGGTCGGCATCGGAGGTCAAGTGGCTGGATTTTATCACCGGAAAACTCAGTCTCTAACGGCTTCCGGCACTGGAAAGGTAACCCTGATGATTACCGGGCGTGAGCCTGGGTCTGGTAGATGGTCGCTCGCGGCTGTCCGGAAACGTGAATCACCGCGAGCGGGGTGAGATCCTGCTTCTGCGCTCCCACCGAAACCGCATCGCCCTCAAAGGCGATGACGAAATCCGCGTATTGCGCAGGATGGGCCAGCGCTCGCTCCCACAGTCCCTCAGGATCGACGGGCTGCTTCCAGGTTCGATGGTTGCCTTCGTTGATCACGCGGCGTAGCGGAATGCCCGCCTGTTGCAAGGCGCCCACGTGGTCCCCCAAATACATCAGCATGGTGGAATGGGGCGGCAACGCTCTCACATAATCGGAAAGCTCGCGCTCCAATGCGACGCGCGTGCGTGAGTTGACCCATGCTTCGCGAAAGCATACCGGATCGCGCCAAATCGAGACATAGCTGCCGGCCACTATGATGAGTGCTGTTGCTAGGAGCGCGAGTCGGACGGCGCGTTCATGTGCCCATTGGACCAGGAAGAAAACCGCCAGGGTTGCAAAAACAACGAACGCTGGCAGCAGTTCCAATCCATAGCGTACGTTGTAGTACGAAAACGGCCACCACACCGGCATGAAAATTGGCACGCCCCCGTACGCGACAGAAAGCGGGTAAAAGGCCAGTGGAACCCAAAGCAGAAGTAAAGACCAAGCTCCCCCGTAGCGCCGGCGTCCCTTCGGCAGGCTCAGGGCAGGCTCCGCCGGCTGTCCCGAGGGCCTCTCGCCCTCGGCGGGCTGACCGAAATCCCACAGTAAGCTAGCCACCACTCCGGCCACAGCCAGCAAAACCCACAACCTCTGCCAATTTCCCGCCGCCAGATTCAACTCCGCCGACTTCAGAAAATAACTGAACGCAGTGGGCAGGTCATGGTTGCCCGGATGGGTCGCCCCCGGGCTTCTCCGTTCGATGGCCTTCGCCGAGTACGGGCCGTTGGCGAATTCGAGTGGATTGCGATAGACGATCGCGTTATATCCCAGCCAAAGAACGGGAGCAGCCGCCGCCAGCAGAAGAAAGTTTCTCAAAACGCGGCCGAGCGCCGGGGTCACATGCTTCGCTTTAACCGCAAAAAAGATAGCTCCCAGACCCATCGCGCCCGCGAGGAACCACGCATCGTAGCGGGTCCAGCATGCCCCCGCCAGGCAGAGGCCGCATCTGATGAGCGGAGTTCGCCCGGCCTGCAAATTGTCCCCGCGGTTCTCAAACACCCGCACCGATTCGCTGAAGTAAACCACCGCCCAGATGAACAGGGCCAGGTACAACGATTCGGTCATCGCCGTGGCTTGCAGGTAAATCAGGTTGGGATTTGCAGCGTAGACGATCGCGGCTCCCCAGGCGGCCACTCTCGCACTCGTCTGCGGGCTGGAAGAAGAGTCCAGGGCACCGCGGACCAGACGGAAGATTCCGATGGTTCCAAAAACATACACCACCATCGAAGGAATCGATCCGCCGATGCCCGTCTGCCACAGGGATGTAGAAAGCAGAAACGGAATCATCAGCAGATGGGGCAGCGGCAGCCAGACTGTACCCAGTTGCAGCAACCCCGGGGTGCGCGAGTCGAACACCCGGCGCGCAATGTTGATATGCGCCACCGCGTCGCCGTACAGCAATACCTCGCCGCGTCGGAAATAAAACAGAAAGGAGAAAATGGAAACGCAGGCCGTCAGCCATGCCAGCAGGGCGGTTTCCTGGTCCCAGCGCCGGATCGGCTGAGAGCTCATTCCAGATGGGTCAATTCGCGGAAGATTTGAAAACGGGCATCGATTTCGTCACGTGTGAGCGACTGCAGACGTTCAGTGCCAAAACGCTCCACCGCGAACGACCCCATGACACCGCCGTAAAACAGCGCGCGTTTCAGGACTTCACGGTTCACCTCTCCCTGCGAGGCAATGTAACCCATGAAACCTCCGGCAAAGGAGTCGCCTGCGCCGGTGGGATCCTTGACTTCTTCAATCGGCAATGCGGGGGCACGAAAAGGATGCCGGCCGATGCCGAATGCGCCTTCACGGAAGAAGATTGTTGCGCCATATTCGCCATGCTTGATGACCAGCGCCTTCGGTCCCAGGGCCAGCACTTTCTGGGCGGCGCGGGGCAAGTTGGTCTCTCCGCCCAGGGCTTTGGCCTCGGTATCGTTGATCAGCAGCACGTCGACCAGCTTCAGGGTTTCGATCAACTCCTTGCGCGTGCCGTTGATCCAGTAGTTCATGGTATCGCCGCCGGTCAGGGAGACATTCTTCATGTTCCGCCGTACCTGTGCCTGCAGCTCGGGATGAATGTTGGCCAGAAACAGAAATTTTGAGTCCTGATATTCCGCCGGAATGCGAGGCTGAAACTGTTCGAAGACGTTGAGCTCGGTGAAATCGGTCTTGGCCTCATTCAGGTTGTCGTGATACTGCCCGCCCCAGCGAAAGGTCCTCCCCTTGGAATGCTCGATCCCGCGGGTGTCCACGCCGCGTTTTTTCAGCACGTTTTCGTGGTCGGCAGTGAAATCTTCTCCCACCACGGCCACTACGCGTACCGGCGTGAAATAGCTGGCCGCGAGCGCGAAGTATGTCGCTGCGCCGCCCAGTACGTCTTCCACTTTTCCGGAAGGGCTGGCGATGGTATCAAATGCAACCGAGCCTACCGCAACAATGCTCATGCTTTTTTGGCCCTCAGGGGTTTATCGAGATACTTGCCGAGAATGAGTTTCAGTTTCTGACGGGTGGCCACGGGAATCTTGCTGCGCTCCGTAAGAATCGCGTGGGCCAGCGACGAGCCGCACTTGCAGGCGCGGGCGCCTGCTGTGGGGATGGCAGCCACGGTCTCACGCACCACCCGGGTGGCGTTTTCTGCATTTTTCAGCAACACAGCCACGATCTGGTCCACCGTCACCGAATCATGATGCGGATGCCAGCAGTCGTAATCGGTCACCATGGCCACCGTCACGTAACAGATTTCCGCCTCGCGGGCGAGCTTGGCTTCTTGCAGGTTGGTCATGCCGATCACGTCCATGCCCCAACTACGGTAAACGTTGGATTCGCCTTTGGTGGAAAACTGCGGGCCCTCCATGCAGATATAAGTCCCGCCCCGCTTCCCGGTCACGCCGGCTTTGTTGCATGCCCCTTCCACAATCCGGGAAAGTTCCGGGCAAACCGGATCGGCGAAGGCAATGTGCGCCACAATTCCGTTCCCAAAAAAGGTATCTACGCGGTGCCGCGTACGATCGAAAAACTGGTCCGGGATCACGAAGTCGAGCGGCTTATGTTCTTCCTTCAAAGACCCGACCGCGGAGATCGAGACGATCCGTTCCACGCCCAGTTGCTTGAAGCCGTAAATGTTGGCCCGAAAGTTCAACTCCGTGGGCATGATGCGGTGGCCGCGTCCATGGCGGGCCAGGAACGCAACCTTGCGGCCTTCAAGCATGCCCAGGACATACGCATCGGAAGGCTTGCCGAACGGTGTTTTCAGGCTTAGCTCTTTGACCTTGGTGAGGCCGGGCATCGCGTACAGCCCACTGCCGCCGATGATACCGATTTCTGCTTGCGCCAAGAATTCCCTCAGGAGTTCGATAGTGCTGGGACAAAAGGGTGATTATACAGAAGCTACTTCCCTGCCGAGGTCACCGCGAACGTTTCCTCCTCCAGCTTTTCCGTGGTCGGCTCATCCAGGGTCTCGGCCACGAGCACGGTGTCGCCCTCCGCGTCGATCACCACGGACCCGTCTTCCGTCAACCAGGTGTGCTTGCCGAGCGGAGTCTTTCCGTTTTCCGCCACGTCGCGCACATGTACATATCGTTTCGCCAACGCCTTGGCATAGATCGCGGCAAACTCCGTTGCCCTTTCGGCATTCGACCAGCGCGACACATAGAGCAGACCAAGCGGTGCAGCCGGATCACCCTTGGGCCGAACGGCATAATAGTAGCCGCCTCGCCAGTGCGGGTAGAGTTTATTGGAGGTTTCGGCTCCGGCATATTGATCGATGAGCACAGCGACGTCGAACTCACCAACAGCTCCCACGTCGAACCGGTCGTAATTCTTGAAGTCCTGCCGCAAGTCGGGCAGGCGCATCGGCGCCAGTGTCTCACCTGAAAGATATGTTTGTGGCTCCATGATCTGGCGAGTGGTGCGTGGAGGATTTCGGAATAGCGCGGCGAAGGCTTCTTCTTTTCCGCCCCTGGTAAGAAGATCCGTGATGAAGTCGATGCCATAACGATAGGGAAAAGTCAGCGCTTCCTTCATGTAGATCGGAGCGTTCTGGAATTGCACGGCGTCGGCGGTCCCCACCAGCATTCCATCTTTCAGAGCCTGTACCACCTGCGGCGAGTCCTTCAGCGACTGCCCGAGCGGCGCCAGTATGTAGTCGACCAGCACTACCATGGCCTGGCCCTCGACCACCGCCTGCCGCGTGGTGCTGATCTCGTCATTCTCGATGTCCTGCCCTGTGATTTCTTTCTTTTTGTCGAGGTCGGTGTCGGCCGGCTTCATGTACTTGTCGAGATTGAACGATTGGTCCTGCAGGGCATGAGTGAGTTCGTGCGCCAGCACCGGCTTCTGCTGCTCTGCGCCCAGCCAGTCCAGCAGGTTTACGGTCTTGGTCTTGGGATCGTAGTAGCCGGCCACCTGCTCCTTCAGCAGGGCCACCAGAAACCTTCCCAGGTCGAAGTCGCGCGGCAGCAGTCCAAATTTCTTCAGCACCAGCTCGGAGCGTCGCAGGCGCTTGGCGTCTTCGTCCTCAGAGGTGTGCTCGGTGACATAGGCTTCCACCTGGTCGCGGCTGACCAGTTGCCGCTTGACCTCATGCTTGATCGGGAACAGCGTGTCGCGGCTGGCGAACTGCAGAATTTCATCCACCGAGCGAAAAAGCTTGTCAGCTTCCTGCGGAGAGATCTTCTGCTCTTCCGCGTCTGGTGTGGCGCGGGCACCCTCGCCCGCGGCTTTTTGGGAATCCGCAGACTGCCCCGCTTGTGCCCAACCCGTAAGAGAAAGCAGGAGAAGAACAAGAATCTTATAAAAAACTTTCGCGAAACATCCCTTACCGTCTGTCTTCAATTTATTCATTAAGTTTGAGTTTATACTTTTTGCATGGGCATTAACCTCTGGACCTCGGCGGAACATGCTCTGGACTACCTGGGCCGCGCCGACTCGATTCCGCACCGGGTCGAAGGAGAATCCATACTTTTGGAATTCATTCCTGCGGGCGTGCGGCGCGTCCTCGATCTCGGCACGGGGGACGGACGCCTGCTGGCCATCGTGAAACTGGCACATCCCGAGGCCTCTGCGGTAGCAATGGACTTCTCCCCGGCAATGCTCGACGCCGCTCGCCAGCGTTTTCGCGGCGACGCCTCGATCGCCATCCTGGAGCACAATCTCGAAGACCCTCTGCCGCCGTCAGGAAAATTCGACGCGGTGGTTTCCAGCTTCGCCATCCATCATCTCATCCATGAACGTAAGCGATCGCTCTATGCCGAGATTTATGATTCGCTGACTCCGGGCGGCGTATTCTGCAATCTGGAACACGTTGCCTCTCCCACGCCTGAACTGCACGAAGAATTCCTGCGCCGGATCGGCTACTCATTGGAGACGGAAGATCCGTCGAACAAGCTGCTCGACGTGGAGACCCAGCTGGGATGGTTACGCGAAACTGGCTTCATGGACGTGGATTGCCAATGGAAATGGCGTGAGCTGGCTCTGGTGACGGGCCGGCGATCTAGCTGAGGTGTCAGGGAAATTCTTGGCCACGGATTTCACGGATCGACACCGATAAACTCAGGATGACAGACGCTTAGCGATCCATTCTCCAGCTTCTCGGGTCCCCAAACTTCCGCCGATATCCTGTGTCGTTTTCTTTTGATGCACCGCTTCCAGCACCGTGTTTTCAATCCTGCTTGCTTCTTCTGCCAGAGCCAAATGCTCCAGCATCAGCGCCGCGGTGAGAATCGCGCCAAAGGGGTTCGCTATGTTCTTGCCTGCAATCGGCGGCGCCGAGCCGTGTACGGGCTCGAACATTGACGTCTTCCCGGGATGAATATTTCCGCTGGCAGCCATGCCCAGCCCACCCTGCACCGCCGCTGCCAGATCGGTGATGATGTCGCCAAACATGTTGTTGGTCACGATCACGTCAAACTGCCGCGGATCGCGCACCATCTGGGTGCAGAGCGCGTCCACGTACATGTGCTCGGAGCTGATCTGCGGATATTCTTTGCCAACTTCCTTGAATACCCGCTGCCATAGGCCGCCGGCGTGGGTCATGGCGTTCGACTTGTCGCACATGAGCACGCGCTGGCGCGGACTGCCGTCGTGCTTCTTATGACGCTCGCAATATTCAAAGGCATAGCGGATGACGCGCTCCACGCCTTTGCGCGTGTTGATGTCTTCCTGAACCGCGATCTCATCCGGCGTGCCCGCCTTGAAGACGCCGCCAGCATCCACGTAGACACCCTCGGTGTTTTCACGCACCACGACAAAATCGATGTCCTTCGGCTCGATACCCTTCAGCGGACATAGCGACGCATCCAGCAGGCGCACCGGGCGCACGTTGGCGTACAAGTCCATCCTGAAGCGCATGCCCAAAAGGATTTCCCTGGCGTGAATGTTTGAGGACACACGGGGATCACCGAACGCGCCCAGCAGAATGGCGTCGAAATCCCGGCCCAACATGGCGAAGCCATCGGGAGGAACCGTGACCCCGTCGGCGAGGTAACGGTTGGCGCTCCAGTCGAACTGGGTCATTTCGACCGCCGCTCTGGAGGCCGTGATGACTTTTACGGCTTCAGCGATGACCTCGGGACCGATGCCGTCCCCGGGGATAATGGCGATACGCTTTTGGGGGCTCACGGATTGGAAGGTTATCAACTCGGTCGGAGCTTGTCATTTCCGACGTGGTGCACGTAGCGGCGGGCTCCCTCGCCCGCCCAGCCGGGCGAAACTCGGCAGTTAGGTCTTGCTGTCTCGCGGGCGAGGGCGCCCGTGCCACACGGGACTACTTCTTTCGCTGCATTTCGGAACGGTAGGTGGTGCCCTTGCCGTCCTGCATCCAGGTCCATTCCTGGCTGTAGTGGTCCGGGTCGGCAAAAATATACACTGCATGGCTCATGTGTCCGGCTTGCAGGTTGGGCAGGTTGGTGGCGTCGAGAAAATCGAAGGAGATAGTTTTGAGGTCGGGAGAGATCGTCGCCTGCATCCGGGGCTGGTTACCCGACGGGCAAAAATGGGTCATGAGCAAGCGGTCGCCGTCCACATAAAACAGGCTGAGCATTTCTTCCGCGCCCATCTTGTCTTCGCCCATTACTGCCGTGCCGCCTGCAGTCAGGCGATAGGTATCTTCGACGGGATCGCCCTTCACTGTCTTGCCCTGCCACGTACCCACCAGCGACTTGAGTTTTTCCAGCGCCTTCTGTGCATCAGACTGAGCCTCAGCCGCGGTTCCCGCAACCAGGAGCAACCCGACCGCAACCGCGCGAAGTATCTTCATGACCAGCTCCCGGGCACGAGTGCCATCGCAACGCAGGATCATAACCCAGGCCCGGGCGCCCTGCTACAACGCAATCCTCCGCTATAATCAAAGCAGAGAATTATGAGTTTGACGGTACAACATAACAGTGCGGAAGCGTCTGGCACGCCGCCGCCCAGGACCGCCTCGCCATCAGACTACGGAGACGTGCGCGGGGAATTTCAGGCGCTGATTTCCGGGAGCGGCGTTTACGACCTCAGTTCGCGCGCCAAGATCTCGCTCACCGGCGGAGACCGCGTGCGCTGGCTGAACGGCATGATCACGAACAACATTCGCGATCTGGCGCCCGCGCACGGCGTGTATGCCTTCCTGCTCAATCCGCAAGGACGAATCCTGGGCGATTTGTACGCCTACAACCGCGGCGGGTCGTTCCTTCTCGATACCGATCAATCGCAGGTCGAGAAGATTCTGGCCGTCTTCGACAAATACATCATCATGGACGATGTCGAGGTCGCGAATGTGAGCGGCCAACTCACAGCGATCGGAATTGCCGGGCCGATTGCCCGGGAATCATTGCGGGCTACGGGGTTTGAGGTACCAGCGCTCGAGCCGTTGGAATTCGCCGAACTCACCTGGCGGCAAATCGGCATCACCCTCGTACGCGGCGATAACCAGAGTGTGGAGAGTTTTGAACTCTGGATCGCCCCCGATCATTTACAGCAGGTGCGCGGCGCACTAGTCACAGCCGGAGCAAAGACGGTGGGGACTACAGCACTCGAACTGTTGCGCATCGCTACCGGAGTTCCGCGCTATGGCGCAGACATCCGCGAGCGCGACTTGCCTCAGGAGACGGAACAGGAACGCGCTTTGAATTTCACCAAAGGCTGCTACGTTGGCCAGGAAATCGTGGAGCGTATTCGCTCGCGCGGCCAGGTGCACCGCAAATTCACCGGTTTTGAAGTTCAGGGGCCGTTGCCTGCATCCGGCAGCAAGATTCAAGCCCAGGGCAAAGACGTCGGTGAAATCACCAGCGCGGCTTCCCTTCCCCTGGCTGGCGGTGATCGGCACGTTGCCTTGGGTTACATCCGCCGTGAAGTGGCGGCGCCGGGCAAGCAGGTCGAAGCCGGTAGCAGCGAGGCTCGGGTCGCGAACCTGCCGTTTGCTGAAATTTTCAAATAGCTTAAGGAAAGAATTATGCCTGAGAAAAAACAAGAAAGCTTTACCGTAACCGACCGGCGATTGTTCACGTCCGATGGTGAACTACGCCAGGAAGTCAGCGAAGAAGAGGTGTCAACCTCCAAACCGGTGGCAGAGGCGGCGCCGGACGTGAAGCCTGTTGCGCAAGTGCTGGAGCCTCCGAGCCTCGACGCCTCCATCCCGCCCAGCCCGACTGCCGCAGAGCAAAAAGAACAGGCCGACGCCTATCGCAAGTCATCGCAGGAACTGGATGCCCGGGTTGAGCTCAGCGGTCGCTCGGCCAAAGAGATGGAGATGACCTTCGAGCGCTTCCTGGCCTCGTTGTACATGAGCGCCATGCTGCAACTAGGCCTGATGCAGGAAGAAGGAGGGCAGCCGCGCATTGATCTGCTGGGCGCGCGTCAGACCATCGACACCATCAGCCTGCTTTCGGAGAAGACCAAAGGTAATCTCACATCGGTTGAGACAACTTTTCTGCAGAACTGCCTCTACGAACTGCGCATGGCTTACGTGGAAGTTACCAACGCCCTGGCCCGGCCGCCGCAAGCGACAGGGACGAATCCTGCGAGACGATGAGAGCTACCCTGACGGTACTGGGCAGCGGCACGTCCATGGGCGTGCCCACCATTGGCTGTGACTGCCCGGTTTGCCGCTCTTCCGATCCGCGCGACCGCCGCACGCGGCCTTCTGTGCTGGTGGAATATGGCGGAAGAACCGTGCTCATCGACACCACCCCGGACTTCCGTGAGCAAGCGATCCGGGAAAATATCCGAAGCCTGGACGCGGTGCTGTATACCCATGCCCACGCCGACCACATTCTCGGCATCGACGATCTGCGCCCGCTGAGCTTCCACCATAAACCGGGTCGGCTTCCGCTTTACGCCCGTCCCGATGTGGTTGAATTCCTTCGCAACATGTTCCGCTATATTTTTGACGCAGACTACAAATTCGGCGGCTTGCCCCAGGTCGAGTTGAAGCCGATGGAAGGGCCTCTTGAGCTATTCGGCGCACAATTTGACCCGGTCACCGTGATCCATGGGGAAACCGAGATATATGGCTTTCGCTTTGGATCCGCGGCTTACCTGACGGATCATAGTGTGATACCTGAGGCGTCTTTCCAGCAACTGCAGAACCTGGACATTCTGTTTCTGGATGCGTTGCGGCACAAGCCGCATCCGACCCATTCGACGGTGGAGAATTCACTGCGCATTGTGGAACGGGTGAAGCCCATGCGGGCATTCTTTACCCATATTTGTCACGATCTGCCGCACGAAGCCACAAATGCGTCGCTGCCGGAGCACGTGCAGCTTTCGTACGACGGTATGAAGCTGGAATTTGAGATTTAAGAAAAAAGATTTTAACCGCAAAGGTCGCAAAGACAATCCGTCAAGTTCGCTGAGAAAGTCGCCGCACTTCTTTGCGTTCTTTGCGCTTTCTTTGCGTCCTTTGCGGTTAAAAGCTCTTGACATGCAAGTCTTCCACAAACTCGAGGATGTTCCCGCAGGCTACGGCCCAACGCTGGTGAGCATCGGTAATTTCGATGGCGTGCACCGCGCACATACCCACGTGTTGCGAGAGATCGTAAGCCGCGCCCGGCAACAGGGCGCCAAGGCGATGGTGGTCACATTCGAGCCCCATCCCGTCCGCATCCTGAGGCCAGATTCCGGGTTCAAGCTGATCACGCCGACCCCGGAGAAGCTGCGCCTGCTGGAGGCCAGCGGCCTGGATGCTGTGCTGCTACTCCCCTTCGGGCGCGATCTTTCCCTAATGACGCCGCGCCAGTTCGCGGAAAGGATATTGAAGAAACAGCTTCACGCGCGCGAAGTACACGAGGGCTTCAACTTTCATTTTGGCCACAAAGCCGTGGGCAACGTGGACGTGCTGGCCGACCTGGGCCGCGAAATGGGTTTCAAGGTGATCGTCTATCCGGAGATGAAACTGCGCCGCGAAACTGTCTCCAGCAGCCGGGTACGGACGTTGTTGAGCGAGGGACGAATCAGCCGGGCGCGGCACCTGCTGGGCCATCCCTTCAGCATGCTCTCGACTCCGGGGCGGGGGCGCGGATACGGCAGCAAATACACGGTTCCCACCATCAACCTGAGCCGCTACGAGGAATTCGTACCCAGGGACGGGGTATACGTCACGCGCACTCGCGTGGGCAAGGAGTGCTTCGACTCGGTGACCAACGTGGGCGGCCGTCCCACGTTCGGGGCAGAGTCATTTGCCGTCGAGAGTCATCTGCTGAACTTCCATCCCATCGAACTGACGCCCGAAACCGAAGTCGAAATCCATTTCTTGCAACGCCTGCGCGACGAGATCAAATTTCCTTCCGTGGACGCGCTGCGTCAGCAGATTGCGCGCGATGTGCAGAAGTCGAAGCGATACTTTCAGTTGCTGGCAGGTTCACTTCCACACTAAACACTTGTCATCCTGAGGCAGCGGGGTCCTCCGCAAAGCGGAGGACTCCCAACGAAGGACCTGTGCACTTGGCCCGCGTCACCGGCAGCCGCACACGAATCCATCGGTCCTTCGCCCCGCACAAAACGCGGGCCTCAGGATGACAAAGCTTGGTAAAGAAGGCGACCGCTTGCCAATCCCGCTTAGACAATCGACAATCCTGCGAATGGCCACGAGCGTCTCTTCTACATTTTCCCAGACTACTTCGGCGCAGCGACGCACCTTGATTGCTGCCGCTCTGGGCTGGATGCTCGATGCCTTTGACGCCATGCTCTATGCGCTGGTGCTGGCGCACGTCATGCGCGACCTGGGCATGAGCAAGGGCACAGCAGGTCTGCTCAACAGCCTGACCTTGTTGGCCTCTGGGATCGGGGGCGTGGCATTCGGATTCATTGCCGACCGTGCGGGACGCAAGCGCGCACTGATGTTGAGCATCCTCACCTATTCGATTTGTTCGTTCGCCTCTGGCCTCTCGACCTCGGTTCTGATGCTTGCCATCTTCCGTTTCATCCTCGGCCTGGGCATGGGAGGCGAATGGAACACAGGAGCAACCCTGGTGGCTGAAACCTGGCCGACAGAACTCCGAGCCAAAGCCATCTCGATCGTGCAGAGTTCGTGGGCGATTGGATATGCGCTGGCTGCGCTGGTGTCCGGCATTGTTCTGCATTACGCCGATTGGCGGATGGCATTCTTCGTTGGGATTTTTCCGGCCCTGGTGGTGTTGTGGATACGGCGGGGCGTGCCTGAGTCGGAACTGTGGCGGGATCGTCACCGGGCAGCTACGAGCCATGTCTTCAGGACTGACGACGCGGACAAGCAGGCGGGATTCATTCGCATCTTTCGCCCGCCATACGGGAATCAGACCTTAGCCCTGCTGTTGATGAACTTCTTCGGCATGTTTGCCTGGTGGGGACTGTTTACCTGGATTCCTCCGTATCTTTCGCTGCCCGTGGACCAGGGCGGGCGAGGCTTCGGACTCATGAGCACAACCACGCTACTGGTGGTCCTGAACCTGGCGGGAATGTTTCCCGGATACGCGAGCTTTGGTTGGGTGGCGGATTACCTGGGAAGGCGGAAGTCATTTATTTTATACACGTTCGTAGCGGCACTTCTAGTTCCGATTTATGCATTGGCAAGAGCACCGTGGGCCTTGATGATCCTGGGCACGCTGTTGGCGTTTTTCGGCACCGGATTCTTCTCCGGCTCGGGAATTATCGGAAGCGAAATTTTTCCCACGGCGGTTCGCGCGCGCGCCCTCGGTTTCACCTACAACGGCGCGCGCGCCATGAGTTCGATCGCGCCATTTGTAATCGGCCGCGTGGGGCAGGCCAAGGGCCTGGGCTGGGCATTCTATTTGTGCGGGGCGTCGTTTCTGCTGTCGTGCATTACTGCAACCCAGCTGCCGGAAACCAAGGGAAAGCAGCTGGAATAATCAGTTGTCAGTTCTTAGTCTTCAGTTCTCAGACTAGTGCTCGCCCGCGGCACTCGTCATGACGCGGAGCTTCGCGTCTTTGCCGATCTGGTAGCGCGGTCGAGAATGAGAGAGGGAGGCGGCCACCAGCGCGACCCCGGGCAGGGTTTCGTCGGGCTGTCGCTTCGCTGCCGGTTGTGACCCAGAATCGTCACCACTGCCGCGTGAGCCCGCGCCACTGGACTCGACGGCCTGCAGGAACGAGCGTATCCAGCGGTGCACATCGTGGTCTTTCACAATCTGCCGCAGTAGACGCATGCGGTTGCGCTTGTCTTCGGCTGGCATGACGGCGGCAGCGTGCAAGGCCTGGGCCACTTCGGAAAAATCATTGGGATTGACCAGAATCGCGCCGCTGCGTAACTCGGGACCAGCGCCGGCGAACTCGCTGACAATAAGAACGCCGCGCTCGTCAAGCTGGGCGGCGCAGAATTCCTTGGCCACCAGGTTCATTCCGTCTTTCATCGGGGTGACCAAACCAATGTCGGCCGCGCGATAGTAAGCCAGAAGCTCGTCCCGGCCGAGGTTGCGGTGAATGTAATGCACTGGAACCCATCCCGGCTGGGTGAACTCACCGTTCGTCTGGCTGACCAGCAACTCTACGTCCCGGCGCAAATGCTTGTAGTTGGGGATTTCCTCGCGGCTGGGCACTACCACCTGCACCAGCGTGATGTGGCCACGCAACTCCGGGTAACGACGCAGCAGAAGCCGGAAGGACTTCAACCGCTCGGGGATACCTTTGGTGTAATCCAGACGGTCCACTCCGAGGACCAGAGTGTCGCCCAACAGTCGTCTTCTGATTTCAGCAGAGTGCGCGGCGATCTCGGGACGCGCCGCCTGTTGCGCAAACTCTTCAAAGTCGATGCCGATCGGAAAGCTGCCCACTACCGTTCTGCTGCCTTCCAGACTCACCCGAAAATGCGAGTTGCCGTCGCGCTCGGCGGTCACTTCGGGAAAGAAACGCTGCAGACAGCTTACGAAATTTGAGCGGTCGTGGTCGCTCTGGAATCCGACCACGTCAAACTCCAGCAATGACTTCAGGATGGGCTTCTTCCAGGGAAGCTTTTCGAAAATATCGGGCGAGGGAAAAGGAATGTGCAGGAAAAAGCCCATGGGAACGCGCACTCCGGCGCGTCTCATCGCGTCCGCGGTCAGCATCAGGTGGTAGTCATGAACCCAGACGAAGTCGTCTTCCCTCGCGGTCTCCGCCACAACACTGCCGAACTTGCGATTCACCCGCTGGTAAATTTCCCAGTACTCAGGATCGAAATTGCAGCGCGAGGGCATGTCGTGGAACAGAGGCCAGATGATTTCATTGGCGAATCCGGAGTAGAACTTTGCAATCTCTTCTTCGGTGAGCGAGACCGCGCGCAGCACATAACTGCGATTCTGCGAGGCTTTGGCCAGTAAAGACTCGACGTGCTGGCCTGGGGAAGTGCCGGCCCATCCGATCCAGACGCCCGGCTGGTCGCGCCAACCCGCTTCGAGAGCGGTGGCTAGCCCTCCAGAACTTCGTTCCACCCGCGCCCCGCCCGCATACTTACGGATGAGGATGGGCAGGCGGTTCGAAACATTGATCACGCGTCCTTTGAAGTCCGTCATCCTTGCCCTCCTGAAGCGCGCAGCCACTCCTGCAAAAACTGCAGCAGCTCGCGCGGTGGCTGCAGCCAGACGTCCGCTGCCGTCGGCCGGGATTGAGGACGGACCAGAACCGTCAGTCCAATGCCCTTGAGAGCATGGAATGCATCTTCATCGGTCTGGTCGTCACCCAGATAGGCGACGGCCGCCCCCGGGCCGGCCTCCTTTAAGATGGCGCGTACGGCGTCGCCTTTGCCTGGGCCGGCGACCCGAATCTCGAGACCACCGTCAAATTCGAGCAACCGTAATGGAGCCCGGTCGAGCAGTGGCTTCCAGAGCCGCGGAATCTCCTTGGCCAACTTCTCCGCCTTGGTCGGGTCCAGCCCCCGCCAGTGCACTGCGACCCCTCCCGGTTTGATTTCCGTCTGATTTTCCAGTCCGGCATCTCGCAGCAGTGCCGCAGCGGCCAGCAAATAGTCCTGATGCGCCGGCACCGAGCTCACCTGGTAGCGGCCGTCGGCCATAAGCCGCTCCAGGCCGTGGCTGCCCCAGACTTCCGGCTGCGGCGAAATTCCGCTCAGCAGAAGCAATTCCCGTACCGGGCGCCCGCTGATCAGCACCACCCGCGTTCCCTGGGCCATGATGCGCACGATCAACGGCGGCACTTCCGGGTAAGGCAAAGCCAGAGTGCGATCGACAACAAACGGAGCCAGCGTCCCATCGTAATCGAGCAAAAGGACGCGGGCCGGAGCGGAACGCAAACGCTCCAGGAAGGGACCGTAAGTGGCGTGACGTTCGAGTACCTTCATGCCGGCGCTGACCTCAGCAAGCAACCGCGACGAAAGCTGGACCCGACTCGAAGTGACGGAAAGAACTGTTAACGAGACCCCGGAACGGTTATTCGCGGGTCTCGCGACTACGGGGCTGACGAGGCCCGCGGCTGGAGCAACATCGGCGATTAAACCCGCCCGGTGTCACTCATGGAAGTCTGACTTGGCCTTGCCCTGCGACTGTGCGGCCAGCAGTTTGTCTAAGAGCTTAATCAGGATTCTAACACGGAAGCTCGAGCCCAGGGACTCGTAAGTAGCGAAATTGAGAGCCTTTATTTAGGTCCAGCGGAACCAGCGCAGGGCCAGAACAAACGAAACAACCGCCCATAAAACCAGAATCAGCAGCCGTCCAGCCTGAGTCCCAAGTGACGCTCCCTGCAAGATCGTGGCCCGCAAAGCATCGTTCAGTGCGGTCAGCGGCAGCAGTTTGATCAAGGGTTGCACCATGGCCGGGAATCGCTCCGACGAGAAGAACACGCCGGAGAAGATCCACATCGGCATCATCACCAGGTTCATCAGACCGCTGACGCTTTCCAGTTTCTGTGCCCGGCTGGCAGTGAGCAGTCCGAGACCTCCGAAGGCGATAGCGCCAAGGGTGGCAATGAACAGAATGTTGAACAATGAACCCAGCACGCGCATGTGAAAGACCAGCACGCCGAAGCCGAGCAGCAGCGCGATCTCGATCACCATCAGCACCAGCCGGCTGCTGGTAAGAGCCAGCAGAAAGTCGCTGCGCCGCATCGGGGTAGCGACGAAACGCTTGAGCACCTTGCGCTGGCGCATATCCACCAGGGCAAAGCCAATCCCCCACATCCCGGAGTTCATCAGGTTCATTCCCAGCAGGCCAGGGATCAGAAAATCGATATAACGCGAGCCCGGCTCGCTGGATGTAACCGCTGATGTGGGCACCGGATCCTTGCGTCCGGCACCGGATTGAAGTGCGTCATCGACCTCTGCGCGGGCCAGCACGCTCTCCGGTCGAGCGGGATCGTAGCGATACTCAAAGCCCTCCTTGGCATCCGGCGTGATGACTAAATCATATTTTCCCAGACGGAACCCCTGCAGCGCCTGGGCCTCATCGACCACGTCGGCGCGGATAGAGGAATTGCGTGGTGAGCGCTTCAGGTTGGCCAACGCTTCCTGCGAGCCGGGAGTGGCGACGATGGCAACCGATGTGACGCTGGCGGGTTTGTTGCGGAAGGCGATGCCGAGCCCCAGAGCCAGAAGCACGGGAAACCCAAAGACCCAGAAGATGACCTCGGGCTCGCGTTTGAGCTCCAGCAGCCGCGCACCCAGCAGATGAAGGAAACCCGACCAGCGTCCATTGCGATGGGCAATGGCAGCCGGGGATGGGGTTTGGTGTGCGACGGTCAAGGACGAGCCTCCTGGTTCATTCCGAAAAACGCACAACTGTCGAGCTGCGCTCGACCTGGGCGGGTCGGAGACCCGCCCCTACACGTGTCGCAGTTGATCTTCATTCTTCCCTCAGGTGGCGGCCGGTGAGACGGACGAAGACGTCTTCCAGGCTGGCCTGGCGAGTGGTCAGGTGCAAGAGCTGCTCGCCCTTCTTCTTGACCGCATCCAGCAACGCGGGAATGGTCAGGTGCGGTTCGCGGACGTTAAGACAGACCAGACCATTGTCATGACGCACCGATTCGACTCCGGGCAGCGCGCGCCAATTGTCGACCGCAGAACCGTCAGAGTTGCCGCTTACCTGGAATTCCACCATATGATGACCCCCCAGACGATCGATCAGGTCGGCAGGCGTCCCCTCGGCAATCACCTGACCGTGATCGACGATGGCCAGACGGTCGCACAGCCGCTCTGCTTCGTCCATGTAGTGCGTGGTCAGCAGCACTGTGCCTCCGGCGCGCTGAAAAGTGCGGATAATGTCCCAAAGCTGGCGACGGCTCTGGGGATCGAGCCCGGTAGTGGGCTCATCCAGAAAGAGAACCCTGGGGTTGCCCACCAGCGCGGTCGCGACCGCCAGGCGTTGCCGCTGGCCGCCGGACAGCTTGCCTACCCAGGCGTCCGCCTTCTCGTCGAGCTGCATTTGTTGTAGCACTTCGGCGGCTGCGCGGGGCTCGCGATAGAAGCTGGCAAACAGGTTTATGGTTTCTCGCACCGTAAGTTTTTCCGAGAGCCGCGTCTCCTGCAGCGAGATTCCCAGCCACTCGCGCAACTGGCGCGCGCTTTCCTTCCAGGTATGGCCCAGAATCGTGACCTCACCGGATGTGGGCGCGAGCAGACCCTCCAGGATTTCGATGGTCGTGGTCTTCCCTGCTCCGTTCGGACCGAGCAAACCGAAGCACTCCCCGGGCTCGATTTCCAGGCTTAACCCGCGGACAGCCTCGACCTTCCCATCGTAGGTCTTGCGCAGATCGCGACATTGAATGGCTGGAGCCATCTTTGGGATTCTAAACGAGCGGTGGGATTCTAACCGAGCGATGCTCGTGGAAAGGGGCACGGCTCTGCGATCTCTGAGTTAACTCTGCGATCTTTGCGGTTAAGAGCTCTTGCACCTTAAAGTACCCAATGGATTCGCATAGAACGCAAAGCCTGAAGTAGAATTGGCATCTTCCTATGCGACGCCCGCAACGCGGCTTCACGTGACGGCGCCTCTCCTAAAACGCCCGCGTGCCGTTTCCTGATCATCCCTTCTTAGCTCTCAAACGCCGAAAGGATGTTGCGTATGCTGCGGAAGTCTTTGATACTGCTCTCGTTTTTTGTCGCTGCGATTTTAGTTGCGCCGGCGCAGGAGACGCGTCACTTTGCATTTCAATATAGCTTTACCATCAAGGAAGTGCCGGCCGGCCAGCGCTTACGGGTGTGGATTCCCGCGCCGCACTCGGATCAGTTCCAGGAAGTAAAGGTGATCTCGGGGAGGGGCGACCTGGGGTTTAGAAAGACGCGCGAGTCGAGATTCGGAAACGAAATGTATTACGCCGAGACATCCACACCGAGACAGCCCGACCTGCACTTTGAATTCGTCTACGACGTTGTCCGCCACCAGCGTGTGACTCTGGGAGCAGCCCGACCGCATCTCGCCGAAGTTCAGCTCAAGCCGCGTGAGCGAAAAGAATACCTGCAGCCTGACAGGCTGGTTCCCGTCACGGGCCTTCCCGCCGAGCTGGCGGTGAAAGTGACCGAGGACAAAACCACTCCGCTCGACAAGGCGCGGGCGATCTATGACTACGTCTTCACCACCATGCGCTACGACAAGACCGGCACCGGTTGGGGACACGGGGATGTGCTCTACGCCTGCGACGCCAAGAAGGGTAATTGCACCGACTTTCATTCTCTCTTCATCGCTATGGCGCGGTCGCAGGGCATTCCAGCGCGATTTGAAATCGGCTTCCCGCTTCCACCAGACAAACACTCCGCTGAGATTGCCGGCTATCACTGCTGGGCGGATTTCTTCGAGCCGCAGCATGGATGGATTCCAGTGGACATCTCCGAGGCCTGGAAACATCAGGAAAAACGCGATTACTTCTTCGGGGCCCACGACGTGAATCGGGTGGAGTTCACGATGGGACGCGATCTGCGACTGAGCCCGGCGCAGAATGGCCCACCCCTGAACTATTTCGTGTATCCCTATGTGGAACTAGCGGGCCAGGAATACCCCAATGTATCGTTGGCGTTTTCCTTCGCCGATGTAGATGCCGGCGCAGAGGCGGCAAAATAGTAGGGCTCAATCCTTGTCTGGGGAGCGTTTCTGCGGGAATACTGTGTGCTTCGGCGCAGGCATGGGCGTGTTTCCCATGCGGTCGCGCCATAGAATCTGGTTCAGAACCGCTGTGTTGATCGCGTCGGGGCGGGAGAAGTTCATCTTGGCCGACTCCGCTGCACCCTGGCCCTTGGCCCGATTCGTCCGGTAAATAAGCCCGTTATCCCGATTGCTCCAGTCTGCCGTGAAAGCCGACTGATTGCCTGGACCCGAGAACAGAGGCGCCATTACCGGAGCGTAGGCATCGTTCTGATTCATCGGCGGCAAACCCAAAAGCGCCTCGATGGTGTGGATCATGTTCACCGTGGTGTAGAAGCGGCTGTCCACGTACGGTTGCTCCGGCGATCCGGGCGAGAATTTGCTGATCTCGAAGGCAATCGAGCGATGCGCGTCCACGTGATCGGCTCCGTTCTGGGCATCGTCTTCGATGACGAAGATTGCCGTGTCATCCCAGTACGGACTGTGCGAGACCGCTTCCACCACCCGCCCGACAGCCAAGTCATTGTCCGCGACAGACGCGGCCGGACTCGGCTTGCCGGAAGTTGTACCGTGGGTGTGATCGTCGGGAAGATAGAGCAGAACGAATGCAGGCAACTCAGCTCCCTTGCCTTCCTTGCGGGAACGAACGAAATCATCGAACTCGTTGAGAAACTCGTCGGCGCGTAGCTGGTCCGGATACTCAGTATTGAAATCGGGATAATTCGGATCGAAGTGATCGCGTAGAGCCGCCTTGGTCGGCTTTATTCGCTTGAGCAGCGGTACAGCCCAGGGCCAGGGGCTGGGTGAACCGTGTGGCTGTCCGAGGTTAGCTGGGAGCGGTTCGCCCTTGTTCACCACATGCCGGTCGCACTCTGCGCTGTACGGAGACGGCGTGCCTTGCTTGGGAGAAGCTCCCGCTTTCGCCGCCTTGCACCAGATTCCCGCAACATATTCGCCGTAATCCCTGAAGGTCACACCGTGGCCGGCCAGGTTGTCCCAGATGTAGCCCGTGGCAGGAGCGTCGACGTCCGGCTCGCCCAACTCCAGTGGAAATTCATCGGCCACCGTACCCTGGAAATCGTACGTGTGTTCCTGGCCCCGGTAGGCGATCTGCCAGGTCTTTTCATTGTAGTCGCTGGTAATCGCGGCATTAGACCAGTCGTGCCCGTCGCCGGAAACTTCCCCGCTGTCGTAGAAATTATCCAGCACCCCGAACTGCAGTGCCAGCTTGTGCTCGTTGGGCGTGACGTCCACTCCGTACATAGTCAGCGACGGATCGCCGTTGCCAACTTTCACGTCTTTGAGCTTCAGATCGCCGAGTATCTGATCGTAGGTTCGGTTCTCTTTGAGGATGTAGATAACATGGCGGATCGGGTTGGAACCGGTCTGGAACCTGATCTTCCCGGGATCGGAAAGCAGGAGATTGCTTTCTTCCACCCGCTGCGTCAGCTTGGGGAAGTCTTTTTCCACGGCGCGGAAGTTGAGGCGGGAAAGCGAGCCATACAGCAGGGTCGGGATGTAGGGGTGCTCATGATACGAGCTTTCATTCTTCAGCCTGTTCCTCCCACTATCGGGTCCGGTGCCCTGACCCTTCGCCGTGGCGATCAGAAGATCGTCGCCCGCGACGGCCAGCGCGCTGGGGTACCAGTCGGTGGGAATGAACCCGATCGCCTCGGAAGGCAGCAGGAATGAAATCCCAGGTTTCGTGAGAGTTGCAGTATCGAAAACCGCGATGGCATCCAGCGAGGCGTCCGCCACAAACAGACGCTGACCATCCCCCGATTGTGCCAGCGCGTTCGGGTAGGTTCCGGCATGTTCCTGCCGTGGCAGGTTGGTGGACGAAAGATGAAGCACCTTTCCTGACGCGGTCTCGACCACCGCCAGCGCGTCGGCGTTGGCCAAGGCGACGTAGAGCAACTTCTCGTCGGGGCTGAGCAGCAAGGCCGTAGGATGGGAGCCGGGCGAGGTTTCGGACTTCGGCTGCAAGAGCGGAATCCAGCGCGCTACCCGGCCAGAAACCAGATCCAGTTCGACTACGTTCGAGGCGTTCCAAAGGCTGCACCAGGCGCGCCGGCCATCGCGGGTTACGACCACGGTGTAGGGGAACGACGCCGGAATCATCTGGTTGGTGCTCAGATCGAACTGCTGCAGAACATGACCATCGCTGGAGTCCAGTAGCACAACGTTGTCGGAGAGATCATTGGCAACCAGCAGCTTCTCGCTTCCCTGATCACTTTCCTGGTTGGGGACCACAGCCAGGCCCGCAGGATAAGGGACCGCAGTTCCCGCCGCCGAATTGCGGACTCCGAAGGCGACCTTCTTGCCCGCAGCGATGGGTTGCGGGGCAATCTTGATGAAACGCTCTGCAGCCACCGTGCCGGCTTCAAATTTGTAAACCGCAACGCCGTTACCGGTGTTGCCGGACTTCGCTCCTGTAGCGTCAGTAAGAGAGGCAACAGATGCGTAGAGATGGCTGCCATCCGAACTGAATGCCAATCCGAGGAAGTAGGTCTGCTGGGCCCTTGCGGCGAGGCGGGCGTCGGGGAAATCCGTCAGCTGGTTCGATCGGAGATCGAGTATCGCGATCGATTGTTGCGCCTGCGAATCCTGGGTCCCGTATCCGTCATTCAGAAGCGCGGCGTAGTGACCGTCTGGACTAAGGGCGATGGTCGCCGGAAAGCTGTTAACCGAGCCGATGCGTCCGGGCGATGGCCCATTTAGCACCTTGCTGGTAGGTAACGGGATCTGACGCGGCGCAGGTGAGTCCTGGGCAGACAGAAGAATCGCAGACAGCAGCATACCAATGAGGGAGAGCTTCAAGATGCCTCCAGAAAAGTCTGAAGAACTTTTAGCATCGGAGTGAAGAAAAGGAAAGAGTGGTGGCCCGGCGGCGCCCACGTAGGGGCGGCCGCCCTCGGCCGTCCAGGAGCGTGCAGGGACGCCTGATAGTAGCCCGGCGCTTCAGCGCCGGGTGGTGGTATCGCACAATACCCGCCCCGTAGGGGCGGCTGAAATGAACCGTGATGTTGGGAGTTCGTTTCAGGCGTGCATACAGCACGCGGATCCTCCCGCAAGCTGACCCGCCACTGGAGGTGGCGGGTTACCATCATCGGTCCCTCCGGGACCTGCTTGGCGGTTCACGGTCGGGTGCCAAACCTAATTCGTCGCGCGGTTCCGCCCACGAAAACCCTGTGCTTCAGTGAGTGTCTGTGATTTCCTGCTGAACCGGCGGTTCGGGCGACACATTGTGCCGGACATCCGCACCCCGCACCCAGAAGATGACGTCTTCGGCGATATTCGTCGCGTGGTCGGCGACGCGCTCCAGGTTGCGGGCCACTAATAGCGCGTCCAGCGCCTGCCGCGTCGTCTCGGGGTGTTCGTTCATGGACTTCACCAGCACGATGAAGGCTTCGTCCTTCATGCGATCGACCACGTTGTCCATTTCGAGGACGGCCTGGGCCAGTTCGGCTTTGCCTTCGATAAAGGACTCGAGGGCGCGGCGCACCATGGCGGAGACCGCAGCCGTCATGCGCGGGATGTCGACGGGGAGGTCGGCATTGGGAAGATCGACCATGTCCATCACGCGTTCGGCGATATTTACCGCCTGATCGCCTACGCGTTCGAGGTCGGCATTGATCTTGGTGACCGCGAGGATGAACCGCAGATCCACGGCCATGGGCTGTTGCATGGCCAGAAGGTCGAAGGCCAGCTCATCGATTTCGCGTTCGGCTATGTTGATTTGGGTTTCGCCCTCGAGCACCATACGGCAGCGGGTCAGGTCGCGATCGATATATGCCTGGCAAGCGCGATCCACCGCCTGCTCTGCCAATCCGCCCATGCGGAGCAAACGTGCCCGGAGGTCGTCCAGTCCTTGCAGAAAACGGGTGCGCGCCATTATCCAAACCTGCCTGTGATGTAGTCTTCCGTCCGCTTATCTGACGGGGTGGTGAAAATTTTCTCGGTCTTGTCGAACTCGATCAGCTTGCCCAGCAAAAAGAATCCAGTGAATTCAGCCACTCGGGAAGCTTGCTGCATATTATGAGTTACGATCACAATAGTAAACCGTTCCTTGAGCTGAAAGATGAGCTCTTCGATCTTGCCGGTGGAAATAGGATCGAGCGCCGAGCAAGGCTCGTCCATGAGAAGAACCTGGGGCTCGACGGCTATGGCGCGGGCAATGCAGAGGCGCTGCTGCTGGCCTCCGGAGAGGCTGGCGCCCGACTTCTTGCGCACCGTGTCCTTGACCTCATCCCAAAGGGCGGACAGCCGCAGCGAGCGCTCCACGATTTCGTCCAGGCGCTTGCGGTCATGGAACCCATTGAGCGTCAATCCGGCCGCCACGTTGTCGTAGATGGTCATGGTGGGAAACGGATTGGCCTTCTGGAACACCATTCCGATGCGGCGGCGAATCTGGACCGCTGAAGTTCCGTTATAAACATCCATTTCGCCAATTCGCACCCGACCCGTGGCTCGGGCTTCCGGAATGGTCTCATGCATCCGATTGAGGCAGCGTACGAACGTGGACTTTCCGCAGCCGGACGGCCCAATCACGGCGGTGGCGTGGTTAGCCGCAACCGTCATATTGATGTCCTGCAGAGCCTGGGTCTTGCCGAACCAGGCGTTCAGATTATCGACTTGAATACCCACGCCCATAGTGTTAGTTCGCTCCCTTGAGCATACCGCGATTGGCCACAAGCCGCACTGCACCGACCGATGCGACAATCAGCACGATCAGAATCAACGCTCCCGCCCACGCCTGCTTATGCCATTCGTCGAAGGGCGAAATTGCATAAGTGAAAATCTGTAGGGACAAAGCGGCCGTGGGCTGGTTCATCTTCCAGTTCCAGTACTGATTGCCGAAGGCGGTGAACAGCAACGGAGCGGTTTCTCCCGCGACCCGGGCGAAGGCCAGCATTACGCCGGTGATCACACCCGAAGTGGCGGTGCGAAGTGTAATCGAAAGCGTGGTGCGCCACTTGGAAACGCCCAGACCGTAAGCCGCCTCGCGCACTATTTGCGGCACCAGCAACAGCATCTCCTCGGTCGTGCGAGTGATGGTGGGAACCATCATGATGGCGAGGGCGACGCCGCCCGCCAGGGCCGAGAAATGTCCCTGGCTGAGCACCACCAGGCCGTAGGCCACAATGCCTACGATGATTGAGGGCACACCATTGAGTACATCTGCGGTAAAGCGGATCAGGTTTCCAAAGCGAGTGCCACGGCCGTATTCGGAAAGATAAATCCCGGCGCCGATTCCCAGTGGAACACCGAAGACGCTCGCAATCATCAGAATGTAGACGGATCCCGCGATGGCATTTGCCATTCCACCGCCGGCTTCACCGGGGGGCTTGGGGATCTGAGTCAGGAACGCCCAGTTAATCGAACCGATCCCTTTGTAGATCAGATAGCCGAAGACAGCTGCTAGCGGCAGCAGCACCATGACCACCGCCCCGACAGCCGCGAATGTGACAAGGAAATTCAGGCCGCGCCGGTAGAGGCTGATGGGCGCATCGGCAAAATTGGCGGGGAGCATCACTTTTGCGGTTGGCTCAGGCATTGCCCCTCGCAGGTGTACCGCGAGTAACCGTCCACACCAGGAACTGGGCCACAATGTTGACGATGATAGTCACGATAAACAGGGCCAGACCGACCTCGACCAGGGCGCTGAGATAAAGATCGCCCGTGGCCTCACTGAACTCGTTGGCAATCACGCTAGCCATGGTGTAGCCGGGAGCAAACAGCGACTTCGCAATTTCGGGGCGATTGCCGATCACCATGGTGACCGCCATGGTTTCGCCCAGGGCGCGGCCTAGACCAAGAATGACGCCGCCCGCAATACCGGCCCGGGCGTTACGAAGCACACCCGTGCGGATCATCTCCCAGCGCGTGGCACCGAGCGCCAGAACCGCTTCCCGCTGTTGCTGCGGAACGGCGGTCATGACCTCGCGGGTGATCGAGGAAATAATCGGCACCACCATGATCGCCAGGATGATTCCCGCAGCCAGCATGCCGATGCCGTAAGGCGGCCCTTCGAACAAGGTCGTCCAGCCCAGGTACTTCGCCAGCCAGGGCTGCACGTACTGGCGCAGCAAAGGCACCAGGACGAAGATTGCCCACAATCCGTAGATCACACTCGGAATCGCAGCCAGCAACTCGGTGGTGAAAGCCAGGGAGCCGCGCAACCATCGCGGTGACATTTCCGTGATGTAGACCGCCACCCCCACCGCCAGGGGAACCGCGATAAGCAACGCCAGGGCGGAAGAGACCAGGGTGCCGTAAACGAAGGGGAGGGCGCCAAATTGATCATTGACCGGGTCCCATTCGCTGCGGAAGAAGAATTTCAAGCCGAAGGCATGCCAAGAGAGGTTGGATTTAGTTATGAGTTCGTAAACAATCAGCCCGACGATGCCGATCACTGACAGGGCGCATCCGAGCATGGCATAAGAGAAAACGCGATCCGCCACGCGGCTGTCGCCACCCGTGATCAAGGGCTCTACTTGGGCCTTGGATCCGGCTACAACTACTTCTTTCGGAAGGGGTTGCGGGCCAGTCAGACCGGGGGCTCCTAAGGCTCGATTTGCCATCAAGGGGGAAGCTAGCAGAATTGTGTTACAGCAGTGTTAAAATACCGCTTCACTGCCGCCCCGGTAAGGCCCTTGTCAGGAACCCGGAAGCTGGCTTCCCGCGGTTTGCATTTCCCAGGATGAGATTTTATTTTTCAGACCCCATGGTTTTGACCGTATGCCGCTAGATCAGGAAAATATTCGTGCCACCTTCCGCAAGCTTAGCCGACAACTGTCGAAGCTCGCCAGCAAGCCTGCCGCGGAAAGTGTCCATCAGTTTCGCACCTCCAGCCGGCGCGTGGAAGTGTTGGTGGCAGATCTGGCCAGAAAACGTAGTCGCAATGACAAGAAGCTTTTAAAGTTGCTCGCCCGTCTGCGGAAAACGGCAGGGCGGGTCCGCGATCTGGACGTACAGACTGCGGCTTTGCGAAGCCTGAAAATTCCTCAGGAACCGGCGCGCAAATCGCAACTGATGAGGACGTTGGCCGAGGAGCGGGCCAGGCGGGAAAAGAAACTGGTCATGGTCTTGGACAAGAAGACCGTCGCTGATGTGCGCAAACGGCTGAAACGTGCTGCCAGAGACCTGGAAATTGCCAAAGATGCCGACCCTAGGAGTTTGGCGTTGCAAAAGGTCGTCGCTCTCGAACTCGACCACACCGCGGTAACGGAGGAAACCTTGCACCGGTTCAGGATCGCCGGCAAGCGAGCCCGTTATATCGCGGAACTGGCAGGCAAGGACGCGGAGGCCATCCGGTTGGTGGCACAACTCAAGCACTTGCAGGACGTCATCGGCGACTGGCATGACTGGGCGCAGCTGGCGCAAGGGGCAGAAAAGCTCTTCGGCGGCGTACAGGATTCGGCCCTGGTTGCGGCCCTGGGCAACGTCACCCGGGCCAAGTTTCGCCAGGCAGTTCATACTCTGACGGAAACCCAGGCAGCTCTGACCGCGAAAAAGCCAGCTCCGGTAACCACCATGGGCCGCCGCCCCTCCCGGCAAAGCTCCAAGGCCGCGGCTGCAGTAGCCTAGCCCTCGGTCTCGATTCTCTGCATTCTGAAGGCCTGGGTCGATCCAGCTGCCTAAGACCAAGGTCTGCGTAGACCCGGACGCCCTCGTCCGGGTGGGCGAGCGAAGCTCGCCATGGTTGACGTCAATAACTGCAGAGCTGCGCTCCGCCGGGCGGGTGTGGGCACCGCGCCCCTATGTGGGTGCGGAGCCAGTCAGGATTTCCTTCCTTACTGAAGGCAGTATATATCGTGAGACGATATAATTGTTATTATGCAGCCGGACAACAATCAAGCGGAGCGCCAGGTACTGCAAATCCTTGCGGAATTTCGATATCGCCTGCGAACTTTTCTGCAATTCAGTGAGCAGGCTGCGGGCCACGTCAAATTACATCCGCAGCAACATCAGTTGCTGCTGCAGGTAGCCGGGGCGCCCGCGGGCATCAGGGCGACCATCGCTTACGCCGCCGGGCGCCTCGGGCTTCGCCACCACAGCACCGTTGAGCTGGTAAATCGCTCTGTTGCGGAGCGTCTGCTCCTTCGCACTCACGATCCGCAGGACCGCCGCCGAGTCATCCTTCGCACTACTGCCAAAGGTCGGCGGATTCTGCAGCAACTGTCTCAGGTCCACGCGCAGGAACTCCGCCAGCTTGGGCCCCATCTTGTCCGTTCGCTGCAGGACATCGCGAGAGCGGACCGCTCACCGACCCCGCATCGCACTCGATGAAATCGCAACCGTCCATCTTGCGCGACTTCACGGTCGACCGCCGAGTGTGGCTGCTCTCGGCAGTTGCGCTCGCGGTGGGAGCCGGTGCGGCCGGGCTTGCGGTGCTGTTGCTGCGCTGCATCGCCCTGGCGACCAATCTCTTCTATTACCACCGATTCAGTTTCGCGGCAGTATCTCCGGCTGAAAGTCCGCTGGGCCCATGGATGCCGTTCGTGCCGGTTATTGGCGGATTGATCGTCGGGTTCATGGCGCGCTATGGCTCGGACAAGATTCGCGGGCACGGCATTCCCGAAGCCATCGAATCGATCCTGCTCGGCGGGGCGCGGGTAGATCCCCGTATCGCCGTTTTAAAACCGCTTTCTGCCGCGATCGCCATCGGATCCGGCGGCCCCTTCGGCGCGGAGGGTCCAATCATTATGACCGGCGGAGCTTTTGGATCCCTGATCGCGCAGTGGATGAAGCTCACCGATGCGGAACGCACCACGCTGCTGGTGGCCGGAGCAGCCGCGGGCATGTCCGCGACTTTTGCAGCGCCACTCGCTGCAACCATACTGGCGGTTGAACTTTTGTTGTTTGAGTTGCGGCCCCGCAGCCTGGTCCCTGTCGCCCTGGCGAGTGCCATTGCCGCTGTATTTCGCGTCTACTGGCTGGGACCGGGACCACTCTTTGTGACCAACGCCGGGTCTGTGATACCGAACGGTTCCACAGTCCTGACTGCCGCAGGACTCGGTTTGCTGGTCGGAGCCGCTTCGGCCGCTCTAAGCCGCACCATGTACGGCTTTGAGGATCTGTTCGGCCACCTTCCGGTTCACTGGATGTGGTGGCCTGCCATCGGTGGTGTCGGAATTGGGACCGGCGGCATCTTTTTCCCCCGTGGACTCGGCGTCGGCTACGACAATATCGCTCAACTCTTGCAAGGAAACGCGCCCATGGCGCTGCTCATTGGACTGCTTCTAGCCAAGTCCCTGATGTGGGCGTTTTCTCTCGGCTCAGGAACCTCCGGCGGTGTTCTTGCTCCGCTGCTCATGATTGGCGGCGCAGTTGGCGAGTTGATGGCACTTCTGTTCCATGCCCCGGTGCAGGCCCAGTCGCTCTGGGCTCTGGTCGGTATGGGCGCGATGTTGTCAGGATCGCTGGGCGTTCCGCTCACCGCAATTGTCTTCAGCCTGGAACTGACGCACTGTCTGCCGGCACTCCTGCCCCTGATGGTCGCCTGCATTGCCGCGCATGCTCTTACCTCACTTATCATGCCGCGCTCGATCCTGACCGAAAAACTAAGCCGTCGCGGTTTTCACCTGACGCGGGAATACGGAGTTGACCCACTGGAAATGATAAGCGTGATGGAAGTAATGTCCGCGCTTGCTTTACCAGACATAACAGCTGGCGGGCAGCAGGCTGAGACCGCCTTGCCCGAAATTTATGCTTTCGCGGACGAGACCTGTCGGGGTGTTGCAGAAACCATGGCGACTTCGGGTGTCAGCACCATGCCGGTTGTCGACCGCTCGACGAAAGTCATTTGCGGCCACGTGACCGTGCAAGACCTTCTGGCTGGCCGTCGGAGATCGGTTCAGCGAGAGCAGGATCGCGTACGAGTCTTTGGGGCGCCACTGCTCTAGCTTTGAGGGAATGGCGATTTCCGGCCATCCGTGCGATAAAATTTCCGTATCATTAGTCGTAAGCCATGCGAGGATCGCTGTGAGATTTGCGAAGATCGTTTTCTGGATCGCAGGCATTTGGGGCGTCCTGGTCATCACCCCCCTTTACTTCATGTTTGATGTGATCGGCCGAAATGATCCGCCGCCAATCACCCATCCCGGATTTTTTTACGGATTTGCGGGAGCGGCGCTAGCCTGGCAAATTGTATTTTTCTTGATTGCCCGAGACCCTTCGCGCCATCGGCCGCTGATGATTCCTTCGGTGCTTGAAAAACTCGGCTACGGCACCGCCGTGGTTGTCCTGGTCGCGCAAGGGCGGATGCACAGCTCAGACATGCTCTTCGGCGGAGTTGACTTGTTATTCGCCCTCCTGTTTGTCATCTCTTACGTCAAGACTCCGCCCCGAGCAGCTTGACCTGCATCGCCCTTTCGGTATCGGCTGGGTGTTCCGAACGTGTTAGCGCAATGCCGCATACAGGGCTTCCTTCCAGCGTTTTGTGTCGATGGTCCAGCAGACTTTGGCTTTGCGTCCCTGACGGAGCACGTCCGCCCACACCGATTGGTTGCGTTCATCGGCAGCGACATTGAGACGATCAACGACCGTCATGCCTCGCGTCAACTTACTTTGTGTTTCCACCGCTACGTAGTGTTCGCTCCACTGGGTTCCGATCGATGGGTCGAGCGCAATACTCATGGCCACCGGATCCGGCAGTGAGATGCCGTCTTCTCCCGTCTGTTCTTTGTAGGCTTCACGAGCCCGGCTGTTGCACTCAATGGCAAAGCGGGCAAGGGGGTTGTCGAGTCTCTGAATAAACTCGATATCGGACTGGCTCAGGACAGATTCACCGCGGCAGGTCTGCCACCCTACCAACTCGACAGGAAGGCCGCTGAGCAAAACAATTCTTGCCGCCTCGGGATCAACCCAGATGTTGTACTCGGCAGCCGGAGTTACATTGCCTTCGCAACACGGCGCACCTCCCATGATCACGCAGCGGCCGACCTTGGCGGCGATTGCTGGCTTGCGCGCCAGCGCGAGCGCAAGATTGGTGAGCGGCCCGAGGGTGACGATGATGAGTCCCGGGTTGGCTTCGATCGCCGCGATCATGGCATCGACCGCGTGGGACTCTGCAGGAGGCATCCGGGGCGGCGGATAGTTGTGATCTCCCAGCCCGTCGCGGCCATGAAACCAGGTCGCGCTCTGATGCACACGCAACAGCGGCTTCTCTGCCCCGCAGTAGACCGGAACCTTCGCGCCGCAAAGCTCCGCGGTGTAGAGCGCGTTCCGTGTGGCCTGCTGAACTTCTACGTTCCCCGCCACCGTGGTGATTGCGACCACGCGAACGTCGGGCGCGCGCAGAGCCATGACGAGGGCCACGGCATCATCCGAAGCAACATCGGTATCGATGAGAAAGGCACGAGGCATCCGCGTAGCATAGCAAACGGAGGCATGCGGGAGTGTGCCGGCATCGCGGCATCACAAGAAGACTCCGGCCCCTCGTTTGGACATCCGGGGCAGGCTTGTCCCTACGTGGCTGGCTAGGGAATTTCACCAGAAGCCCGGACGTCAATATCCACGGATTGATTCACGCGCAGCACAAAGGTGCTTGGATTTTTCATCCCCCAATTCACGTAAGGAACGGCGAAGTGCGAGGTGGCCGTCCATTTGCCCGGCGCCATCTCCACCACGACGGGAATGCTGATCTCGTGTTCTGCGCCGTGGATGGCGAACGTTCCGTGTACCTGGATAGTGGAAGACCCCTCGGTCGCCACGTGTCCCTCCACTCGGTCGGGCCGGAACACGATTTCCGGAAAGTGCCCACTTTCCAATACCTCCTTGTGCATCTTTTTGTCTCGCATGTCACTTCCGCTGTGGCCGCTGGTAGCGTCAACCAGAATTTCGCCGCTTACTTGATTCGTCGCCGGATCGAAATGGACCGCGCCACGCTTCACATCGAATGACCCATGCACTGTATGGAGCACATCACCAAGCGTGAAATTCACCAGGGTCTTGTCCGGCACAAAACTCAGGTCGACTACGCGGGGCGGGGATTGTGCAAGGACCGCGCCAAGCAACCACAAGAGCATGATGATCGAGAGCCGAAACTGAGCTAAAGTTTTCAAATTGTCAGTAAACCCCATCCCAACGAGAGTCCGGTTCCAGCCAGCGCAACCGGAGTTGGCGGCCGACATGCATGGCCAGCATTCTGGCGAAAGTCAGCGGCTGAGTGGCGAATGCCTGCATCACCCGCGGCCTGAACGAATCGCTTTAGTCACACCTCAGAAATTGACCGCCCGTCGTGCCAAACCGAGAGCCTCAGACCAGAACATTGAGGAGGAATGGGCGAGCTCTACGACGTTCCGAATCGCGGAAACGAATTCGTCCACCTGCCCACCCTGAACCACCAGCGGCGGAGCGACCTTCAGGACCATGAAGTCATTTCCACAAATCTGCGTAAGAATGCCGTGGTCGCGAAACAGCCGCATGACCAGGATCTGACCGAACATGGCGGGGTGGATCTTCGAGAATGCTTCGAATGAAACTCGCCGGCTCAACCCACGGGGAGGGGTAAATTCAATTCCCAGCAAGAGCCCCATGCCGCGGACGGCTTTCACCATTTCGTAACCAGAGAGCTCGTCAGTCAAACGGCGCTGCAACTCGCCTCCCACATGAGTGGCGCGGGTTCCCAGTTGTTCGCGCTCCAACACTTCCAAAGTGGCCAGGCCGGCGCGCATGGCAAGGCTGTTTTCACCGAAGGTAGATGCGTGAACGATCGCCCGTTTCATAGAGCTGTAAACCGAGCTATGGACCGCATCGGACATTAGAGTTGCACTGACCGGGATCAGGCCACCACTTAACGCTTTCGCCAGGACGACAATATCGGGATCGAGGCCAAAGTGATGGCCCGCCAGGAACGGACCGGTCCGATACATGCCGGTCTGCACTTCGTCCAGAACAAACAGCGAACCGTAAGACCGGCACAATTCCTGCGCAGTGGGCAGGTAGTCGGGGTCCGGGATGCGTATGCCCCCCTCGGATTGCAGCGGCTCGACGAAAAATGCGGCATAACGTCGGGTAGCAAGTCTCTGTTCGAGTACTTGAAGATCTCCGAAAGGGACAGGGGATGTGTCCGGGAGCAGGGGGCCAAATCCGTCACGCCAGTACTCACCATTCATGAGCGACAGCGCGCCACAAGTCAGACCGTGAAAGGCGCGATCCGCGTACAGCAAACCGGTTCGTCCGGTGTGAGCGCGGGAAAACTTGATGGCGGCCTCAACGCCCTCGCTGCCCGAGCTGGCAAAAACTACCTTAGCGAGCCGCCCTCCGGCACGGTCACACAGGCGTTCAGCCAGTTCGCCCGCCAGTTCCGGCACGTGACTTTGCAGCATAACCGCGCCACACTTTTGCAGCTCGTCTGTGACAGCAGCTAATACATCGGGATGGTTGTGCCCCACGTTGTGAACGCAATATCCCGAAAGAAAATCGAGGATGCGATGGCCGTCCCTGGTGAATAGCTCAGTTCCCGAGCAACGTTCATAGCTGACCGAGAGTTCCAGCAGGTTGAGCAACTTGGCCCACTGGGGATTCACGCGTTGGGAGTAGCGGCTATCGGTTGAAACTGGTTCCGCAAGCGGCATAAGCACCTAATAGTCTACGTCAGCCGGGACAGGTTACTGAAAGTGCCCGAGCGCGCACTGGTTTCAGACTGGCTCTGTTTTAGCCGGGACCAAACGTGGCTCCCGAGGTACACAGGGTTTAGGCTGGTACTTGGGATGCGGCACTCTGGAAGATGGTTGCTGAGATTTCATAGCGCATGGCGAGTAACAGGCTTCACACTGGTCGAATCAAAGGCTAATCACGCAACCACCTCCACGCGGTACACTATCTCCCCTAACTATGCCTACGTTTGCCGCGGTCGATATTGGATCGAACTCGGTGCGTCTGAAAATCTCCCGCCTCTCCGGACGGCGCTTGGTGGAGATTCATGAAGATCGCCAGGTCACGCGTTTGGGAGACGGCGTGTTCCGCACCGGGTTTCTTACCCCCGAGGCGATTTCGGATACGGTCAAAGTTCTGCGCCGCTTTCATCGCGCCGTACAGCAGAATGGTGCGGATTCAGTTCGCATCGTTGCCACCAGCGCATTGCGCGATGCGCGCAATGCGCGCGCCTTTCTGGAATGGGTGCGCTCCACCACGGGATGGCAAGTGGAAATTATCTCCGGGTTGGAAGAGGCACGGCTGATCCACCTGGGCTTGGTCTCAAGTTTGCGAGTAAGCAGTTCCACCGTGCTTATGGCCGACCTGGGCGGCGGCAGTTGTGAGCTGACCATATCGAGCCTGGGCCACATAAGGGACACGGTCAGCCTGCCTCTGGGTGCGGTGCGCCTGACTAACGAATTTCTGCAGCATGACCCGCCGCGAAAATCGGAACTGCGGCGGCTGCGTGGGTTCGTCGAAAGAGAAATTGGCCGGATCGCTGACCGCATCACCAGGTCGCGGCCGAAAGCAGTAATCGCGACCTCGGGCACCGCCGCTGCCCTGGCTGCGGTTTGTCACGGTTTATACCGGACGAAAGGCTCACGGGCAGTTACGGTTTCGCGAACCCAGATGCGCCGCATCGCCAAGATGCTGGCGCGCCTGCCGCTCGACCAGCGCACAAAACTCTCCGGGGTGGGTCCGCGCCGCGCCGAGATCATCATCGCCGGAGCTGTGGTCTATGCCGAACTGCTGGAGCGCTGCCAGTTGCGCGGATTCCGTTACTCTCCCCTCGGCCTGCGCGACGGACTGCTGGCGCAGATGGCGGCCGAGTCTGATCGCAGCACGCGCTCTGGAAAGCACATCGAGTCCGAGCGCTGGGACTCGATCCGCGCCGCGGTGGCCCACTATCGAGTGGACATGGATCACGCTCTCCACGTGCGCGAATTCGCGATGTACTTGTTCAAGGCGCTTCGATCGGTCCACCGCCTGCCGCCCGAGTATGCGGAATGGCTGTCCGCGGCAGCAATGCTGTACGAGGTCGGGGATTATGTGAACCGCAGCGGCAGGCACCGGCACGCTTACTACATCGTGGCGCACTCCGAAATATTGGGATACACCCCGGAGCAAAGACGCATCATCGCAGCCACGGCGCGATATCTGGGCAAATCCCGGCCCCTGCCCGGCGACGCGGCCGTGAAAATCCTGCCCCCTGCCGACCGGGACTGGATGCGTAAAGCGTCACTGTTATTGCGCTTGGCGCGAGCCCTCAACCTGGGACGCAGCGGCGCGGTACGAAGAGCTCGGGTGATCTTGCGCCCCGGTAAAGTGGAGCTGGTCCTGCAGGCCAAGCCGCGAGCCAGCGTGGATCTGGAGTTGTGGGCAGTTGAAAAGGAAAAGAACTATTTCCGTGAAGTGTTCGGCCGTGAACTGTCGGCGGCAGCCGAATAAAGTGTACGCAAGATCTTGGGTGTGACACACCACACCAGAGACCCCGTATTGCGATTCATCTCCACCCGGGCCACTGCCCCTTTCTTAAGTTCGAGCGCTGCCTCGCAGCCAGTCTCACTGATGGATCGTCCGAGAAACTCGCTCAGACTCGGATTGTGGCCAACCACCATGATGGCATCACGCTTGACGTACTTGTCCAGCATCTTGCGGAAATCTGCGAACGAAGCGCTGGGGCGGAGCGCGTCTTCCAGTTGCAGCTTTCCCTCGTAACCCATCTCGTTGCCCACCAGTGACGCGGTCTGGGCGGCCCGCTTCAAGGGGCTGGACAGAATGACGTCCACCTGCGCGTCCAGCGCAGCCAGGGCGCGTCCCACATAACCGCATTGTTCGACCCCGGTTTCGTCGAGCGCGCGCTTCTCATCTTTCTTGAGATTGCTCACCGGCACGCCGGCACTGGCGTGCCGCAGGAAATATATGATCATTTCAGGTTACCTTACCGTTCCTTCCGCACAAATGTTCGGTGAGCCCTGCGGGCGGAGGGCGCGGGGATCGATTCCAGTAGTTGTTTGCCTTCCGCCAACCCTAGCAGAAAGTCCTGCGCGTTGAATGCGGCTGTTCCCACCGGCGGCTTGCGCTTACCTTCCGCCTGCCAGCTCCGGATGTAGGTTCCATCTTTCCGCAGCACGCGGCATTTCACGCTGTCAGCCAGGTAGGCGTCCAGAATCTCATGCCGCACCCGCTCGCTGTGCAGCTCATCTTTCAAGGGAAACATGACTTCCACGCGCTCGTACAGATTCCGCGGCATCCAGTCAGCGCTGGCAAGATAGACCTCGTCCTGGCCACCGTTAGAGAAATAGTAAATGCGGCTGTGCTCGAGGAAACGGCCCACAATGCTGTGGACGCGAATGCGATCGCTGACCCCGCGCACGCCCGGTCGCAGGGCACACACGCCACGGACGATCAGATCGATTTGCACCCCCATTTGCGAGGCCTTGTACAGGGCCATGATGATGTTCTTGTCCAGGAGGGCATTCATCTTGGCGACGATGCGCGCCGGACGGCCATGACGCGCATGCTCGGCCTCGCGAGCGATCAAGCCCAGGCAGCGCTCCGCCAGATCCAGCGGCGCCACCAGCAGCGGATTGTAGTTGGGATGTTCGGCGTATGCGGTCAGGAAGCTGAACACGTCGTGCACAGAGTTAGTAATCGCCGGATCGGCCGTAAGCAGACTTAAGTCGGTGTAGATTCGCGCTGTGTTCGCGTTGTAGTTCCCCGTTCCCAGGTGGGCATATCGGCGTGTCACTCCGTCGGGGTCGCGGCGTACCAGCAGGGAAAGCTTGCAGTGGGTCTTCAGTCCGACCAGTCCGTGAAACACCTGTACTCCGGCATCTTCCAGATCCCGGGCCCAGCGAATGTTGGAATCTTCATCGAAGCGCGCTTTCAACTCTACGACGGCCGTGACTTCCTTCTTTTCCGCGGCCGAGATCAGCGCTGGAACAATCAGCGAATGCTCGTTGGTTCGGTAAAGCGTCTGTTTGATGGAAAGCACCCGCGAGTCCTGGGCTGCGGCCTCAATAAAGGAAACTACCGTGTCGTAGGAATCGAAGGGATGGTGCAGCAAAACATCGTGTCGGCGAAGCTCCTCGAACAAATCCTGGGACTTGCTGGTAAGCCGCAGCTCGCGGGGGGTGAAGGGCCGGAATTTGAGTTCGGGATGCGCGGTCTGCTCGTAGATGTTGAACAGGCGCGACAGATTCACCGGTCCTTTGACCGAAAAAACCTGCCAGGGCTCGAGTTCGAAGTTAGTACGCAACCGTTCGATGATTTCGGGATCGGCATCGGCCTCGATTTCCAGGCGCACCGCATCGCCTTTACGCCGGTTATGCAACTCCGTACGAACCGATTCCAGCAGGTTGCGGGATTCCTCCTCCGCCAGGTAGAGGTTGCTGTTCCGCGTGACCCGGAATGCGGCGGAGGAAACGATGTCGTAACCGTGATACATCCGCGACGCGTGGAACGCCACCAGATCGGCGAGAAAGATGAAGTCGTCCGTGCCTTCCGAGGGCAGCCGGATCAATCGCGGTAGAGCTCGCGGTACCGTGACCACGCCGGTGTAGGTCAGCGCAGAACGCCGCCGCCGGCGCAGCAGAAAAGCCACACACAGCGCTTTGTTGATCACCCGTGGAAAGGGATGCGCCGGGTCCACCGTGACCGGCGTCAGCAGCAGGTCAAGTTCCCGCTCGCAGTATTCTTCGATAAAAGCCCGGGCACGCGAGTCCAGTTCGTGCAGACTGAGAACCCGGATTCCGTGGGCAGAAAGCGCCGGGCGCAGATCGTCATTCCAGCAGCGGTACTGGTCGTCCACGAATTCGTGGGTCTCGTGTGAAACCAAATCGCGCTCTTCCACCAGCGTAAGGCCGTCCGGTCCGGCTTCGGTGTATCCGTCTTCAATCTGCTGCACCAGCCCGGCCACCCGCACCTCAAAAAACTCGTCCAGGTTGCTGGCCGAAATGGAAAGAAATTTCAAACGCTCGAGCAGAGGGTTCTTCTCATCCTGAGCCTCTTCGAGGACGCGGCGATTGAAGGCCAGCCAGGAGGCTTCCCGATTGATGTAGTAGGCCGGGTTGTCCAGAGTGAGGCGAGCCATAGTTCCTGGCGACGTTCCTGATCAAATGCTACCAAAACGGAAACCGCGGAGTACCGAAGGAATCCAGCCGCCGATCAGTTCTGAACGGGTGCGGGTTTGGGAGCCGTCGTTTCGGGCGGTCCCGGGGTGCTCTTCAGAACAATCAACTGCAGTTCAATACCGTCCGGCCCTTCCACAAACAGATGACGTTTGTCGGCGACTTTGATCTTGACCCCGGTGTCAGGCAACCAATCCTCGGGCAGCTTGTCAGCGGCGTGCCGGGGAGTGTATTCGCAGTCGTACACAAAGTTGTTCAGTTGCAGCAACAGCTCGTAGTAGGGATCTTCCTGCGTCACCGGAGTGTTCACCAGGTAGTACAGAATCTTTTCGTGAGATTTCCTTTCAACATTGACGATCCGGCCCGATTGGTACTGCTTGTCCGCTGCACCCAGGTTGGGAACCGAAACCAGAAACGACAGCATCAGCGCACCAGGCAAGAGGTACTTCATGCAAAGGCAAGTATAGAACAGCTACGGAATGGATGGGACTATCGCGTTCACACCGATCTATTCGAAGTGGAATATGCCCGAAATAAATCCACCGGTGCAGGCAGGCTTTCGACTGCAAACTGCACCGGTGTTTTTGAAAGCCAAAATGGAGCCGCGTCCGCTATTGCACTTGCTTGATGGCGCCTCTTACCTTTACCGCGACGTTTTCTGGCAACGGTGCGTACGTTAGTTCGGCTGTCATCTTCTGGCCGTCATCGACCATCCAGGTCAGGAAATCGGCAAGGATCTTACCCTTCGCCGCCTCCTTGGATTTCTCCGGTATCAGCAGCCAGGTGAAACTGGAAATGGGATAGGCGTCCTTGCCGGGCGCATTGGTGATGGATACGCGAAAATCAGCCGGCATGCTCTTGGCCGAAGCCGCAGCCGCAGTAACGCTGTCCAGGGAAGCCTTTACGAAGGTCCCGGACGCATTCTTGACGCTGCCGTAGTCAATCTTGTTTTGCACGGCGTAGATCAGCTCGATGTAGCCGATCCCGCCCTGCATCTGGCGAATCAATCCGGCTACGCCTTCGTTACCTTTGCCGCCCAGACCGACCGGCCACTTCACCGAAGTCCCCTTGCCCGGGCCATTCTGCCAGTCCGAACTTACCTTGGAGAGATAGTCAGTAAAGATATAGGTGGTGCCGCTGCCGTCGGAGCGGTGGATCACAATGATGGGTTGGCTAGGCAGGTTGACTCCGGGGTTCGCCTTGGCGATTGCGGGATCGTTCCACGTAGTGACCTTGCCCAGAAAGATGCCAGCCAACGCATCGGGAGTGAACTTCAGTTCCGTAGCAACCCCCGGAACGTTGTACGCGGGGACGACAGCCCCCAGTACCGTGGGAATATGCAGAATCTTTGTCTTCGCCTGGGCCAGCTGCTCATCGGTCATGGGGCCATCGCTGGCTCCAAAGTCCACGGTTTGCGCCAGAACCTGACGGATGCCGCCGCCGCTGCCAATGGACTGGTAATTAAACTGAATATCGGGATGAGCCTTGTGATATTCGCTAAACCATTTTTGATACATCGGATTCGGGAAAGTTGCGCCTGCCCCATTCACGGTGGTCTGTCCCAGGGCCGGCAAGGCCAGAGCGACCGCGACACACATAAGCACAATGCGGCGAATCACTAGATGGTTCCTCCTTAATATAGATAGGGCAGTTCTACGCCGCGAATGTTACAGGAGTGTTACAAAGCAGTGAATTTCGCATGAACCAGCGTAGAGAGGACCTCGTAGTGCTGCGGTTGTTCGCAGCTTGTGAAGACTTCTCGCGGATCATTCACATCAAAACCCGCGGGCGAGGGCGCCCGCGCCACATTACCTAGTGCATGGCGTCCAGGCGGGCAATTTCTTGCGCGAACAGTGGATTCTTGGGAAACTCGTCGCGCAGAGCTGCCAGCACGCCTCGGGCGCGGGCGTTGTCTTTGTCGCGCACGTAGGCGATGGCCAGCAGGATGCGCGCGAAGGGTCCCAGGTAACGGCCGTGGTCCGCGGTCAATTGCAGTTCGGCAAGTCCCTGCTTCTTGTCTGCCGAGAGCCCGCCCAGCCGCAGGAACCAACGCACCGGCGCCGCCATGCTGCCGATAATGTACTTGCTGAAGCCAGTGGCAACGTTGGCATCGTAATAATTGGGATCGACTGCCAGCAACTTGGCGGCCCAGTCATTCGCGTCACGGGTGTAGTGCAAGGAGGAAAGATTACGTTTCTCGATGAGCGCCGCGTAATCCGCTTGCAGCCCGGACGAAAGGGTCATGGCAAACAACGCATCCTTGTCCTGCGGACTGGTGGCAAGGCGAGTGCTGGCCGCACTTTGCGAACGGGCCAGGGCCGCGTTAAAGCGGTCGCGCACGCCGGGGTCGGGATTCACCTTGTCGCGACTCAGGAATGTCTTGTCATTCTCATAGAACTGGGCTTCCAGCACTCCCAAACGATGAAATTCGGAAAACAGCAATCCTGCAGCCTCCGCCGTAGGCCCGAGTGGATCCCCGGGATGATCGTGTTGCCAGGAAAGAAACACGACGTGCGCCTGGTCGAAATCCAGGTCGTAGAGCAAACGAAAACCCTGATCCAGCGGTGTATGGGTTGGAGGCATGTCAGCCGCGAATGCCGGAACCGGCAGCGTAGCGAGACAGAATGCGCTGAACAAAACCGCGTGGGTCAATCGTCGCGTGAGGAGGTTCGATTTCATTTTGGCAAACCGCAGTATTGTGCCTCTCTTCCAGCGGCGGTGCAACTTACTAAAAGCATAGATGCGAGCGGCCCAAAGCATGGTCAGGGACTTGCAAAAAGTTTGTCAAAACTGTCTGCACCCACTGACTGATGGGTCGCGGATTTTCGGTGTAGGACCCCCAAATCGGTCTCGAATCAAATTGGGCTGCTTCTGTATTGGCGACTTAGGTAGCTCCGTCCGGATGGCCCTGTATCGCGTCTGATACAACTATGACACTGCCACGCGGCGAGGTTGGGACTGCTTGAACTTGCCGTTTTTCGATTGGCCCTTTTTGTTCCAGCCCCCAAGATCGAGCGCGACCGCGATGCATGCCGCGCGTAATTCGTCCGCAAGAGCCCGGTCAACCATGGTTCGCGCCACTACCATGCCTCCTATGGACAAGGCAGCGATGCTCTGTGCCGTGGTGCGGCGACGCCGGCCATTCTGAACCAGGCTCCGCTCCAGGACGTTTACCATCGCTCTGAACACGGTCTCGAAGGCGCGCTTCGCACTTACGCCGCTACGCGCAACGTCGGTCGGCAATGCCACCATCGGGCAGGAGTTCTCCACGTCCTCGAAATGCTGGCGAGACAGATAGGCGCGGACGACTTGCGGCCCCACGTCGGTCGATGAAAGATCGACGTGTACTCCTTCCCAGCAGCTTTTCCACTCCGGGTCGGTAAAGAAGCACCCTAGTACCTCGGCATACAGATCGCTCTTGCTCTTGAAATAGCTATAAAATCCGCCGTGCGTCAGGCCCGCCCCGGCCATGATCTGGTTGAGGGAAACGCTCTCAAAGCCATGCCGGTTAAACAACCTGCGTGCACTGTCGATGATGTTTTTCTTGACTGCCGCGCGATGACCGGCCGGATAGGACATGAGGACTCCTTGACTTTTTGCGCATTGAAGATTTCCTGCGCACTGAAGTATGCCTCAAAGGGATTTCCTCGCCGGGAAAATATTATCTTGAACATATTTTCACCCGCTGTTCTTATGCGGGCGAAGGCTTGAATACAGGAATTCGGAGCAGAATGATGAACGAAAGAATGATGAACGGAAGAACGACGAACGGAAGAACGACGAACGAAAGAACGATGCGCGACAGAACGAATCTGGAAGCGCTGGCCGCCGAGCCCACACGCCGGCAAGCCATCGTCACTGTTGCGATGGCTTTCGGGGGATTAGCCCTGAGCTCGACCAAGGTTAGGGCGGGAACTGAGGACGAAGTTTCGCATACCGCGGAATCCATTCATCAGGAACCTGTTTTTAAGGCGAGCCGGAAGCGCGTCTACGAAGCGCTCACCGACGCCAAACAGTTCGAAAAGGTCATCCAGCTCAGTGCTGCCATGAAGACTATGTCCCTGGGAAGCAAGCCCACTGAGATCAGTCGTGAAGCAGGGGGTGCGTTCACACTCTTCGGTGGCTACGTTACCGGACGGCACATTGAACTCTTGCCGGACGAGCGAATCGTCCAGGCCTGGCGGGCGGGTAGCTGGGAGCCTGGTATCTACTCGATCGCTGCGTTCGGATTGACCGACCAGGGCTCGGGGACCAAGATCATCTTCGACCATAAGGGATTTCCCAAAGGCCTGGGCGAACACCTGGCAGAGGGATGGAGAATTAACTATTGGGAGCCGCTTGAGAAGTTCCTGGCCTAGCCGCCGCGCACACACGCGATATGTCCCAGAGCCACAAGAGAGCCATTGACCCTTGTTGTTGCCTTTACGGCTAGCGGCGGACGCTCGCAGGGGGAAACATATCCGCAACTGAATTGCGGAACTTTGCCGGTGATGGCTCCTTGACTGCTTCAGCCGAATCAACCGAAAAGACCTGGAATTGACTGAATCTGTGTACGCGCTCGTACCGGCGCCCGCGATAGGCAATGTAGAGAGAGGTACTCTCGGGCAACCACAGCCGGACGTGCCCTTTCGTAAATTCCACGGGCGCGTAGTTAATTACCTGATGCTCGCGTTGCAGATTGATGTTAGGAATAGGAGCTACCAGATCGGTTTCGATTCGCAAGACGTCGTAGCCGCTGGTGGTGATCCAGGCTCGGCCCTTGAACTTCGGCAAGTAGACGGACCCGCCGACATGGATCGCGGTGAATGCCTTGTTGGGGTCCGCGCTTTCCTCGAAGTGCACTTGCCATGCGGCTGACCCTTGCAGTTCGGTCAATCCCTCACAACGAAAGTCGAAGTTTTCTATATGAGAGGGATGAAAGATCAATGCAAATGCTGCCGTGCCAGAATCCATCACCGATGTCTGCTGCGGACCGGTGCTTCGGGATCGGTACTCTTGGACGCTCGGGTAGCCATAGGAATTCCGTTCGATCTGGACGACGTAGTTGATCTCCTCGGCGGTGGAATTCCGTCTCTTTCCATTCTTATCGATGTCAATCTGCTCAATTCGCTCATTGGCGCTGAAACGCTGCAGGCTTTCAATCAAGTCCAGCGTGCGGTCGCTCGCTTCTTTCAGGATCTTTGTCAACGGGCAGGCGCCGTTGATTACCGGAGGAACTACGGCATCGATGTCCGGCGGTCCCACGTCTGCCGCCGACAAGCGAGCCGAATCTTCTAGCTTGCTTCCCGATGACGGAGGATCGACGTTGCCGATGCTAGCGGTACGCCCTTCCAGCTTTGACAGGTACTGCTGTACCATCGCACTGTCGTCGGCACTGCCAGAATATTTTAGGTACTCCCGCAGTTGCACAGCTTCGTTTGCAGCGTCACCTTTCGCTTCATATATTTGTGCCAATACGAAGTGCACGCGAGGCTCGCGATGGTCTTTGTCTATCGCGACGGCTTGTAATCCACTTTTTTCCGCACCCGCCAAGTTGTGCAGATTCAAGTTAGCGGCGGCATCGTACTCATAGGCCACAGCATTGGCTGACGGGTCTAGTTCGATCGCGCGGCCACTCAATTTCAGCACTTCATCCCAAGCGTGTGCACGCGCGGCTATATCCGCCAGACAAAGAAAGGCAGGCACGTATCTGGGATCAGCGATTGTTCCCTGGAAACAAGCACTGCGGGCTTCGTCGCTCCTCCCCTGCGTGGCCACCACTTGGCCCAATGTCACCCACGCCGCAGAATACCGCGGGTCTTCCTTGACCGCATTGTGCAAATGCCTTTCCGCTTCGACGATTTTTTTGTCCTTCAAAACTGCGCACGCCTGGTGATATTCCTTTCTCGCCTTGGCTGCGATCCGCAACTGGTCGGCGGCAATGGTGGGACTTTTCGTCAGCGTGAGGGGAGGGAGCAGGCAGGTGGTATCGGTTTCGGCAATCGTTCTTCCCGGCTCAGCATTGTTCGGCCGATTGCTTAAGTTAACCCTGTCAAACGTATCGGTAAGGGGCTTCGGAATGTTGCTCACATCGGACGCGGGAGCGCCCGGAGTGTCCGGTCGTTGCGCAGACGCGGGCGAGGCGGAAAAGCCCAACACTACCACCCCGAAAAGGGCTAGCGCTGCACCGGTCGCAAGCGACCGCCGCCTTTGCGCTGTCGATGGTCGCATGAGCACGATCCCCGGGTCAGAATGATAGCACTGGTTTGGCCGATCATGGAGTCGGGAACGGTAGGAGGAATGCAAGGGCACGTCAATGAAAGCCGGGGACTTGGCGGTCTCTCAAGGGGTGATTGTTGTAAAATCGCGCTCCCTCTGCCTGTTTGACTGCCTTCCCACCCTTTGTTACCTTCAAGAGTTTCCACTCCCTGAGTGCCTGCCCTTGGTTCCCGGCAAAGTTCGCAGCATAGTTCGTAGCAACGAACGCGGCGAAGAAACAGAAAGACTAAAGAGAAACTGATGGCCATCAAATTCCGGGGAGTTGATTTCCTCGAATTCGACTCCCTGCTCACGGACGAAGAGCGTCTGGTACGCGACACCACCCGCAAGTTTATCGAGGACAACCTCATTCCCATCATCGAGGAGTGCAATCGCGCCGGTCGCTTCCCCAGCGAACTGGTGAAGCCCATGGCCGACCTGGGTTTCTACGGCGCCAGTCTCAAGGGCTATGGCTGTGCCGGAATGTCGAATGTCGAATACGGGCTCGTGATGCAGGAACTGGAGCGGGGTGACAGTGGAATCCGCTCTTTCGTCAGCGTCCACTCCTCGCTGGCCATGTACCCGATTTACGCCTTTGGCAGCGACGAACAGAAGCAGACCTGGCTCCCCGTCATGCAGAGGGGCGAGAAAATCGGCTGCTTCGGCTTGACCGAACCGGATTTCGGCTCCAATCCCGGCGGCATGCGAACCCGCGCCAAAAAATCCGGCAAGGAATACATCCTCAACGGCGAGAAGATGTGGATTACGTCGGGCTCGATCTCCGATGTCGCGATCATCTGGGCCAAGGTCGAAGACGAAGACAACAAGATTCGCGGCTTCCTGGTCGAGACCGACCGGCCGGGCTTCCGGGCGGAGGATATTCACGGCAAGTGGTCGCTGCGTGCTTCCGTCACTTCCAGTCTCTCCATGCAGGACGTGCGCATACCGGAATCGAATCTGCTGCCCAAGACCGGTGGCTTGAAGTCCCCGCTGATGTGCCTTAGCCAGGCTCGCTACGGCATCGCTTGGGGCGGAATAGGCGCGGCCATGGCGTGTTACGACTGCGCCTTGCAGTATTCACTCTTCCGCAAGCAGTTTCGCGATCAGCCCATCGCCTCGCACCAGCTGGTCCAGCAAAAACTTGCATGGATGATCTCTGAAATTACCAAAGGCCAATTGCTGATCCTGCAGGTCGGCCGTCTCAAAGATAAAGACAAGGCTGCGCCGCAACATATCTCCATGGCCAAGCGGAATAACGTCTGGATGGCGCTGGAGTGTGCTCGCATGGCGCGTGACATTCTGGGCGCCAACGGCGTGGCCGACGAGTATCCCATCTTCCGCCACATGGCAAACTTGGAGTCAGTCAAAACCTACGAAGGCACGCATGACATCCACACCCTGATCATTGGGCAGAGTGTGACCGGGATTGACGCGTTCTGACCGGCCCGACTTCCCAAGTCCGAATGCTCCAGGCCATCTGAAGACCGGGAAGAAATCCAGCCGCGAATTCGACCTCGTTTACCAAACTTTAACACTGCTGTAACAATCGCTCCGTATAGTGGCGGCCAGCCTTGACCGGGAAATATCCGGCTCGGCCTCAGGAGACTGATATGGCTACCGCACCTCCCTTGCCTGCCGGACCCAAGCCCGGGCCCGTGGCTGTCCCGGCACTCGAAGCCAAGCTGGGCAAAGGTCCCGGGAAAATCGGGGTTCTCGCCTTCGCAGTGGTTCTGATCGTCGGCGTGGTCTATGCCGGGTCGCATCTGCTCTCCGACCTCTCGGGCGTTCACAATGCCTCGATCATGCCCTACGTTTTGCTAGGCATCGCACTATTGGTGGCGCTGGGCTTCGAGTTCGTGAACGGGTTCCACGATACCGCCAACGCGGTGGCCACCGTCATCTACACCCACTCCCTGGAGCCTCACGTCGCCGTGGTCTGGTCGGGTTTCTGGAACTTTATGGGCGTACTCACCTCCTCCGGGTTGGTGGCCTTCGGAATCATTTCCCTGCTGCCGGTCGAACTGATTCTGCAGGTGGGAAGCAAGGCCGGGTTCGCGATGGTGTTTGCCCTCCTGGTCGCCGCCATCATCTGGAACCTCAGCACTTGGTACTTCGGATTGCCGGCATCAAGTTCCCACACTTTGATTGGATCCATTATCGGAGTTGGTATCGCCAACCAGCTTATGTCAGCCAGAACCGGCACCAGCGGCGTGGATTGGGCCCAGGCCCTGAACATCGGCAAGTCGCTCCTGCTTTCGCCGATCGTAGGGTTTTTGCTGGCAGGCCTGCTGCTCCTGGTGATGAAAGCGGTTGTGAAGAATCGAAAACTCTACGAAGCCCCGGAAGGTACCGAGCCCCCGCCGTTCTGGATTCGCGCCCTGCTGGTGCTCACCTGCACGGGCGTGAGCTTCGCACACGGATCCAACGATGGACAAAAAGGTATGGGCCTGATCATGCTGATCCTGATCGGTACCGTGCCCACCGCCTACGCCTTGAACCATGCCGTAACCAAAAAGCAGTCGCAGGACTTTATTGCAGTCTCGCAACAGGCCGCCAACACCCTGGACAAATACGTCAGCCCGAACGCCGTCATCTCTGACGCGCGCGAGGACGTCACCGCCTTCATCCGCACCCGGGAATTTACGCCCAACACGATGCTGGCGCTGCGCCAGCTGGTAAGCGATATCGGCAACGAGACTGTGCTGTTCGGAGAATTGGCCAGGGTTCCCAATGACCGGGTACGCAACTTCCGCAATGACATGTATCTGGTCAGCGAAGCGCTTCGCCTGATGCAGAAAACGCATCAGCCCGATATTTCAGCTGCGGACTGGCTGGTTCTTGCCAACTACAAGAAGCACATCGACAACGCCACCAAGTTTATCCCCGGCTGGGTGAAGGTCGCAGTCGCGATGGCGCTGGGATTGGGCACAATGGTGGGCTGGAAGCGCATCGTCGTAACCGTCGGCGAAAAAATCGGCAAAGACCACCTGACCTACGGGCAGGGCGCAGCCGCGGAAATCACTGCCATGTTCACCATCGGCGCAGCCGATTGGTTCGGCCTGCCGGTCAGTACTACCCATGTCCTTTCGTCGGGTATTGCCGGCACCATGGCGGCGAACCACACCGGACTGCAGTGGGGGACAGTGCGCAATCTGGCTATGGCCTGGGTGCTAACCCTGCCGGTCTCCATGATGCTGGCGGGATTCTTGTTCTGGGCCTTTAAATACGTGTTCTAACCTGGAAAGTGTTTGTGTGACTGTGTGGCCGCGGGCGACGCGCCCGCGGTTTTTTTTGGCCGGAGGATCGCCAGTCCGGATCAGAATTTGGTGGAGCTAGTCGGGATCG
>Ga0075021_10000048_pt1 | contig 62772 bp, 52 predicted proteins | sample ColStrG_CSR_2012_FD_72749 | JGI IMG/M metagenome (GOLD analysis project Ga0075021, IMG submission 72749) | Freshwater sediment microbial communities in response to fracking from Pennsylvania, USA - Cold Stream Run_MetaG_CSR_2012 | ecosystem: Environmental > Aquatic > Freshwater > Creek >...
ACATCAACGAGATGATCGTGTTCCGGGCGCTGCAGGGCTTCATTGGCGGCGGCATGATCCCCACGGTATTTGCCTCGGCCTTCACCATCTTCCCACCCAGCAAGCGCGGCATCGTCAATCCGCTCATCGGTCTCATTGCCACGCTCGCCCCGACCATCGGGCCGACGCTGGGCGGCTATTTGACGGATGCACTCTCCTGGCACTGGCTGTTTTTCATCAATGTCGTGCCGGGAATCGTTGTCACCATTTCAACAATCCTGCTCGTCGATTTTGATGAGCCGGACTGGAGCCTTTTGCGCAATTTCGACTGGTGGGGCCTGGGCTTCATGGCCCTCTTCCTGTGCAGCCTGGAATATGTGCTCGAGCAGGGCCCGAGCAACGACTGGTTTTCAGACAGCCGAATCGTCTTCTTTGCGTTTGCGGCGGTGATTGGCGCCCTGTTGTTCTTCTGGCGGGCGCTGAGTTCAAGGTTCCCGATCGTCGATCTGTCAGCCTTTGCCGATCGCAATTTCTGGACCGGCTGCTTGTTCTCGTTCGTGCTCGGAATAGGGCTTTACGGCCTCACCTACATCTATCCGGTGTTCCTCGGCCGGGTGCGTGGCTTTTCATCGCTGCAGATTGGCGAAACCATGTTCGTCACCGGCATCGCGATGTTCGTGTCGGCGCCGATTTGTGGCCGGCTGCTGGGGGTGCTCGACAATCGTGCCATGCTCGGTGTCGGGTTGTCGGTCTTTTCCCTGAGCACCTGGCTGGCCACCGGCATTACCGGCGATTGGTCGTTCGGAGAGCTGATCCTGCCTCAGATCTTCCGGGGATTCGGATTGATGTGCTGCATGTTGCCGATCAACAATCTGGCGCTCGGCACGCTGCCGCCGGCGCGAATCAAGAACGCCTCTGGAATATACAATCTGACCCGTAATCTTGGCGGCGCGGTGGGACTGGCCGGCATCAACACGGTTCTCAACTGGCGGCTCGATCTGCATCTCGCCCGCCTGCACGAGCAGGTCTCGGCGAACAACCCGCAAGCCCAGCAATGGCTGGACGCGCTGACTGGGGCTTATTCCCGCTCGGGAGGCGATGCCTCTGTCATGGCGCTGAAGAGGCTGAGCCTCATGGTCCGGGGCCAGGCGACGGTCATGGCCTTTGCCGATCTCTTCCTGGTGATGACGGTGATGTTTGTCTGCTTGCTGCCGCTGATCGCAGTGTTGCGCCGGCCGCAACCGATGAAGGCGCCGGCCGGCGGCGGGCATTGAACCATCCAGCGACGGGTTGGCCGGGCTCAGACGTTGAACGTCTGGCATGATTTGCCCTGTCCAGGTTTGCCGCCACCCAACAAAAGGCCACCATTTGGGTGCCGCCTAGCGATAAACTCGGCGTTGCCATCGCCGGCCGTACCCGAGGATGAATACTTGTGAAGACGTCAGCCAAATTCCTGTTGCCGTTGGTCGTCATCGCCGGCATCGCGGGCATTGCAACGCAATTGCCGCCGGGTTGGCGTATTTGGCCCTCGGCTGGTACGGCTCAAAGCCGTCAACCGCGAGATTTGCCAGTGCCGGTGGCCGTGGCAGCGGCCGAGATCGCTGATGTACCGGTGTTTGAGGATGGCGTCGGCACCGTCAAGGCGCTCAACACGGTGACGGTCCGCCCGCAGATCGACGGCAAGATCACCGAGATGACTTTCACCGAAGGCGCGGAAGTCAAGAAGGACGACGTGCTGGCCCGGCTTGATCCGATCACCGTCAAGGCCCAGCTTGACCAGGTGAAGGCCAAGAAGGCGCTGGACGATGCGATGCTCGCCAACACCTTGCACGATCTCGACCGCTTCACCAAGGTCGGCACGCTTGGCGTCACCCAGCAGCAGATCGACACCCAGAAGGCGCTGGTTGCGCAGCAAAAGGCCCAGGTCGATGCCGATCAGGCCGCCGTCGCCAGCGCCGAAGCCCTGCTCGCCTATGCCGACGTGACATCGCCGATAAACGGCATCACCGGCATTCGCCAAGTCGACATCGGCAACATCGTGCGCAGCCAAACCGACCCGATCGTGGTCGTCGCCCAGGTCCAACCCATTTCCGTGATTTTCACCTTGCCTCAGCAGCAGCTGGGCGAAATTGTGCGCGGCATGGCCGCTGGCGCGCTTGGCGCCGATGCGCTGACAACGGATGGTGGCACGGTGCTCGATAGCGGCACGCTCAAGGTGATTGACAATCAGGTGGACCCCACCACTGGCACGATCAAGTTGAAGGCGAATTTTCCGAACCCGAAACGTCAGCTCTGGCCCGGCCAGTTCGTTTCGGTGCGGCTTCGGGTCAACACTCTCAAGAATGTCGTCGTGGCCCCCACTGCCGCAATCCAGCAAGGACCCGCTGGGTCGTTTGTCTATCTGGCCGGTGACGACAACTCCGTCAGTGCGCGTCCGGTGACCGTCGGCATGAGCGCGGGCGAGCGGACGGTCGTCACCGCCGGACTGAATTCGGGCGACAAACTGGTAACGACGGGATTCAGCCGGCTCAAGGACGGCGCCAAGATCTCCGTCGGCCCTTCCAATGGTTCCAAACCCGCCCAGGTTCCGGTCCCTGCGCCGACATCGGGCGCCGCCACCATGCCAGCGCCAACGGCCTCCAATTTACCTGGTTCTGGCCTTCTCGACCCGGCCTCGGCGGCCGAAGCGGACAGCCAAGCCGACCCCAACAAGACCCAAGGCAAGCATCACCGTCGCAAAGCCGGCACTCCGGGAGCCGCGGCGGACGCGGGCGTCAATCCGCCGGCACCGAGCCAATGAGCGTATCCGGCCCCTTCATCGCGCGGCCGATCGCAACCTCGCTGCTCGCCTTCGCCGTGGTGCTCGGCGGCATCCTGGGCTATCTCGCGCTGCCGGTCTCTTCGCTGCCACAGGTCGATTTCCCGACCATCGAGGTGACGACCGCGCTGCCGGGCGCCGACCCCAAGACCATGTCCAATCTGGTGACGGCCTCGCTCGAGCGCCAGCTCGGCCAGATCCAGGCACTCGACAGCCTGTCCTCGACCAGCTCCTTTGGCCTATCGCAAATCCGGCTGCAATTTGACCTGACCCGGCGGATCGACGATGCCGCCCAGGACGTGCAAGCCGCGATCAATGCGGCCGCTTCAAACTTGCCGCGCAACCTCCCCTATCCGCCAACCTATGCCAAAATCAACCCGGCTGACACGCCGATCCTGACACTGGCCATGTCGTCGGACACGGTATCCTTGCGCGAACTTTCCGACATCGCCGATACGCTCATTTCCGAGCGGCTTAGCACCATAGCCGGGGTCGGCCACGTGTCGGTCGAGGGCGCCATCAAACCGGCCATTCGCGTCGAGGCCGATGTCTCAAGACTCTCGGGCTACGGCCTGGGCATGGCCGACCTCACGGCCGCCATCGCCTCGGCCAATGTCTCGGGTGCCAAGGGCTCGCTCGAAGGCCGGCTGCAATCCTACACAATCTCCGCCAATGACCAGATCGACAGGGCGTCAGGCTACGAAAATATCGTGGTCGCCAATCGCAACGGCGCACCGGTCCGGGTCAAGGACGTCGCCACCGTCATCGAGGGGCTTGAGAACTCGCAAGTCGGCGGCTGGTACAACGGCAAGCCGGCGGTCATCGTCGACGTGCTGCGGCAGCCCGGCGCCAATGTGGTGCAGACCGTCCAGCGCATTCGTGCCGAGTTGCCGCGCCTGGCCAAGGCCATGCCAGCCGGTGCGGACCTTACGATCGCCATCGACAGGACCGAGACCATCAAGGCTTCGGTGAACGATGTGGAAATGACCCTGGCCATCAGCATCGGGCTGGTTGTCCTGGTCGTGTTGCTGTTCCTGCGCTCGGTGCGCGCGACCATCATCGCCGGCGTCGCCCTGCCCGCCTCCATCGTCGCCTCGTTCGGCGTCATGTGGTTCAGCGGCTTTGGTCTCGACAATCTGTCGTTGATGGCGCTGACCATCGGCACGGGCTTTGTCATCGACGACGCCATCGTCATGATCGAGAACATCGTGCGCCATCTCGAAGCGGGCACCGGTCGGCTCGAAGCGGCCAGCGAGGGCGCGCGCGAGATTGGCTTTACCGTGGTTTCGCTCACCCTGTCGCTGCTGGCGGTGTTCATTCCCCTGCTGTTCATGGCGGGGCTTGTCGGCCGCATGTTCCGCGAATTCGCGGTGACGCTGAGCATCGTCGTGCTGGTGTCGGCCGTGATCTCGCTGACATTGACACCGATGATGTGCTCGCGGCTTTTGTCGCCAGGGCGCAAGGCGTCGGAAGCGGACAAACCGGGCCCGGTGGCGCGCGCGATCTCGGCGGTGGTGACGGCGTACGAGGCCAGCCTCCGCTGGGTGTTGCGGCACGAGACAGCAACCCTGTTGGCGACGCTGGCGACGGCGGGACTGACCATCTGGCTCTACGTCATCGTGCCCAAGGGGTTCCTACCCACCCAGGATACAGGTCTCGTGAGCGGCGTCTTGCAGGCGGGGGCCGACGTTTCTTTCGCCGAGATGAGCCGCATTCAGGGCGATGTCGCGGCGCTGGTCGGCAAGGACCCTGATGTCGCCAGCGTCGCAGCGGTCGTCGGTGTCGGCACGCTGAATGCCACGCCGAACGCCGCCAACATCAAGATCATATTGAAGCCGCGTGCCAGCCGCGCCGGTGATATCAACGCCACCATCGACCGGCTTGACCGGGCGCTGGCGGAGTTGCCTGGTGTGCGGGTGTACCTGCGGCCCGTGGAAGACGTGCAGATTTCCACCGAGCTCAGCCCCGCACTCTATCAGTACAAGTTGACCGGGGTGGACGCAGCCGAGGTCAACGATTGGGCGGCCAAGCTGGCCGAGCGGCTGCGCGCCGCGCCCGAGCTGCGCAACGTCGCCACCTCAGCCGCCCAAGGCGGTCTGGCCCTCGACATCAACATCGACCGCGCGATGGCGGGCCGTCTCGGCGTCAGTATGCAAAACGTCACCGATGCGCTCAACAACGCCTTCGGCCAACGGCAGATTTCCACGATTTACGGTCAATCCAACCAATACCGGGTGGTGCTTGAAGCCATGCCCCGGTTCCGTGGCAGTCCCGACCGGCTCGAGGCCATCTCGGTCCCCTCCTCGCAGGGCGCGCAAGTCCCGTTGCAGTCCTTTGCCACCATCCGCAACGCGACCGCGCCGCTGGCCATCGACCACGAGGAGCAATTCCCCTCGCAGACCATCAGTTTCGATCTGGCGCCTGGCGCGGCGCTCAGCGATGCGACGTCCGCTGTCGCACAGGCCGAGGCCGCGATTGGGATGCCGGCCAGCGTCAGCGGCAGTTATTCGGGCGATGCCGCCGAGTTCGGGCGCTCGCTGGCGGGGCAGCCCTGGCTGATCCTCGCCGCAATCGTCGCCATCTACATCGTGCTCGGCGTGCTGTACGAGAGCCTCATCCACCCGGTCACGATCCTCTCGACTCTGCCCTCCGCCGGCATCGGGGCGGTGCTCGCATTGCGGGCCATGGGTCAAGATCTCTCGTTCGTCGCGCTGATCGGCATCGTGCTGCTGATGGGCATCGTCAAGAAGAACGCTATTTTGATGATTGATTTCGCCATCGAGGCGGAGCGCAAGCATGGCCGCTCACCGCGCGAAGCGATCCTGGAGGCGGCCCGGCTCCGCTTCCGCCCCATCATGATGACGACGCTGGCCGCGTTGTTCGGGGCCCTGCCGCTGGCCTTGAGCAACGGAACGGGCTCCGAGCTGCGTAGTCCGCTTGGCATCACCATCATCGGCGGGCTGCTGTTGAGCCAATTGCTCACACTCTACTCGACACCAGTTGTTTATTTGGCGATGGAGCGGCTCAAGACGTGGCTGACAGGGGCCCGGGTCGAGGCCAGCCGGGCCGCCGCTGCTGCGGCAACTGCGAGCCCGGCGGAGTAGGCGCATGGATATGTCGCGCCTCTTCATTCTGCGGCCCGCCGGCACCTTCCTGTTGACGCTTGGCCTGTTGATCGTCGGCCTGATCGCCTACCGGATCATGCCGGTCGCAAGCATGCCCAATGTCGAATTTCCAACTTTGCGCGTCGGTGCCTCGTTCCCCGGCGCCGACCCCGAGACGATGGCCTCAACCGTCGCCGCGCCGCTCGAGCGCCGGCTCGGCGAAATCGCCGGCATCACCGAGATGACGTCGGTCAACGCGCTCGGCTCGACCAACATCTCACTGCAGTTCGACCTGTCGCGCAGCGTCGAGGACGCGGCGCGGGATGTTCAGGCGGCGATAAACGGAGCAGCAACTGACCTGCCGGCGGGTCTGCCCCAATTGCCTCAGGCGCGCAAATTCAATCCGGCGGCCGCGCCCGTGATCGTGCTGGCCCTGACCTCGAAAACTGAAACAGCAACCGCGATCTACGATGTCGCCGACAGCGTGCTGGTCCAGCGCCTGTCGCAAGTCTCTGGCGTTGGCGAAGTCTCTGTCAATGGTGCCGCCCAGCCAGCCATCCGTGTGCGGGCCGACCCCGAAGCTCTCGCGCCGATGGGCCTCAATCTCGAGGACATCCGCAGCGCCATCGGTGGCGCCAACGTGCTGGCGCCGCTCGGCGCGGTCGACGGCGGGCAGCGGATGCTGACGCTGCGGGTCAATGACCAGTTGAAGACGCCCGAGGACTTCAGCCGGATAGCCATTCGGACCCTGCCGGACGGTCGGGTGGTCCATCTCGGTGACATCGCCAAGATCGACAGCGCGCCCAAGAGCAGCTATTCGGCGGCGTTCTTCAACGGCAAGCCTGCCGTGCTGCTGGTCATCACCAAGCAGGCCGATGCCAATATCGTCGACACCGTGGACCGCGTGAAGGCCATCCTGCCGGAGTTGTCCCGTTGGCTTCCCGCCGACATCGATATCGATATCCTCACGGATCGATCGGCCACCATCCGGGCCTCGGTTGGCGACATGCAGCGCACCCTCGGCTTGTCGGTGCTGCTGGTCATGATTGTGGTGTTCCTGTTTCTTGGCCGCGCGACGCCGACGCTGGCGGCCGGCATCACCGTGCCATTGTCACTGGCGGGCACCTGCGCATTGATGTGGGCCTCGGGTTTCTCGATCAATAACTTGACCCTGATGGCGTTCGCGGTCGCCGTCGGCTTCGTGGTGGACGACGCCATCGTGATGATCGAGAACATCCACCGGAGCATCGAGGCAGGGCAGACGCCGATGCGCGCGGCGCTGGCCGGCGCCCGGCAGATCGGCTTCACCGTCATGTCGATTTCGGTGTCGCTGGTCGCGGCGTTCTTTCCCGTCATCTTCATGGGCGGCATCGCCGGACGGCTGCTGCACGAGTTCTCGCTGACGCTCGTTTATGCCATCGCGGTTTCGACGGTGGTATCGCTCAGCGTAACTCCCATGATCTGCGCGCATTTCTTGCGCCACGAGACGCAGACGCGCCGTAATCTTCTTGACCGGGCAATGGCCGGGATCATGGGGGGTTTACAGCGCTTTTATGCCGTGACACTGGCGGTGGCGCTCGGGCACCGGTTTGTCACCATGGTAGTGTTCCTGGTCACCATTGGGGCGACAGTCGGCCTGTTCGTCATCACGCCAAAGGGCGATATCCCGCAAGACGACAGCGGCTTCCTCATGGCCGCCACCGAAGCCAACGCCGACATCTCCTTCGGCGAAATGGCGCGGCTCCAGGCGCGCGCCGCGGCCATCGTGCGCGCCGATCCCGCCATTGCCAGCGTTGGTTCGTCGCTCGGTGCGACCGGGTTCAATGCCTCGATGAACCAGGGCCGGATGTTTATCGGACTGAAACCGCTTGCTGAGCGGGGCGGCACCACCACAACCGATGTCATCGACCGCTTACGGCGCGCGCTCAGGCCCGTGGCCGGCCTCGCCGTCACGATGGTTATGCAGCGGGACGTGCGCACCGGCGCCCGCTCGGGCAAGGCGCAATATCAGTTCACGCTCTGGGATCCTGATTTGAGGGAGCTTGTGCAGTGGCTGCCGAAGGCCGTCGACGCCTTTCATACCGTCGATGGCATCACTGACGTATCGACAGACCGCGAGCAGGGCGCGCTCGAACTCGACGTAAAAATCAATCGCGAGGCTGCCGCGCAATTACAGGTGCCGGTGGCAAATATCGTCAATGCGCTGAGCGATGCGTTTTCCCAAAGACAGGTCTCGACCCAGTACACCTCGCGCAATCAATACGCGGTCATCCTTGAGGTCGATCCAACCAAGCAGACGGGGCCGGCCGATTTGAACCGCATCTACGTCACCAGCTCGACCGGCCAGCAGGTACCCTTGGCCAGTCTCGTGACATCGGGCAACGGCTTCTCACCGCTGGTCGTCAACCATCAGGGGCCGTTCCCCGCGGTGACCTTGAGCTACAACCTGAAGCCGGGCGTGAGCCTACAGGATGCCGCCCGTGGCATCGACGCGGCGCTGGCGGCCGCCCACGCGCCCGACACCCTGCACGCCGAGCCCGCCGGCGATGCACGCGCCTTCATGTCCGACAGTGGCAACCAACCGCTACTTATCTTGGCAGCCCTATTGGCCGTCTATATCGTGCTCGGCGTGCTGTATGAAAGCCTAGCCCATCCGTTGACAATACTCTCGACACTTCCATCGGCGGGGCTGGGCGCGCTGCTGGCGCTGTTGATCGCGGGTATGGAGCTTAATATCATCGGCTTCATAGGCGTCATTCTGCTGATCGGCATCGTCAAGAAGAACGGCATCATGCTGGTCGATTTCGCGCTGGAAGCGGAACGAACGCGGGGGCTTTCGGCCAACGAGGCCATCCAGCAAGCCTGCCAGGCGCGTTTCCGCCCGATCCTGATGACAACCATGGCCGCCGTGTTGGGAGCGCTGCCACTGGTGCTGGCGGCCGGCCCCGGCTCCGAGTTGCGCCGGCCGCTTGGCGTCACCATTGTCGGCGGTTTGCTCGTCTCGCAGGTGCTGACGCTCTATACGACGCCGGTGATCTACTTGCTGCTTGATTGGCTGCATCAGCGGCTTCGGCCTCGCTCCCTTACACCCATCCTGACAACTCGCGCCGTACCACCGCTTCGATGACCCGCATTCCGTCCTCGCTGTCGTTGAGGCAGGGGATGTGACTGAACTTCTCGCCGCCGTTGTGGTGGAAGATGTCGGCGTTGAGCACCGCGATTTCCTCCAACGTCTCAAGGCAATCGGATACGAAGCCGGGATTGACGACGGCAATGCGCTTGACACCGGACTTGGCCAACGCCTCGACGGTCTTGTCGGTGTAGGGTTGGAGCCAGTCCGCCGGCCCGAAGCGCGACTGGAAAGTGACCCGCAAGCGCTGCTCGTCGAACCCCAGCGCGGCGCGCAGCAGTCGCGCTGTCTTCATGCAATGGCAGTAATAGGGGTCACCCTGGTCAAAATAGCTCTGCGGGATACCATGAAACGAGGCCAGCACCACCTCCGGTTGCCAGCCTAGCCCGCCGAGGTGCGAGCGGATCGAAGCCGCCAGTGCGTCGATGTACACAGGATCATCGTGGTAGGGCGGCACGGTGCGCAGGGCCGGCTGCCAACGCATGGCACTGAGCACCTCAAAAGCCTTGTCGTTGACCGTCGCCGTGGTGGCGGCGGCGTATTGCGGATAGAGCGGAAAAACGACAATGCGCTCGCAGCCTGCTTGTTGCAGTGCCGTCAAGCGTTCGGCGATCGACGGCTTGCCATAGCGCATGGCCCAATCGACCCGCAGCCTGGGCCCGAGATCGGCGAGGCGGACTTCCAGCTTTTCGCCCTGCGCCCGGGTGAACGTCCGCAACGGACTTTCGTTGCGCTCCTTGTTCCAAATGGATTGATACGCCTTACCGCTCTTTTGCGGCCGGCGCTGCAAGACGATGAGATTGAGAATCGGCTGCCACAGGAGCGGGTTCCACTCGATCACCCGGCGGTCGGACAGGAATTCCCTGAGATAGGCCCGCATCGACCAATAGTCGGTTCCATCGGGCGTACCAAGATTGACAAGCAGAATGCCGACACGGCCAGAGTTGATCGAGGGATGGTCAGCCGGCGCACTGGAGCCGGCGCCGTTCACTAAGCGTGCAGTCATGTTGGCGGCCCATCCTCTGCTCACTTGGCACAATCGAGCCGTAAGTCATGGCAGAGAACCGATGAGGGCGCCAAGAGCACGTAGCCGCGACATATGGCTATAACCCAGCCCGCGGCAACAATAACCCCGATGGGTTTGAGCGTTGGCGCACATGCCCCGACCCCACCGACACGGATTTCAGGCGCGACACAGGTGTAAACAAATCCGGCACCCGGCCCGCAAAGGCCAGGTGCCACATTCGTTTGTCTTGGTTCGAATAGTGCTTATTATTCAACACGCTTCAAGCCGCCGGCGATTACCGCCCACACTGCTGGAGGACCGCAGCGTTGGGGTTGTAGTGGCCGGAGCGGGTCTCGCCGAAACCATTCTCCAGGTTCATCCTGGCATAGGCGCAATCAGCGCTGCTGAAAGAGGCGTTGGCGGGAAGCGCTGAGACGCCAATCAACGTGGCAGACAGCAGGGCGGCGGTGACAAAAGTCTTCAACATGATCAGTCTCCTTGTTTTCTTGATAGTTTGCTTGAAGGATGGAAGCTCCAACTGCACCCCTCGCATTAATGCAAAGGGCTGTAGTTGGCGCCGTTAGTGCGTCGAGCACTGCTGAAGGACCGCGGCATTGGGGTTGTAGTGGCCGGAGCGGGTCTCGCCGAAACCATTCTCCAGGTTCATCCTGGCATAGGCGCAGTCAGCGCTGCTGAACGAGGCGTTGGCAGGGAGCGCCGAAACACCAATCAGCGTGGCGGACAACACAGCGGCTGCGATAAATGTCTTCAACATGATCAGTCTCCTTGTTTGGTTGCTAATTGGTGCTAAGTGTGGGCCCCCAACTAGACCCTTTGCTTCAGGGTAAGAGGGAGATAGGGAGCCCCGGCTCCACCGACAAGGGCGAACAAGCTAACGTGAAAATCGGTGAAGCCCGCGGGACCGTGACCCGGTGGCGCCGGCAATTTGACGCCGTCGCCCGGGTCTGAAATGCTCACCCGCTTTTCATCACCCATCGTTCAACATCAGGACTGGAATGATCGAAGCGGATTTTGTTGTCGTTGGGTCCGGATCGGCCGGATCGGCGCTTGCGGGTCGTTTGAGCGAGGACGGCAAACATTCGGTGATCGTCATCGAATACGGGGGCAGCGACTTTGGGCCGCTAATCCAGATGCCCTCGGCGCTATCGTACCCAATGAACATGCGCCGTTATGACTGGGGCTTTGTCACTGAACCCGAGCCACATCTCGGCGGCCGGCGTCTGGCCACGCCACGCGGCAAGGTCATCGGTGGCTCGTCATCCATCAACGGCATGGTTTATGTGCGTGGCCATGCCCTGGATTTCGATCACTGGGAGGAGTCCGGCGCCACCGGCTGGGGATTCCGTCATGTTCTGCCGTACTTCAAGCGGATGGAGGCGGTCGAGGCGGGGGAGCCCGGCTGGCGCGGCACCAGCGGCCCACTCCACATAACCCGCGCACGGATGGATAATCCCCTCCATCGCGCCTTCATCGAGGCGGGCCGCCAGTCGGGCTATGCCGTCACCGACGACTATAACGGCTCACGGCAGGAAGGATTTGGCATCTTTGAGCAGACGATCTGGCAGGGTGAGCGCTACTCGGCCGCCAAGGCCTATCTGCGTCCGGCGCTGAAGCGCGGCAAGACACGCCTCGTGAGCGGTCTGGCCACCCGGGTTATTTTCGCGGCGCGACGCGCTGTCGGCGTCGAGGTCCTCAAGGCGAGCGGCGACCGCGATGTGGTCCATGCGCGGCGCGAAGTGGTGATCGCGGCCTCCGCGATCAATTCCCCCAAACTCCTCATGTTGTCTGGCATTGGCCCGGCCACGCATCTGCGCGACCACGGATTGGACGTGCTTGCGGACCGGCCGGGCGTCGGCGGCAATCTTCAGGATCATCTGGAGGTCTACATCCAGGCCGAGTGCCTTCAACCGATAACGCTCAATGGCCGCATGGGAGTTCTGTCAAAGGTGCTGATCGGGGCGGAGTGGCTGTTTCTCAAGCGCGGTCTCGGAGCGACCAACCATTTCGAGAGTTGCGGCTTCATTCGATCAAGGGCCGGCGAACCCTATCCGAACCTCCAATATCACTTCCTGCCCGCCGCCGTGCGATATGACGGACGGGCAGCGATCAAGGGGCATGGCTTCCAGGTGCATGTCGGGCCCATGCGATCCAAGTCGCGCGGGCAAATAAGGCTGCGTAGCGCCAATCCGGTGACGCCGCCGACAATCACATTCAATTATATGTCGCATCAAGACGATTGGAGTGATTTCCGGGCAGCGGTGCGCCTCAGCCGGGAAATCCTCTCGGCGGAGGCCTTGCGGCCATTTCTCGGCCGCGAGATCGCGCCGGGCAAGGACGTGACCTCGGACGATGCGCTCGACATCTTTGTACGCGATCACGCCGAGAGCGCCTATCACCCCTGCGGCACCTGCAAGATGGGGGGAACTGACGATCCGACAGCGGTGGTCGATCCACAATGCCGGGTGATCGAGGTCGAAGGGCTGCGCGTGGCGGACTCATCCATCTTTCCGCGTATCACCAACGGCAATCTCAATGCCCCATCGATCATGACCGGCGAGAAGGTGGCCGATCATATCCTGGGCCGCGAACCATTGGCGGCCTCGAACCTGGAACCCTGGGTCAACCCGGACTGGCAAACGAGCCAGCGTTGACCGTCAGCCTATCAGGCCACGTTCAAGCCGCAGCCGCTCTTCCTGCAATCGGATGTCGGCCATGATCTTGTCCAGGACCAGACAGGTGCGCCGGAATAGTTCCGACGAGCGCCGGTAATCTGCGGGAGCAAAGAAATCGACGCGGCCGGCGCGATACAGATCGGCGCATTTGACCTGGCCACCTTCGGGCGGATGCACGGCGATGGCGTAGCCGCCGTTCTTGCGCATCACCGCCATCGAGGGCACGTCGGTATCGCCGTCGCCGAAATAGACCATCTGGGAGAACGGGATGGGCCGCTCGGCCTCGGGCATGTGGCTGTTGATGGAGCGGCCCAGGTCCTCGACACCCTTGTTGATCCGGAACAGGTATTGAGTCTTGCCTGTGTCGGTGATGACGCGCTTGGGAAAGGGCACGTCATAGGCCTCGAAGAAATATTCCGAGGCAAAGACATTGGCGAACTCGGGGTAGATCGACGTGCCCTCGATGATCTCCTTGAGGCCCGAGGAAACGAGGTAGTGCTTGATCTCGACCGCGGTTTCGGCGCGCAATCTCACATAGTCGCCGATGGCCGCGAACCATTCCGGCACGCCCGCGAAAAGTTCGACGGCCTTGCCCTGCGCCACCAGCTGCTGCCGGTCGATACGGATGCCCTTGGCCTTGGCCTTCTTGTACATGAGATGCATGTAGGTGATCAGATTGTCCGCCTCATGCTGCTTGGCAAAGGCATTCACCTCGGCCCAGAAGGCGGCCGGATCCTCGCCGATCTGGGGCAGGAAGGTGTATTCCTGCATCGGGCGCGGGCTGAGCGTGCCGTCGAAGTCATAGATGAGCGCGATGGTGTTCTTGAGGCCTGGAGCGGGCAGCGCGGATTTGACCTTGCGGCTGGCCATGATCAGCCGACCAGCGCTTGATGCACCAGCGTGCGCAGTTCCTTGCGCAGGGGCAGCGCGCTCGAGGGCGCGAGCTGGGTGAAATAGACCACCACCAGGTCGTCCTTAGGGCTCACCCAGAAGAACGTGCTCGCCCAACCGCCCCAGCCGTAATCGCCGGCGGTCGCCGATGCCTGCGCCTTGGCCGGGTCGAGCATCACCGAGCCCATCAGGCCAAAGCCGACGCCGTGGAACGAAGTCTCGGCCCACGTCGCGGGACCCATCGATGCGATGTCGCCGGGCAAATGGTTGCTCGCCATCAATTTTATGGTGCGCGGGCTGAGAATCCGCTCACCGCGATACGCGCCGCCCGCGCGCAGCATCTCGCCGAACCGCCAGTAATCGTCAATGGTGCCGACCAGCCCCCCGCCGCCGAGATAGGTATCGACCTTGCCGTGACGCCTGGTGAGGGCGTCGAAGGCGTCCAAACGCGCCATGCCACCCCCGGCCTGTGTTACATAAAGCGAGGCAAACCGGCTGGCGGCTTCGTCTGGCACTTCGAAGCCGGTTTCGGTCATCCCCAAGGGTTCAAAAATGCGAGCCGCCAGAAAGCGGTCGAGCGTCTGCCCCGACACGACTTCGACGATCCGTCCGATCACGTCGGTGGCGACCGAGTAATGCCAGCGCTCTCCGGGCTCGAATTCGAGCGGGAAGGCGGCGATCCTCTTGACCATCTTGTCGAGGCCGCCGTAGGCGAAACCGCTACTGAACTCAGCACCATAGGCAGCGCCCAGCGGCCCTGCCTGGATGCCGTAGGACAGCCCGGAGGTGTGCGTGAGCAGGTGACGGACAGTGATCGGGTTCTTGGCCGGTTCGGTCTGGTCGAGATTGGCGAAACCCTTGACCAGCACATTCTGGTTCTTGAACTCAGGCAAGAACACCGCGATGGGATCGTCGAGGTGGATGCGCGTCTCCTCGTACAGCGCCATCAGCGCGACCGAGGTCACCGGCTTGGACATGGAGAACATGCGCACGACGGTATCGCGGTGCCACGGTTTCCGCGCCTCGACATCGCGCGAGCCGGCGCAGTCGAAATAGGCAAGCTCGCCGCGCCGGGCGATCAGCGCGGCCGACCCGGGGACGAGCCCGCGGTCGACGTAACGCTGCATCCACGGCTTGATGCGGGCGAGCCGCAGCGGGTCGAAGCCGAGCTTCTTTGGATCGCGAACCCGTTCCATCGGGCGACCTCCCGCTAGACCGTTTCCCACTTCCCGCTGGTCTCGGAGCGGAAGAATGCATCCAGCACGCGCATGTTGCGGATCGCGTTCTCAACGCCCTGGGCAAGTGGCTCGATGCCGCGCACTGCACGCCCAAAGGCCTCGGCTTGGAGCATGTACTGATCGACGACCGGAATGCTGCGCGTTTCGACGGCCCTGCCCTCCTGATGAAGATGCACCAGCGTCGGCGTGTCGGGCGGCGCGTTGAAGGGGATGTCGATCTCGAAGCGGCCGGTCGTGCCGATAATCTGCACCCGCTGGAAATTCATTGCCTGGGTGCCCACGGTGAACGACAGCTGCCGCCCTTCGCCGAAATCGGCGATGCCGCTGGCGAGCCGGTCCACCTTCATCTCCGGGTCGCGGTCGATGAGGGCGACAACCCGGGTCGGCTCGGCATCGAACACATAGCGCGCGCCGGTCACCGGATAGCAGCCGATGTCCAACATTCCGCCGCCGCCGATGTCGGCCTTGTTGCGGACATTGGTGGGGTCCAGCAAATGGTAGGAGAAGAGCACCTGGATCGCCTGCACGCGGCCCAGCGCGCCGGACTTGGCCAGTTCGCGCGCCATCTGCCACTGAGGATGGTGGCGGACCATGAAGGCTTCGGCGACCAGCGTCCCCTTTGGAATGGTGCGAAGCTCTTCGGCTTCCTTCGCATCGAGCGCGATCGGCTTCTCACACAGCACATGCTTGCCGGCCCTGACCGCGGCCAAGGTCATCGGCACATGAAGATGGTTCGGCAACGGATTGTAGATTGCCTCGATGGTCGGATCGGCCAGCATCTCCTCATACGAGCCGAAGGCCTTGGGAATACCGAGCTGCTTGCAGGCCGCTTGCGCGCGGGACAGGTCGCGCGAGGCGAGCGCATAGAGTTCCAGCTCCTTGCTCTTGAGCATGGCCGGAAGCACTTTCTCCATGCCGATCTTCGCCGGGCTGAGCACGCCCCAACGCACAGGTTTCATGTCGCTACCCTCGGGTTCAGTGCGGCTTGTCGTTGCTGGTGACCAAGACCGGGCCGCGCGACTTGGCCTTGGGCGCCTCGGTCAGCACGCCAAGCCGACGGGCGACCTCTTGATAGGCTTCAACCAGCCCGGCGGCGTTGCCGTTGAGGCTGTCACCATCCAATGCTTCGCCGCTTTTTGCGTCCCACAGCTTGCAATTGTCCGGACTGATCTCGTCGGCGAGCACGATCCGCATCAAATCGTTCTCCCACAGGCGCCCGAACTCGATCCGGAATTCGATCAGCTTGATGCCGATGCCCAGGAACAGCCCTGACATGAAGTCGTTGATGCGAAGACTCAGCGCCATCAGTTCGTCGATTTCCTGGGGAGCGGCCCAGCCGAAGGCCGTGATGTGCTCCTCGGTTACCAGGGGGCTGGCCAGTTCCTCACTCTTGAAATGGAACTCGATGATCGAGCGGGGAAGCTGCATCCCCTCGGTCAGGCCGAGCCGCTTGGCGAACTCACCAGCCGCCACATTGCGCACTACGACCTCTAGCGGGATGATCTCCACCTCGCGGATCAACTGCTCGCGCATGTTGACCCGGCGAATGAAATGGGTCGGCACTCCGATGTCGCCCAACCGCTGAAAGAGATACTCCGTAATCCGGTTGTTGAGCGCGCCCTTGCCCTCCACAACCGAAGGCTTGCCTGCTTCCGCGCCGGGCTCCGTGGTGGCGGCGGTGTCGTCCTTGAAATGTTGAATAAGCGTGCCGGGCTCCGGCCCCTCATAGAGGGTCTTGCCCTTGCCTTCGAATACCAACCGGCGACGGTTCATGCGGGGTCTCTCAATCTTCCAGTCGAGTCGCTAGCCACCTAAACTCAGCCAACGCCACAAGGCGCGACGACGGGCGGCGTTGGTGGTGGAGCGCAGCGGCGGCCGCAGGAACCTTTCGTGAACCGGACCGCCAGGGCCAATTGTCCATGGAGTCATTAAGCGGGCTTTTGCGGGCAAGGCAAGGCCGTTGATTTGCTTTCCCCGCCGGGCTATGGGTCGGGACATGTTTTGGCCGTTTCGCGGCGGCGAAATCGCGCTGGCGTACAGCGTCGGACACGTCCGGGCGGACAGCTAGGAGACCTCGATGACCACATTCGATGATCGCGAAAAGGGCTACGAGAAGAAGTTCGCCCTCGACCAGGAGCAATTGTTTCGGGCCCATGCCCGAAGGGACAAGCTTTTTGGCCTCTGGGCGGCTGGCCGGATGGGACTGGGCGGGGAAGCCGCTGAAGCCTATGCCAAGAGTGTCGTGAGCGAGGATATCGCCCATCCCGGCGACACGGCCATCGCGGCCAAAGTAGGCAGTGACTTCGCGGCCAAGGGCATCAAGATCGCCGAGCAGGACCTCTTGCGCAAACTCGATGAATTGTTCACCACCGCCAAACAGCAGATTGTTGGCGAGCCAGGCCGCTAACGCCAGGTCCTGGCTTCAAGAAATCGCCACTTCCGACACGCAGCCATGCGCGTCCTTTAGTCCACCCGACAGGTCAAACCGCCAATTGGTGACTGTCTCGATAGCGGCGCGGTCGAACGATTTGAGACCAGAAGATTTCTCGACGGTGATGTTCAGCGGTGTGCCGTCGCCGTCAACATCGTAGCGTAGATAGGTCCATGGCTTGGCGTCGTGCATGACCATGGTCGTCATGAGATCGGCGGGCAAAAGCATCTGATGGCGCCCGCGGTCATGCACCTTGTCGGCTGGACAGGCGGGTTCGGCCTTGGGCACTTCGGCCAGGACCGGGTGCGCGGGCAGGCGGTTCTTCTGCAACCAGGCCGAATCCGACATGATCTGCTGGACCACGGTGGGGTCGGATTTTGAACTCGTGAAGGTGGTGCTCGGTTGTTCGGTCGCGCTGGTTGTGCAGCCTGCGGTTGCCGCGATAGCGATCAGGGCGAGCGCGCCCGTCACTTTAGCGCCGTTCCTTGACCCGCCCAGGCATCGCATCGCAGCCGAACCTCCAAGTTGCCGACCGGACCTTAACCGGCCATTGCAGCCAGCGCGAGTTCGCAAGGGGCCGAAAGCGTGGACGACGCACCCTTGGCCGCCGATGGTCCAGCGGTTGTTGCAGACTGGCACCAGCCTAGGTTCCCGCCGCAACTGTCTCGCGCTTGGGCCGCTCAGAGCCAATCACCACTGCCTCCTGCTCGAGCGCTTGGGCGAGTTGCTCACGGGCCTTCTCGGCTTCGCGCTGGCGCGTCCACATGCTGGCATAGAGGCCGTCGTTGGCCATCAGCTCGGCGTGGGTGCCCTGCTCGGCGATGCTGCCTTTGTCCAGCACGATGATGGAATCGGCATGGACGATGGTGGAGAGCCGGTGGGCGATGACCAGCGAGGTGCGGCTGGCAGCCACCTTGTCGAGCGCATCCTGGATTTCGCGCTCGGTGTGGCTGTCGAGCGCGCTGGTCGCCTCGTCGAGCATCAGGATTGGCGGACCCTTCAGGATGGTGCGGGCGATTGCCACGCGCTGCTTCTCGCCGCCCGACAGCTTCAGGCCGCGCTCGCCGACTTGGGTATTGAAGCCTTGCGGCAGTAGCTCGATGAAGCCCTCGATCTGCGCCATCCGGGCGGCCTCTTTCACTTCGGCCTCCGTCGCACCGATGCGGCCATAACGGATGTTGTAGAGAATTGTGTCGTTGAACAGCACGGTATCCTGCGGCACCACGCCAATTGCGCCACGTAGGCTCGATTGCGTCACATCGGCAATGTTCTGACCATCGATCAGCACCCGGCCGGACGCGACGTCGTAAAAGCGGAACAGGATGCGCGAGATGGTCGATTTGCCCGCGCCCGATGGGCCGACGATAGCCAACATCTTGCCCGGCGGCACCTCGAACGACACGTTTTTGAGTATAGGCCGGTCGGGATCGTAGTGGAACGAGACATTCTCGAAGCGGATCACGCCCTTGGTCACCACCAGCGGTTTGGCGCCGGGCTTATCCTTGATCTCGGGGTTCTTGTCGAGCAGCCCGAACATCATCTCCAGATCAACCACGCCCTGCTTGATCTCGCGGTAGACCATGCCCATGAAATTGAGCGGCACATAGAGTTGCGTCAGCATGGTGTTGATCAGCACCAGATCTCCCACATTCTGGGTTTTGTTCAGAATGCCCCGCGCCGACAGCAGCATGCTTATGGTGAGACCGATGGTGAAGATCGTTGCCTGACCGATATTGAGCACTGCCAGCGAATAGTAGGTTTTGACGTTGGCCTTTTCGTAACGGGCCATCGCCGTGTCGTAGCGGCTTGCCTCCATCGCCTCATTGCCGAAATACTTGACGGTCTCAAAATTCAGCAGGCTGTCTACCGCCTTTGAGCTGGCATCGCGGTCGCTCTCACTTAACTCGCGGCGAATTCCGATGCGCCAATTGCTCGCGATCACCGTGTACCAAAGATAAGCCACCACCATGGCCAGCAGGATCAGAACGTACACAAACCCGAAAAAATACCAGAACACGGCGCAGTTCATCAGCAGCTCAAGCGCCGTCGGGATCGTGGTCATGACCCCCAGCCGCATGATGCTGTCGACCGCACCGTTGCCGCGTTCGATGATGCGCGTAACTGAGCCTGTGCGGCGCTCCAGATGGAACCGCAGCGACAGCGCGTGCAGATGCCGGAAGGTCTTGGTGGTGATGTTGCGCACCGCGTATTGGGAAACGCGCGTGAACAGGATGTCGCGAAGCTGATTGAAGAACATCATCATGACCCGGGCAGCGCCGTAGGATACGATCATAAACGCTGGCACCATCACGAGACCGATACCGAGTTGGGCTTCGGGCGTCGGCGGCTGCATTGCACTGGTCAGCCCGTTGGCGGCACCGGCGAAAGCGAACGACACGAGCATCGTCACCAGTTTGGCAACCACCAGCGAGCAGCTGCCTAGTGCCACCTCGATGCGCAGATCCCGGCGCTCGGGCGGCCACATATAGGGCATCAAATCGCGCAGGACGTTGATCAGCGTCGGTGATGACCTATCCTTGGTTCCAAGCGCGACTGGGGGCGAAGGAGCGACAATGGTCATGGATTGGTCCGGCAGTGGTCATGGATTGAGCGGTCATGGGCACGAACGCAACGGGCCCGGCGCAACCGAGGCCGGACGGTTGAGTCTTAGATAGGGCGTTTGAGCGATGACCGCCAGCGCTGCGGCGGTCAAGCTGGCCACCTGGCTACTGCTGATCGCCATCGCCAAGGTAGCCCTCGGCGCCGCCGCCGGGCACTCGCACCTCGGCGACATATTTGCCGTGATAGACGCGAATCCAGACCAGATTGCCGACCCTGTCCTGTTTGGTGCTTTCGCGCGTCACCCGGCTCACACGATAGAGCCGATCGCTGGCGAACCGCCGCCGCAAGACATGCACCGCCTTGCGCGCCAGATGCATCCGCCGGGTCAGCGCCTTGACCGGCACTACGCGGGAATTGGCCTTGTAGGCCGGCCGCAGGGCGCTTGGGGTAGCCGAGATCCCTCCGGATGCAAGCGGGCTTGGCGTCGGCGCGGTGGCGGCAACCGTGCCGGCGACCGGCTTGGCAATTGTCTGGCTTGGCTCAATGGTTGCCGGGCTGGCCTCTGGCTGCCGCGCAACGACGGCGACTTGGCCGCCGACCGCGGTTGGCGATCCGCGCACGCTTCCCGCCATCGCCAATTCGGCCGGGCCACTAGGCACTTGATCGCCCTTCGTTTTCACCGCTTCATTCTCGAGCGATCGCGGCAACCCGGTTGCCACGACGGCCGCCTTGGGCTGCGCCACATTGACTTGCTGGGCTGGCAGCAGGTTCGGCGCTGATCGCGGCAAGTCACGCAGAACTCCGGCAATACTCGACGCGGCATTTGCCGCCGCCAAGGACGGTCCAGCGGTCGCCGGCGTTCTTGCCTCCCCAGGCTCGTTTTGATTTCGATTGACCGCGGCCACGGCCGGAGCGGGTGCCACGCTCAGCCCAGCGGCGGGGCCAGCAGGCGGTGACCCATTCGCGGCAGCGACACTCTTGACGCCCGGCATTGGCGTCGGCCCCGATGGCACGCCTCGCGTAAGTTCGCCGATCGTACCCGCAGTGGCGACGGCTTCGCCTGAAAGCAGGGTCGCGAAGGCCTGCAACCCGCCGGTGCGATTGTTGACGAATTGGTCTATGCTGGCGGCTGGAGCATGATCCCTGAGCCAGATTGCCAACTGCTCCGCGGCGACTTGCGCAGGGTGCTTGTTAAGGCCACGGGCCGCAGTGGCGAAGGCAGGTTCGGGGAGCTGCCGCAGTCTCACGCCCCAAGCGCTGGCGAGCCACAATGGCGAGTTCGAATCCAGGCTTGCAGCGGACTTAAGCGCAACGCCCAATCCGCTGAAGCCGGCAACGATAGCCAAAATCGCGAGAATCAAGTTCCTGAACGACGTCAAGCTGACCTCTCCGTGCGTACCCTGCTCGAATCGATGGATCGCGGCGACGATGCTCAGGTGGCCAATTGGGGCCATTTGAAGGCAAGGCCAGATCTACAACAACCGCAGCCACCGGCGCGAACACCGCCCAGCTTTATAGGAAATATTTGCTCATTCCTATCCGCATCGGCTTGTCATTCGCACATCCACAGGTTTCATGGCGGCTGGCGACCATTGAACTGAAAAGCCGTTTCGATGCCCTTAGCAACCACCCTGAGCCGGCCACCGCGTTCAATCTGCGTCTATTGCGGTGCCTCGAATGGCTCCAAACCGATCTACACGGCCGCCGCGCGGCAGCTTGGCACGGACATCGCGACAGCAGGGTTCGGCCTCGTCTACGGCGGCGGTGGCATCGGCCTCATGGGCGAAGTGGCGCGCGCGGCGATCGCAGCCGGAGGCCATGTGCTTGGCATCATCCCGAGCTTCCTCAAGACCAAGGAAGTCCATCTCCGGGAGGTTTCCGAACTCATCGTCACGGACGACATGCATCAACGCAAAATGCTGATGTTCCAGCGCGCGGACGCCTTCGCGGCGCTGCCTGGCGGCATTGGCACGCTGGAAGAGCTGATCGAACAGATGAGCTGGGCGCAACTGGGCGAACATGGCAAGCCGATCGTCATGGCCGACATCGGCGGCTTCTGGCAGCCGCTGCTGGCCCTTCTCGGCCACTTGGAGGATCAGTCGTTTTTGCGCAAGCCCATGGTCGATATCGGCTCGCGGCCGCTGTATGACGTGGTGCCCGAGGCCGACCAAATCGTACCCAGAATCCAGACCCTGTTGGCCGCGAGAACGCCAGGACGGCTCGACGATAAAATCACTGGTCGATTCTGAACTCCATTCCGCCTAGATTGCCGGTCACGGCGGGGGCGACGGCTGCGATAACACAACTGGGCTGAATAGGCCCCTTCTGGAACCTCGCGCGCAGTGCCCATGGTGACCACAACATTTCCGATTTCGCCGGATGGCGAGCAGGGGCAGCGAGACCATAACCTGACCGACACCGTGGTTCTGATCGCCGCAATGACCGTGCTTACGGGTGTCGCTGCCTACCAGTTCTTGGCCTGGCCGGGACTGCTTGCGGCCGTGTTGTTTGTCGGTCTCGTGGCGTTTGGCGCCCCCCATGTGCCGATATCCATGATCATGCGCCTCTATCGGGCGATGCCGGTCGACCCCCGCAACGGCCGGGACCTCTATAGCGTGCTTGAACAGCTGTGCGAGCGTGCCGGGCTGGATGTGACGCCGGCGCTCTATGTCGTCCCCAGCCTCACCCTTAATGCCTTTTCCGTTGGAATTCCTGAAAATGCGGCCATTGCGGTCACCGAGGGCCTCTTGCGCAAGCTCACCCTGCGTCAGACCGCCGGTGTGCTGGCGCACGAACTCAGTCATATTCGAAACAATGACTTGCGGATCATGGCGTTGGCGGACGCCCTCAGCCGGGCCATGCAGATATTGTCCTGGGTCGCGCTGGTCCTTATACTCCTTTATCTGCCGCAGTATTTCACCGGCACCGCTCGGGTTCCCTGGCTCGGACTCGTGCTGCTTTATATTGCGCCAGCGGCCTGCACACTTCTCCAGCTGGCGCTCGCGCGGACCCGCGAGTTCGAGGCCGACCTGGATGCCGCGGGTCTCACCGGTGATCCGGCAGGGCTGGCCTCGGCCTTGCGGTCGATCGAGCGCTACCAGGGCCGGATCTGGGAGGATTTGATTTTTCCCTCGACGCGCCGCGTGCCGCAACCCTCGGTTCTTCGCACCCATCCTGTGACAGAGGACCGGATCGAGCGTCTGAAGCATGTTGCCCCCGCGCAAGACCTGGAGCCCGTTGTGGTCGATGAGGATGGGCCGCGGGTGTCGCTCGTCGGCATGGGGCCATCGGAGATGCGGCCCCGCTACCGGGTTCCCGGCGTCTGGTTTTAGCCGCCACACACGCCGCTTGCGCCGAATATGAACATCATGTCCCCAGCACCGCCGCGAGCCGCCGCTTGATGCGCCCCTCGCGCTCCTCGTCCTCGACTTGCGCGCCTTCCAGGCCGGTCACGTAGAACACGTCCACCGCCCGCTCGCCGTAGGTTGCGATATGCGCCGAGTTGATGTCGAGCCCCAGATCCGACAGCGCGCTGGTCAGGTCGAACAGCAGTCCCGGCCGGTCGAGCCCGGCGACCTCGATGACGGTGAACCGCTCGCTCATCTGATTGTTGACCACCACCTCGGGGGTGATGCGAAAGGCCGTTGCCGGCATCCGCGACGGCTTGCGGCGGGACATCAGGCTGGCCAGGTCGAGATCGCCAGCAAGCAGCCTGCCGATGGTCTCGCCGATCTTGCCAGCCAGCCGCAATTCGTCCTCGGCATCGTGCTCGCGCTTGATGAGGAAGGTGTCGAGAGCCCGATCGTCCGTCGTCGTGGAAATGCTGGCGCCCATGATGTTGGCCCCGGTTGCGGCGCAAGCGCCCGCGAACAGCGCCAACAAGCGCGGCTCGTTTGGGGCATACAGCGTCAGCTCGGTGACGGCAGTGAAGGCGTCGGTGCGGGTGAGATAGCCAAACCGCTTGCCGCCGGCCTCGGTGTCGCGGATCAGTGCGGCCTGCTCGGCCTGCCTGGCCGTGCTGGCCCGCAGCCAATATGCATCGGGCAAGCGCGCGAGAACCCTGTCCACATCCGCCGGCGGCCAATCGGCCAGCAACTTGCGCAGGTTAGCCTTGGCCTCTTCGACCCTCTGGCCATGCCCCATCGGCGAATGTCCGCCCGCCAGCACCGGCTCGGTCTCGTAATAGAGGGTGCGCAGGAGTTGGCCCTTCCAGCCATTCCACACGCCGGGCCCGACAGCCCGGATATCAGCGACGGTGAGGATGAGCAGCAGCCGCAGCCGCTCCGGGCTTTGCACGATGGCGGCGAAATCGCGGATGGTCTTGGGGTCGGAAAGATCGCGGCTCTGGGCAAAGACCGACATGGTGAGGTGCTGCTCGATCAGCCAGGCGACGGTCTCGGTATCGGCGGGCTCGAACCCCAGCCGTGGGCACACATCGCGCGCGATTGCAGCGCCGGTGATCGAATGGTCGCCCGCCAGTCGCTTGCCGGTGTCGTGCAGCAGCACCGCCATGTAGAGGGCCCGCCGGCTCCGCACCTGCTTGATGATCTCGGAGGAGAGCGGGTGATCATCGCCAAGCGTCCCCAGATCGATTTCGGCGAGCAGCCCGACGGCGCGGATCGAGTGCTCATCGACCGTAAAGTGATGATACATGTTGAACTGCATCATGCCGACGATCCGCCCGAATTCGGGGATGTAGCGGCCAAGCACCCCGGTTTCATTCATCGAGCGCAGCACCCGCTCGGCGCTCTTGGCATCGATCAGCAGGTCCAGGAAGATTCGTGCGGCCTCGGGGTTGGACCGCAGGCCATCATCGATCAGCGATCGCGATTGGCGCAAGAGCCGCACCGCGCCCGGATGCAGAGGCACGCCCCAGATCTCGGCCTGCTGGAAGATGCGTAGCATGTTGACCGGATCGAGCCGGAAGATGTCGCCATTGACGGTATCGAGCCGGCCGTTCTCGACCCGGAAGTCCGACGTCCGCCGCAACTTGGCGCGGCTGCGCCAGTTGAGCGGCGAAAGCAGCCGCTCGACCACCGGCGCGCTCTTGACCTGCTTCAGTTCCAGCGCCGCGCTCGCCGAGAGCGTCAGCTCGCCGACCTCGCGCGCCACCATGAAATAGTGCTTCATGAAGCGCTCGACCGCGATCAGTCCATCCCGTTCGCCATAGCCGAGCTTTTCCGCGATCGCCGGCTGCACGTCAAAGGTCAACCGCTCCTCGGGGCGGCCGGTCAGGAAGTGAAGGTGGCACCGCACCGTCCAAAGAAAATCCTCGCAATGCCGGTAGTTGCGGTATTCGAGGCTCGTGAACAGTCCCGCCTCGCTGGCGATGCCGATGTCGCGGCCATAGACATATTTCACCAGCCAATGCAGCGTATGCAGATCGCGCAGCCCCCCCTTGCCGTCCTTGATGTTGGGCTCGACTCGGTAGCGCGACTGGCCTGTGCGCCGGTGGCGCTCGTCGCGCTCGGCCAATTTGGCATCGACGAAGGCGCGGGCGTTGGCTGGCGTGCAGTCGGCGCGAAAGCGGCGGTCGAGATCGGCAAAGAGGGCAGGGCTGCCGGCGATCAGGCGGGCATCGAGCAGCGAGGTCCGGATGGTCATGTCGGTGCGCGCTAGCGCCAGACAGTGGTCGACCGAACGGGTGGCGTGTCCGACCTTCAGACCGAGATCCCACAAAATATAGAGCATGAATTCGACCACGCTCTCGCCCCAGGGCGTCTGCTTGTAGGGCAGAAGGAACAGGAGATCGATGTCGGACCCCGGCGCCAGGAGACCGCGCCCATAGCCGCCCGTCGCCACCACGGCCATGTGCTGGGCGTCCGAGGGCATTCCGGCGTGGTAGAGCCTGGTGGTGGCGAGGCGGAACAGCGCGCCGATGAGTTGGTCGTGGAGACCCGACAGATCGGCGGCGCATCGGCGGCCATTGCGGTCTGCATCCAGCCGCGCGCGGGCGGCGGCGCGGCCGTCCGCAAGCTCGTGCTTCAGTCTCGCCAGCACCGCACGGCGGAGTTCGGCCTGGTTGCCGCCCAGCCGATCGAAGACGGCCGCGAGGTCGGCGTCGAGGCTGCGCTCCGGGGAAAGCGGTTCGGCGCGGGCGATCGCAAGGGTCATTGGCAGCGGACGGCGGTTGCTTCGGCTGGTGCCATCAAATGCACGATTGCGCCTGCAATGGGAAGCGGCCGCATTGACCCGGCACCGGCTCCGTCATACTCCCCTGCCATGACCGGGGGCTCCAACTATCGCGGCATCGCCGCCATGATCGCGTCGGCCGCGACCTTCGTTGCCAATGACAGCTGCATGAAGCTGGCGATGGCCGACCTGCCGCCGTTCGAGGTGCTGATGATGCGCGGCATTTCGGGCGCGCTGGCTTGCCTGCCGGTGCTGCTGCTGCTCGGCCTGGGGCCTCAGCTCAAGACCGGGCTCAACCGCTGGGTACTGCTGCGCGCGGCCTCCGAATGCATCGCGGTGCTGGTCTTCGTGTTGGCCCTGAAGCGGATGCCCATCGGCGATCTGACCGCCATTGGCCAGACCGCGCCCCTGTTCATCATCCTGGCCTCGGCGCTGATCTGGCGCGAGCGCGTCGGGGCCATGCGCTGGACGCTCATCGCCGTTGGCTTTGCCGGCGCCGTGCTGGTCGCCCAGCCAGGTGGCGCCAGCGCGCCGTCGATTGCACCGCTGGCGCTGCTGGTCGCCTTGTTCTCGGCCGGCCGCGACATCCTCACCCGCAAAGTGCCGCCCCATGTCCCAGCGCTGGTGGCGTCCTTCATCACCATCGTGGTGGTGATGACGGCGGCCGCTTTGTCGACAGCCAGCTTCGAGACCTGGGTCATGCCCTCGCGCGGCCATGTGTTGTTGATGGCGGCGGCCGGACCGCTCATGCTATGCGGGCATTTCTTCATCATGCAGGCCTACCGGCTCGCCAGCGCCGTGGTCGTGGCCCCGTTTGCCTACACCTTCACGCTTTGGGCGATGGTGTCGGGAGCGGTGCTGTTCGGAACCGTGCCGAATATGATGGGTCAGTGTGGCATTGGCCTGATCGTGGTGTGCGGAGTGGCCGTGGTGATGCTGGATGAACGGCAGCGGCGGCGGGAGGTGGCGGCAGTGGCGGGAGCGTGAGGCCCGAACGCTGGTCAGTACCCGACCGTTCTGATAGTTTTGTTGGCATACTTGGAACGGTTTTCATGCCTCCACATCGTCGCACGCCGCCGCAGACCAAGACGTTGAGCACGAGCAACCGCGCTTTAGCCCTGCTTGAACCCCTCGGTCAGGTGGCCGTCATTGGCGGCAGCGCGGTCGCCCGTCGCCTCGCCAAGATCACAACGAGGGGGGTGGGGCCGCCCTCGCTCGCCCTCGCGGCGTTGACCGCCAGCACACTGGCTTGCGCGGATGCCTACCGTGACTGCACGACAGGCGTCGGCGATGCCGCCATCATATCTTGCACCAAGGCGATCGAACTGAATCCGCAGGACGCTGTCGCATATATATTCCTCGGCAAGGCCCATGGTCAGAAAGGTAACTTCGATCAACTGATCGCCGACGCCAAAAAGGCGCTTCAAATCAATCCGAACATGGCCGGCGCCTATGGCCTTCTCGGCATCGGCTACCAGAGCAAGAACGACTTTGATCCGGCCCTTGCCGCCTACACCAAGGCGATCGAAATCAATCCCACTTATGCCGAGGCCCTGGGCGGACGCGGCAGCGTCCACCTCGCCATGAAGCACTACGATCTCGCCATAGCCGATCTGACCGGCGCAATCAGTTCAGACCCCAGATACGTGTTTGCCGTCATGGTCCGCGCGAGCGCCTATATCAATAAGGGCGACTTCGCTCACGCCATCGTTGACTATACCCGTGCAATCAAGCTCAGCCCGCAGTTTACAAACGCGTTCTATAATCGCGCGGTTGCCTACGATGTCCAACACGATTTCGACAAGGCCATCGCCGACTACACCACGGCAATCATTCTCAAGCCTGACTTTGCCGAGGCCTATGCCAATCGCGCCAACGACTACAAGGCAAAGGGAGATTATCAGCGAACGTTCGCGGATGCCGCCAAGGCATTTGAGCTCAATCCGCACGATCCGTTCGCCTTGGCCCTACGAGCTTTCGCCAACGAAAAACTCGGGCAAACCGACACTGCCATCGTCGACTGCACGGCAGCGCTGACGATTGTCCCGAGATTTGCTGCGGCCACGGCCCTGGCCTTCGCGACGTGTGGCGCCGCCCGCCTGGACAAAGGCAACGTCAACCAGGCAATCGCCGACTCGACTATGGCGATTACTGCCGATCCCAAATTAGCCGTTGCCTACGCCGTTCGCGGCGTTGGTCACGGCGTCAAGCATGAATTTCCCCAAGCCCTGAGCGATCTCAACAAGGCGGTCGAGCTCGACCCGGTTAGTTCCAATGCCTATTTCAACCGCGGCTCGACCTACCAGGCGATGAACGATTTTGACAGGGCCATTCCCGACTTCGACAAGGCCATCGAAATCGATCCGAAATTTGCCATTGCCTATGCCAGCCGGGGCAACGCCCGCAGTCAAAAGGGCGACCGCGAGCGCGCGGTCGCCGACGCGACCAAGGCGATAGAAATCAATCCAAAACTCGCCGTCGCCTATGGCATTCGCGGTGAAATCCGCAGGCAGATTGGGGATTTCGATGGGACTCTTGCCGATACGGCCAAGGCCATCGAGCTCAACCCCCAGGATGCGATTTCCTATGCCAATCGCGGCTTTGCGAGACAGCAGAAGGCGGCCATCGACGATGCAATCGCGGACTACACCAGAGCCATCGAGATCATGCCGAACTTCGCATTTGCGATTTCCAATCGGGCAGGCGCCTACATAGCCAAGAACAACTACGACCTGGCGCTTGCTGATTCAAACCTAGCCATCACTCTCAATCCGAATGATTTTCTCGCCTTTGTATCTCGCGGCACAGCCTATCAGATGAAAGGCGAGGTGGAACCGTCCATCGTCAATTTTAGCAAGGCAATCGAACTTGATCCCAAAAATCTTCTCGTCTTCCGTCTGCTCGCGCTCTCCCAATACGCCAAGGGGGATTTCAGCGGATCAGCCTCCAGCCTTTCCCGCTCCATCACCGTGACTGACGACTACTACAGCCTGCTCATTCGCTATCTTGCGCAATCGCGCTCGGGCAGCTTGCCCGAGGCCGATCTCAAATCCGGCATGGCGCGACTGTCGGGGACGGCCTGGCCCTACCCCTTGACCCAGCTTTATCTGGGTCAGACATCGCCAGCCGAGGCACTGGCCAACGCCGGCACACCCAGTAACCGTTGCGAGGCGCAGTTTTACATTGGCGCGTGGCAATTGCTGCGCAAGGAAATGGCGGCGGCAAGAATCGCACTGCAGGCAGCCGTTGATACGTGTCCACACGACTTCATCGAGTACCGGCTGGCCCTGTCGGATCTAAAGCGGCTGGCGTCCTGATTCTGGGCAGTTGAGCCCGCCACCATTGTGTTGCACAACCGCGCCAGGTTGTTGACACTTGACTCCCTTCCCTCCGACGCGTGACGCTCGGCACCCATCGCCGAGCCACTCACCCGTCCCGGAGGCCCACCCATGAAATCCCATACCCGTGTCGCGGTCATCGGCGGCGGCGTCGTTGGCTGCTCGGTCGCCTATCACCTCACCAAGGCGGGGTGGAAAGACGTGGTGCTGATCGAGCGCGCGCGGCTGGCGGCGGGGTCGACCTGGCACGCGGCGGGCGGGTTCCATACGCTGAACGGCGATCCCAACGTGGCAAAACTCCAGGGCTACACCATCGGGCTCTACAACGAGCTGGAAAAGATTTCCGGTCAATCCTGCGGCCTGCACCGCTCCGGCGGCATCGTGCTCGCCGACAACGCCGACCGCTGGGACTGGTGCAAGATGGCGCACGCCCGCGCCCGCTATCTCAACCTCGAAACCGAACTGCTGACGCCCGCCGAGGCCAAAAAACTGTTTCCACTGATGGAGGAGAAATACTTTGTCGGTGCGCTGTATGACGCCGCCGACGGCAATCTCGATCCTGAGGGCACCACGGAAGCCTATGCCAAGTCGGCGCGGATCGGTGGCGCGGAGATTTATCTCAATACTCGTGTGACGGCGCTGAACGCCCGCCCCGTGGGCGCCTGGGACGTCGTCACCGACAAGGGCACCATCGTCGCCGAGCATGTCGTCAACTGCGGCGGGCTGTGGGCGCGCGAGGTCGGCCGCATGGTCGGCATCGAGCTGCCGGTGCAGGCGATGGAGCACATGTACATGGTGACCGAGGACATGCCCGAGGTCGCGGCGCACGTGAAAGCGACGGGCAAGGAGGTTTCGCACGCCCTCGACTTCAAGGCCGAGATCTACATGCGCCAGGAGCGAGGCGGCATGGTGCTGGGCACTTACGAGAAGGATTGCCGCCCCTTCCAGCCCAAGGCCATGCCGTGGGATTTCGGCCAGCAATTGCTGCCCGACGATCTCGACCGCATCGCGCCCTCGCTGGAGCTGGCGCACAAGCATTTCCCGGCCTTCGCGCGCGCGGGGATAAAGCGGGTGATCAATGGTCCGTTCACGTTCTCGCCCGACGGCAACCCGCTGGTGGGACCTGTTCAAGGCTTGCGGAATTTCTGGTGCGCGTGTGCGGTGATGGCCGGGTTCTCGCAGGGCGGCGGCGTTGGGCTCGCGCTGTCGCAATGGATGGTCAACGGCGATCCCGGCTTTGATGTCTGGGGCATGGACGTGGCGCGCTTCGGCGAGTGGGCGACGCGCTCGTACACGAACGAAAAAGTGCGCGAGAACTATTCGCGCCGCTTCTCGATTCGCTTCCCGAACGAGGAACTGCCCGCAGCCCGCCCGCAGCAGACGACATCTTTGTACGACACTTTCGTCGCGCAAGGCGCGGTGATGGGGGATTCCTGGGGGCTGGAGACACCGCTGTGGTTCGCGCCCGGGGGTGTCGAGCCGCGCGACGTGGTGTCGTTCCACCGCTCCAACGACTTCGCGCATGTCGGTGCCGAATGCCGCGCCGTGCGCGAGGGCGTAGGCGTGACGGAGATCGCCAATTTCGCCAAATACGAATTTGCTGGGCCGGGCGCCGAAGCGTTTCTGTCACGCCTGATGACCAACAAGATGCCGAAGGTGGGCCGCCTGATCCTGACACCGATGCTCAATCCCGGCGGCAAGCTGATCGGCGATTTCACCATCGCCAAGGCAGCGCACGACCGGTTCCTGATGTGGGGTTCTTCGCAGGCCCAGAAATATCACATGCGCTGGTTCGAGCAGATTAGGGGTCAGACCCCTTCGCCGAAGGGGTCTGACCCCATTGCCGCCGCCGGCGTCCAAATCCGCCGCTACGACATGGGCCTTGTCGGCCTCTCCATCGCCGGGCCGAAATCGCGCGAAGTGCTGGCACGGCTGACCGACGAGGACGTATCGAACGCCGCCTTCCCCTTCATGGCGCATCGCTCGATGGATATCGGCCACACGCCCGCGATGATCAACCGCGTGACCTACACCGGCGATCTCGGCTACGAAATCTGGGTCGCGCCGGAATATCAGTACCGGCTGTATCGTGAGATCATAAAGGCGGGTAAAGCCAGCGGCATCGTCAACTTCGGGATGCGGGCGCTATTGTCGCTGCGGCTGGAAAAGAATTTCCCCACCTGGTACCGTGAGTTGCGCCCCATCTATGGGCCGTTCGAGGCGGGGCTGGACCGGTTCGTGGACCTCGGCAAGAACGACTTTGTGGGCCGCGAAGCGGCGGCGGCGGAGAAGGCGAGCGGCGGGAAGCTGCGGCGCGTCACGTTCGAGGTGGACGCTGCGGACGCCGACGTACTGGGCGATGAGCCGATCTGGCACGGTGGCAAAGTCATCGGCTGGGTGACCAGCGGCGGGTATGCGCATTATGTGAAGAAGTCGCTGGCGCAGGGCTATGTGCCCAAGGAGCTGGCGGGCGACAGCGGCAACGGAGCGTTCGAGATCGAGATCCTCGGCGACCGGCGCAAGGCGACGATCCTCAGCGAGCCGTGGTTTGATCCGGAGGGTAGGAGGATGCGGAGTTAGCGGCATGTTTCGTGGCGTGGAAGATTGCGACCTCCCCGCCCTCCTCGCCCTCAACAACGCGCACGCCACCGAGACCGGGCCGCTGGATCGCGCCAAACTCGCGGACATGAACGACATCGCCTTCTGTGCCCGGACGAACGGCGCTCGCACCGCGCTGCTCATCGCCTTCGATCAATCGGCCGAATACGACAGCGCCAATTTCCTGTGGTTCCGCGACCGCTATCCGCGCTTCGTCTACGTCGACCGCATCATCGTCGCGCCGTCCGCGCGCAGAACCGGCATCGCTCGCGCGCTCTATGATGAGCTTTTTGCCGCAGCCCGCGCCGCCGGGCACACGCTCACCGCCTGCGAGGTCAATCGCGTGCCGCCCAATCCAGGCTCCGACGCCCTCCATGTCGCCCTCGGCTTTGCCGAAGTGGGGCGCGGTTCACCATTCCCCGGCAAGCAAGTGCGGTATCTGATGAGGGAGCTGTGGTGACATGGCCAACGCCGCCGATTTCCGCCGTATCGCTCTCGGCCTCGACGGCACCACGGAGGGACCGCATTTTGACCGGCGCTCGTTCCGGGTCAAGCGCGTTTATGCGACGCTGGCAGTGGACGGAAAATCGGCCAACGTGATGCTGACGCCCGACGAGCAGGAGTTCAAATGCCTGACTGCGCCCGACGCCTTCGCGCCGGTTCCGGGCGCCTGGGGCCGCAAGGGCTGGACGGCGGTGATTCTCGGCAATCTCAATGCGGATGAATTGGCAAGCGTACTCCGCATGGCCCACACCCACGCGCTGGTTAGACCGAAGCGCAAGACATGATCCGCAGAGTGCAATAGCCGTCTTCGGCGTATTGCACCGCGAGGACAGCGGCCAGAGTGGTGCATTACGGCCCTGAAGTAGGGCCTGTGGCACCCTAAGCACAACGCATCCATCACACGCCCAAATCCAGCTTCAGCTGGGCCGCCGTCTTCTTGTTGGTCTCGGCGGCATACTGCTCGATGCGGTCGAACGGCACCTGCTCGGCGTTGACGAGCGAACGCCGCGCCTTCATGGCGTGGACCTTGCCTTCCTGGATGAGGTGGAATTCGCCCACGGTCTGGTTGGGCAGCACCCGTGCCGGATCGAGGCCGCTGTCGGACGCAAACGCCGCGCGCAGCTTCTTCAGCGCCGTATCCTCGCGGACGCGGCCGATGAACCAAGAGGTCACCTGATCGCGCGAGCGGTAGTCGAGGTCGCCGGGGCTTTGGGTCGCCAGCATGATGCCGATGCCGGCCGAGCGGGCGCGCTTCAACAGGCTCTCCAGCGGCTCCTTGGTCGGCGGCTTGGAGGTGGACGGAATATAAAGGTCCGCCTCGTCGAACATGACCACCGCTTGCAGGCTCTCGCTCGGATTGCGCTGGCAGAAGCGCAGCGCCTCGGACAGGAACTGCGAGACCCAGAACAGCACATTTTCGTTGTCGCCGAGAAAGCCCGTGTAGATCACCGACAGCCGCGTCTTGCCGCGTTTGCCGAACGAGCCCAGGCCCAAGAGCGACTCCATGGACAAGGGTTCCCCTTGTCCCTCAAAGAGCGCCCCGTTGCGGTGCCGCAAACTGTCCAGCTGCGAAATCAGATCGCGCCGCGCCTTGCCGCTGGCATCCATGCGCTGTGTCAGCTCGATCAGCTCCTCGTTGTCCTCCTCCATGAAGCGGATGAGGTCGCCGAGGCGAATTTCACTGCGGCTGCGGGCGCCGAGGATTTTCAGCGCGACAGAAAGAATGCCGCTCTGGCGCTGATGGGTTGCCGAGCGGCGCAGATACAGCATCTCGCCCAGCGCGGCCGCCGAGACCTGGGACAGCATGTCCTGCTCGTGTTCGGGCAATTCGCCGATGCCGTTGGGCAGCAATGTGATGTTGATCGGCCGGCCGGAGGTGCGGCCCGGCGTGTACACCGCAACATCAACGCGCTCGGCCAGTTCTCTCAGGCCCTGTCGCCGCGCAGGCTCCTCGTTCGGGTTGTCGCGCCACACGTCGGGATTGGCGTAGCTGCACAGATCGCCCTTGCGATCGATCAGCACCACCGGCACGCCGCGCATCAGCAGGTTCTCGATCACGGAGAGCGCGAGCGTCGTCTTGCCAGAGCCCGAGCCGCCCAGCACGGCCGCGTGGCGGCGCAGCACGTTCTTCGACAGGAACAGATGATCGTCGGGCGCGCCAGTGTGGTGGCCGATGGCGAAACGGTTGACGGGGTCCTCGGTCGCCGCCGGCTGCATTGGCAGGGAAGGAGCATCGGCCAGCTGGCCGGCGATTTCCCCGAGCTCGTGCACCGGATCGTCGCGCCTGAGCGGCACGACATTGTTGCCATTGAGCAGCGGTGCCTCAAGCTGATCGAGCATCAACAGCTCACGGATCGATTCGAGATCGGTGCTCATCGGCTTGGCGGCCTTCAGCCAGGCGAGGAACCCCGCCTCGCGGTCGACACACGGAGCGAAATACTGGAGCGTCAGCATCCGCTCCCATTCCCACTGCGCCACCACCACCTTCCGCCCGCCATCGGCCGACAGCCGGTGCAGAAGCTGGGCCACCGCCGTCTTGCCCTCGGGCGGGAATTCGCTGCCGCGCACCAGTATCGCGGCGACGTGGGCACCTGAATCCACGATCTTCTCGATCTGGCGCTTCAGCCCGCCACCCTGGTTGGAGCGGTTGCACAGGAAAATCCGGCCACGCTCGGCCTGACCGCTCAGCGTATGGCGGACGGTGATGTCGGCCGCGAACAGGTCCTCGGACGGCGGCACCAGCGCCACGTCGATGGTGAGTGCGCCGTCCTGTTCCTCGACGGTCAGGTGCAGCGCGTTGACCAGCGTTTCGAGCAGCTGCCTGTCGTCGATCGGGATGTCCGGTGCATCGGTCTGCAACGCGCTCTCCCAGCGCCGCCGGATACTGACGACGTCGGGACTTTCCATGACACTTTCGGCGGTCTCGGCCGCCTGCGGCCCGCGGCCGGTGTCGCCGAGCAGTTGCAGCCAGCGCTCGCGGGCGTGCTCCAGCAATTTTCGCGTCGACAACCCAGCGAGTTCATCGAAGAACGCCTCGCCGAACACGTCCTGACCGTCTGGAACATCCGCCAAGCCTTCGGCCTCGAACGCCTTTTGCAGGCGGCGGTTGACGATCAGTTCGGCCTCGGAGGCCGAGCGGGCGCCGGGCAATGGCACCGGGCCAGCCTGCTCGATGCGGTCCTTGGACGATTGCGAAATGTAAGCCCGCGCCTCGTCATAGAAATCATCGAGGCAGCTGATGATGATGATGGAACTCGGCACCGTATTGGCGATCTGGATCAGCGCCGAGATGGCATTGCCGAACCGACTCTCGGCATCGGAAAACGAGCGCAAGTCCTCGACCTGGTCAATACAGAACACCAGCGCCGCGCCGTCGACGATCTTCATCAGCGTGCCCAGGCAGCCGATGATCTCGAACGGATCGCGGTTGCGCTGCGGATCAAGCGCGCCCACCGCCTGCTGCGAAAAGCCGGTGATCTCGCGCCCGAACAGATATTGCCGCACGCGCTGATCAACCGTCGGATCGGTGCGCTGGAGATAGAGCAGCGCCCGCACGATATTGATGTCGATATCGGCGTCGGCAAATCGGGGGGATGCGAGCACCGAATCGGCGATGCGCACGATCAGCTTGGCCAGCGCGTCGTCGCCAAGCTGGGTCTCGCGCAGCTCCTTCAGGTCAGCCGGAACCACGCCGGGAGCCTTGTTGAGCATGTGGTCGGACAGCCGCATCAGCCCGGATTCGCCGCGCGCCTCCGGGTCGTAGGGCTTTTCCAGCGAATTGATCAGGCGGCGCAGGAAATAATCGGCGTAGCTGGCAACATCCGGCGTCATCTGCGCGTATCCGAAATAGCCATTGCCGTGCGAGTGCGCCTCGGTGCGCAGCGCCCGGACAAGATGGGTCTTGCCCGCGCCCGACTGGCCGTGGAACAGCAGGATGCGGCTCTGCTTCTGGCCCGAGCCGCCGGTGACCGCCGTCAGCAGGTCGCGGAATTTCCGGCGCGCTCGCTCATGCACCTCGGTGACGTCGAAGGGGTCGGCCTTCCAGACGTCATCTTCCCAAGTGATCGAGTGATCGAACACGGCGGGTTGGCGGTCACGCAGCACGCGCTTCAGGGTCTCAGGCAGCATCACTCGCCTCGTCTTCGACCCGGATAAAGTGCAGGATCATGTTGTGATAGGCCACGGCCGAGGCTTGCAGTTCTCCCACGATACCGCGGTCGCGCAAATCGGCGTTGACCAGATGAAGCCGGCCAGCGCGGTGCGCCTCGGCCAGCAGCGATTTGAAGTCGTTCACGTCCAGCCCCCAATCCGGATGCGCGCCGGCCAGGGCCGGGAACACCCGAGAGATAAGCGCACGGCGGTTGCCTTGCCAACCCTGCGCGAGCTGTCGGGCGAAATTACGCACCTCGGCGAGGAATTCTCCGAGGTCGAAGCGCCGGCGCCGTGGCGGTTCGATCAGGGTGTCGGCAAAGCCGTCGCCCGCGAGGTGCCGGCGCAGCAGTTCCAGCCGCAGGGCCGCTGGGCTGGTGCCCCTGGCACCGAGCTGTTCGGCAGCGATGGCGGCCACCAGTTGGCTGTCGCTGATCGGTGAGCGCGAACGGCCGACGAGCAAGCTGGCTGCCTGAAGGCGCCGGTCGCGCGGCTTCAATAGGTTAGTCGCCACCGCGGCGTCGCCCGCAACCGTACCCCGCCGCAGCGCCAGCCGCGCCAGCGCATCGCGCAAGCTGGGGTAGCCAAGATTGTCCTTGAAGCGCACGCCAAATGCCTTTTCCAGCACCGCTCGTCGCAATCCGTCCCCGGCCATCAGGGACCGGCGGCGGCGCGGCTCACCCGAGATGTCGAGCGCGCGGGCCACCAGATGAACATCGCGAAGCTCGGCCCAGCCGGTGTCGCGGCCAACGCGGCAGCCAAGCAGCCCATCGCGCCGCCGCCAGATGGCGGGCGCCGGCGCAACGTGTGCTCCGGCGAGGTCGACGCTGCCATCCTCGGCAAGGCGCGTAAGGGTCTGCCCCAAGGAGCGACGCCAGTCGGCGGGCGACAGCCGGTGAGCAACGAACGGCTCAAGATCGCGGGCAATGCGGGCCGCACCGAGGCCCACGCCCCGCTCGGCCGTCACCCGCAGCAGAACGGCGCCAGCGACAGCAGCCGGATCGAGGCCACGCGGTGGCGCGCCCTTTCCGGACCCTCCCAGCCGCTCGTAGCCGTGGCTCGCCATGCCCAAGTGGAACGCCCCCGATTTCCTGTCAGTGACAGCGCGAAAAATCATGCCACGGCGAATCAGTGTCGCGGCATGATATTTTCGGCGAAACAGAAGGATAGGCCAAGGGGCCTGGGGGCACAGCCAGCCGACAAACGTTGGACGGCGGGCGAGGGCGGCGTTTAGAGGCCAGGGCGCCGGATTGTGAGGCGCCCGGGGGTCACTGCGGCTTCCTGTGTATAAGCCTTAGGCTCGCGCGGCCAGTTGCCCGCTCGGCCTCGATCTCAATCATCGTCAAGTAGGCTAGCCGTTGCAACTCGCGCAGTTGCCTAATGGCTCGGCCGACGGTGTTGGCGACGTCAGCCATCACCTCGTCGTCTGTCGTTTTCTCGTGAATGCATTCCAGCATTCCGAGCATAACGGCGACATTGCTCGCATCAAATCCACCAGTGGTCTTCGTTGGGCCAGGGTCGATCAAGTAAGTGACTCCTTCGAACGGACAATATGTCTGCAGGATAGGGAACCACTGCTCATCTCTTCCGCGCGCATTGCAATCGCTTGCGGTTCGAGGCTCCGGCGTTTCCCAGGGTCGTCACCGCCGGATTGCCCATGCTCGAACACTAGCAGCAATTTTTCGTTGCTTGCACTAGGTACGATCCTAATTATTCTTTTAATTCAAATGCTTACTCTAACGGATTATAAACCACGCGGTCGCCGGAGCGCGGCCTTCGAGGATCGCGGCCGGCGGCTCGTGCCTGTCTCCGGCCCGATCCTTGCCGTACTGGGGCCACCATCCCACGCCTATACTAGGGAAGGTTTCGAGCGGGCCGGCCCGGAAGGCGGCAAGTGGCATCTTAACCGGCTGTTAACCTTGTGCAGCTGTGATGGCGTATCGGAGGGCCGCTGCGTGCCCACCGCGTGAGATCGTATGGAGTAGGCGTTATGTTCCGCGTCGCCCTGGTGGTTGTCACCGCCGCGCTGCTATCTGGTTGCGCACTCGACTTGCCTCAACTCAGCGATGGAACCATCGCCGCACCCTCGCTTGCCGCTGAGGACACTGCATATCCAAAAGCACACCGTTCCGGGTTGGGCCTGGCCCAAACCTCGTCGGGCGAGGCCTCGGTGCCAGCCGAAGTCGCACCGGATTCCTCCGGCAAGGCGCCAAAGGGGGCGCTGTCGGACCGCGACTATTCTGGCGCCAAGCTCGATACCGAACTTGCCCTGAAACTCATAAACGATTACCGCGTCACCAAGGGCCTTACACCCCTGAAGCTGGATGCGCGCCTGACACTCGCGGCAAAGGCGCAGTCGCGCGATCTGGCCCGCACCGACCGCATCTCGCACTACGGTTCGGACGGTTCGAGCCCGTGGGACCGGGTCAAGCGCGCGGGGTACGAGGCCAAGATCGCGGCCGAGAATGTCGGCACCGGCCAGGCTTCGCTGGAGGAAGTATTCAAGGGCTGGACCGAGAGCCCCGGCCACAACCGCAACCTGCTGTTGCCGGCCGCTCGCGACATGGGCATCGCCCTGAGCGAAGACCCCAAGACCGAATTCAAAACCTTCTGGACGCTATTGGTCGCTAGCTCCCAATAGCGATTCCTTGCTTGCCGCCGGCGACTCCCGTTCCGGGAGCCGGCCGCCAGCGGCTGGTAAAGCCAATAGAGCGTTCAAAGAAAGGCTCTTCACCCTTGGAGGGTAGCTGCCGCTGGCGGCCGGCTCCCCGGAGGGGAGTCGCCAGCGGCAAGCAAAAAACAAAGCCAGGCACCAGCAGAACCCCAGGTTGCATCACCTCCCGCAGGCTTTGGCGTCAAACTTGCTAGCTCCGTTGCGAGACATCTCGCATTCAGGAGCAGAAAATGGACAAGCAGACCCGCCCAACCGGCGACCTCACCTTGGGCACCGATGAGCTGGGCGCGATGGCGCAGGTGCTGGAGGGGCGCCACGGCTGCCTGGCGGCGGAGGTCGCTGAATTTTTCTCCTCGACTCATTTGCAGAACTCGGATCGCCGGCGCGGGATCGCTTGGGCACGGGTCGCGGGCATCGTTCGCGAGCGGACTGCCCGGCGGATGGCCGATCATTTCGGTTCGGCCGGCGACTGACAAACGCGAGCGGGACTCGAATCAACCCTCACCCAGGTCATGCTGCACAGTCCGCCTACACCCACCTTCGATCCACACTCGCGGCTCGTTCACGGCTGGCCGGCGCCGGCTGTCCGCCTGGCGGCGCTGGTGTCCAATGCGCCGGCGGCGACCGGACGCAGCGGTGTCGGTTTGGTCGAGCGGAAAGAGGGCGCCAATGGCCTGGGTGGCCGGACCGGCCGGGCGGCGCTCACGGCATTCGCGGTGCGGGTGGCCAGCGCGGGCATCGCCTACCTTACCCAGGTCGTGCTGGCGCGGTGGATGGGCGGTGCCGAATACGGGATCTTTGTCTGGGTCTGGGTCTGGGTATTGATTCTTGGCGGCCTCTCTTCGCTGGGCTTGCAAGTCTCGGTTATCCGCTACGTGCCGGAATATCTTGAGCGCAAGCGATACGATCTTGCCGCCGGAGTATTGAGGGCCGGGCGGATCATTCCGGTGGTGATCTCGACGACAGTCGCCGCACTCGCCTTCGGCGCGCTGGTCTTCTGGGCTGGCGCCTTGCAGCCGAACTACCGGCTGCCGCTCTATTTTGGGCTGGCGTGCCTTCCGCTCTATACGCTCACAGATGTTCAAGACGGTATTGGCCGCGGCCGCGCCTGGATCGGGCTCGGCTTGGTGCCACCCTACATCCTGCGGCCGCTGTTGATTCTGGCTGGCATGGTGGTCGCGCACCGGTTCGGATTGCCGATGCTGGCAAGCACGGCAGCGGCGGCGGCGCTGGTGGCAACCTGGTCGACCGGCCTCATTCAATTCCTGTTGCTGCAGCGCCGGCTCGGCCGCGAAGCCGTGGCCGAGACGCCCCCAGCATATGACTTTCGCGAGTGGTTCGCCGTGTCGCTGCCGATTTGGTTTATCGCCGCTTGCGAATTGGCCATGCAGAATCTCGACGTCCTGGTCGTGACCCGCTACGCCGACCCCGCCAATGTCGGCATCTATTTCGCGGCGTTGAAAAGCATCGGCCTCATCGCCTTCGTCAACTACGCCGTCGGCAGCGCCATCGCGGGGCAACTCTCGGAGCTGAAGGCGCGTGGCGACAGCGCTGGAATCGAGCGGGCCGTCGCCGCCGGCGCCCGCTGGACATTCTGGCCATCGCTTGTTGGCGCATTGGCGCTGCTGGCGGTCGGTAGACCACTGCTGGCGATGTTCGGACCCGACTTCACAGCCGGCTACTCGCTGATGTTCGTGCTTGCGGCCGGGCTGGTCGCGCGATCGGCGGTGGGACCGGCCGAGTTCGTGCTGCGAATGCTCGGCGAGCAGAGAATGTGCGCCGTGGTCTCAGGCGTCACCGCCCTCGCTGACCTGGCACTCTCCCTGAGCCTCGTTCCGGCCTATGGCACGCTTGGTGCGGCGATCGCCAATGCTGTTTCACTGACGCTGATGGCCGTGCTGTTTCATACTTTAGCCCGCCGGCGCCTCGGCTTCGGCATCTCGGTGTTCTCGGCCAAGAAAAAAGCCCGGCCCCAAGGGCCAGGCTGAAATCCAGTGAGTGGAAATGGCGGAGAGGGGAAACTGACGCTCAGTGCGCGCCAGAACATAGGCTTGTGGCGATGCTGGAGATCGCGCGGTCCCAATCCTTGGCACCAGCAAGTCCAAAGGCGCGCGCAGCGTCGGCCGGGGAACCGCCGTCGCGAAACACCCGGGCACAAGACTGGCGAGCTAGGCCCAATGCCTGATCCCACTGCACCGGGCTGATGGCGAGGGGCTTGGTCATGGATGTCGCTCCTTGCGAATCGGATTGGGGATTGGGAGATGGCAGGCGCACCTGGGGGAGTACAGGGCGCTCCACTACGCGAGACCGTGCAATGTGGCGCTTCTGGTTGATTGGGGCTCGACCAGGCACGCCTGCCAACTCGTGTCCGGTGCGCGGGGGCGGCGCACCGGTATTTCCGGCTCCTCCTTGAGCGCTCCTCCCGACTTGGGGTCCAGTCTTTTGGCTCTGGTCCACTTTGTCTGACGCCTTGTTGGGTTGAAGAACCGGAATTTAGTCAGGACTTACAGGGATTTACGCAACGCATACAAATCCGGCGGGCAACCGGCACGCAACAGAACAAACGCGAGGGACGCAACTCGGACGCAACTGGAACGCTAGTGGACGCTACACTGGGCCGAAGCCATGGCAGGGGACGCAAAACCGGACCCACCCTTGCTTCTGCACACCCGAAAACGCTCGGCGATACGCGAAACCTTGCTCGCCTTGGTACTCAACCTCAACCCCAACAACGCAGGGCCAAGGACGGTTCGGGGGGCTGCAACTGACTGGGACGCGACACACGCAACTGAACGCAACGCACGCGCTACACACGTCGACTGGTGACGAACGGGAGACACTTTCACTGGCTTGCTCCGTGGCCCGGGACTTGACGCAGAACTGACGAACCAACCCGGGTCTGACGTTTCAACTTCCGGAGCTACGCAGACGCTTCCAACTCGGCTCCCGCTGCACTCTCGCTTCCGGATCAACCTCCGTCGGCGAACGAGGAGTAATAAACAGGTGCAATGCGGCAACAGATGGGCGCCAAAGTGAACGGAGAATAAATCACCCACGTTTATTCGATTGACAGGGCCGCGAAGCAACTTTGTCGCAGTTTGAGTGTTTCCGCCCGAAGATCAGGCCCAATAGGCCTGTTTCAGCCGTTCGCGGTGCCGTCCGAGGCGCTTAGCCAGCGCCCGTGGTTTGGCGATCGTTGCCAGGTGACGGGCCAGGACGTCCGGTTCGCGCAAGGCACGCGCAAGCCCGGCGCCGGTGGCGGCAAGAGCAGCGCCAATAGCTCGGGCGCGGCTGTTCCGCCCCAGCCGATCATGAGCCGAGCGAGCCCAGGCCGCCTCCGCGTAGGTTGATGGCGGGCCATCGCCAACCGGCGCCATCAGCATCCGCCACGCCGCCAGGAAGGCACCCGCCGCGTCGCGCTGACGGCGGCTGGCAAATACAACGAACACGTCGGACCAGGCCACCGACTCGGGCGCCGAGCCGGTCAGCATCGAAAACTCCAGGAACCCGCGCAGCAACAGCCGTTTGGCGCGAAAGTGACCGTGATGCAGCTGCGCGTGCGCGATCAGATGCGCCAACCGGTCAGCCAGCGCGGGCATCAGGTACACTGCGCCGTCCACGACAATCGCTTGCGCGCCGGACGGCAACCGGGCTTCCAGCAGCGGCAGCGTGCGGTCGGCGAACAGGCGCGTGTGCAGCTCCACTGCGAACTGTCCGCCGGGCGCGATCAGGGCGGGGAAGTGGGCATCGCGCGCGGGATCGTAGTCGGCGTCTTGCGAGATGAAGCCCAGCTTGCAGGCGGCAGCGACAGCCTCGGCCAGGCGGGCTTGGGGGACCAGGAGATCAAGATCCGACAGGAATCGCCATGCCGGAGGCGCGGCACCGGCGGTGGCGAGCCATCCAGCGCCCTTCAACAGCACGGGCTCGATGCCACAGGCATTGAGCGCCCGCCCGATGCCGGCAAGGCATTCGCGCAGTGTCGCGTTGCGCGCCGAATTGGCGGCATGGACGCCCGCGATGAACTCGGCCGCGTCGGCGGGCGCGCCGGTGGCCGGATGCAGCGCTGGCAGCACAAGCTGCGCGCTGGCGAAGGCGACCATCTCCTCCCAATCGATCTCGGGGCCAAACTCCGCCGTCGGAGCGCCAGGCGAGGCGAGGTGCCGCAATGAGGCAAGGGTCGCGGCGATGATTGTTTGCGAGGTCATCGGCAGACACCCAATGTTCGGATCGCGTCCAGCGCGGCGGCGGTATCGCCATAGGCCAAATGTACGCCCGGTACGGATTCCGCTAGCATTACCAACGGTTTGGCGCTTGGCGGCTCGCCCACGATCTCGCTGCCCGCGTCCACGAGCAGCGCGAAGGTTTCCTCGGGCGCAAGCCGTCGCACGGCGAGAGGACTGCCCGGCTCAAAGCTGGGGAAAACGATCCCCCGCACCCTCGAGGCCACCGTTGCGGCGGCCGGTAACGGCAGATAACGAATTTTCAGGTCACGCATGGCGTGGATCGGCTGGTGACCGAGGGCGGGAAAAGCTGCCCCGACGCCGCGCCACGACCCTGATTTCACCGACAGCGCCGAAGGAAAGGGCAGTATGCGGACACCATCGGCGTCAAGCGGCACGAGATCGTCGCCGAGATAGTCTGTGCCCGCCGCAACCAGCGCCGCCGTCAACGTTGATTTACCCGCGCCGCTGCGCCCGGCCACCAGAATAGCGCCGCCGTCGATGCCCACAGCCGAGCCATGCAAGACCGCCGCGACCCGGTCCCGGCCGTGCAAGGCGGATGCGACCTCGATCAGCACACGGCGGCGGATTTCGGCGCGGGATATCGAACGCACGTCCGCTACGCCGCTGCGCCAGAGACGATAGTGTGCGCCAGCTTCGTGCCGGGCGACCGTCACCGTGGCAAACGGCTCGGCCAAACCCGTCGCTCGCAATGGCGACAGCACGGCGGCAAACAGCTCGGCCAGCCAGGGCTCGTGACAGACCAGCCGCACCGCGCCCTGCCGCGACGGCAGGGCAATCGACATCATGAGCGCGGCTGGTCCATCGGGTGCAGCAAACGGAACCTGTACTGGCGGCGGCGCGGTAGGCTGCAGCAGCGTCGAAATCTCAGTTAATTGCCGCACGCTGGCCAGCCCACTGGCGTCCCAAACCTCTCGCGCGGCTCCATTGAGCAGACCGAGCGCGCCGCTGTCCGGCCGGAACAGACACAAGGCTCCACCAACCGGCGTCGCCTCAAGATTAGGTTGGCCGGTCGCGGTCATGGGGTGGGTCGCCGGCGGCGCGCGTTCAGGCGTGGGAATGCTTGCCGGTGTGCTCGTTGTAGCCCTTGTCGTCGTTGCCGCTGCCGACGCCTTTTTCGCTCGAATCTTCCTTGGCAGCGGCGCTGCCATGGTTCAGCAGGACCAGCATCGCGGGTGCCGTTGCCGCGGCAAACCGGCCAATTGTCAGCAATGACTGCCGGCGGGTGGCCAAGCGCGAGTCAGGCTCTTGCCTTGGCGGCACGGCATTCTGGGGCGACTGGGCATCTGTCATGGGCGGCCCCTCAAAGGGTACATCGGATTACGATCCACCCGAGCTTCCCGGAAAGCCATTAAGAAGCCGCTAAGCCCTCCTGGCCATCGGGCCCGCAAGCAGCATCGCAGCCCGGCCGCCCAGCGCGGCAAGGGCCAGCCCGATCGGCACATTCCAGGCCGCGAGGGACAGCCAGAGGATTTTCAACGCCGGCTGATCGCAGCGCACGATGTTTTGCGTTTCCAGCGCCTTCAACAGGTCGCCGGCGTTGTTTGCGAGATCGTCCGGGTTGCCAGTGCAGGTCGAGGGGCCTGCCCACCAATGCCATTCGATGCCGGTGTGATAGAGACCAAGCCCCGCATTTCCAAGCTGGAAGAGGCCCGCGATCGCGATCAGCCCTGCGGCAAGGCCGGGCCGGCCGGCGCTGACACCGGCCGAAGCACCGATCGCCAAAATAACGCCCGCGTAATAGGCGTAACGCTCCTTGAGGCAAAGCTCGCAGGGCAGGTAGCCGCCGAGATGCTCAAGACCCAACGCAATCGCCAGCACAGCTGCGCAAACGAGCAAAAAGACAAAGATCTGCTCCTCGGGCTTTGCACGAAGATCATCGAGTGCCTTCGACATAATCCTGCCTCTGCCTATGCGAATTTGGCCGCGAGATAGAATCCGGCCACGATAATTACCAAGCTTCCCAAGGCGACCGCCGTGACGTTCTGGCGGATCAACGGACCAAGCGTGCCGCCCCAGCGATTGAAGATGCCAGCTTCAATAAAAAACCGCGCCCCCCGGGTGAGCAGCGACAGAATGACAAACCAGAACAGGTTGTAGCCGGCAACTCCGCTGGCGATCGTGACCAGCTTGTAAGGGATCGGCAGCAGTCCCTTGATCAGGATCACCGCCGCGCCGTAATCCTGATACCACTGCCGGAATTGCTCGAACTTGGCGCCGTAGCCATAGGCGTGCAGCAGCCACTGGCCAAGCGTGTCATACAGCAGCGCGCCGATGGCATAGCCGAGCAGCCCGCCCGCCACCGAAGCCAGCGTCGCGATCAGCGCGTAGCGCCAAGCCTTGGCCGGTTCGGCCAGGGCCATCGGGATCAGCATGATGTCGGGCGGGATCGGGAAGAACGAGCTTTCCGCGAACGACACGGCGGCCAGCGCATAGGGCGCGCGCGAGCTTTGCGACAGGGCGATGAAGCGGTCATAGAGGGATTGGAACATGGTGCCTTGGAAGATCGAGCTGAAAGGTGACGTCGCGGATGCCGGCGGCTGGCCGTTGCCTTAGCTCAAGTAGCCCTCGCAAGCTCGCATTTGTTGCACCGCCGTTGCTCACGGCGCCGGATTGACCCGCTCCGTCCAGGCGGCGGCGTCGGCATCTGCCTGGCGCCGCTGTTCGGCGGTGAGGCTGGCCAGGAACACATCGAGCTTGAAATCGCTGACACCGGCCTGGCGGGCGAGCAGGTGCCATTTCGCCGCCGTCACAAGGTCCTTGGTGTAGACAATCCCGTAGGCATGGAGGTTGGCCAGCCGGTTCTGGGCGACCGGATTACCACGCTCGGCGGCCGCGGTGAAAAACCAGGCGGCACGCGATCTGTCTTGGGGCACACCTCGGCCCTTGAACAGCATCACCGCGAATTCAACCTGAGCGTCCGGCAGGCCATCGGTCGCGGCCAGCCCGGTCCAATGGGCGGCCTGCACGTCGTCCCAGGGCACGCCGGCGCCATTGGCATACATCTGGCCGAGATCGTAGCGCGCCTGGGCATCGCCGCCCTTGGCGGCCTCCGTGATCAGCTGAGCCGCGCGGGCCTGGTCGGGGGGCCGTCCCTGGCCGGCGGCGAGCAACACACCAAGGTTGTATTTGGCGGGCAGGCTGCCGGCCGCCGCCGCAGCCTCGAACAGATCGGCGGCCTTGGCGGGATTGCGTGCCGTGCCCACTCCCTTAGCCATCAGCAGCCCCAACTCGAACTTGCCGTTGGCATCGCCCAGTTCGGCGCCCTTGCCAAACCAGGTGGCGGCGGCGGCTGGATCGCGCTGCACGCCCAGACCATCGGCGAACAGCCGGCCCACCAATGTCGCGGCGGCCGGCTCGCCATTGGCGGCCGCTTGCTTGGCCAAGTTCATCGCCGTCAGGTAGCGGCCGTCGTCATAGGCGGCATAGGCCGGGTCGGCGGCGGCGATCGCCGAGTTGGCCGCTTCAACCGGTGCGGGCCCGGTCACCTTGGTGGTCACTTTGGTGGCCGCCGCGACCAAACCCGTCGGCCAAAGCAACAGACCCAGCGCCGTGAGAACAACGCAAACAAAGACACGCAACGATTTCAAACGCCAGCTCCCTGCGGTTCTGCGATTGCGCTCAAGATGTCGAGCGATCCTGCGGCCACGAAGTCAGCTCCAGCCTCGGCGAACTGCCCGGCAGCCTTGAGGCTGCCGGCATTCCAGGCAACGCACGGCACCTCGAAAAGTTCTGCCCACCAGGCCACAAGCTCCAGCAACGGGGTCAGATCGCCGCCGTCCGCACCTTCAAAAGCGATATAATCGGCGCCAAGCTCGGCCAGGACCATGGCATCGTGCCGGATGAGGCCCGCCGAAGCCCCGACGATACGCCCCGTGCCGAGGATCGCGCGCGCCTGCCGGTATCCCTGCTCGGCGGTGGCGAGGTCTCCCGGATACGGCAGGTGCAGTCCGTCGGCACCCACGGCAACCGCCAGATCGGCGTCTCCCTCGACCAAACCGGCGGCATTGGCAGATTGACAGGCGGCAATCCACGGCCGCAACAGCTCCGGATTGTCATGCCGCCCGCGCAGCAGAACGCTCGCAACCGGCCGCCGCTGCAAGGCCAAGGCGAGCTGATCGGCCCGGACCCCTTCGGACCCGGTATCCACAATCAAGTAACCCTGGCAGCGCGGTGCCGCCTGCAAACGTCCACTTTTGCCCATGCTGCCTCGTATCGGCCACGATTCCGGCAGGAAATTGTCGCACTGCGGCTTGGTGCCAACATCGATCTGGCCGTGAATGCTGCAAGAACCACGCATTCAGCGCCGGTTCATGGGATGGATGGCACTGTTGGTTGCAAGGAATGGATTTGGTGCTTTGACTTGAAATCCAGGCAATGAGCCATCGGTCTCACTTGAAACCTGAGCAAGTTTGCCTAAATCTGCTGAGTCATCTTACTGCAACCTGATGCGAGCCAGAAAAATGAGCACGAATGGCAGGAATATCCAGGCTGGTACGGCCAAAGCGGCCGGTCTGATGGCGGCGCTGGTCACCGCAAGCCTGCTAGCGGGTGGCGTGGCGGCGCGGGCGGACGAGGACTGCAATTGGTATGCACTGACGTCGGCCAAGCAGATGCAGCAGAACCAGAGCAAGAATTGCAATTTGAAGGGCGATGGCTGGACCACCGACAAGGCCAAGCTGACCGCCTGGTGCCAGAGCGTGCCGCCCGACGAGTGGCGCAAGGCCGTCACCGAGCGTCAGAAGCAGCTTCAGACTTGCGGCTCGTAAGCCGGGTTGAGGCATGTCTCGTAGCACAAAGGGCCGGCCAGTCGGGATGACTGGCCGGCCCTTTGTGTCTGGATTGACTGATCTGCCGGAAATGACTCCGCGACCGGACTAGTAGGTGCAGCTGGTGCCGCTGGGCGTGTAAGTCACCGGGCCGACGCGCGGAGAGTCATAGGCCGTGTGGCTCAAGAAGATGGTGCCGTGAATGAAGTGACCGATGGGCGAGTGATATCTGTAGGACGATGTCGAGATGATCAGAGTTCCATTGGGTGAAATGAGACCCGGTGGGACGCCAGAGAACGGGGCTCCGGTCGCCAGCGGCTGGGTTCCATTGCGATCATAACTCCAGGCAACCGTCAGTGCTCCGGCGGCGTCGGCCTTTATAGCCACGACCTCGATATAGAGCCCCTCGACCGAATAGCGGCCGAGCAGCTCGTCCGAGATCCGCATGATGTCCTTGAGGTCCGAGCTGTTGATGTTGGTGCAGCGCGCGACCATGTCCGAGACCGCACCCGAAATATTGATCATGCGCAGGGAAACCGTCGAGGCGTCGCCAACTTCCGTGCAACCGAGCAGCATGATGATCAGCACCGGCACGATCATCGCGAATTCGAGGGCTGCGATGCCCCTTATGTCCCTGGCGAGGCGCTTTGCCAGCACCGCGGCCTTGCGCGGCAGCCGCCGCATCCTTGCCAACCCAATCATCGATGCCTCATCTTGCCTTGCGTCGTCGTCGGTGACGTTTTGTTGAAGCCGCTTCCAAGCGCTGCCAGGGTTCACGGATAGGTCTCGCTGCGAAAAGCGGTCATGGCCGTGATCAGCCGGCTGCCGTCCGGCATGTTGCCAAGTCCGATCCCGAGGTGACCCGGGAACGAGCCGAGGGGTGGCAAGGTCGCGTACAGCTTCCAGTCGAAGTACAGGCTGACGACCACCACCTGGGCGGGGCCGCCCATCGAGAACTGCGCGAAAGTCGGATCGATGGTGCCATCCGCTGCGAGCGGCTTTGGCATGTTCACGGCGGCCTGGGCGAAAGTGTCGAATGCACGCACATCGACGATCAGGTTGCTGCCGCACCCCATGTAGGCCGGGATTTGGGCGCATACCGACGTCTTGAACGCGCTGGCCGTCATGTTCGCGTGCTGCGCACTGCCAAGCCTGATGATGCGGGCCGCGTCGCGCAGTCCATTGTCGATCGAAATCTCGGCGGAATAGGCCAGTGCGACCTCGATGATGGCGAGCACGATCACCAGAAATGGCCCGATCACCATCGCGAACTCGACCGCCGTGGAGCCGCCTTCCGCGCGGGACACGCGCGAACCGAATTTGCGAATACGGTCAAGAAAAGCCATGACGGAGTGCCTCTCGAAGCTGCCCAGGCGATCGCGTACCATCTCTAGCAAGAAAGATGTTGAATGCCGCTTAACTGGCCAAGGCAGCTCGGTTCTTGGTCAATAATGCGTAAACGGCCGGACTTGTGTCCGGCCGTGGGCGCTGGTCATGACTTTGCAAAAGCCGCGGGCTGCCGCCAAGCCGATCAGTTGCCGGCTTGCTGGGCCTGATTGTCGCCTTCCGAGATCTTCATCTTCTGCTGCATGGCTTCGGCGGTTTGCTTGTAGAAAGCGGCGTCATCGCCGACCTTCAGCACCGGTTGGCACTTGGGCACGCAGTTATAAGTGAACTTGGCGTCGCCTCGCGTCAGGGTGACAACCTTGCTGTCGTCGGCCTTGACCATGAGGCGCGTGTTGTAGATGACCTTGTCATCCTCATTGAGGATCATGAGATTGGTGACGCCAAAGGTCTTGCCTGTGATCACCAAGAGCTTGGTGCTCTTCAAGGTGACGTCGGCGATCGAGGGATTGCCGATGATGATATTGGCGGCGGGCTGATCGAGTGTCAGCAGGCGGGCCTGGTCGTATTGCACGACGAGATCCTCGGCCCTTGCCTGCCCGGCAACAAAAGTCGCGACACCGATATTGAGCAGGAATGCGAGCTTGGTAAGGCTCTTGATCATGGCGAAGTGGTCCTTGGCGCTGGTTCGTCTCAAACGCGATTGAGACTGAAATTGGTGAATGAAGCGCAAACATGTGCCGCAGATCAGACCCAGGCGACTAAATCGGGAGCGACCGGTGGGCGTGCCGCAGTATCCCGGCCGGTGAAGCTTGGGTCGTTGCTGCAAGGCTTATTGACCGTTTTTCATGTCGGCATCACAATCAGTTGGCAACAACATCATCGGCGTCCGCAAGTATTTAAAAATTATCCAATGTATTTTCAAACAATACTTGAGGATATTTTCCAACATTACGCTTCAATTCGAAATTTAATCAAGTCACACCGCAAAATAGATATCTTCTTAAGCATTGGCTTGGTCGGCATTTACTCCGTGTTAAATCGGCGGGGCTAGGGTGGCCTCAGTTCAGTCCTGTGGGATGGCATTCCCATAATTGAACTGAGAGAGTGTGATCCGCAAGGGAGAGTTGATATGAACAAGGTTCTTGAGAATTTCGGCAAAGACGAGTCCGGCGCCACCGCCATCGAGTACGCGCTGATCGCCGCTATCGTCGGCATCGGCATCATCGCGGCCCTGAATTCATTGACGGGCCAGTTGCAGTCGACGTTCACGACGGTGACCAACGCTCTGGGTACCGCCAACGCCGCCTAAATTTTCCTGCGGAGGCCCGCGCCACCCTTCGGGGCGGCCGGGTTCTCAGGAAAGGGACAAACGGGTCGCCTGCGTTCCAGCAGGCGGCCCGTTTCCTTTTGCGGTGAAGGCCGATCCAACCGCGCACGCCCCGAGTTCGAATGCGAAAAGGCGCCGATTTAAGCTGGTTTTTACCGGGCCGTGCCAATAGTCTTGGCGTGGCGAACCCGAGATCAAAAACGGGACCGCAGTGTAGAGGCGTACCCAATGCTCGATGTACTGTGCCTGTGCGTATTTCCGGGTGCCATGGCTCTGGCCGGCTCTATGGATTTGGTCACGATGACCATCCCCAATCGTATTTCGATCTTCCTGTTGGTCGCCTTCGCCGTTCTTGCACCGTTCGTCGGCCTTACGCCCATGCAGTTCGCCGGGCATATCGCCAGCGGCGCGGCGATGCTGGCGATCGGCGTCTTCATGTTCGCGCGCGGATGGATCGGGGGAGGCGATGCCAAGATTTTCGCCATCGTCGCCCTTTGGTTCGGCTTCGAGTTTCTCGGCGATTTCGCTCTGCTGTCCTCGGTCGCCGGCGGCTTCCTTACCCTCGGACTGCTGGTGTTCCGCCGCCTGCCGTTGCCCGATTTCGCCGCCAGCCAGGAATGGCTGGTGCGGCTGCATCGTCCAGGTGGCGGCGTGCCCTATGGCATCGCCATGGCGGCGGCCGCGCTGATGATCTACCCCTCGACGCCCTGGTTTATCACCGTCGGCAACTGATCGCCGGGCGCAACGTCAAATCACTGGCTATTGTCGCGCGCGCGGTCGCGGTCTCCTCCGGAGCCGTGGCTGCCGGCGTTTCGGGACCACGGTCCGAGCCCGCTTTCCCGCCCTTGCGGGTGGCTAATGTCTCAAACCTGCACCGCGGTTAACCTGCCATTGACCATTATTGCCGACTATCGCCCTACGAACCGTGCATTCGAGATTCGGGGCTGAAGGAAAAAAGGCAATGAAGCGGGCAAGACTCATGGTTGTGGCAATCGCCATATTCGCGGCGCTCGCGGCTGGCTGGCTGGCCTGGGGCATGATGCGCCCCGCTCCCAAGCAGGCCGTCAAGAAGGACATGGACACGGTCAAGGTCCTGGTCACCAAGGCCGCGATCGGTTTCGGCGATGAGGTTCGCGCCTCCGATTTCGTCTGGCAGAACTGGCCCAAGGATGATGCCAAGGACGGCTACATCACGGATACCGCCAAGCCCAACGCCGCCTCGGAATTCGCCGGGGCCATTGCCCGCGCTTCGTTCCTGGCCGGCGAGCCGGTCAAACCCGCCAAGCTCGCCAAGCCTGGCGAAGGTGGCGTCATGGCGGCCATCCTGCCCGCCGGGATGCGCGCCGTGGCGACCAAGATTTCCGAAGAATCCGCCGCCGGCAATTTCATCCTGCCGGGCGACCGGGTTGACGTGATGGTCGTGCGGAAGCAGCGCAGCGCCAACGGCCGGGGCGAGCAGCAGGTTCCCGAGACGCTGTTCCGCAATATCCGGGTACTGGCGATCGGCCAGGACCTCGACCAGAAGGAAAGCAAAAAATCGCTGGCAGGCAAGACCGCCACGCTCGAGTTGACCTCCTCACAGGCCGAAACGCTCGCGCTCAACAACACTGTGGGCGAAGTTTCGCTGTCGCTGCGCAGCCTTGAGGACGCAGCCAAAGCCAAGAACGCCGTCACCGGCGAAGACGAAGCGCCCAAGAAAGCGGGCACCAGCGGCATCAAGGTTCTGCGTTACGGCAGCTGGTCACGAACCTACGGGTTGCAGTGATCGCACACCGCCTCCGATCGACGCCACACGCTTGAACCGACACTTGCCGAGGTCCATTTCCGATGAAAACGCTTCTTCCCTTCAGCCGGGCCACTACGATCTGGTCCACGATCGCGGTGATCGGTCTGGCCGGACTTCCGATGCTGGCTCCCGGTGCCAGCGCTGGCCAGGCCACCCGCAGCGCGGCCGTGACCGTCGACCCGGACGCCGATCACACCGGCATGTTGCGCATCGGCTACAATGAAAAGCTGCCCGTGACGCGGCACGTCCTCATCGGCCTCGACAAGTCGATGATTGTCGAACTGCCGCGCGACCTCAAGGACGTGGTCGTCTCCAACCCCGCCAACCTCGATGCGGTGGTGCAGACATCGAACCGGGTGTTCCTGATCGCCAAGAAGGTCGGCGACGCCAACGTGTTCTTCTTCGACGAGAACGGCGAGCAGGTGATGACGCTCGAAGTGCGGATCGAACGCGACATGCAGGTGTTCAACCGCCTGCTGGAGCGGCTGATCCCCGGCTCGCACATCAACGCCGAGATCCTGAACGACACGATTGTCATATCGGGCACCGTGATCAATCCAGCCGACAGCGCCAAGGCCGCCGAGATCGCAGCCCGCTTCATGCAGCGGACGCCTGAGCCAAATCAAACCTCGGATATCAAGGTCATCAACCTGCTGCAGGTCGAGGCCAAGGAGCAGGTGATGCTCAAGGTCACGGTGGCGGAGGTTTCGCGCGAGCTGATCAAGCGGCTTGGCGTCAATCTCAGCGGCGAGGCCATTGGCAACGGCGGCTTCAAATACGGCTCCAACAACAACTTCTCCGTTAGCAATGCGAGCGGCTCCAACAGCTTCTTCTCGGGAGTATTTGGACCGGCCAGCAACTTGGCCAAATGCATATTGCCCAGTACGACGGGTGCTGTTGCAAGCCCAGGATTGTTGCCCGCGACGGCCACGAACTGCTTCGGCTACACGGCCGAAGCATTTGAGCGTGCCGGCCTGGTCAAGACGCTCGCCGAACCAACCCTGACCGCCATCTCGGGTGAAACCGCAAGCTTCCTGGCCGGTGGCGAATTCCCGGTGCCGATTGGCGAAAGCAGCACCACGGGCATCACGATCTCCTTCAAGCCCTTCGGTGTCGGCCTTTCGTTCACCCCGGTCGTCCAGTCGGAAGGTCGCATCACCCTCAAGGTTTCGACCGAGGTCAGCGATCTCTCGAACAAGGGTGCTGTCAGTCTCGGCGGCGTGACCATTCCCGCCCTGACCGTGCGGCGCGCCAATACCACTGTCGAATTGCCCAGTGGCGGCTCGATGGTCATCGGCGGCCTCATCTCTGACGACACGCGCCAGAACATCGACGGCGTGCCGGGGCTCAAATCGCTGCCGATCCTAGGTGCTCTGTTCCGCAGCCGCGATTTCCAAAAGGAAGAGTCCGAGCTGGTCGTGGTGGTGACCCCGTACATGGTCAACGCCGTCGCCCGCAGCAAGATCGCGCTGCCGACTGACGGTCTGAATGTGGCGAGTGATGCGCAGGCAAATCTGATCGGGCAGTTCAATCACGTGTACGGCAAGCGCGAGAAGGCCCCCGAGGGCGAATATCACGGCAACTACGGTTTCATCGTCGAGTAAGCGGGTGGATTGGAGAACAACCATGAAGAATCAATTGAGAATGCCTGGCTGCTTGCTCGCCGCATCGGTCCTGGTCATGGCCCTTGCCGGTTGCGGACATCGCCTGGATGGTCAGCAAGCCTCCGGTTTTGTTGAACCGGTCAAGACCTACGAGCAGCGGCATCCGATCGAGATCGAAAAGGCTCGGGCCGTTCTGGCCTTGTCGGTTCCCGCCAATGCTCACGGCCTCAACGTCTACCAGAAAGAGCGCGTGCGCCACTTCATCGCTCTCTGGCGCAACGAGGGCGCCGGCAAGATCGCGATCGCGGGCAACAACCGCGAAGCCCTTGGCGATCTGCGCGATTTGCTGATCGAGCGTGTGGTGCCGGTTGGAGCCGTGCAAGTGATCGGCTACGACGCGGGACAGCCGGGCCTGAAGCTGTCGTTTGCTCGCTACGTCGCCGAGGGACCCAAATGCGGAAAATTCCCGACCAATCTGGCGATTGATCCTGGCAATACGGAATACGAGAATTTCGGTTGCGCCGGTCAGCACAACTTCGCCGCGATGATCGCCAATCCGCGCGATCTGGTGAGCCCGCGCGATCAGGTTGATTGGACCGACGCAGACCGCCGCAACTTCATCTTCCGGGCGTTCGAAGCGGGCAGGAGCACGGCCGGTGACACCACCGCGACCGACAAGGCAGGCACCATCAGCGACGTGGCGAAACACTAATGAGCAACGCGGCATACACTTCCCAGAGCCTGGTCATCGGCGACAACGTCCTGCCCGACCATTTGGATCAGCAGCCCGGCGCCGACGCCTATCATGAGGCGCCGGCCCCGTCCGAGGACCGCCACGAGCGCGCGCGGCCAATCCCGCGCATCTCGATCCTGGCGTTCTGCGAGCAGCCGACCACCGCGCAAGTGGTGCAAGCTGCGAGCGAGGATCGCCGCCTTTCAAAGGCGCATGTGGGCGTCCACATGGGGGGCATCTACGCCGCCATCGCCCATTTCCAGGAGCATCCCTCGCCCAATCTCGTGGTGCTGGAATCGATGCTCGACCGCAACGCCATGCTCGGCGCCCTCGACCAGCTCGCCGAGCACTGTGATAGCGGCACCAGGGTCGTTGTCGTCGGCCACAGCAATGATGTGCTGCTCTATCGCGAGCTGTTGCGCCGCGGGGTCAGCGAGTATCTGGTGGCACCGATCTCACCGCTCTATCTGATGGAGAGCATCTCCAACCTCTATAACGATCCCGAATCGGCACCGGTCGGCCACATCATCGCCTTTGTCGGCGCCAAGGGCGGCGTCGGCTCCTCGACGGTGTGCCACAACACCGCCTGGGTGATGTCCCGCATCCTCCAGAGCAACGTCGTCATCGCCGATCTCGACTTGCCGTTCGGCACCGCCGGCCTCGACTTCAACCAGGACCCGGCTCAAGGCATCCACGATGCCCTGGCCAGCCCCGAGCGGCTCGACGAAGTGCTGCTCGACCGTCTCCTGGCCAAGTGCAGCGATCATCTCAGCCTGTTCTCGGCTCCGAGCGTGCTCGACCGCAATTTTGACATCGACCCCCAGGCCTTCGAGTGGGTGCTCGACGTCGTGCGCCAGAACGTTCCCCATGTCGCGGTTGATGTGCCGCATATCTGGACGCCATGGGCCAAGCAGGTGCTGCTCCAGGCCGACGAAGTGGTCATCACCGCGATGCCCGACCTGGCCAATCTGCGCAACGCCAAGAACCTGATCGATCTGCTGAAGACCAACCGCAAGAACGATCGTCAGCCGCATCTGGTGATGAATTTCATGGGGATGCCCAAGCGCCCCGAAATCTCGATCAAGGAGTTCGGCGAGGCGCTCGACCTCGAGCCGCGCGTCGTGATCGACTTCGATTGCGAGACCTTCGGGACAGCCGCCAACAACGGCCAGATGGTTGAAGAGCTGTATGCCAAGGCCAAGGCGGCGGAGAATTTCCGCAGCCTGGCCTATCTCCTGACCAATCGCGCCGAGCCGAAGAAGTCTGAGCAGAAATCATTGCTGGGGCCGCTGCTGGCGCGCTTCAACAAGAAGAAGGCGGGAGCCTAGTCCATGTTCGGCAAACGCAATACGTCACAGCTCCCGCCGGTCAAGCGCAGCGGTCCGCAACCGCAGGCGCTGCCGCCGGTCACGGCTGTGAAGGAACCGCCAAGACCAACGCCTCAGGCTGGTGCGCCGAAGGCACCACCGCAGTCGTCGGGGCGTCCATCCATGCAGGATGGACCCGGCAAGGCACGCACCGAGATACAGGCCGCCAAGCCCATCGAACCGGCCAAGGCCAAACCTGTCGAACGCAAGCACTCTGAGGAGTACTACGACATTAAGACAACCGTCTTTAATGCGCTGATCGACACCATCGACCTTACGCAGCTTGCTAAGCTCGACGCGGACGCAGCGCGGGAAGAGATCCGCGACATCGTCGCCGAGATCATCCAGGTCAAGAACGTTGTGATGTCGATCGCCGAGCAGGAAGAGCTGCTCGAGGACATCTGCAACGACGTGTTGGGCTACGGCCCGCTCGAACCACTGCTATCGCGCGATGACATCGCCGACATCATGGTCAATGGCGCCGGCACGACGTTCATCGAGGTCGGCGGCAAGGTCGAGAAGACCAACATCCGCTTCGCCGACAACGCGCAGCTGATGAACATCTGTCAGCGTATCGTCAGCCAGGTCGGCCGCCGCGTCGATGAAAGCTCGCCGATCTGCGACGCCCGGTTGCCGGACGGTTCGCGCGTCAACGTCATCGCCCCGCCGCTGGCCATCGATGGACCCGCTCTCACCATCCGTAAGTTCAAGAAGGACAAGCTCACCCTTGAGCAGCTGATGAAATTCGGCTCGATCTCGCCGGAAGCCAAGACCATCCTCGAGATCATCGGCCGGGTACGCTGCAACATCGTCATCTCGGGCGGCACGGGCTCGGGCAAGACGACGCTGCTCAATTGTCTCACCAGCACCATCGACCTCGACGAGCGCATCATCACCTGCGAGGACTCGGCCGAGCTTCAGTTGCAGCAGCCCCATGTGGTGCGCCTGGAAACCCGCCCGCCGAACCTTGAAGGCGAAGGCCAGATCACCATGCGCGATCTGGTCAAGAACTGCCTGCGTATGCGGCCTGAGCGGATCATCGTCGGCGAAGTCCGTGGACCGGAAGCCTTCGATCTGTTGCAGGCCATGAACACGGGCCATGACGGCTCGATGGGCACGCTGCACAGCAACAGCCCCCGCGAAGCCATCGCCCGTATGGAATCGATGATCATGATGGGTGGCTTTTCGCTACCCTCCAAGACCATCCGTGAGATGATCACCGGCTCGGTCGACATCATCGTCCAGGCCTCGCGCCTGCGTGACGGCTCGCGCCGCATCACCCACATCACCGAGGTGCTGGGGATGGAAGGCGACGTCGTCACCCTGCAAAACATCATCGTCTATGACATCACCGGCGAGGATGCGAACGGCAAGCTGATCGGCCGCCATCGTTCGACCGGCATCGCCCGCCCCCGCTTCTGGGAGCGTGCTCAGTATTACGGCGAGGAGGGCCGGCTTGCCGCCGCGCTCGCATCCGCCGAGGTCCGCGACGTCGATGGCTCGCCGCTTGGAGAGCTCAATGCTTGACGTCAACTTCACTCCAATCCTCTTCATTGTGCTGATCGCGCTGTCGGTGGGTCTTTTGGCCTTCGTGGCGGTGTTCCCGTTCGTTACCGGCGAACACAAGTCCGAGAAGCGCATCGACGCGGTTGCCAAGAGCAAGGCCAATCGGGCCGGTTCACGCCAGGACGAGGCCACCAACCGGCGCAAGCAGGTCGTCGAGCAGCTGAAATATGCCGACCAGAAAAAGGCCGCCAAGAACAAGGCAACCCTGCGCACCAAGTTGATGCGTGCGGGCCTCAGTGCCACGCCACAGCAGTTCCACATCGCCAGTCTCGTCATGGGCGCGGTAAGCTTCGTGCTGTGCTTTTTCGGCGGTCTGGCGCTGATCACCTCCGCGATGATCGGTTTTGCCTGCGGGGCGGGCCTGCCGCGCTGGATCGTTGGATTCCTGGCCAAGCGGCGGCAGAAGAAATTCTCCAACGAGTTTGCCAACGCCATCGACATCATCGTGCGCGGCGTCAAGACCGGCTTGCCGCTCAACGAATGCCTCAACATCATCGCCCGCGAGAGCCCCGAGCCGGTCAAGAGCGAGTTCAACGATTTCGTCGAGGGTCAACGGCTCGGCATCCCGATGCAGGAATGCTTCGACCGGATGATGGACTCAATGCCACTGCCCGAAGTCAACTTCTTCTCGATCGTGGTCGCCATTCAGCAGCAGTCGGGCGGCAACCTGGCCGAGGCACTTGGCAATCTCTCCGGCGTGCTACGCGCGCGCAAGATGCTGCACGCCAAGGTGCAGGCGCTGTCGGGTGAAGCCAAGGCCTCGGCCGCCATTCTTGGCGGCTTGCCGTTCGTGGTCATGCTCATGGTCTACATGACCTCGCCCGCCTATATCATGTTGCTGTTCAACGAGGGGCTCGGTCACGTCATTCTTGCTGGCGCCGCGTTCTGGATGTCCTGCGGCGTGATCGTGATGCGACAGATGGTCAACTTCAAATACTGATCCAGCTTTTGGCAACCCGCCAGGCGCGGGTTGCAGATCTGAGGCGCTGCCATGATGAACATCCTGGAACTGCTCGTGACGCCGCAAATCGGCATCATGGTGCTGGCATCGATCGCGGTGTTCGCGACCGTCATCGGCATAGCCATGCCAGCGGTCTCTCGCGATCGTACCAACACGCGCATGAAGGTCATGGCGATCGAGCGCGACAAGATGCGGGTCAGCAGGATTTCCGAGCTCACCGGCACGGGCGACCGCAGCAAGCTGCGCCACACCTCCAAGGGGTTGATGTCGCAGGTGGTCGAGCAACTCAACCTGCGCCAGGCCTTCGAGACCGAGGAAGTCAAGAACAAGCTGAAGATGGCCGGAATGCGCGGCCACGCCCCGATGGTCGCTTTCGTGTTCTTCCGGCTCGCGGCCCCCATCATCATGCTGATGGGAGCCATGGCCTATCTGTTCCTCTACAAGGACTATGGGTTGGCGGTCATCTTCCGTCTCGGCATCGCGCTGGTCGCCGCCTATGTCGGTTTCTATCTGCCCAACCTGTTCATCTCCAACCTCATCACGCGCCGTCAGCAGTCGTTGAATCACGCCTTCCCCGACGCGCTTGATCTCCTGCTGATCTGCGTGCAGTCCGGCATGTCGTCGGAAGCGGCCTTTGGCAAGGTGGCCAAGGAACTTCAGGGCACCGCCCTGGATCTGGCCGAGGAAATGCATCTGACGACCGCTGAACTCTCATACCTCTCGGACCGCCGCCAGGCCTACGAGAACCTCGCCAAGCGCACGGGCGTGCCGACCATCAAGGCTGTGTGCATGAGCCTCATCCAGGCAGAGCGCTACGGCACGCCGGTCAGCCAGGCGCTCCGCGTGATGGCGAAGGAAAATCGCGAGCTGCGCATGGCCGCGGCAGAAAAGAAAGCCGCCGCGTTGCCGCCCAAGCTCACGGTGCCGATGATCATTTTCAACCTGCCCGTGCTGTTCGCGGTTATTCTCGGCCCCGCCATCATTCAATATATGAAGATGAAGAGGTAAGTGCGGCGGTATGTTGCGAGCGCGCCGGCTTGTTCCGTATCGGTTATTCGCAAGTCGTCAAGCCGGGCGCCGCGACCGAACCGCGGCGGCCAAAGTGCCATCGTCAAGATAGTCCAGTTCGCCACCCACCGGGACTCCGTGCGCGATGCGCGAGACGGTGAGGCCTGGGCGGGCCAGCGCGTCCATGAGATAATGTGCCGTCGACTGACCTTCGACGGTGGCATTGAGGGCGAGCAGCACCTCCCGGACGTCGGGCGCGCGCGAGCGCGTCACCAGCCGGTCGATGCCCAAGTCCTCTGGACCCACCCCATCCAGCGGCGACAGCCGACCTCCAAGCACATGATAGCGACCGTTGACGGCGCCGGCCCGCTCCAGCGCCCAGAGGTCGCCGACCTCCTCCACCACCACGATCAGCGAACGGTCGCGGCGCCCATCGCGGCAGAGCACGCAGGGTGAGAGGGTATCGAGATTGCCACATTCGGGACAGACGACGATCCGCGCCGCCGCCTCGGTCATTGCTGTGGCGAGGGGCACCAGCAAATCCTCGCGCTTCTTGATCAGGGCAAGCGCGGCCTTGCGCGCCGAGCGCGGGCCAAGTCCTGGCAACCGCGCCAAGAGCTGGATCAATCTCTCAATTTCCGAACCTGCCAGTTGCCGGGACATCGCTTAAAACAGCTTCAGGCCCGGCGGGATCGGCAAGCCGGCGGTGAGGGTGGCCATTCTTTCGGCAGCGGCGGCGGTCGCCTTGGCCTTGGCGTCGGCGACGGCCGCGAGAATCAAGTCTTCCAGGATTTCACCCTCGCCCGGCTTCATCAGGCCAGGATCGATCGAGATTTTGCTCAGATCGCTCTTGCCCGTCATCGTCACCTTGACCATGCCGGCGCCAGACTCGCCGTTGAACTCGAGGCCTTCCAGTTCCGCCTGCACCGCCTTCATCTTGGCCTGCATTTCGCCGACCTGTTTCATCACGTTCATAATGTTCATGGCCCTAGTGCGCCTTTCCGCGACAGCCTCAATCTTCGGAATTGCCGGTTTCAACCGCCAGAATCAATCCGCGTTATCCTGCCCCAGTCCCACTGTCCTTGTCGCCGGCCTTGGCGTCGGGCTCCAGCGGCCGCACAGTTGTGATCTCAGCACCCGGAAACTCGCGCAGAACCCGTTGCAGCAGCGGATCCTTGCTGACGGCCTCGCGCTCGCCAGCTTCGCGCTTGCGGCGCGACTCGCCAAGCGGCGGCTGCCCGTCCTCGCGCGACACGATCACCACCCAGCGCGTACCTGTCCATTTGCTGAGCTTGGCGGCGAGTTCGCCGGCTAGCGACGGTGGTGCATCAGGCATCAAGCGCAACTCGATGCTCGGCGGCTCGAACTTGACCAGCCGCACCTTGTCCTCGAGGTCGAGGCGTAAATTGGCGTCGCGCCTGACGCCAATGAACTCGACCAATTCAGCGAAACTTGCGAATTGGCGCGCGGCCTCGGGAGGTGCGGCGGCTGCGCTGGGTTCAGCGCTCGGTTTGGCGACGGTCGCGACCGATGAGCGGGCCGCAACCGTCGGGCGCGGCGACTGACCGCGTGTCGGATCGGGTCTGACCGCGCCTCCAGCCGACCCGGGCCCGGCGACCGGTGGCGATGATTTGCCATCCAGTTCCTCCAGCCGTCGCGCCAGATCCTCGGGAGCCGGCAAGGTCGCCATGTGTGCCATCCGGATCAGCACCATGTCCGCGGCGGCGGCCGGATCAGGTGCGCGGGAGGCTTCCTCCAGCCCCTTGAGCAGCATCTGCCACGCGCGCGACAACAGCGCCACGCCCAGCCGCGCGGCCAGTGCATTTGCGCGGCGCGCTTCATCGGCCGCCAACGTGTCGGTCGCGGCTTCCGATCCGCCAACGCGAATTCGCGTGGTTACGTGCACCGCCTCAGCGAGGTCGGCGAGCACCTGCACCGGATCGGCGCCGTCATGATGAAGCGCGGCAAACTGAATGAGCGCGGCGCGAGCATCACCCGACAACGCGGCCTCGATCAGATCGAAAATGCGGCTGCGATCCGACAATCCGAGCATCGCGCGAATGTCCGCGGCCTCGACCCTGCCGGTGCGGCTTGCAAAGGCCTGGTCGAGGATTGAGAGGCCGTCACGAACGGAGCCCTCCGAAACCCGCGCGATCGGCAGGAGGGCATCGTCGGCGATGTCCATATGCTCGGCGTCGGCGATCTTGCGGAAATGGGCCGCCAACGTTGGAATATCCACGCGCCGCAGATCGAAGCGCTGGCAGCGCGACAGCACGGTGACCGGCACCTTGCGGATTTCGGTGGTCGCGAAGATGAATTTCACATGCTCGGGTGGTTCCTCCAGCGTCTTCAGCAGCGCGTTGAACGCGCCCTTGGACAGCATGTGGACCTCGTCGATGATGAACACCTTGGTTCGCGCCATGATCGGCCGGTAGCGGGCGTTCTCGGTGATTTCGCGCACGCTATCGACGCCGGTGTTGGAGGCCGCGTCCATCTCCACGACATCCGGGTGCCTGCTTTCCATGATCGCCTGGCAGTGCTCGCCCAGCTTGGGCATGTCGATTGTCGGCGCATCGATTTCGCCGGGAACCGAGTAGTTGAGCGCGCGGGCGATGATGCGTGCCGTGGTTGTCTTGCCCACGCCGCGCACACCGGTCAGCATGTATCCTTGCGCGATCCGCCCGGTGGCAAAGGCATTGCGCAACGTTCGCACCATCGCATCCTGGCCGATCAGGTCGGCGAAGGTCGAGGGGCGGTATTTGCGGGCAAGGACGGTGTAGGCGGTAGTAACAAGAGTAGCGGGTGCTAGAGTTATCGACGACGTTCCAACAATTTCCACGCTAGCAGTAGCGGTAAGAGTGTGGGGTGCGCTGGTCATCGATGAGGTCGCAACAACGTCAGCCGCCGAACTGTTCGGCAATGCAGGTTCCGCGGAAGTTCCGTCGGGCTGTTTGCGTTTGGCCATCTCTTTGACATAGCGCGGGGCGTACCGCGTGGGCAAGCAAGGTCGAACCTCGGCGTCTCAGGACGCGTCGTTCGGGGACACGAACTTCATATTCGGTGATGGTGCTGTCGCCGAACCTTTTGGTCAGTGCGCAACCGAATATGAAGATCATGTCCCCGGCGCGTCTCTCCTTTACAGGCCTGCGAGGCAAAAGGAGGCTGGCAACGACCCGGTTCCGATTCGTTAGGGCTGCTACCTTCCGGTCCTGACCCGGTTGGCGAGGGACCCGTCCGCCACCAACCTCCCAAGGTTCGTATAGCCCAGGCGCCGGGTCGATTCAAACGTCTCGTCAATCGCCTATGACCCAGGGCGA